>Ga0208185_1000489_pt1 | contig 17491 bp, 21 predicted proteins | sample EasRivMeERMLT700_FD_187532 | JGI IMG/M metagenome (GOLD analysis project Ga0208185, IMG submission 187532) | Soil microbial communities from meander-bound floodplain in the East River, Colorado, USA - East River MetaG ERMLT700 (SPAdes) (version 2) | ecosystem: Environmental > Terrestrial > Soil... | reverse complement strand
GACTTCCTGCTCGCGCAGATGAGCTATGCCGGCGTCGACCACGCGATCCTGCAGGCGGGCGGCGGCTATGGCGCGATGAACGACTACAACGCGTTCGCGCAGAGCCAGCACCCCGGAAAATTCACCGGGCTCCTGAATGTCGACGAGGCGCTCGCCGACCGTGACTCAGTGCTCTCCGAGGTCGATCGCGCTCACCGGCTTGGCCTCAAGGGCCTCTACTACTCGCAGGATTTTTCGCGGCACGGCTACGAGCGAAATGTCGACCACGCCGCTTTCGCGCCGTTCTGGGAGAAGCTCGTCCGCCTCAAGCTGCCGGTCTTCATCGAGCTTTCATCGACGCCGAGCTACGACGCAGCGGGTTACCTGGGAAACCTGCTCGCGCTCGGGCGGCTCCTGAAGCGCCATCCGGCGCATCCTTTCGTCTGCGTCATGGGTCCGCCGGCCGCCTATTTCGCGCGCGCCGGCAAGTGGGAGATTCCGGACGAGGCGCTCGAAGTCTATCGCCGCGACAATCTGCTCCTCGAAGTGATGTTCCCGATTTCCTGGGGCGGCGTCTGGGATTATCCCTACCCGGAGGCGCAGGAGCTGATCCGCGGCATGCGCGATCGTTTCGGCGCCGGGAAGCTCGTCTGGGGCTCCGACATGCCGAACGTGGAGCGCTTCTGCACGTACAAGCAATGCGTCGATTACGTGCGCGGCTACTGCGCATTCTTGAGCGCGGCGGAGAAAGACCGCATCCTCGGCGACAACGTCGCGGCGCTCTTCCGCTAGCGCTTCATTTGCCGCAGCGCGCGCTTCGCGCGCTTTTCGGCAAGGACGTCGACCAATCTGATTATCGTTTCACCTTGTTGAGCACCACCGGCGTATAGGTGACCCGCGCTACGAATGTCGCGGACGAGGGATCGTTCGTATTCGCGAACCACGCCCACGTGGTGAAACGCTCGCCGGTCCAGACCCCGCCCATCGCTTCCAGTTGCGCCCGGGTGCGATGGTACGGCGCCCCGCCGTTCGGCCCGAGGGAGCTTTCGTACACGGTGTCCTGACTTGCTCCTGGCGGGGAAATACTCAGCAGCAAAGCCGCCAACGCTGCGGCGGCCATCCTCAAGCTGCCACCCTGACTGGAATGCGCCGCGGGCCGAAAGGCTTGCTGAACTTCTGGAACCGGCCGGGGATCTGCGTGCGGCAGTGCTGGCAGGCGCCGCGATCGTCGAGCTGGTAGCCGCGGATGTCGTACCAGTCGCGGCGGATCACCGCCTGCTCGCACGACGGGCAGTAGGTCGAGCCGCCGGCCTCGTCGTGCACGTTGCCGGTGTACACGTAGTTGAGGCCGGCGAGCTGCGCGATCTCGCGCGCGCGCGTCAGCGTCGCCGCCGGCGTGCGCGGCACGTCGGTCATCTTCCAGTCGGGGTGGAAGGCGGTGAAATGCACCGGCACGTTGGGCCCGAGGTTCGCGCGGATCCACTTGCACTCGGCCTTCAGCTCCTCGTCGGAATCGTTCTTGCCGGGAATGAGGAGCGTGGTGATCTCGGTCCAGACCTCGGTTTCCTTCACCAGGTAGACCAGCGTGTCGAGCACCGGCTGCAGCTTTCCGCCGCAGATCCTGAAGTAGAAGTCGTCGGTGAAAGCTTTCAAATCCACATTGGCCGCGTCCATCTTGGCGTAGAACTCGCGCCGCGGCTTGGCGTGGATGTAGCCGGCGGTGACCGCGACGGCCTGCACGCCCTTGTCATGGCAGGCGTCGGCGATGTCCATCGCGTACTCGGCGAAGATCACCGGGTCGTTGTAGGTGAACGCGACCGACTTGCAGCCCAGGCGGATCGCGGCCGCTGCGATCATTTCAGGACTCGCCTGGTCCTGCAGCCGGTCCATTTCGCGCGACTTCGAGATGTCCCAGTTCTGGCAGAACTTGCACGCGAGGTTGCAGCCGGCGGTGCCGAACGAAAGGATCGAGGTGCCCGGGTAGAAGTGGTTGAGCGGCTTCTTCTCCACCGGGTCGACGCAGAAGCCCGAGGAGCGGCCGTAGGTGGTGAGCACCATCCGGCCCTCCTCCATCTTGCGCACGAAGCACAGCCCGCGCTGCCCCTCGTGCAGCTTGCAGTCGCGCGGGCACAGGTCGCACTGCACGCGCCCGTCGGGCAGCGTGTGCCACCAGCGGCCTGGGTATGAAGTATTTACTCCTTCCACTTTGCCACCCGGTAGCGGGAGACCTTGCAGCGCGTAAGACGCGTGTCAGTGGGCAGGCCTGCTTTCTTCAGCAGGTGGGCGAGGAACACGCGCTTGTCGCCCAGGTCTTCCCACACCTGGGGAAGGAAGGTGCCGCGTTTACCGTCGGCCTCGAGAATCAATCCGTCCTCGCCCGCTTCGATCTGCGCGAGCAGGTCGGCCTCGTCGGCGAAGCGCAGCGGCTTGGGAGTCGACAGCAGCGACACTTCGACCTTGCATTGCGGCCATTCGGCGGCCGTCATCGCCGGGAAGCGCGGATCGCGGAACGCCGCGCCGAGCGCGTTCTGCGCCACGTCCTCGCCGAGCGCGCGCGCCGGCGCCAGGCTGCCGACGCAGCCACGCAGGTTGCCGTCCTTGGTGAGCGTGACGAACGTGGCGCCGGTCTGCGCGAGCCACGCAGCCGTTGCCGTGTCCTCGCTGTTCCCCAGCAAGTTCTTTTCGATGCTGCCTCGTGCGAGCGAAAGCAATGTCCTGCCCGCTTCGTCGAGCGACACCTCGCCCCCCTCGTAGAGCCCGAAAGCCGAATAGCCGACCACCCTTCCCTTGCCGCCCGCGGTGTCGCCGGAGTTGCAGGCCGAGAGAAGCTTCAACGACAGTTCCTTCTTCCTTGAAGTGAACAGCAGGCCGTTCAGCGGCGTCGCGCCGCAGGCTTCTTCGTGATCGATGTCGGTCGCGAACGCGGCAATGCGGCTGATCGTGGCGCCGTCGATCGCGCGCGCCTGCTCGTAGGAGTGGTAGTGCGACAGGTCGGTCGAGACGACGATGAGGGTTTCCGGGCCGCCCCACAGGCGCTCGATCACTTCGGCGACCTCTTCCACGCTAGCGCCTCCGACGGCGAACGGCGCCAGCGCGAACTCGCCCAGCACCTTCTGCAGGAACGGAAGCTGCACTTCGAGCGAGTGCTCGAGGGCGTGCGCGGCATCGCTCGTGACCACCTGCGGCAGATCGCCGACTTCGCGCAGCGCGTCGGCGTCGATGCGCACCGTGCCGAGCGGCGTGGCGAACGCAGCGGCGCTCGGCACGGCAAGGCCCTTCACCGCCACACGGTGCGTCGGCCCGAGCAGCACGACGCGGCGCACGCTGCCGCGCGCCGCGACCAGCTCGTCGAAGGCCCGCGCCGCGATCTGACCAGAATAGATATAGCCCGCGTGCGGCACGATCAGGGCCTTCGGATATCCCAGGCGCGGGACCGGCACGCCGACGCCGCCAAGCAGGTCGTCCACCTCGGCGGCGAGCGCGCGCGCGTCTCCCGGGTAGAACATCCCTGCCACCGCGGCGGGCCGTACGCTACTCATGTTTCATTATCCTCCGGCTAGGGTCTCCAGGACCCCTTCCAGCGCGCGGATCACCGATTGGCGACGCACGCTCTCGCGATCGCCCGAGAAACGCCGCGTCTCGCTTTTGAGGTTTTTCTTGTGAACCCATGCAAAACACACCATGCCCACGGGCTTTTCGGGGCTGCCGCCGCCGGGACCGGCAACGCCGGTAACGGCCAGCGCCACCGTGCCCTTGCTGCGCTCGCGCGCGCCCTGCGCCATCTCGCGCGCAGTCTGCTCGCTCACCGCGCCGTGTTTTTTCAAGGTGGATTGCTTGACCCCGAGCAGCTCCTGCTTGGAGTCGTTCGAATAGGTCACGAAGCCGCGCTCGAACCAGTCGGACGAACCGGCGACCGAGGTGACCACCTGCGCCACCCATCCGCCGGTACAGGATTCCGCGGTGACGAGTCTCTCGTCTTGCGCTTTCAGGCGCTGGCCGAGCTCTTTCGCCAGCTCGTCCATCAGAAGAACAATCTCTTGACGGCAGCAAGGAGCAGCAACGTGTACGCCGCTGCGACCAGGTCATCGAACATCACGCCGAAGCCGCCGCCGTAGCGCCGCTCGAAGCTGCGGATCGGCGGCGGCTTGACGATATCGAAGAAGCGGAAGGCGACGAAGGCCGCCGCCTGCCAGGCAATCTCGCGCGGCACGATCGCGAGCACGAAGAGGAAAGCGGCGACTTCGTCCCACACCATGCCGCCGTGGTCGGCGATGCCGAGATTGCGGCCGGTAACCTCGCACGCCCACAGGCCGATCACGAAGAATACGAACGCCGTTGCCAGTATCGCCATTGGCTGAAAAGCGCCAAGGCCCCAGCCGATCGCCCAGCCGAGCGCGGTTCCCGCGGTGCCCGGCGCGAAGGGGGCGAGGCCCGCGCCGAACCCGAACGCGATCGCATGCGCCGGATGCGCGAACACGAACCCCGGCCGCGGGCGGAAAACGATCATTGGCCCTTCTCGAAGTGGTCGAAGCCACCGCGGTGGGCGATAGGCTTCCGGTCAGCGGCTAGCACCGTGACGCGTGCGGCGCCGGCTTCGATGGACCCGATGCGCGTGAGGGGCAGCTTGAGCTCGGCGCCGAGCGCCTCGAGCTCGGCGCGATGCGCGCGCGGCGCGGTAAAGAGAAGCTCGTAGTCATCTCCGCCGGAGAGCACGCAGTCTTTTTCGAGCTCGGGCGCTTTTAACGATTTGAAAGCCTTGGAGCGCGGCACAAGATCGTATTCGATGATGGCTTGCACCTCGGACCGCTCGGCGATGTGGCCGAGATCGCCGGCGAGGCCGTCGGACACGTCGATCGCGCTGTGCGCGAGGCGGCGCAGCCGCTCGCCGAGCTCGACGCGCGGCTCGGGAACGTGCAGGCGCTTCGCGGCTTCGGCGATTTCGGGGTGCACCAGGCCGAGCGCGGCGCCGCCGAGCTCGCCCGAGACCCAGACGTCGTCGCCCGGCCGCGCGCCGGAGCGCTCGAGCGCCATCCCGGGCGGCACTTCGCCGATCGCGGTCACGCTGATGGCGCGCGCCTCGGCGCGCGTCGTGTCGCCGCCGATGAGCTCGACGCCGTAGCGCTCGGCGAGCGCGTGGAAGCCGGCGGAGAACCCGGCCAGCCAGGTCGGCTCCGCGGCCGGCAGCGCGATCGCGAGGGTCGCCCAGCGCGGCGTCGCGCCCATCGCGGCGAGGTCCGAGAGATTGACGGCGAGCGCCTTGTGGCCGAGCGCGTGCGGCTCGACGTCGGGCAGGAAGTGCCGCCCCTCGATCAGCATGTCGGTGGTGACGGCGAGGTCGAGCCCGGCGTCGGGCCGCAGCAGCGCGCAGTCATCGCCCACGCCGAGCAGCGCGCGCTTCGCAGGCCGCGCGAAGTAACGCTTGATGAGCTCGAATTCGTTCACGCCGCGCGCACCCGGATCCACTGCGAGAACAGCCATTTCTCCCCCGCGGTCGGCGCCGTTCCGGCGTGCAGCGTGCGCCAGTCGGGCGCGCCGTCCTCGCCCACGTTCCAGAGCACGAGGGCATCGCCCTTGCGTCCCCTGAAGCTGCGGCCGAGATGCGGGAATGCGGTATGGCCGCCCTCGTAGCCGTCGTTCAGGTAGATCAGCACGGTGAGCGCGCGCTGGCCCCGTTCCGCCACCTCGCGCGCGTACGCGGGAATTCCGAGGTCGAAGAAATCATGGTGCGGGCGGAACTCCTGGCCGACTTCGTAGTGCAGGATCTGGCTCGGCTCCAGGTCCTTCATCGCCACGTTCGCGAGGGCCGCGATCCGCGTGCGCACGAAGGCGAGCACCACGTCGCTGCGTGCGAGCAGCAGCTCCGCGCTGTGATTGGTGCGGCCGACATACTCGTTCGGGTCTCCGCTCTCGGCGTCGAACACTTCCGCCGGCCGCAGATGCGGCGCACCGAGCCGGATCAGCCAGTCGCAGATCTGCGCGGAGATGAACCCCCGGACCATCGCGATGCGCGGTGCCTCGCTCAACGCCTCGCCGTGGGGCAGGCGCTGCCACGCGGCGAGATCGACCGCGGCGCGCAGCCGCTCCGCCATTCCCTCTCGCAGGGATTTGCCCTCGACGATCTCGCGCGCGAGGCGCCAATTGCCCACGAGCGCGGCAAGCTCGGCCTGCGACGAACGGCAACCGTGCTCTGCAGCCTGCTGCAGGTGGCGAAGCGCCGCGCCAAGGTCATGCGGCATGCCCACCCCCGAGGCAGCGAGGATTGCGAGGGACCGCGGGTCGTCCATCAGGCGCGGTTGCGCGAGCGTTCCACCTCTTCGGGCCGAAGCTGGGCGGCGACCTTCTCGAGCACCCCATTGACGAAGCGGTAACCCTCGGAGGCGCCGAAGCTTTTGCCGAGCTCGACCGCCTCGTTCAGCACCACCTTGAACGGCGTCTTCGGATGCTCGGAAAGCTCGAAAGCCCCGATGTAGAGGATGGCGCGCTCGACCGGCGACAGCCGCGAGAACTCGCGGTCGAGATGCGGCGTGATCAGCGTCTGGAGCTCGGCGGCGCGCTCACGCACGCCGCGCAGCAGCGCTTCCAGGAACTCGGTCTTCTCGTAGGCCTCGTTGGAGCGCGCCTCTTCGAGCGGGTCGCAGCCAGAGAGCTGCCAGGCGTAGAGCGCCTGCAGCGCGACCTCGCGCGCCTGGCGCCTAGCGTGCCTCATGGAGCTGCGCCCTCAGCTTGACCATCTCTACCGCCACGCGCACCGCCTCCGCGCCCTTGTCGAGCCGGGCCTTCGCCTGCGCCTCGTCGTCGGTGGTGAGGATGCCGTTGGCCACCGGGACGCCGAGCTCGAGCATCACGTCCATTACGCCGCGCGCCGACTCGTTGGCAACGACCTCGAAGTGGTAGGTGTCGCCGCGGATCACCGCGCCGAGCGCGACCAGCGCATCGAAGCGGCCCGACTGCGCCATCCACTGCAGCGCGAGCGGAATCTCGAGAGCTCCGGGCACCTGCACGAGCGTGAATTCGGCCTTCAGCTTCTGCGCCTCGGCGCGCGCGCGCTCGACGAGCTTGCCGCAGATCTCTTCGTTGAACCGGCTCGCGACGATACCTAGGCGCATCGTCATTACCGCCTGGGCTGCTCGGTAGGACCTGTTACGTAGCCGGTTACTTCCAACCCAAAGCCCGTCATGCTGGGCATCTTGCGCGGGGCAGCCATGAGCCGCATTCTCCCCACGCCAAGGTCTCGCAGAATCTGCGCGCCGATGCCGTACAGGCGCAGATCCATGCCGCGGCCCGCCTTCGGAGGGCGCGTTTCCTCCTGGTTGCAGTTCATGAGCACCATCACGCCGCAGCCCGTTTCCTGGATTTTCTTGAGAGCATCCCCGATTCCCCAGGAATGCGTGCTGTTTCCGGAATCCAGCAGATCGAGGATGGAGAGCGGCTCGTGCACCCGCACCAGGGTCTCTTTTTTCGCTTCCGGTTTCCCGTAGGTCAGCGCGAGATGGAGGGCACCGACCGCCAGGTCGCGGTACGACACGAGATGAAAGCTCCCCCAAGGGGTATCGATAGCGCGCTCCTGCTCGCGCTGCACCAGCGACTCGTTGCGGCTGCGGTGCTCGATCAGATCGGCGATGGTGCCGATCTTGAGCTTGTGCGCGGCCGCGAATTCGAGCAGGTCCGGCAGCCGCGCCATCGTGCCGTCGTCGCGCATGATCTCGCACAGCACCGCGGCCGGCGTCAGGCCGGCGAGGCGCGCGAGGTCGCAGCACGCCTCGGTATGCCCGGCGCGCACCAGCACGCCGCCGGGATGGGCGATCAGCGGAAACACGTGGCCCGGCTGCACGATGTCTTCGCTGGTTGAATCCTTCGCGCAGGCAACCTTTACGGTCAGTGCGCGGTCGTGCGCCGAGATGCCGGTGGCGATGCCCTCGGCCGCCTCGATCGAGACGGTGAAGTTGGTGCCGTGGCGCGAGCGATTCTGCTCGACCATGGGCTTGAGCCCCAGCCGGGCCGCGTGTTCCTCGGTGACCGGCATGCAGATCAGGCCGCGGCCGTGCTTGGCGAGGAAGTTGATCTTCTCGGGGGTGACGAACTCGGCCGCGAACACGAGGTCGCCTTCGTTCTCGCGATCCTCGTCGTCGACCAGGATGACGATCTCGCCGGCGCGGACCGCCTGGATGACTTCGGCTACGGGGCTGATGGCTGCGGATTCGCGGCGCATCAGCCGATTTTACTCCTCGGCTTTGCCGCCGCCCGGGGAGCCCGCCTGCGCTCCCCCTGCTTCTTCTCCGCCTGTCCGCTCGCGGATGCGCGCCGACTTGCCCGAGCGCGCGCGCAGGTAATAGAGCTTGGCGCGGCGCACGTCGCCCTTGCGCTTCACCTCGATCGACGCAATCAGCGGCGAGTAGGTCTGGAAGGTGCGCTCGACGCCCTCGCCCGAGGAGATCTTGCGCACAATGAACGAGGAATTCAGGCCGCGGTTGCGCTTGGCGATCACCATGCCCTCGAAGGCCTGCGAGCGCTTCCGCTCGCCTTCGACCACGTTCACGTTGACGATCACCGTGTCGCCGGGCGAGAAGTCGGGGACCTCCTTCTTGAGGCGCTTGATCTCTTCCTGCTCGAGGGTCCGGATGAGGTCCATAGCCTAGCTCCTGTGTTCTTGCTGGAACTGTTCCAGCAGCTTCGATTCCTCTGCGCTCAGCTTCTTCACCGCCAGCAGGTCGGGCCTGCGCAGCCAGGTCCGGCCCAGCGCCTGCTTCAACCGCCAGCGCCGGATGTTCTCATGGTGCCCGGAGAGCAGCACCTCCGGCACCCGGCGCTCGGCATGCAGCTCCGGCCGCGTGTACTGCGGGCAGTCGAGCAGCCCGTCGGCGAACGACTCTTCCAGCGCCGAGGCCTCGTCGCCGAGCGCGCCCGGCAGCTGCCGCACCACCGCGTCCACCAGCGCCATCGCGGCGATCTCGCCGCCCGAAAGCACGAAGTCGCCGATCGACACTTCATCGTCGACCCGGCGCTCGAGCAACCGCTCGTCGACGCCCTCATACCTGCCGCACAACAGCGTCAGCGCAGGCTCTTCTCTCAACTTCATCACCCCGCGGTGATCGAGCTTGCGGCCCTGGGGCGTGAGATAGACGACTCTCCCACCACCATCCGTCTTCACCGCGTCCAGCACCCGCTCCAGCGGCTCGGCCAGCATCACCATGCCCGGCCCGCCGCCGTATGGACGGTCATCGACCGTCCGGTAGTTGTCCGTCGTGAAATGGCGCGGATTCCACGTCGTCAGCGAGTACAGCCCCGCTTCCAGCGCCCGGCTGGTGATGCCGCTGCCGGTAATCGCCGCGAACATCTCCGGAAACAGCGTCACCACGTCGAAGCGGATCACCAGTCCGCTCCCCATTCGACATGGATTTGCCGCTTCGGCAGATCCACATCCCGCACCACGGACGCAATCCACGGAATCAGCTGCGTCCTTTCTCCGGCCACTTCCATCACGTCCTGCGCGCCGTTGAACAGCCAGCGCTTCACCACTCCCAGAACGACACCCTGCTCGTTCACCACCTCAAGGCCGACCAGATCGGCGAGGTAGTAGTGACCGGCTTCGGGCTCGGGCAGCGCTTCGCGCCGCACGTAGACCGTCGAGCCCTTCAGCTTCAGCGCCGCCTCGCGGCTCTCGAGCCCCGCGAGCTTCGCGAGCAGCGTGCCCGAGTGCTCCTTCACCTGCTCGACGGGAAATTCGGCCCCGCCGATCGACCACCTCCTGCAGCGGGACAGCGCCTGCTGCGCCGCCTCCACCCTGATCCACCCCCGCACGCCGTACGAACCGGCGACGCGGCCCATCTCTACGAAGCTTTCAGGCAGCCTTCTTTGCAAACTGCTTCACGAGCCGCGCCGCCGTGCCCGAGAGCTGCGCCCCCTTGCCGGTCCAGTGCTTGACGCGCTCCATGTTCACGCGCAGCGACTCGCGCCCTGCCGGCGCCTTCGGGTCGTAGAACCCGAGCCGCTCGATGAATTTCTTGCTGGCGGCGCGCCGCGAATCGGCCACCACCACGTGAAAGAACGGACGCTTGTTGGCGCCGCCGCGCCGCAGTCGAATCACCACCATTTGGAAGACTCCGCAAACCGCGAAAAGGCGCGGATTATACGGGAGAAATCAGGGCTTTGGGAAGCTTTGGACCGCACCTGCACGTTTTCCGATATCGTGCCGATTGACCGGCTCGGGGAGGCCTCAAATGAGATTCGGCTTGATCTGCGTGGCAGCTCTTGCGTTGACGGCCTGCGCGCCGGATTCCGCGAAGGTAGAAGCGGAGATTCAGCAGCTCGTTCGCAGCTACATCACCAGTACCGATATCGCCGCAAGCGTGAATATGCTCGACGCGGCTCCGACCGTTACATCGATAACCGGTCAGGGCAGGATCGTGCGCGGACGTGATTTGATCAAGGACGAAGCCAACAAGCAAATCGCCACGCTCTCGCAGCTGAAAGTCACGGCAGGCGCAGTTGACGTTACCCGGATCGGCAACACCCACGCGCTCGCGATCGCGCCTTTCAGCATCGCTCCGAGCTCCGCCCCGCAGAAACCAACGACCGAGGGCGCGGCCAGCTTGCTGCTCGCAAAGAGAGAGTCAGGCTGGAAGGTCGTGCACGAGCACTACAGCTATTCGGCCGCGCGCCGTCCTTAGCCGACAACCACGTTAGATATGCTCGCAGACTGCGGTCCACACGCCGTCGGCGAGCTCGGGCGGCTGCAGCACCTTCGAGCCGCGCTCGACCAGGTCATCGACCTTGAGCTCGACCGATTCCTTGGTCGGACCGGTGATGACGCGCTTGAAGCCGAGCTCCTCGACCTTCGCCTCGACCGCGAGCTTCGGGTTGGTGACGCTGGCGAGCCATTTGCGGCCGACCTGGGAAAGCGGCGAGATGAGCTTGCCGCCCTGCGCGGCGAGCTTTTCCACCGCGCCGCTCACGCCTTCCTTGCTGTAGCCCGACACGAGATAGTGCGTGCCCACGTCGAACACCTGGGCCGGCGTGCGCTCCATCGGCTGGAAGGTGGCATCGGGCCCGGCGCGGCGCTTCCGCTTCGCGATCAGCTGGTCGGAGGCTACCCTGCGCCCGACGCGCACCGCCTTGCTCACCGAGTACACCTCGTGCGCGCGCTTGTGCTTGTCGAGTTGCGCGCCTTCCGACCGGAACATGCTCGCGTAGTCGTCCGACAGGCGCGAGACCACGTCGTAGTAGAGCTTCGAGACCAGCAGCTCGCCGCTCGAGGCGAAGCTCATGACGCGCTGGGCGACGTTGATGCCGTCGCCGATGACGTTGTCGAGGCCGTTCAGGTCCTTCATCAGCGACACCGGGCCGAGGTTGATGCCCATGCGCACCGGGAGCTCGCCGACGTTGTCGAACACTTCCAGCGCCACGTACAGCGCGCGCTCCGGATCGCCGAGGAAAGTGATCGCCGCGCCGTCGCCGGTGTCGACGACCACGCGCTCGTCGGGCTCGACATGCCCGAGCGCGCTCGCCATCACCAGGTTGAACCGCTGCTTCAGCCGCACCTGCTCCGCCACGTCGCGCTTGGAGTAGTCGACGAGGTCGATGAAAAGAACGCTGCAGACCCGCGTGCGGCCTTCTTCGGCCATGCCCCCTCCGTTAACGCATGCCCGGCAGCATGCCCTTCATCCCGCGCATCATGCGAGCGAAATTCCCGCCTTTCATCATCTTCATCATTTTTTGCATCTGCTCGAACTGGTTCAGGAGCTGGTTGACCGCCTGGACCGGCACCCCGGCGCCGGCGGCGATGCGGCGCTTGCGCGAGGCCTTGATCAGCTCGGGCTTGCGGCGCTCGGCGGGGGTCATCGAGTTGATGATGCCCTCGATGCGCTTGAACTGCGTCTCGTCCTGGAGCCTGGCGGGATCGATCTGCCCCACGAGCTGCGTCGGCAGCTTGTCCATCAGCGAGGCGACGCCCCCCATTTTTTTCATTTGGACGATTTGCTGCTTGAAGTCCTCGAGGTCGAAGCCCTTGCCCTTCTTCACCTTCTCGGCGACGCGCTGCGCTTCCTCCAGGTCGATCTTGGCGTGCGCCTCCTCAACCAGCGACAGGATGTCGCCCATGCCGAGGATGCGTGCCGCCATGCGCTCGGGATGGAACGGCTCGATGCCTTCGAGCTTCTCGCCGACGCCAGCGAACTTGATCGGCTTGCCCGTCAGGTGCCGCACCGACAGCGCGGCGCCGCCGCGCGCGTCGCCGTCGAGCTTGGTGAGGATCACACCGGTGAGCGGCAGGCGCTCGTTGAACGCGCGCGCCACGTTGACCGCGTCCTGGCCCTGCATCGCATCGACGATGAACAGCGTCTCGATCGGCTTGAGCGTCGCGTGCAGCTCGGCGATCTCGCGCATCATCTCTTCGTCGATCGCGAGCCGGCCTGCGGTGTCGACGATCAGAACGTCCTGGTAGTGCGTGCGCGCGTATGCGACTGCGCGCCGGGCGATGTCACCGGGTTTCTCGCCCACGGATGATGGGATGAATTCAGCCTTGGCCTGCCCCGCGACGGTTTCCAGCTGCTTGATCGCCGCCGGGCGGTAGACGTCGCAGGAAACGAGCGCGACCTTCTTCTTGTCGGCGATGAGAAGGCGCGCGAGCTTGCCGCACGTCGTGGTCTTGCCCGAGCCTTGCAACCCGGCCATGAGGATCACCGCCGGCGGCTGCGTCGCGAGGTCGAGGCCCACGTTCGCCTCGCCCATCAGCTTGGCGAGGCTACGATGCACGACGCCGACCAGCGCCTGGCCGGGGGTCAGGCTGCCGACGACCTCTTCGCCGAGCGCGGCCGAGCGCACCGAGTCGATGAAGTGCTTCACCACCGGCAGCGCGACGTCCGCCTCGAGCAGCGCGACGCGCACTTCGCGCAGCGCCTCCTGGATGTTCGCCTCGGTGAGGCGCGCCTCGCCGCGAATGGTCTTGACGATGCGCGCGAGGCGCGAAGTTAGGGTCTCGAGCACGGGTGGCCTAGTCGACGGGTGATAGACTGAAGCGGTGCCCGACATTGTAATTCACGCAATCGTCTCGGCCATGTACGTCGGGCTGGCCTGGCACTTCTGGAACACTCGCTGGCGGGCGCGCACGCCGACCGAAGCGCAGAAAGTCGGGCTGCGGGGTTGGGAAAGAACGGCGATCCTGGTGCCGCTCGGGCTGCACGGCTGGCTGCTCTACCACGGCGTATTCGGAAAGGAGCTCCGCTTCGGGTTCGCGCAGGCGCTCTCGGTGATGATGTTCATCGGGGTTGCGCTGTACTGGGTCGAGAGCCTGTACTACAACCTCGAAGGCATGCAGCCGCTGGTGCTGCCGCTCGCCGGCCTGGCGGCGCCGCTGCCGGGGCTGTTCGCCGGGCGCAGCATTCCCGACTCCAGCCCCGAGTTCAAGCTGCACCTCACGCTCGCCATGATCGCCTACAGCCTGTTCATCATGGCGCTGCTGCACGCCGCGCTGATGGCGCTGGTCGAGCGCAGGCTGCACCAGCGCAGCGCCAGCTTCCCCGGTAACCTGCCGCCGCTGCTCACCGTCGAGCATTCCCTGTTCCGCGTCATCGCGATCGCGTTCGTGTTCCTCACGCTTACGCTCGCCACCGGCATGGCGCTGACCGACGCGATGTTCGGCCGCCTGCTGCGCTTCAACCACGAGACCGTGTTCGCGATCCTGTCGTGGGCGACGTTCGCCGGCCTTCTGCTCGGGCGCTACGCCTACGGCTGGCGCGGGCGCACCGCGCTGCGCTGGACCATCGCCGGCTTCGTGCTGGTGCTGCTCGCCAACATCGGCACGGCCTTCGTGCTGGAAGTCGTCCTCAAGCGCACCTGATGGAAGAGCTCACGCTGGAGCGGATGGTCGGCGCGCTGGTCGTGCTGCTGGTGGTCTCGGGCTTTTTCTCGATCGCCGAGACCAGCATGATGGCGATCAACCGCTATCGCCTGAAGCACATGGTGGCGCAGGGCCACCGCGGCGCGGCGCTCGTCGAGGAGGTGCTCAAGCGCACCGACAAGCTGCTCGGCGCGATCCTGATCGGCAACAACCTGGTGAACGCCGCCGCGGCGACGCTCGCCAGCCTGATCGCGGTGGAGCTCTTCGGCCAGGGCAAGCTCGCCTACGCGGTCAGCACGCTCGCGATCTCGTTCCTGATCATCGTGTTCGCCGAGATCACGCCGAAGGTGATCGGCGCGACCTATCCCGAGCGCATCGCCCCCGCGCTCGCCTACGTGCTGAAGCCGGTGCAGTGGCTGCTGCAGCCCGGCGTCTGGTTCGTGAACCTGTTCGTGCGCCCGCTGCTGCTCCTCGTCGGCATCCGCCCGGAGGAGAACACGCAGCTGGAGAAGCTCTCGCCGGAGGAGATCCGCACCCTGGTGCTCGAGTCGTCGAGCTTCATGCCGAAGAAGCACTTCTCGATCCTGATGAACCTGTTCGACGTCGGCGCGGTGACGGTGCAGGACATCATGGTGCCGCGCGCCAGGATCGAGTCGGTCAAGCTCGACGACGACGTGGAGACCATCGTGCGCCAGCTCCTGACCAGCTATCACCAGCGCCTGCCGGTGTTCCGCAGCGCGCTCGGCGAGGTGGTCGGCGTGCTGCAGATGAAGAAGGTCCTCGCCGCGCTGCCCACCCGCACGCTCGACAAGCGCACGCTCGAGTCGATGCTGGGCGAACCCTACTTCGTGCCGGCGACGACGCCGGTGCTCGCACAGATACAGTACTTCCAGGAGAACCAGGAGCGCATGGCCCTGGTGGTCGACGAGTACGGCGAGCTGATGGGCCTGGTGACCCTCGACGACATCATCGAGGAGATCATCGGCAAGTTCACCACCTCGCTGCCGACCGCCGGGCCGGCGCTCGCCTGGGACGCGGGCGGCGCCGCCACCGCGGAGGGCACGACGCCGGTGCGCGAGCTGAACCGCGCCCTCGGGTTGTCGCTTCCCACCGACGGTCCCAAGACCCTCAACGGCCTCATCGTCGAGCACCTGCAGGACATTCCGGAGTCCGACGTCGCGATCAAGATCGGCAACGTGCCGATGGAGATCGTCCACGCGCAGGGCCGGACGGTCAAAACGGTAAGGATCTTTAAGCCCGCCGAGGTTGTAGAAAATACCGAGGCCTCAGAGGCTTAGAACAGGAACTTCAGGCTTTACAAACGTCCCCCCGGCGGGCATCATCGGCCGCTTAGAGGGAAGGGCCTAGGGAGCGCGCGATGGCAACAGCAGCAGCGGCCGTAAAAGGGCCGAAAGAACTGACCTTCAGCTGGGAAGGCAAGGACAAGGGCGGCAAGACCATCCGCGGCGAATTGCGCGGGGTGAGCGAGGCCGCGGTCAATGCGACGCTGCGCCGCCAAGGCATCGTAGTGCAGAAGGTCAAGCCGGTCCGGCGCAGGCGCGGCGGCTCGGTCGGCTCGAAGGACATCTCGCTCTTCACGCGCCAGCTCGCGACGATGATGAAAGCCGGCGTGCCGCTACTGCAATCGTTCGAGATCGTCAGCAAGGGCGCGACCAACCCGGCGGTGGGGAAGCTGCTCACCGACATCAAGACCGACGTCGAGACCGGCTCGTCGCTCGCCGCCGCGTTCCGCAAGTTCCCGCTGCATTTCGACAACCTGTACTGCAACCTGGTGCAGGCCGGCGAGGCGGCGGGAATTCTCGAGACGCTGCTCGACCGCCTGGCGACCTATCAGGAGAAGACGCTCGCCATCAAGTCGAAGATCAAGGCCGCCCTGTTCTATCCGATCGCGATCATCGCGGTCGCGTTCATCATCACCGCGGTGATCATGATTTTCGTGATCCCGGCGTTCAAGGAGGTATTCCAGAACTTCGGCGCCGACCTGCCCGCGCCCACGCTGATCGTGATGGGCATCTCCGACTGGTTCGTGTCCTACTGGTACATCATCTTCCCGATCATCGGCCTCGCCATCTACGGCTTCTTCGAGTCCTGGAAGCGCTCGCTGGCGGTGCAGGTGTTCATGGACAAGCTGATGCTCAGGGTGCCGGTGTTCGGCCACCTGGTGCGCATCTCGACCATCGCGCGCTGGACGCGGACCCTGTCGACCATGTTCGCCGCCGGCGTGCCGCTGGTCGAGGCGCTCGACTCGGTCGGCGGCGCCTCGGGCAACTACGTCTATGCCGCCGGCACCAAGCAGATCAAGCAGGAGGTCGCCACCGGCACCTCGCTCACCGTGGCGATGCAGAACACCAACCTGTTCCCGAGCATGGTGATCCAGATGTGCTCGATCGGCGAGGAGACCGGCGCGCTCGACGGCATGCTCGCCAAGGTCGCGGACTTCTTCGAGGCCGAGGTCGACGACGCGGTCGAGGCGCTGTCGTCGCTGATGGAGCCGCTGATCATGGTCGTGCTCGGCACCCTCATCGGCGGCATGGTGATCGCGATGTACCTGCCGATCTTCAAGATAGGGCAGGCTGTCTAGCGAAATGACGGCGCTTGGCTGGCTCGTTCAGCCGGCCGTGTTCCCGTGGGCAGCACTGGTGTTCGGGCTGTGCGTCGGCTCGTTCCTCAACGTGGTCATTCACCGATTGCCGAAGATGCTCGAGCGCGGCTGGCGCGCCGAGTGCGCCGAGCTCACCGGCCAGCCGCTACCCCCCGACGACACCTATAACCTGGTCGTGCCGCGCTCGGGCTGCCCGAAATGCGGCTATCGGATCCGCGCGTGGCAAAACGTCCCCGTCGTCAGCTGGCTCGTCCTGCGCGGCAAGTGCGCCGGCTGCGGCACGAAGATCGGCGTCAGGTATCCGGTGGTCGAGCTTCTCGCCGGCATCGGCGCCGCCTACGCGACTTGGCGCTTCGGCGCATCCGCTGCCGCGCTCGGCGCGACGCTCTTCGTCTGGTTCACCATCGCGCTCGCGTTCATCGACCAGGAAACCGGCCTGTTGCCCGACGACCTGACGCTTCCGCTGGTGTGGCTGGGGCTGCTGGTCAACCTGTACGGCGCTTTCGTGCCGCTTGCGGACGCAGTGATCGGCGCGGTCGCCGGCTACCTCGCGCTGTGGCTCATCTACCAGGGCTACAAGCTGCTCACCGGCAAGGAAGGCATGGGCTACGGCGACTTCAAGATGAACGCCGCGGTCGGCGCGTTCCTCGGCTGGAAGATGCTGCCGCTCGTGATCCTGCTCTCGTCGCTCGTCGGCCTCGCGTTCGGCGCGCTGCAGATGTTCGCCGCGCGCGGCCGCTGGGACGCGGGCTTCCGCTTCCATTTCGGCCCATACCTCGCGATCGCCGGCATCGTCGCGATGTTCTGGGGCGAACCGATGGTTCGCTGGTACCTGCAGAGATTTTGACCTTGGTGGTCGGATTGACCGGCGGGATAGGCAGCGGCAAGAGCGCCGCCGCCGATGAGTTTGCCAGGCTCGGGGCGACGGTCGTGGATACTGACGCCATCGCGCACGAGCTGACGCAGAAGGGCGGCGCCGCCGTCGCCGACATCGAGCGGATTTTCGGCAAGGACTTCATCTCCGAAGGGTCTTTGAATCGCAAGCGCATGCGCGA
>Ga0208185_1000488_pt1 | contig 17506 bp, 33 predicted proteins | sample EasRivMeERMLT700_FD_187532 | JGI IMG/M metagenome (GOLD analysis project Ga0208185, IMG submission 187532) | Soil microbial communities from meander-bound floodplain in the East River, Colorado, USA - East River MetaG ERMLT700 (SPAdes) (version 2) | ecosystem: Environmental > Terrestrial > Soil... | reverse complement strand
CCACGCCGCGGGATCCGGTGCATCCCAACGACCCGATCGTTCATGAGCACCTGTGGGAATGGCTGGGGTCGGAAGACCCGCGCGCCGTGGTGATTCGGGAGCAACTGATCGAGGTGTGGCCGAGGAGGAGTGCGCCGGGACCGGACCCCGTACCGTCGAGAACCGATCTGCTCGTTTGGGCGAAGGAGGTGGAGAAGTCACAGCAGCAACCCACGCCTCCGCCCGCACCGCCGGTTGTGTCAGAGCCTGCCGTGGAAGCGCAAGCTCCATCTCAGCCGCTTATCCCGCCTCCGCCTCAGCAGGCTCCTCCGCCACCTGCGCTTTCGCTTGGCCCGCAGCGGCTCGCTCCAGCTCCGCAGCCCGGTGCTGCGCCCACCGCTACGGCAGCAGCAATAGCGCCGCTTCCCGCCGTGGCTCCGTTTCGCCAGCAAGTGACTATGCCGGGGACACCGGCACCGGCCACGCCGACAGCGCCTCCCGCCGGCGACATGGTGATCCAGACCCCGGAAGGCCCGCGCACCGTGGATAGCGCCGAAGTCCTTGTTGACAAAGTTCTCACGGGGGCAGGGATAGAGCCGGAGCCGAAACCCACGGTGCCCCAGAGCACCCTCGACAGGTGGGATGCCGAAGGCAAAGCAGCCGACGAGAAGCTCCGCAAGGCTGGTCTTCTGTCAGGTAAGCTCCGCTCTGCCAACCCAATAGAACTAGCCCAATTCATCCGCGACATGGCGATCTCGATCCGGGGCGACGTGGCCCGCGGCGTGATCCATGCCAAGAACTTTGTCCAGGAAATCGTGGATCGCTTCGGTGAGGACAAGATACCGGTAGCTCGACAAGTATTCGAGCAGGCGCAGAAGCTGGTTGCCCAAGGAATGCCCTCTGCTGCGCCGCAAACGGCCCCAGGAGCGTCCGCTGCCGCTCCGCCGTCCCTACCAGCCACCCAGCCCACCGGCTCGTCTACGGGCCAGCCAGCGCAGGTTGCCGCCGATGCGCCTCTTGAGCAGCAACTGCCTCCCGTGGGTGATCCCGGCGACCCGGAGATTCCGATCAAGTGGCGGCTCTACCATTCGACCAAAGCCTGGGCACAGGTCAAACGCCGCGCCCTTCAGCTTTACCAGATGGCTCAGAAGTACCCCAGGTTCAAGCCCATCCAGGAAGAGATCAAAGCGCAGCATGACTGGGATGCCGAAAGAAACCAGTGGATCAACCTCAACGGCGACACCCTCAAGGTGATCTCCGCTCTCGGCAGGAAGAAGAGGCAGAAACTCTTCGTATTCTCGGCCCACATCAGGCTGCTCGAACTCAAGCACGAGACCGCCCTCACCGAGCAGCAGGTGATGCAGATTGCCAACAACCACGGCCTTGACGACAAGACCGTCGCCGCCTACCAGAAGATGCAGGATTACTTCCGCGCCTCCTGGGAGGGGACGCGGCAAGCCGAGATCCAGGAACTCCAGCGCACCGTCGAAGATCCGGCTGAACTTGCCAAGGCGATCGAGAAAACCAACCAAGAGTTTGCCGAGTTGGCGGGCACCCACTACTACCCATTCAAGCGCTTCGGCAACTACATCGTCACGGCTACCATTCCGTCCACCGATCCCAAGCACAAGAGCGGGTGGAAGATCGACCAGACGGCGCACTTCGAAAGCGAACATGCTGCCTTGCAGACAGTCGAAAAGATGAAGGCTGAATACCGGGCAAAGGGGCAGGAAGCCCGTGTTTACCCCAGCGAAAAGCTCAGCCAGGAAATCCAGAACCTCGCCAGCCTCCCCCCCGGCATAGCCAAAAGACTCGCCGATAAGCTCGGCCTCACCGCCGAGCAGCGCGCGGAATTGAGTAAGCTGGTGGCTGACCGGATCACCGAGAACTCTTACGCCAACCACCTGAAGCACGTCAAAGGCACCGCCGGATTCAGTACCGACGGCTTCCGCGCCTTAGCCGCTTACGGCCAGTCACACGGGACGCACATGGCGGATACCCTGCACGGCCACAGGCTCGAGCAAGCCGTCGCCGACGCCAAGCAAGAGATCAAAAACATGGGGTATCGCGGTGAACCCGCCGTCGACATCCTCCGCATGCAGGATGTTCTCAAGGTCATGGACGAGGCCAAGAACAACATGCTCAACCCCAAGGTGCGGGGCTGGGCTCCCGCCGGCTGGGCCAATGCGATGCAGTTCATCTTCAACCCCAAGCAGATTGCCATCAACCTCACGCAGTCGATGATGACCGCCCCGATCCTGAGCCAGCAGGACACTCCCGGCGGCACGGTGGGAATGTATGAGGCGTACAAGCAAACCGGCAAGGCGATGTATGACGTGGGCCACACTTTCTCGACGCGCCAATACCGGAAGGTCAGGGGCAAGATGACCGGTGCGCCGGATCAGTACGAGTACATCGGTAGCATCGAGCCGGAAGTGTGGGAAGCGATGGAGAAGGCGGGCCGCGAGGGTGTACTCGGCGATACCCAGACCGCCTACGTCGCCTCGCAGGCGCGGTCCTCCGTCTCCGAGCGGTATCTCGGCGATGCGTTCGGCCTTAGTGGGGAAGCGACCGGCCGGGTCATGGACAAAGCGATTGCCTGGACCGCCGAGACCGGGCTCAAAGGCCACCAGATGAGCGAGGTGTACAACCGGCGCGTGGCGTTCGTGGCAACCTACCGCGCCCTGAAAGCCGCCGGTCATCCCGATCCCTACGCGGGAGCTGTGCATGTGATCAAGATGAGCCAGGGCTACAACTCTCCCTCGAATCGCTCATGGCTCCAGATGAACGCGCCGAACATGATGATGTTCAAGAGTTACACGATGAACAATGCTTACTTACAGCTGATGAGCAAGCACGCCTTCCGTCTGTGGATGGCGCAGCTCGTCATGTCGGGATTGCGGGAGGGCTGGGCTTCGAGCACATCTTCAAGTTCATCGACGCGCTCGGCTCGTGGCTCAAGAAGAGGGCGGGCTACAAAGATCCGCACGTCGACATCAAGCGCGACATCCGCGATCTCTCGAATGGGCTGGTCGGGCGAACCATGACCGAACTGCTGATGAACGGCGTCTCGGGAGGAGGGGGCATACCCGGAGTCCCCGATGTGAGCGGGTCGACCGGGCAAGGGCGCGTGCTGCCCTTCGTCGATACCGCGCTTGACGTGGCTCATGGCACGGTCGACTACAAGACCGCTGTCGAAAGGGAAGTGCGGGATCTCGGCGGTGCGCCGGCCGGGATGATCATGGACATCGCGAAGTCGCTCATCGACGATGGCCCCGAATCGTTTAAATTCTTCAAGGCTCTGACGCCCAGATTCCTCGGGCAACTAGGGGAAACGTACCGCGCCGTCAGCGAGGGCGGCGTTCAGGATTCAGCAGGCAACATGCTCGCGCCGATGGATACTTCCAATCCCAGAGACATCGCTGAGTTGATAGCTATGGCGATGGGCTTTCCCTCGGCGCGGGTCAGGAAGGCCCAGCAGGCGAACTGGGCGGCGAAGGAACACATACGCTACTTCGATAGTCTCTTCGAGAGCCTACAAGACGACTACAACGCCGCGCAGGATAGCGAAGACCAGGACAAGATCGACGAAGTGAACGCGCGGATCAACGACATGAACGACAACAAACTGCCCGAGGGCATCCATCGCTGGATCGGGCAGTTCCACCAGAACTACCTGGCGCACAAGCGGGGAGAGCAGCGCGCCGAGGAAGGCAACATCGGCCCGCGCCAGTGGTGGCCCGAGTCGCAAAGAATCCGCGACATCTACGGCGCGGAGCCTGTTCCCCAGGAGTAGCTACGAGGGCAGCGAGTCCTTCTGCTGCGCGCCGAGCCAACGGATTGCTTTCCCGTGCGGCGTGATCACCTCGGTGGTGAGACCCGCCGCTTCGAGGCTCATGAGAATCGACTGAAACGATCTCCAATCCAGTTTGCTTCTGAAGCGCTGGTAGAGTTCGACGGTCGAAACAACTCCATACTTTTTCAGGGTGGCTTCGATTCGCAGTTGCGGGCGCAGCTCATCATCGCGCACCCCGGAAAGAGCAGCAGGCATCGCCTTCTCGATGCTCTCTAAAACCGTGATCGACTCTTCGAGATGAGAAGCCTCCACTACCAGCGAGTCGCTTGTTGCTGCGGAGAGCGCGAGGGAGAGCTTGTGGGCGTGGGCCTGACGACGTTGAAGGTACCCACCAAACTCGTCCGGGGATAAACCTACGGGCGGAGTCTTCGCGCTCTGGTTGTACCAAGCGGTTCCCAATTCGTAGGCGGCTTCGCTCAGTGTGTACTCTCCTTGCAGCTTTGCGATCTTGGAGAGATCGTCAGTCAGCAGGCGAGCCATCTCGTTCATATCGCCTAGCCCCTGCTCCTGAGCCGCGCGCTTGGGATAGGGAACAAGGGACTTTTTTTCTGTGGCAAGCACCAGGATGCAACGTGACGTGAAGCCAGTCCCAATCAGACTCGGAGGCAGATTGTCCGCCAGCCAAGCAGGCGTGGCTCCCGCCAGCAAGTTGAGAAAAGGTTTCTCGACCTGCCGGCCGCCGCGTCCGACCGTGCGCCGTTTGAAATCTTCGCCTCCATCTCCACCCCAAATGTGGGTCAAGGTCGACATGAGTTTCTTATCGTGCGGATTTAGGAACGTGCCCAACTCACCGAGGAAATACGTCACGCTCGAATGCTTCCGCATCCCGCCCCTTGAACGTATGCCCGTGCCTCCGGCGGTCGCCTCGGTGAATTCATCTACGAGCGATTGCCACGTCAGGCTATCGCTCCCGATATGAATTCCTTTGACGTTCCTCAGCAGCCGCATGCCTGCATTGATGGCGGTGCTCTTCCCTGAGCCTGAAGGGCCAACGAGGATGGTGTAGAAATGAGGGGTCCACTCGAAGAGGCCCATGTCGAGCCACACCTTCCCCTGCAACGCCGCTGCGATGGTACTCACTCCTACCCAGTAATTGAAAATGGCGGGCGGTTCGGTCGCCGCGGTGTAGGCCATGTATGCCTTGAGCCAGTTAGGAAAGTGCCTGGCCACTCTTAGCCTTCCCTTTCACGACGGGCGCGAGCTGGACGGCGGCGGTGTGGTGGGAACAGGTATCGGTGTCGAACTGGGTGGGGTACTGCCAGGTGCCGGCCCACACCCGCGGGTTGAGCACGCACACGCCGGATTTGATATTCCGTTCTTGCCAGTGCGTGCAGTTCTTGCAGATCTTATCCATCACTCGGCTCCTTTGCCAGCCACTCACCGCACCAGTCCTCGTCGTAGGTCTCGGGCCAGCCGTAGTCCCGCTCGTCGCCGTTGATCTTCACCGGCGGGTTCACCCGGCAGAGGCCGGCGTTGCGCTTGTCCTGGTGGTGGCTCTTGGCTTCCCACCACTCGCAGGTGACGCACGCCCGCTCTACGCTCATTCGGCCATGCCCCTTGCTGCGATGCGCGACATGATCTTCTGTTCACTATCACCGGCGGCTCGCCACATCTCCACGTCCTCGTCGGTGACCGGCAGGTAGGGGTAGCCGTGCTCGTCGGGTTCGTGGCCGTGCACGCTCATCGCGTGGCCGCATACCAGGCACTTGCTCACGTACTTCTTCGGCTCTGCTTCACCGGAATTTTCTGGGGATTTCGGGGTCTCTTCTGCCATGTGCTTCTCCGTAATTGAATTTACGCTTCTCTTATCCATGACTTCACTACTTCCGGTATGGTTTTCTTGTACAGAGCCGCCGAGTGCTGACCGGAGCGCGTGGCTACCCGTACCGCATCGGCCATCTGCCAATCGGTGATAGGTGCGGCGTCATTCTCAACGCACTTGGCGACTGCTAGCGCGATCACCTCAACGATCAGTCCGTCGTCCGTTGTCGGGAACCTTTCCCGGATAGCGGCGGCGGCAAGCGGCCACGCCTTCGCATCGCGAATACCGCCTCCGCCTCCGCCTCCGCCTTCGTCTCCGACTCCGACTCCGACTAGGCTGAGCAAATGATTAGCAGATGCTTCGCAATTGCTTAGCAAATGATTAGCAGATGATTTACATGGTTCTGGGAACTTGCTTGGTGATCTGGTTTGCTGTTTGAAATCATTGATTTGCAGATATACTACACCGTCATGCTGGTACATGGAAATCAATGGTCGCTCGCCTCGGCAGCATTCAATCATCCAATTACTGACATCCTCGTCTCGGATCGTATGGGGATTGATCGGCCAGCACGCGCCGCGCACGGTGGCGGCGGCTCCGTAGAAGCGTCCGTAATCGTCGGCCACTGACATGAGGCGGCGGTAGAGAATCTCTGCGCCCATGCTCAGGGCGTTTACGCGCGTGCTGCTGTTGATTCCCTCGCGGAGAATTCTAGTTGGCACATTGCCCTTCTTTCCACTCTCGCCAAGGCTCCGGGGAGGGAAAGAAAGGAAATCTCCCCGGTGGCCTCAGCAGATTCCGTCGAACAACGGGGGAGCTACCCTCGTTGCTTTGGTCGACGGACAAGTCTAACTCTATACGCTGTTGATGGCAACGGTTTTACGATGAAGCACACGCTCAGGCACACCGCCTACCTAGGTCGCACTTCACGCAGCGCGGATACGTGGTGAGGGTGACCTCGGCCAGCCTGCCGCACACCTCGCACGGCGGCGGCAGCAGGCAAACCTGCGCTTCCTTCCTCCACTGCTCCCCGGCGCGGCAGCCGCAGGGGGCCTGCCACTTCCAGATATCTTCGAAGCGAACGCGCGCCGGTCTACCTACGAGCGAAACGATGCCGGTGTTCCAGCATAGTTCGCATGGTCTCCCTGTGATCTTCTCCCCTGTGCTAGAGACTAGCTTGCTTGTCATGGCTCTAGCTTACTTGTTATGCCTTCCTAAAGCCAGACTTAATGCGATACGGACCAGCACCTGCAGCTTGAGGTTCTTGGCATCGAGGCGGACCCGGCTGCCCAAGGCGGTGACCACCACCGAGCCATCCGGATCGGCATGCGAGGCGAGCGCCGGCATGCGGGTTTCTTCGAGCACGTTGAGGATGATCATAAGTCGTCTTCCCTGCCGGCGAAAGCCAGCAATCCATAGAGGCAGAGCATGAACAGGAACACGATCGTCCAGGCGGCGAACCAAAAGGCATCGTTCACAACTGTGCGGTAACGACGGGGAGGAAGGGGGACTTTGGTTTCGCCGGATTTGCGGGGAAATTCGAGTTCCTCGTAGTCGGCTTGGGTCAATCCGAGTGGGCGGCTCATGATTCGGCGAGCACCTTCTCGCAGATGCGGTCGAGGATTCTGCCGGTCATCGTACACTCTGCCTTGGTTTCGCCATAGCTGACGGCTCCATACTTGCCTTCATCGAGCACGATGAGGATCACCGAGCGGGCGCCGAGGGACTGGCAGATCCGCTTGGCATCGGAGATCCTGGGACTGGTCATGGTGCCGACCTCCGGATCTGGAGGATCAAACGCTCGAGCAGGGCCGGCTGGATCAGGGCGGGGGGAATTCTCCATACCCTCCAGGAGAGGAAGCTTGCCTCGTTGTACTTGACGCAATCGGTGGCGAATCCCTCTTGCCGCATGTGGCGGCCGCGCCCGGCTCCCTCATGGATTCCACCCTCGATCTCGACGGCGATCATGGCATCCGGCCACGCAAAATCAAATCGGAACAGGCGGGTTGGATGGAAGCGCCACTCGCGCTCTGGCGGTGGCCCGCCGAGGGCACGCCACGCCAATAGAAAGCGTTCCTCGGGTTCTGATGGAGCCTTGGGGATCTTGGTTGCCATGCGGAATTTCATGTAGAACTGCGGAGCTTGTTCAGGATTTCATGGATTCCGCGGGCGAGCCGGCCCACGGCATAAGACGTGTGATAGGCGAACCACTCGAGCCACGAGAGGCGCCGCACCTGGGCAACGCCGTCCTCATCGACTGCGACCACACGCATTGCTTGTTGTTTCATTCTTCCTCCGTACCGCTGAACAGTTTCTCGAAGCAGTGGCTGCAAGTGCCGCTGATCATCAGTTCACGCTGCTCCTTCGACAATTCAGACAGCACTTTCTGGATCAGCCCGCCATCCTTCCAGGCCAGGTAGCCGCCGCGGCTGACCGGGAAGCTGGTCCTGAGCTTGCACATCTGGCAGGTGACGCCGATCTCGACCGTGTCCTTGGCTTCGGTCATTCTGCTTTCTTCTTTCTGGCCCCCAGGCGAGGCCCATACAAATAAACGTATCTAGCCCGAGCGCGGTCGCGCCGGCGCTGGATCTTTTCCTCGTCGAGCACGCGCTTGGGTTCCGGCTTGCGCTTACGCTGGACCGGATCGTCGACGGGGTGGGCGAACTTGGTGTCCTTGTCCGGACCTCTAAACGGAATGGGCAGCCCCTCCTCGATGGCCTCGAGCACCTCGCCGGGGATCTTTTCCTGGCTGATATTTCCGAAGCCGTTGTCGATCAAAAGATCCAGCTCCCGGAACCGCTTGTGGTCCTTGATCGAGAGAGCGGCGACGGGCTGGGCGGGAGAGGGAGCCGCCTGGATGGTGAGGTTGAAGCGCTTCAGCATCTGACGTAGTCCGGGCATATGGAATTATGCGGCAGCCTTACCGCACATTTAAACGGTTTTTGCCCCAGCGCAAATCGGCGCCGGGAATATCCCTACCTGCCTTGATCGCCTCTTTGATGGCGCTCTTGGAAGGGTTGAAGGTGGCGTCGAGGCCATCGAGTTCGAGGCCGAGCTCCCGATACACCTTGGCCGGCATCTTCACGGTGACGGTGACGAACTCATCGGGGATGAGCGCGGCATCGGTGATCTCGACGGACTCCGGGTTGGCCTGGATGGCAAGCGAGCCGTTGTCGGCCTCGACTTTCTTCTGGCCCGACAGTTCGATGCACCTGACCAGGTAGTCCTTGAAGCGCGCAAGGCCGGACTCGAGGCTGCCGCGCCACGCGGCAATGCGGTTCTCCTCGGAGCGGGCGCCGGCAATCTGCGCCTCGAGGTGAGCGATTGCCCTGATGCAATTGCCGCGCTTCTGAATCGCTTGCTGCGTCTTCTCGAGGAAGGCGGCCTGGAAGGCGGCGAGCTGGTCTTCGGGGACGAGCGCCTCGGTATCAAGGAACTGATTCAACTCCTGCTCGATGGCATAGAGGGAGAGGGACTTGTTATCGTGCATCGGTGCCCTCCGCGAGAGCATCCCAGGCTTCAGCCGCTTCAGCCGGATCGGGGGGAGGCGGGCTAGCAACCGACGTGCAGTAGTCATAGAGGGCCTTGATAACTTCCCTGATCTGCCGGCGCGTGCGGCCCTGCAACTCATTCCCGTGAGCCATGCCGTGCAGCCCGATGATGCGATAGTACTCGTGCTCGGAGCCGGTGAGTTCGTTGATGATGGGTTTGAACCCGGTCACGATTTGCACAGTCTCGGCAAACCCGGTCGCCTGCGCGTACAGTTCGGCGAGGCGAGGCTCAATGTCGGCGGGTGGGGGCACGTGTATGGGGCGGGTGGTAACCGGCGGTTCGCCGGCAGGCTCGACGGGGGCGCCGGCACCCTCGATGCGTACTGACGTAGCCGTCTGGCGCGCAGGCACGGGAGCAGGGGCAGGCTCGGGCTGAACCACCTCGCCCTCGGAGTCGCCGAGTTCGCCGTCCGAGTAGACGGGCACGCCGCCGAAGATCTCGGGCGTGAACCACTTGGCTCCATTCGAAATGGCGCGGGCGAAGTACATGTTGCGGGGGTATTTGTTATACATGTCGCCGCGGATGCCGGCGGCCTGAGCATCCTTGGCGGTGAAGGTGGACTTGCCGAGTTCCTTGCCATCCTTGGCGAGGAAGGAGAGGGTGCAGCCATCCTGCTCGAGCCGCTCGACGCGGAAGTCGTAGCCATGCTGGCGGATCAGGGCAGCCATGAGATTGGCGGAGAGCGTGACCTTGCCCTTGATGAGCGAGATGCCCATCATCGAGGCGATCGGGGGCAAGCCCAACTCCTGGCCGGCGAGCACCTTGACACAAGCCTGAGCCGCGTCCTTGGCATCTTGAAAATAGCCGGACTTGGCGAGCAAAGCGCCGAGGGTCTGGACTTCGGCCAGACCCATGCGGGCGGGAAGATTCTCCTGCATTAGAGATCCACCCCGGCGAGGGAATCGACCCGGACCCCGTCCTGTTCGGAGTGGCCGGCGGGGGCCAGCTCGCCGTCCGAGTCGCGGTCGAGGTGGGCGGCGATGGTTTCCATCTCGGCGAGCGCTTTCTCCATCTGGCCCATGACGTGGGCGATGGCGGCCGGGCGGAAGAACACCGTCATCTGGTTGCCCTCCCCGTCGTAGATCGAGAACCAGGCGGCGCCGTCACGGCGTGTGGCCTCGATGGTGACCGGGCTGGTCTCGGTGCTGTGAATAGTGGCGGTCATGTGTGTGTGATCCTTTCTGTTCTGATAATAGCCTGAATCTAGGTAGATGTCAAGAGGCTAGGTAGATATATTTGTTAGGTAGAGAAGTCGAACTCCATCTGCAAGGAAGTTTCGTACACCTCGCAACTCTCCGAGCAGGTGCCGCTATCCTCTTCCCGGAACATCCGGCTGGTGTCGCCGGCCTCGCGGAATCCCTGGAGCAGGTCGGCGGTGGACTGAAAGCCGCGGAAGATCTTCCTCGGGCCGGGCACGTAATTCGGACCCACATCCGAGTACAAATCCTCGAGCTTCAGGAAGAAGTCGAAGCGCTCCGGCTCGGTACGGTAGATGGTGTTGAGCTTGGGCGCAGACTTCTGAAAGCAGGTGACGCAGTTGCCGAGATGCTCGGGGATCTGGAGATCCCAATCGAACTGTTCGAAGAACCACAGGACATCCTGTTTGCGGGTGGGCCACCGGTCGACGAGCGGGTAGATGATGCGCTGCGAAGTGGCGTTGGGGGAAACGCGGCGGCGCTCGTCGGCGCGGATGCCGATGGCGATCTGGTAGTCCTTGCCCCACAACGAGTCAGTGTAGGAGGCCATCGTATTGCCTTTGAGTTCGCGGGTGCAGAGCTTGAAGACTTTGTTGGGCAGGCCGTACTTGCCGGCGACTGCTTCGAAGGGTTCGCCGTGGCGGCTGGCGGTTTCATACCGGACCACCTGATGAGTGCAGGATTTGCGGCCGGGGTTCACGTTTGCTTCCAGCCATACCAGTCCGAGACCCAGATGGCGATCGACGGCATCGGCAAAGCGGAGCGTGTCTTCATGCTCGAGGCCGGTGTTGGCGAAGGTGAAGGCCATGTTGTACTCGTCGCGGCAGTGCTCCATGAGTTTGAAACACATATAGGCCGAGGTCCGGCCGCCCGAGAACGATACCTGCAGGTTGGGGCGGCTCATTTCTTCTATGCTGGCGGCGCCACTTCGATCACGGCGAGGTCTTTGCCTTCCGGGTCATCTTCGAGGGACCAATGATCGCCGTCTTCCCAAACGATGAGTTTGCCCTCTTCGGCCATCATCACATCGCCCCGGCTCGGCTCTTCGCCTTCGTTGCGCCATTCGACCTCGGTGCCGAGCGGCAAACTGTTGAACTGTTCGATCGTCATGCTTCTATACTCTCATTTTCTATCTAGATGTCAAGAGGCTAGGTAGAATAATCTGCTAGCTATTCTAAATCCTGCGGCTGGTACACGTAGGGATCGGCGGAGCGCACCCGCTCGAGGCCGGCCAGCCGCGCCTCCAGGTCGAGGATGCGCTTCTCGGTCTTGCCGGCAGTCCACGAGGCTACCATCACATTGCCCAAGGTGAGGCCGCAGGCTAAGAGAGCGGCGGTATAGCAAAGCCAGTCCATTACGATTCTTCCTCCAGGATTCTCACGTCGCACTCGCAGTAGAGCAGCGGCATGCCGCACTCGACGCACCGCACCGGCTCGGGTTCCGGCTCCGAGCACGCGCACTCGATGAGCGGGAGCTTGCACCACGGGCACAGCGTATCTTTGGTTTCGGCGGCCTCGCGGTAGGCGGCTTCGAAGTTCTTACGGGTTCCCGGGGAGATGAAGTCTCCGGCCAAGCCTTGCATGCTGCGCAGCAGGTCTTCCCAGGTCTCTTCGGGCAGGCTGATGGTCATGGCGCTACCCCCAATTGCGGGAGAGCCTGCGACAGCGCCTGCATCTCCCTCATCGAGCGGATCGAATAGAAAATCACCTTGCCATTACTCATCGGGAAGTGGCTCTTCTGGTGGCGCCGGATGACACCGTGCTCATCGAGCACCGGGTCGAGATACACCTTGATATCGCGGAGGTGATTGTCGGCGGCAAAGTCGGGGCCCAGCTCTTTAATCGTGGCTTGTCTCCAACTGTAGAAGTTGACGCGCACTTTCATGGCGGTGCGCTCCTCGCCGGCATCGATGGTGATCGTTTTCTTCGCCGTGGGATCGCCTCCAACCTGCTGACAGATCATGAGATAGATCTCGTGGCCGGGGATAAGGTCGCGCCGCTTGACCGACTCGTTGGACTTGGCTTTCGCCTTGGTCCTGGCGGTCACGCGCTTCTTGTAATCCCCCTCGGCCGCCGGCAACCGCGGGGCGTTGCCCATGTTCTTCACATCGACGGCGAGCGGAGTGGTGGCGCCCTCGAACACCTTGGGCTTGGGATCGGTGTACGGATGAATCTCGCGCTCACGCGGAGCGGGGATGATCGGACGGGGCAGGCTCATGGTTCGGTGGTCTCCTTGGGATTGCGGGGATCGGCGGCGCTGCGCTTGTCCGGCGGCCAGGGATGGCGGCCATAGAGCATCAGGTCCAGGTGCCAGTCCCTCACCATGGCGAGGACAGCGTACTCGATAAGCTTGCCCGCTTTCTCTTCCAGGGTCATAAGACTCCCTCCAACGGAATGTTGCGGGCAACGCGGCACGGCGGACACACGCGCGCCCGCACCAGGCCAAGCCTCAACCGCTCACCGGCGGCCGGCTCGAGGCAGAAATGGCACCGCGGCTCTGAGCGATGCGCCCGCGGGATCATCACCTCGAGATACTCCACAGGCACCGCCTCGCCGGTCATGCGAATGCCTTTATGCAAATAGGCTTGTCTACGGATCATGGCTTTTCTTTCAAGGGCTTGGCTTGCCGATTAGGCTGGACATGCAGATGGGGATAACGGATACGGAGATCCTCGAGCACCTCCGCCGCCGCCAGCTTACTCGCCTGATCCCGCCGCCTCACCCGCACCCTGAAATCCTCGGCGATGGCCTCGAAATACACGGCCAGCCCCGACAACGCATCGTCGCCGAAGTAGGCGAGCAGATACGAAGCCTCGGCATACGCGGCGCTCCGCAGCAGATCCGGATGCGACGACGAAAGCCGCTCCCGGGACAGACCCGAGAACGGCTTGCGCGGAATCGGTTTTACCCGGTTCTCTGGCTCCATGCGGCTAGTACACCAGCACTCCCATCACCGGAGCCATCGGATAGGCCGGCAGCACCGGCGTGTAGTAGGTCATCGCCGGACGCACCGGCGAGGGAGCATGGTACACCGGATAGCCTCCCGTGTAGGACGGCCGCGGCGCAATCACGATCGGCGCCTCGGTGGCATACGGATTGTTGGCGGACTGATTCGAGTACGGCGAACCATACCTGCCATACGGGTTGTTGACGCTGTCGGACTGGTACGGCGAGCCATACCGCCCATACGGATTGGCGATGCTATTCGGGTCATACCGATTCGACGAGAGATTGCCGAGATACTTGCCGTCGCGGCTGACGACGATCGGAGATTGGGCCGACAGCGTGATGCCCGCGGCCAGCGCCAGTGTGCAGAACCGGCTAAAGCCAGTGATGAGTTTCATTGTGTTGTGTGATCCTTTCAAGGTAAAAGCCTGTCTCTTCAGGCGCGGGAGGCTATCCCCGCGCGACCCGGAGCAGCCGGGTTTCGACCTTTGTTCTACTTTATACGCTTTTGTCTGACTTTGTACAGTTATTTCGTTGAGCTAAGCTTGCCGATTACACCCGCCGCCGCAAGCGCAGCCCGACCGGCCACAGCAGCAGCCAGAGCATGAGGCCAAACGGCCGGCGCGCGGTCACCGCTTGACCGCCGGATAGAACAGGGAATACCCGTTATCCGCCCAATTCGACCGCTTGACCGCGGCGCCCGTGCGATCCGCCTCGAGCTGAGCCGCGGCATTAGCCTGCTTCAATTCCGAGTCGCGAAACGATACCCGCTCGCCATCGACGGCGACGTAGCAATACTTCAGTTCCCGCATGTTGTTGTTTCCCACTTTCTGTTGAATAATCTCGAGCTGGGCTTGCCGATTAGAAGCTCCCAATTTGCCCCAGGAACGCGCGCGCCCTTCGGGTGGCTCCGGACCCACCAGGGAGACCGCCGCAACGCCCCACGCGCTACCCCTACTGCGTTTGCCAGGGATTCTCCTGGACTTCGACCTTCTCGCCATGGAGCAGATGCGCCCACGCAATATCCTGCGCATCTTCGCGCCTTATGCCGTGATACCGCGCCACGCCATTGACGTGAACCGTGTAGATTGTCTTCATGTTGTGTGTCCCTTTTGTGCGATAGATTCGCGCCTACGCTCACCCCGCGGATAAGCGTAATGCGAGCCCACCACTAGACCAAACGCAGCGCACAGGCCAAATGCATCTCTTCATGCCCCATCGATACCACCCGCCCGCCACCATACAGACACCACGTGCTATCCACACCCGCATAATGGCTGTGGTTGTGCACCGTCAGCGCCACACCCTGTGCGCGATAAACGCGCGTCTCGTGGTTCCGGCCTTCCATGAAGGACTCCGCTAACGTGAGTCCGTGTCTTTGCGCCAATACTTCGAAACGTATGCTTTTCATTGTTGTGTGTTCCCTTCTATTCCCAAATCTTCGCGCCTAAGCGGCCGCGCCAATCTGTATCAACTGCGATTGCACAACGAACGAACTCTGGACCTTCTTTGCCTCTCCCTTTGCCCGTAGCCCGACGATCACCCCCCGCGGATCGAGGAAACGAACGTCATGCTCATCGCCATCAATCACGCGATAACCGTTCCACGATTCAGGCAAATCTTGCCCGCGACGAGTATCAAAAACAACGGAGACATTCACGCCATGCGCCAGAGCCTCGAGACACTCCGCCAGATTCTCCCCGCTGTACGAAAACGTCAGCTGATAGTTGTAACGCGTCCGCAACCACGATTTCGGCAACTTCGTGTAATCGTAGAACATCACCTGCGGAAACTCGCGTGCCATCATCATCGCCACCCAAGGCAAATCAGAAGTCCCGTTAAAGCGAACGGCCGGCTTCAATCCCTCCCTCTCCGCTTCCCGTATCAATGCCTTGATATCCCTCCGCAACGCATTCAGAAACGACTCGCGATCCTCCCACAACCAAACCGTCTTCCCAATCCGTGCCCGCTTGATCTCAGGAAATATCTTCGATCGACCGCTGTCATACAGACATGCTTCGATGCATCCCTCCGTAGCGAACGTACAAACATTCATCACCCCAGATTCATTCGCCGGCGCCAAATAGCAGATACCCGTCAATACCCCTAAACTCTCTCCCTTGATCGTCTTGGCGTTCTGTGTCTGCAACACAGCCCCGCGCTTGTACCCTTCCTGATACCCTGCTACTACCGCCGACCGCAACCCTTCAATAAATCCCACTGTTCTAATCCCTTAGCCTGATCTTCAGACCACGGAGGCTATCCCGTGATGACGCCCGTAGGCGTTTCACTCCCTATAACGCCCGGTACCGTGCCGCAAAATGCATCTCCAAACGCAACAACGGTCCATACGCTTCCACGTCTATTCCCGGCTCTGCCTTCGCTTCCCGGATCAGTGAAAGCATCCACATCAGCGCCTTCTTCTCATCCATAACCTTCGCTCCCGTCTCCGCTTGCCACGCCTTCAGCAGCCCTTCCCTCGTCAACGTCGCCTTCATCCAAAATGCCTTGTTCATTTGTGTGTGTTCCCTATCAGCCTGATCATCAGTGCACAGAGGCTATCCTGCGCAGACGCCCAAAGGCGTTTCACTATTCAGGCAACTCCAATCCACGCGCGTCGAGCATCTCCTGCAACGGCATCTCCTGCTGAAACTCCTCTGCCTTCAACTCCACGCGCGTCCCATATACCGCCTCTAGTTCTATCTCCAACTCCGCCGTCGCCGCCCACAACGCCTCTTGCGCTTCCGCCGCTATCCTCAGCAATTCGTATGCTTTCGTCAATCGCTTGTCATGTGCTGTGTTGTTCATATTCAGATAGTAACTTGAACCTCTATCTAGAACAATAGGACTTAGGTACTGTTTTGAGATTACCTACAAGTTGCTACGATCGCAAAGATTCGTAGCACACTTTCACTGCCTTTGGTCTGCGACCGACCGCTCCTTCGCCGGGTATTTCAGGCCAATGCCACAGCTCACAGCTCGTTTCGTGGGCAAAGGAGCCTACCACAGGGGGAAGATGCGCCAATGCCTGCGCGCAGCGCAGCCTTTGGTGCAATCGATGCTCGTATGCCGCAGCCGTTGAGGGCTCTCGAGGGCTGCGAGGCCGGCAATCGCACAGCGCCTGGCTTGCCGATTACAGGCATGCATTGCATGCAGCCGGCATGCGAACAAGGGCCGGGGCACCCCCATGCCGGGGGGGCGGTGTGGTTTCAGTTAGGCTCGGAGCGAAATCTGTCGGGTATTTTGGAATAGTGATTCACGTAGGTGAATCGGTTAGGTTGTGGAAAAGAGTAAGATGGGGGCGATATGGGGCCTTTGTATCTGATACGAAGAGGGGAAAAAGCGCGGCCGATGTGTGTAGGGTGCAAGAAGGCTGGGGATGAGGGGGTAGTAGTGACAGCGGGGCGTGTGCACATCTGCAAGGCGTGCAAAGGGAAGCTGAACCGAGGGGAAGGGCTGTATGTGGATCAGGAGTACGTGAAGCGGTGGGCAATGTAGTAATGTCTATACGTGAACGGAAAAACCGATCAGTCTGTGAACGGAAATTCCGTTCAGTCGAAGAGGTACGCGCGGATCCCTGCGACGGTCCTGCATGACGTGGAACTGAGTATAGGGGCGAAGCTGGTGTATGCGGAGATTGCGCTGCACGTATGGCAAGGATCAGCGGCATGGGTAGGGCAGAGGCGGCTGGCGAAACAGTTGGGGTTTCACCAGGAGACGGTGTTGCTGGCGATCCGGGAATTAGCAGCGCGGGGGCACCTGAAGGTAAGCGGGGAGGGGAAGGCGCGGCGGACGTACGTGCTGTTGTCGCCGGTATTCTCGCAAAAGCAGGGGCAGGAGACGGTGATTGTGTCGGCGCCGGGTGGGGCTCGCCGGATGGTGAGTGTGGATTTGGAGCGGGAGAAGGTGGGATGAAGCTGCCGGATTTGCGGGAAGCGTTTCTCGACGGGAAGACGAAGCTGCGGCGGTCGAGCTGGGAGAGTGGGCGGTATATCTGGGCGCCTCCGCTGCCCAATGTGGCGGTGCTCGATTCGTCGACGGGGACGAAGTGGATTTCGAATCTTGATGATGGGGATCACGAGGCGGAGGACTGGGAAGTTCTCGAGGTGGTGTGATAGGCTGAAGCCGTCAGACTGGTTTGGTTGGAACTTCTAGCAGAGCCATATGCATCGGGGGCCGCGGTGAATCAGACATCGCGGCTCTTGGTGTTTATGCC
>Ga0208185_1000486_pt1 | contig 17616 bp, 16 predicted proteins | sample EasRivMeERMLT700_FD_187532 | JGI IMG/M metagenome (GOLD analysis project Ga0208185, IMG submission 187532) | Soil microbial communities from meander-bound floodplain in the East River, Colorado, USA - East River MetaG ERMLT700 (SPAdes) (version 2) | ecosystem: Environmental > Terrestrial > Soil... | reverse complement strand
TGCCGTCCGGGAAAAAGCGGCGAACGACTTCGTGTCGGAAGTGGACCGCGAGGCGGAACAGGCGATCATCCGCACGCTGCGCGAAGCCTATCCCGATCACGCGATTCTAGCAGAGGAAAGCGGCGCGTCCGGCGAATCCGAGCACCAGTGGATCATCGATCCGCTCGATGGCACCACCAACTTCATTCACGGCTTCCCGCACTACGCGGTGGCGATCGCGCTGCGGCACCGCGGCGTGGTCACGCAGGGCGTGATCTACGATCCTTCGCGCAACGATCTTTTCACCGCCACGCGCGGGCGCGGCTCGTATCTCAACGACCAGCGCCTCCGCGTCAGCAAGCGCGCCAACGTCAAATCGAGCCTGCTCGGCACCGGCTTCCCGTTCCGCCAGGTCGAGCATATCGACGCCTACCTGGCGGTGCTGCGCGACATGATGAAGGGCGCGACCGGCGTGCGCCGCGCGGGTTCCGCCGCGCTCGATCTCGCCTACGTCGCGGCGGGCCGTCTCGACGGCTTCTGGGAATTCGGCCTCTCGCCCTGGGACATCGCCGCCGGCGCGCTGATGATTACCGAGGCCGGCGGGATGGTGAGCGATCTCGCGGGGGAGAGCAACTATATGGAGACCGGCAACGTCGTCGCCGGGAACCCCAAGGTCTTTGTGGAACTCCTGCAGGCGATTTCGCGCCATCTAACTCCGTCGCTGAAGCAGGGATAACGCACGCCTTGGGGGCCGCCGTTCCCGCACTCGGCCGCCCTGCGTCACCGAGTCACGGCGGCTACCCCGCGGTATTCGTGGAGCTGCTGAACGCGATCTCGCTGCATCTGACGCCCACACTGCGGAAGGGCTAAATGCGTGAATAGTGAATGGTGAGTGGACAAATCGTGTCTTGCGCTTCAGTCCATTCACTATTCACCATTCACCATTCACGCAGTCCGGCGCGGTCAGCGGCCGCGCCGCCGTTGAGCGGGCGCATCAGCCGCGCGGAAAACCGCAATAAATTAGCCGCCAAGACGCCAAGATCGCCAAGAAGAGCAAGAATAAAAGCTGAACCACGAAGGACACAAAGGACACGAAGGAAAACAGAGTCGAATCACGACTCACGAATCACAACCCACGGTTCTTAGAGCGCATAACATTGTGAGCACTGAAGCGCCTTACTTCTTGAGCGCAGTTGCCGTCGGGCTTGGCGCAACGCTGTTCATGGACCTTTGGGCGCTGTTCCTGAAGCGTGTCTTCGGCATTGCTTCGGCCGATTATTGTCTGGTTGGGCGCTGGTTTCGCCATATGCCCGAAGGCACGTTCATGCATGCGAATATCGCCAACGCTTCGCAAAAACGCTTTGAGTGCACGGTGGGCTGGATCGCCCACTATGTCATTGGTGCCGTGTACGCGCTCGCGCTCGTCGCCCTCGTTTCAGGCGGCTGGCTCGCGCACCCCACTCTGTTGCCCGCCCTGCTCTTTGGAGTTGGCACAGTACTGGTGCCATTCCTCCTCATGCAACCAGCTTTCGGACTCGGCATTGCTGCATCTAGAGCGCCCAATCCAACGCAGGCCAGGCTTAGAAGTCTCATGGCGCATACCGCATTTGGAGTCGGCCTATATGTGAGTGCGGTTGGCCTGAGCTACGTGCTGCCGGTTCATGCCTGACAAGGCTTTCCAGCCGATTTGAAGCGCGCGGCTGAAGGCAACGCTAGAGCGCATGCAATCGCCTTTTGCATCCGCCCACCGGTTACCTCAAGGGCGACACAAATTTGTCGTAGGGTAATCATTGCAGCGGTTAAGGCCGCACGAAAAGTCTCAAAAAAGGAACTGTTGATTGAAAAGAATCATCTGCATCGTTGGAATTCTCGTCGTCGGTATCGTGCTCGGTGCGGCTTTGTATGCCTACGCTCCGGAATTTCTCCGTTCTGGTAACACCGAGCAGCCCGCCAACTTCGTCGCCGTTTCGGAGCGGGTTCATACGTCCGGACAGCCATCGGCGGCACAACTCGGCGGGCTAAAGGACAAGGGTTACCGCCTTATCATCAACCTTGCTCCGCCCACGACCCTGGGCTCCATTTCTGACGAAGGCATGCTCGTCGCGCGGACGGGAATCAGCTACCTGAACATACCGGTCGATTGGCATAGCCCTCGCTATGAGGATTTTGAGCTGTTCAGCAGCATCCTCAAGCAAACCGGCTCGATGCATGTTTTGGTTCACTGCCAGGTGAACAAGCGCGCGTCGGTATTCACCTTCCTGTACCGGGTAGTGTATGACGGTGCAGCTCCGGATCGTGCCTGGGAAAACGTCAACGCCGTATGGGTTCCGGACGAGCACTGGAGGGACTTTACCCGCATGGTGTTGAGGCGGCACAAGATCGATTACGATCCCTTTTGAGAGCGAACGAGCGACCCTATGCATGTTCTTGAGTTGAAGGTCCCGCCGGTTGCCGTTGTACTGGTTACGGCCGGCTTCATGTGGCTCGTTGCGTGGGCATTGCCCGCAATGGGGTTCCGGTTCCCGGCTCGTGATCTCGTCGCCATAGGTCTCGCTCTGGCGGGCGCGGCCACCAGTGCGCTGGGCGTCATCTCATTCAGGCGGGCCGGAACGACGGTCAACCCGATGAAGCCTGAATCATCGTCTTCCTTGGTGACGTCGGGCATCTATGAGCTGACGCGCAATCCCATGTATCTGGGTTTTCTTCTGGTCTTGCTCGGATGGGCCGTTTTTCTGTCGAGCCTTCCGGCCTTCCTGTTCCTCCCGGCATTCATCCTCTACATGAACCACTTCCAGATAGAACCCGAGGAACGGGCGCTCGCCGCGCTCTTTGGACCGGCATTTGCCGCCTACAAAGCGAGAACGCGCAGGTGGCTATGACGTTGCGGCGGGAGCCTATCTGGCGTGGCTCTTGAAACGATCAAGGGTAGCGGCGAAAGCGCTCTAAACCATCCATCCAGCGTATGGCCTCCGGCCGCCGCTGAAGATAGGCGAGTAAGATACCCGGACCAATATGACATACCTCGTCGGCGCCCTTCTGATCGTCGTCGCGATCCAGGCCGCGGCCCTGGTCACGCTGTGGATCCGGGCAAAGCGACGTGCGCGTGCGGAGCGAGCCCTGCGGGAGAGCGAAGAATGGCACCGTCTCATTTTGGATCGCGTGCCCGTCATGATCTGGACGGCCCGGCCGGATACAACGCTCGACTACCTCAACAGTACCTGCGTGGAGTTCACCGGCCTGCCCATCGAGAGGTTGCGGGACAATGGCTGGATGGATGCTGCCCATCCGGAAGACCTGGACACGGCCCTTCGCATCTACCATCGAGCGGTGGAGGCGCGCACGCCGTTCGTCGTGGAGTACCGGTTGCGCAGGGCTGACGGCGGCTACCGCTGGGTGCTCGACTCGGGTGTCCCGAAATACGGACTGGACGGCAGTTTTACGGGTTACATCGGCTGTGTCGTCGACATCACCGAACGCAAGTATGCCGAAGACCTGATTCGCGTGAGCCGGGACGAGGTCGAGCTGAGCCATCGAGAAATACAGCAGCTTGCCGGCCGTTTGATTACCGCGCACGAAGACGAGCGCCAGCGCCTCGCACGCGAACTGCACGACGATCTCACGCAGCGGCTTGCGCGGCTCGCGATCGACGCCGGACGCATGGAAAGCGCCGCCGACGCGCCCGAAGGCGTGCGCCCGCTGCGCGAGGGCCTGGTGCGCCTGAGCGAAGACGTGCACGCGCTGTCATACCGCCTGCACCCCTCGGTGCTCGACGACCTGGGGTTGGTGGAGGCGCTCAAGGCGGAGTGCGACCGCGTGGCGCGCGGTGGCGAATTGCGCGTCGAGGTAAAGGCGAGCGCCGTGCCAGCGGCGCTGCCCGCCGAGGTGTCGCTCTGCCTGTTCCGCGTCGCGCAGGAAGCGCTGAGCAATGCCGCGCGCCATGCCCACGCAAGCGCGGTAACCGTGCTGCTCGCGCCCAGCGGCAAGGGTCTGCAGCTCGCGGTCAGCGACAACGGCAGCGGTTTCGACCCGGATCGACCGCGCGAGCGCGCGAGCCTCGGCCTCGCCAGTATGCGCGAGCGCGTGCGCCTTCTGCAGGGCGAGTTCGATATCGAGAGCACGCCCGGACGCGGCACCACCGTGGTGGCGTGGGTGCCGGCATGAGGGTGGCTCGATGACCAAGCCGCGCGTCCTGTTGGCCGACGACCATCGCATGGTCGCCGAGGGCTTGAAGGGCCTCCTGGTGGAGGAGTTCGAGGTGGTGGGCATCGTCGAGGACGGTCGCGCCCTGGTCGCCGCAGCGCGCAAGCTGCGCCCCGACGTGATCGTGTCCGACATCTCCATGCCGCAGATGAACGGCCTGGACGCACTGGCGCATCTCAAGCGGGACAACCCGGCCGTGCGCGTGGTGTTCCTCACCATGCACCGCGACGCGGCCTACGCGCGGCGCGCGCTCGAGGCGGGCGCCTCCGGCTTCGTGCTGAAGCACTCCGCGCCCGCGGAACTGGTGCTGGCGGTGCGCGCCGCCCTGCAGGGCCGTACCTTCATCACACCGGACCTGGCCGCGGAAGTGCTTCGTACCCCGAATGAAAAGGACACGAATCCGCTCGCCGCGCTGACGCCGCGCCAGCGCGAGATCTTGCAGTTTCTGGCCGAAGGAAAATCGGCCAAGGAAATCGCCGCGGAGCTCGGCCTCTCGGCGCGCACCGTGGAGTTTCACAAGTACACGCTGATGGACGCGCTCGGCATGGAGAACAGCGCCGAGCTGGTCCGCTTTGCCGTCAAGCACGGCCTGGTTCCGTAGTTTCCGGCAGCCGACCCCGTAGCTTCCCGAGGCTACAGACGGCGCGCCTCGCGCCATCGACGCGATCGGAGTTTCGTACCGTATTTTCCTCCCCGCGTACCGGTAATTCTCCGAGGTCACGCGCGGGCGCGCGCAGCCTAGTCTGGCTTGCCGAAAGGGGAAACCATATGAACCGCACTATCGTTACGTTGCTGTTGATCGTCATTTCAGCCTCGGCGAACGCCCAGAACAAGCCGAACGTCGTGATAATGCTGGGTGACAACGTGGGCTACGGCGACATCGGCGCCTACGGCGCGGGCGAGGTGCGCGGCATGCCGACCCCACGCATCGACTCGATCGCCGCCCAGGGCCTGCGGCTGACGCAGTACCTGGTCGAGCCGGGCTGCACCCCCTCGCGCGCGGCGCTGATGACCGGGCGCTATTCGGTGCGAGCGGGCCTGAGCGCCGTGATCGTCGCGGGCACGCCGAATACGCTCCAGGCGAAGGAAGTGACGCTTGGCAAGCTGTTCAAGAGCCAGGGCTACGCGACCGCCATCGCCGGCAAGTGGCACCTCGGCGGAAGCGAGCAGAGCTGGCCGGTCCGCCAGGGCTTCGACGAATACCGAGTCGGCGTGCTGGAGACCACCGACGGCACCCTGTATCGCGAAGCCATGCAGCGCACCGGCTTGCCGGAAGCCGCCATCGCTGCGGCCGAGCCCTATATCTGGGAAGGCGATGCGAAACAGGGCCTGAAGAAGGTGCGCCCATACACGGTGGACTACCGGCGGCAGATCGAGGGGGACATCGCCAAAGCGTCGGTCGAGTTCATCCAGCGCCAGGCCAAGGCAAAGCAGCCCTTCTTCCTCTATGTCGGCTGGACGCATACCCATTACCCCACGCTGCCGGCGCCCGAGTTCGCCGGCAAGTCGCGCATCGGTGCCTACGGCGACGCGATCATGGAGCTCGACCACCGCACCGGCCAGGTCCTGGACGCCATCAAGGCCGCCGGCATCGAGGACAACACCGTCGTGCTCTGGATCTCGGACAACGCGGCGGCCCCGACGTCGGGGCCGTTCGACTCCCGTCCCGGCTCGAACGGACCGTTCCGCGGCGAGCTCGGCGACGCGCTGGAAGGCTCGATCCGCACCGTCGGCATGGTCAAATGGCCAGGCCGGATCGCGCCGCGCGTGAGCAACGAGATGGTTTCGGTCCATGACTGGTTTCCGACCCTCGCCAGCATCATCGGCGCCAAAGTCCCCGCCGACCGGCCGATGGACGGCGTCGACCAGAGCGCGTTCCTCACCGGCAAGGAGCCCAAGTCCAAGCGTGAAAGCCTGATCACCATCATCGGCGAGGAGGTCGCGGCGGTACGCTGGCGCGAGTTCCGGATCTATCCGAAGCAGTTCGTGGCGTCGCCCGGAAATCCGGCGATGTACGGTCTTGCCGGCATCCGCCTGGAGGGAAACGGTTTCCCCGCGATCTTCAACATCGAGGCCGACCCGCGCGAGGAGGTGAACGTGCTCGGCACCAGCGCATGGGTGATCGGGCCGTACCTGAAGGTCGTCGGCGAGTACCTCAAGTCCCTGGAGAAGCATCCCAATCCCAAGGCGGTCAATATGACGCAGTTCGGCAAATGATTGCGCCGGCTGTCGCGCGCGCGCCGTACCGTATTTTCCTCCTTGCGTACCGGTAATTCTCCGAGGTTACGCCCGGGCGGGCGCAGCCTAGTCTGGCTCATGACGCATCAAAAGAGCAGTTGCGTGCTGTTGGCGGACCGGCATCACGGCCTGCGCGACAGCGTCCGGGGGCTGCTCGAAATGGAGTTCGAGACGGTGTTTATGGTTGCCGACGAAGCATCCGTGGTGGAAGGCGCCGGGCGGCTGAAGCCTTCGGTCGTGGTCCTCGACCTTTCGCTCGCCCACGGCGACCTGCGCTCCCTCCTCGCCCGCCTCGCCGAGCGCTCGCCGGGCTCGAAAGTCCTGATGCTCACCGTGCACGACGAGGCCACCGTCGCCAAGGCCGCGCTCGCCGCCGGCGCCGCGGGAGTCGTGCTCAAGAGCAAATTGACCAACGATCTACTGCCTGCCGTGAATGCACTGCGCGCGGGCAAACACTACCTGTCGCCGGAACTAATGACCTAGCCGGACCAATCAACCACCCATGGGAGACCGATCATGAAGATTCAATACCTCATCGCGGCCGCAGTCGCCGGCGCTCTGACCATCACCGGTGCGTACGCGCAGAAACCTGCCGCCGGCGGGCCGCCGACGCCAGGCTTCAACACCAAGATTCCGCCGTCGATCATGACGCCCGACACGGTCGAGACCCGCATCGGAACGCTCAAGTTCGCGGACGGCGTGCCCAATCACGAGACCACGCAGAAGCTCTACGAACATCTCGACTTCCTGCGCGGCGTCGAAGCCTTTCTCACATTCGTTCCCGCCGCGTCCGTCGAAGCGATGCGGCGCGGCGCCGTCGAAATAGGCGCAACCAAGAGTAACCAGGCCGTCATCTTCGACAACCTGCTCGATTCCAATCCGCTGTTCCTGACCGGCAACACTGATACCGTCTACTGCATGGCGATACTCGACCTGCAGACCGACGGGCCGACCGTCGTCGAGGTCCCGCCCGGCAGCGGACCCGGCACGGTCAACGACGCGTACTTCCGCTTCATCGTGGACATGGGGTTCCCCGGCCCGGACAAGGGCAAGGGCGGCAAGTACCTCATCGTCCCGGCCGGCTACAAAGGCGCGCTCCCCAAGGAGGGATACTTCGTCACCCGATCCACGTCCAGCGTGAACCTGCTGCTCCTTCGCGGCTTCCTGGTGGATGGCAAGCCGGACGCCGCTTCGAAGATGTTCCGCACGGGACTCAAGATCTATCCGCTGAGCAAGGCTTCCAACCCGCCGGCGATGCAGTTCTTCAACGGGTCGAAGGTGGCGTTCAACACGGTCCACGCCAATGATTTCGAGTTCTTCCGGGAGCTGGACCACGTCATCCAGAAGGAGCCGATCGGCTTCATCGACCCCGAGCTGCGCGGCCTCGCCACGGCCATCGGCATCCGCAAGGGCAAGAAGTTCGCGCCCGATGCGCGCATGCAGAAGATCCTCACCGACGCCGTCGCCGTCGGCAACGCAACCGCCCGCGCGATCAGCTTCTATGATCGCAATCCGCGCGCCCCGCTCTACAAGAACAGCCGGTGGGAGACGTTATTCGGCGGCGTCGACTACCGCTGGCTCGAGGACGGCGGCGTCGGCGGCCGCAACCTGGATGCGCGTCTGAAGTACTTCTATGTCGCGACCCTCAATACGCCCGCGATTACGTCCAAGCTGATCGACGTAGGCTCGAAGTACGCCTATGCCACGCTGGACAAGGCGGGAAATCCGATGGACGGCGCGAAGAACTATCGAGTGAACGTTCCCAAGAACGTTCCCGCGAAGAACTTCTGGTCGCTCGTGCTCTACGACCCGCAGACGCGCTCCGAGCTGCAGACTTCCCAGCCCTACCCGAGCAAGAACGACAAGCGCGACAAGCTGATCGCCAACGCCGACGGCTCGGTCGATCTCTACATCGGCCCCAAGGCACCCGCGGGCAAGGAAGCCAACTGGATCGCGTCCGTCCCCGGCAAAGGCTGGTTCGCGCTGTTCCGCGTGTACGGCCCGACCGAGGCCTGGTATGACGAGAAGCAGTGGCGGGTGGGCGAGATCGAGCTGGTGAAGTGAAAGGATTCATCATGAAACCCAGCCAGCGCAAAAAGCGCATCACGTCTGCCGTCGTGATGGCGCTCTTCGCCACCACCATGACCGCCAGCGCGCAAAAGTTCAAGGCGGACGTTCCCAAGTCCATCACCACGCCTGATTCGGTCGAGACGCGGATCGGCACGCTGAAGTTCCATGACGGCCTGCCCGATGCGGAGACGGCCAAGAAGGTCTACGACAACCTCGATTTCGCCCGCGGGGTCGAGGCCTTCCTGGCCGGCATACCGGCGACCTCGGTCCAGGCATTGAAGAACGGGTTTATCGAGGCGGGCTTCCCGCCCAACGGAGCGATCGGCATCACCGAGCAGCTCTCCGATGCCCGCACGTTGTACCTGACGCCGAACGCCACCGTGGTTTACCAATGGTTTTGCATGGATGTCGCAAAAGAACCGATGGTGGTCGAGATTCCACCCGCCGTCCTCGGCATCATCGACGACGCGTATTTCCGTTTCGTCACCGACATGGGCGCGTTCGGGCCCGACCAGGGCAAAGGCGGAAAGTTTCTGCTGGTGCGCGATGACTACAAGGGCCCGCTGCCGAAGACCGGCTACTACGTCGCCAGGACGCGTACCAGCAACAACCTGGTCATCGTCCGTTCGTTCGTGCAGAAGGGCGACCTCGCCGGCACCGTCGCCAGCGTGAAGGCGGGCACCAGGATGTATCCCCTTTCCGCGGCCGCCAATCCGCCGGTGCAAAAGTTCGTCAACATCTCGGGCCTCAAGTTCAACACGGTCCACGCCAACAATTTCAAATTCTTCGAGGAGCTGAACGAGGTCGTGCAGCACGAGCGCGCCAACTTCGTCGATCCGGAAATGGTGGGGCTGTTCGGGGCCATCGGGATCAAGAAGGGCAAGAAATTCGCGCCCGACGCAAGGCTGAAGGCGATCCTGACCGACGCGGTTGCCGTCGGTAACGCCACCTCCCGGGCAATCGTTTTTGCGTCGCGCGATCCGGCGCAGAAATTCTTTGCGGACCGCCAGTGGCTGACCGGATTCCTGGGCGGCTACACGTTCCTGGACAGCGGCGAGCGCAAGCTGGACGGGCGCACGCTGTTTCACTACTACGCGACCGGCGCCACGCCGGCAATGGCTCCCCCCGCGACGAAGCCCGGCGTCGGGTCGGCCTATGCCTATACCGCCCGCGATTCGCGGGGCGAGTATCTCGACGGCGCCAAGACCTACAAGGTCACGCTCCAGGGGCCGATTCCGGCCGCCCGCTTCTGGTCCTTCACCATCTACGACAACCAGACGCGCTCGATGCTCGAAACCGACCAGATCAGCGCGGGTCTCGACAGTACGTTTCCCGCCGTGAAAAAGGATGCCAACGGCTCGACGACCGTCTATTTCAGCCCCAAGGCGCCGGCAGGCCAGGACGGCAACTGGGTCCAGACCATGCCCGGCAAAGGCTGGAACGTGATCCTGCGCCTGTATGGGCCGACCGAGACGTGGCACAACAAGACCTGGAAGCCGGGGGATATCGAGCTGGTCAACTAATTCCTATTCGACAGGAGGCAATCCCATGAGCAACGCGACAATGGCTATGGGCAGCCAAGCGGCCGCCACGCCCACCGAATTGGGCTGGAAATTCATCCACTGGGGTCTCGGCCTGTTGATCACCGGATTCGTGGTCGGCTTCATCCCGATCCTGCACTACTTCCCCGGCGCTCAGGCGGGAGATGTTGGCCCGGTGTTCCTGAAAAACGTCACCCTGTGGTGGGGTTGCCCCGCGGTCCTGGCCGAGATGACGCTCAAGACCGGCAGCCTTGGCATGCTCGCGATCGGATTGTGCTATCTGGCCGCGGTCCGCCAGGGCGCGTCGCCGAGCGTCTCCGGCCTCGAGCGCATTGCGCCCACGCTCTGCGCCTACGGCCTGATCGCCGAGCTGGTGGCAGCCGGGGTGGGCTATGCCGTCTTCAATGCGATCTGGCCGAACTTCTATTTCGAACCGGTGCAGGCCGGAAAGAACTGGTGGCTCGCGCTGCAGGGCCTCAGCATCCTCGTCTTTTTCGTTGGCGCTTGTTATGCGGTCGCTGGCGTCCGCAGGGCTGCGCCTGCACGGCGATGACACACTTTCTAGTGAGGTGGTTCTGGCAGGAAGGACGCTGGCAACCCGTTGCCTGGTTCTGCGGCATCGCTGTCGGCGCGTTCTGGGTCTATTCAGGCATGCCGCTGATTTGCCACGTGGCGGCCCAGTGAGAATGAAGAGGTAAAGCACGCAGTGGGTCGCCGCCCATGCGGAGAAATGATCACGAACCAAGGGAGATCGAAAATGACCGTATCCAGTCTCAAGAAGTTCCTGTGCGCCGGAATGTTGTTGGCGGCGGGATCGACAATGTCCCTGGCGGACGAAGGCGGGGTGAGCTTCTGGCTGCCGGGGCAGATGGGCAGCTTCGCGGCGGTGCAGGCAGATCCGGGCTGGTCCCTGGCGACGGTCTATTACCACTCCTCGACGAGCGCGGGCGCCGAGAAGGCATTTCCGCGCGGCGGCCGGATCAACGCCGGGCTGGACGTAACCGCCGACCTGGTATTCCTCATACCGAGCTACGCGTTCGCCGAACCGGTGCTGGGGGCGCAGGCCGCACTCTCGCTGGCTGGCGCGTACGGCAAGGTGAATGTAGATGTCAATGCCACGCTCACCGGGCCGGGCGGGAGCGCATTGTCGGGCGGCCAGAGCGATTCGCTTACCAGCGCTGCCGATCTCTACCCGATGGGATCGCTGAAGTGGAACCGCGGCGTGCACAACTACTTGGCCTATACGATGCTGGGCGTGCCGGTGGGCTCCTACGAGGCCGGCCGCCTCGCCAATCTCGGCACCAACCACTGGTCGGCGGATGTGGGCGGCGGCTACACCTACCTCAACGAGAAGACCGGTCGCGAGTTTTCCGCCGTGCTCGGTTTCACCTACAACTTCGAGAACAGCGACACCCAGTACAAGAACGGCATCGACGGTCACCTCGACTGGGCGGCCTCGCAGTTCCTGTCCGAGCAAACGCATGTCGGGCTGGTCGGCTACTTCTACCAGCAGCTCTCCGGCGACAGCGGCGCCGGAGCCACGCTCGGCGATTTCAAGTCGCGCGTCTACGCCGTCGGCCCCCAGGCCGGTTACTTCTTTCCGGTCGGTGCGCAGAAATGGTACGTGAACCTCAAGGGCTACTACGAGTTCGACGCCCAGAACCGGCCCGAGGGCTGGAACGTATGGCTGACGCTGGCGATCCCGCTGGGTGCGGGGAAAAAATAGCAGGCAACTTATTTCTCCGGCGCCGCGCCAAGTTCAGCCACAAAGAGCACTGAGGCAATACAACGAATCGAATCACGACGCACACTTTCATGCGTAAACTCGCAACCCTGATCCTTTTGTCCGCGCTGGCCGGTTGCGCCGTGTACTACGGCGCCCGGCTCGATGAGCGTTTCGGCACCGCCGATCCGGCCCGCTACGATCGGCCGGCGCCCGCCGCCGCGTCGGCGGCGGACTACACACAGGTCAAGGCCATCCTCGACAACCGCTGCGTCGTCTGTCACGGCTGCAACGACGCGGCCTGCCAGCTCAACCTCGCTTCTTACGCCGGCGTGACCCGCGGCGCCAATCCCGAGCAGGTCTACGGGACGCGCCTGCTGGCCGCAAATCCCACACGGCTGTTCTTCGACGCGCAGAGCACTGCAGCGTGGCGCGCAAAAGGCTTCCACCCGGTGCTCAACGAGCGCGCCGCGACTCCCGAGGCCGAGCGCGAGGCCAGCGTGCTCTACCGCGTGCTACGCCAGAAGCAGAAATTCCCCGGGCCGGCCAGCGGGGTTCTGCCTAAAGATCGCTTCGACCTCTCTCTCGACCGCGCGCAACAGTGCCCGGCAATCGAGGCAATGGACGACTACGAGCGCAAGCACCCGGATTGGGGGATGCCGTACGGCCTGCCGGCGCTTTCCGCCGCGGAGCATGGCACCCTCGCACGCTGGCTCGAGGCCGGCGCGCCGCCCCCGCCCGCGGCGCCGCTGCCGGCGGCCTACGCGCAGCGCGTCGAGCGCTGGGAGGCCTTCCTCAACGGCGACAGCCTCAAGTCGCGCCTGGCGAGCCGCTACATCTATGAGCACTGGTTCATCGGGCACCTGTACTTCGACGACCTGCCCGGCGACGAGTATTTCGAGCTGGTGCGCTCCAAGACCCCACCCGGCCAGCCGATCGAGGTCATCGCCACTCGGCGGCCGTACGACGACCCCGGAGTCGAGCGCCCGTACTACCGGCTGCGCCGCATCGCCGAAACGCTGATCGCAAAGACCCACATGCCGTACGCGCTGAATGACGCGCGCATGGCGCGCCTCAAGCAGTGGTTCCTGGACGCTCACTACGAAGTGAGCGCCCTGCCGTCGTACGCGGCGGCCGTCGCTTCCAACCCGTTCATCGCCTTCCAGCAGCTTCCGCTCGAGGCGCGCTACCGCCTGATGCTCGAGGAGTCGCAGTTCACCATGATGGGGTTCATCAAGGGCCCGGTGTGCCGCGGCCAGGTCGCGGTCGACGTGATCAACGACCACTTCTGGGTGATGTTCGAGAAGCCCGACCCGGGGCGCGCCGAGCTCACGGCGGCGTTCCTCGCTCGCGAGCTCGTCAACCTGCGCATGCCTGCGGCGGAGGAAAACACCGGCAGCCTGGTGAAATGGCGCCGCTACGCCGCGCATGAAGCCGCCTACCTGAAAGCGAAGAGCGAGTTCCTCCAGCAGATCCTGGGCCCGGCGCCCGACCTTGAGTTGCTCTGGGATGGCGACGGCCGCAACCCGAACGCGGCGCTCACCGTGATGCGCCACTTCGACAGCGCCACGGTGGTGCAGGGGCTGATCGGTGAACGGCCGCAGACGGTCCTGCTCATGGGCTACCCGCTGCTCGAGCGCATCCACTACCTGCTGGTGGCGGGCTTCGACGTCTACGGCAACGTCGGCCACCAGCTCACCACGCGCCTGTACATGGACTTCCTGCGCATGGAGGGCGAGCTGAATTTCTTCGCCTTTCTGCCGCGCGCCTCGCGCCAGGCGGTGCGAGAGCGCTGGTACCGCGGCGCCGACAAGCACTCGATCGAGCTCATGCAAAGCACTCAGGCGTACTTACCGCACGAAACCGGAATTCGCTACGCCACCACCGATCCGCTCGCCGAGCTTTACGCCCTGATGAAGAAGCGCGCCGCGGCGGTGGCGAGCCCGCGCTACACGCTCACCGCGAGCGGCCTCGCCGCCGCGCCGCTGCGCGAGCTCAACCGGCTCGCCGCGCTGCGCGGCCGCGCGCTCTCGCACCTGCCGGAAGCCGCCATCCTGACGGTGCGCGACGGCGGCCGCGACCATCACTTCAGCATGATTGCCAATCGCGCTCATAGCAACGTCGCGGAACTCTTCGACGAGAAGACGCGCCGCCTGCCCGACGAGGACAGCCTGCTGGTGGCGAACGGCTTCATCTCGGCCTATCCGAACGCGTTCTTCGTGATCGAGAGCTCCCAGCTGCCGGCATTCATCGGTGCGGTGGCGGGCCTGAAGTCCGAATCCGACTACGCGGCGCTCGCCGCGGCGTACGGCGTCCGGCGCACCGACACGCGATTCTGGCCGCACAGCGACGCACTGCACGCCGCCTGGCGGCAAGCGGCGCCGCGCGAGGCGGCACTCTTCGACTACAACCGCTTCGAGAATCGGTGATTGCAATAGAAGGCGTAAATCGCGGGGGGAGATGCCGGCGCTGCCGCGCCGCCGCGGAACCGGGACGTTAAATCTATTTGTTCTTGGGTTTCTTGGCGGTTCTTAAGAACCGTGGTTCGTGGTTCGTGGGTCGTGGGTCGTGGGTCGTGATTCGTGGATCGTGGATCGTGGATCGTGGATCGTGGGTCGACTCTGTTTTCCTTCGTGTCCTTTGTGTCCTTCGTGGTTCCGCTTCTATTCTTGCTCTTCTTGGCGTTCTTGGCGTCTTGGCGGCTAATTAATTCTTGTTTTTCCCGGTTTCTCTCCGCGTCCTGGCGGCTAATTTGTGGCGGTTTTCTGCGCAGCTAGTTCGCCCGCTCAACGGCGGCGCGGCCGCAACTCCGCCAGCTGCTTCGCCAGCCCCGCATCGAGCCCGTTGAGCGCCGTCAGCGCGCTCTCGTAGTCGGCCACCCGCCCGAGCCGGGCGGACGCGCGCCCGAGGCCGAACCAGGCGGGGGCGAGTCTATCGTTCAGCTGGACCGCCTCGCGGTAGGCCGCCGCCGCCGGCAGGTCGCGGTCGAGGTCGGAATAACTTTCGCCGAGGAGAAACCAGGTGGCGTCGGTGCCCTTGCGGACCAGGTGCGCGTTATTGAGGGTCTGCACCGCGCGCTGCGGCTGCTTTGCGTCGCGGTACGACTGCGCCAGCATGTTCCACCCCAGCATATCGTCGGGCGCCAGCCGCACCTTCTCGCTCAGGCAATCGATCGCCCGCTGGTGCCGTCCCGCCTGCGAGTGCGCGTAACCCGCGACCAGCCACCAGTCAGCGCTGTTCTTGTCCTTCGCCAGGTTCTCCTCGGCGAACTTCGTGAGCCCATCCCAGTCCTGCCGCGCTTCCAGTTCGGCAATACGCTTCTGGTTGCCCTCCTCCACTCCCTTCAAATTGCCGAGCAGCGTCGGGATCGTGCCGTCCGGCACGAGGGCATTGATGAGTGCCGCATGCGGCGTACAGGCCGACAACGCCGCCAGCATCAACGCAACGCCGAGCGTTCGGAGCAACACCGCGTGGAGACCTATCACCATAACGCGCGACATCGTGGCCATTGTAGCCGCGTCACCCGAGCCGGCCGCCCAGACGGTCGGCAAGCCAGTCTGCAACGAGATTGACGCCGACCTGGCGGTTGTCCTCCTGGCAATGCTCGCTGCCGCCGTCGTGCGCGGTGAGCACTTGCAGCGTCTTGTCCTTCGAGCCGACCGCATCGAACAGCTTCTGCGCGAATTCGAGCGGGACAATGCCGTCGTCCTCGCCGTGTATGCAGTAGAACGGGCACCTCAGGCGTTCCGCCACGCCCGCCAGGCGGTAGTTCTCCAGCTTCTCCATGCAAGCATCCATGTCCGGCATGCCCAGCACCCACGGCAGCTGGAACTGCGGCGCGGAGAGCTTCGTCCCGCCGGTCTCCATGATCTTGCGGCGCCGCACCCACGACTCGTGGTAATCCCAGTGTCCGCCCCACGCCAGGCACGCGGCGAAGCGCGGTTCCATCGCGGCCGCGCGCGGCGCATAGTACCCGCCCATGCTGAAGCCCATCACCCCGACCCGCAGCGGATCGATCCCCGGCCGCCGCGACAAGTACTCGTAGGCTGCGCTCGCCGGCACCTCGTAGTCGTAGCGGCTCGGGATGCCCTGCAGGCGCAGCGCCTCACCCTGTCCCGGGCCGTCGATCGCCAGCACGTGTATGCCGCGGCGGCCGATCTCCACGCCGCCGAACAGCACGCTCAATTCCTTCGCGTTATCGAGACCATCGAACATCACGACTGCCGGCGCCGGGCCCTTCACGTCGGCCTTGAGCAGCCAGGCGGGCAACGTGGTGCCCTCCTCATTGTGCACATAGGGCACCTCGACCCGCTCGATATTCGGGTAGCGGCGTTCGATGCCCTTGCGGAAGCAGCGCAGGCAATTGCGATAGGTATCCCATTTGCGCCCCGAGGGCGCGATGAAGCGCTCCCCGCAGAAATAGTAGACGGCCGCCCTCAGGTAGTAGCTGCCGGCGGTGAGCTGGCGCCCGGCGCGCTCGGCCGCCTCGCCGAATCCCTCGATGCGCCGCGCCATCGTCGTCCACTCCACCCACCATTTCTCGTTGTCGCCGACGTGGCCCTTCAGCTTCTGCCCGACCTGGTCGATCTCGCCCAGCGCCGCCGCGCCCCAGGTCTGCATCTCGATGCCGAACAGCATGCCCTGCGACCACATGTGGTGCCCGGGAAAATACTCGAACCAATGGCTCATTGCGGCGTCTCGCCTCACGGGTTACGGACGGGAAAGCAGGACTCTAGCAGCAACGTGGACGCGGCGGGGATGCGCAGCGAGTGCGCGAGCCCGGCGCGCGCGCAGTCTAGCCGAGGCCCATCATCTCGAGCGCGCCGGCGAACAGCGCGCTCTCCGGGTCGCCCAGTTGCTCGATTACGCCCAGGTGGTGGCAGCCGGGCATCGGGATGTCGCGCCGGAAGCAATGCTCCCAGGTTTCAGCGATCAGCCGGTTTTGCCGCCTGAATTCCTCGCTCTCGTCGCCGCCCACCGCCGTGTAAAACGGCACCGGACGCAGCGGACGGTAATGGATCGGGCTCAACTTGCGCACCGATCCGGCGTCGAGGCGCATATCGCTGTTGAAGGATACCTGCAACAGCGGCTCGAGATCGTAGACGCCGCTCACCGCCAGCCCGCCTTTGACCAGGTCGTCGGGCAGCCCTTTGTCATGGGCGGACCACACCGCTGCGAGCAGCATCGCGGTCAACTGCCCGCCCGCCGAATGGCCGCTCACGTGGATGCGATCGCGCGGCGCACCGTAACTTTCGCAGTGGCGGTAGAGCCACGCGTGGGCCGCGAGCATCTGCCTGACGATGGTCTCGACCGTCACGGCGGGGGCGAGCGCGTAATTGATGACGGCGACAGTCACGTCCCGCTCGACGAACGGGCGCGCGACAAAGGAAAAATCGTCCTTGTGCAGCGCGCGCCAGAAGCCGCCGTGCAGGAACGTCAGCAGCGCACGGCTTTCACCCCGCGCGTGGAAGATATCGAGTGTTTCATCGGGTCCGCTGCCGTAGGCGACATCAAGAGCACACGACAAAGTCCGGCGCGCCTCGCGCGACGCGTCCTTCCAGCGCGCGAATATCTGCGGGTGCCCGGGAATCGCCGCCCGCACGTTATATTGGCGTTCGCAGTACTCCGGCGTCAAAGGCGGACGGCTCTTTACAGGTTTTCTCCCATCACCCATCACTCATCACCCATCACCTTCTACACACCGAGATACCGGTGCCACAGCGCAGGATCGGCAGTGAGCGCGCCGGAGTTGCCCTGCCAGGCGGTGCGGCCGCGCTCCACGATAGTATGGCGGTCGGCAAGCTGCACCAGTTTGTGCACGTACTTGTCGATCACGAGCAGTGCCTGCCCTTCGGCCTTCAGCGC
>Ga0208185_1000485_pt1 | contig 17627 bp, 14 predicted proteins | sample EasRivMeERMLT700_FD_187532 | JGI IMG/M metagenome (GOLD analysis project Ga0208185, IMG submission 187532) | Soil microbial communities from meander-bound floodplain in the East River, Colorado, USA - East River MetaG ERMLT700 (SPAdes) (version 2) | ecosystem: Environmental > Terrestrial > Soil... | reverse complement strand
GGCGCGCTGCGCCTGGAATGGCTGCGCGGCAATCCGATCGCCGAGGGCCCGACCGCGTCGGCCTTCCGCGTGCGGCCGAGCACCAAGCTCGCCGATATCGTCAACTCCACGCCGCGATTCGTCGGGCCGCCGAGCGCTTCGTTCACCGACTCCGCCTACCTGGCCTTCCGCAGCTTCCATGCCGGCCGCACGCCGATGCTCTACGTCGGCAGCAACGGCGGCATGTTCCATGCCTTCGAGGCGACCACCGGAACGGGCGGCGGCATCGAAAGGTTCGCCTACGTGCCGGGCAAGATGTATCCGAACCTCACCCGGCTGACGACCAAGCCCTATTCCCACCGCTACTTCGTCGACGGCACGGCTTCGGTCAACGACGCCTGCTTCGGCGCGTGTGCGGCCATGAACGACTGGAAGACGGTCGCGGTCGGGGGCTACAACTCCGGCGGGCAAGGCTACTACGCGATCAACGTCAGCGATCCCAATGCCTGGTCGACCGAGGCCGGGGCGGCCGCTTCCGTGCTGTGGGAATTCACCGATGTCAACGATCCCGATCTCGGCTTCACGTACAGCAAGCCGCTGATCGTGAAGATGTCTAACGGCCGCTGGGCGGCCGTGTTCGGCAACGGGTACAACAACTCGATCGCCGAAAGCGGCGAGCTCGCCTGCGACATCGGCACCGGCACGGCAGCCGACCCGTACGGGCGCTCCGACGCCCAGCCGGGCTGCAGCACGAGCCTGAGCGGCCACGCATACCTCTACATCGTGTTCCTGGACGGTGGTATCGATGGCGCATGGACGCAGGGCGTGGACTACATCAAGATCAGCACCAATACCGGCTCCGATATTGCGACGCCGTCCAACCTCACGCCGGGAACGCCGAACGGAATCGCCACGCCGGTATCGGTCGACAGCAACGGCGACGGCATGGTGGACTTCGTCTACGCCGGCGACCTGGTCGGCAACCTGTGGAAGTTCGACGTCAGCAGCACCTCGACCGGCGGCTGGGGGGTGGCGTCGGCGGGCGCGCCGCTCTTCACCGCGCAGGACGCGTCGGCCAACCGCCAGCCGATCACCTCGGCGCCGGTCCTGTTTCCGCACACGAGCGGCGGCTTTGTCGTGCTGTTCGGCACCGGCAAGTACATGGAGATCACCGACGACACCGGGCCGTTCGGCATGAGCGCCTTCTACGGGATCTGGGACAAGCTCGACAACAGCACGGTGGCGCGCGCGGACCTGATGCAGCAGAAAGTGCTCAATGTGAATGCGGGCAACCTCGACGGCGGGCTCATCGTCGGCACGAACAAGGTGCGGCTCACCAGCGGCTACGTGCCGAACTACAGCGGGACCGACCGCACCAATGCTGCAGGCACCTTCGGCGACGCCGACAGCGACCCCGACTTCGTGGCGCCGACCGCGATAACGCCCGCCAACCAGCGCGGCTGGTTCCTCGAGATGCCGAATTCCGGCAACGGCGGCGCGCCGAACAACCCGGCCACCGGGACCGGCGAGAAGATCGTGTTCGACCCGCTGATCAGCACCGGCAAGATCGTGTTCACCACGCTGCTGCCCTCGACGCAGCCCTGCGACGCCGGCGGCACGAGCTTCATCATGGACATGGACCCGGTGTCGGGAAGCCGGCTCTCGTTCTCGCCCTTCGACCTGAACGGCGACAGCAACTTCAGCAGCGCCGACTTCGTCAGCTACGGCGGCAAGATCATCGCGGTGTCCGGGCTTGGCTCGACCATCGGCATCGTGCCGCAGCCGACGGTGATCCAGGGTCCGGCCGGCGGCGGCAAGGAGATCAAGGTGCTCTCGGGCTCCTCGGGCGGCCTGCAGACGGTCCTGGAGAACGCCCCCGAACCCGGGCCGACCCCCGGCGCGCGGACTGCGCGCCGCATCACCTGGCGCGAGCTGCTTTCCAACTAGACAATAACGAGGAATCCAATAACCGAGGACGGACATGGCTAACCTGGACGCCCGCCGCGGACGCGGCTTTACCCTGATCGAAGTGATGATCGTCGTGGCGATCATCGGGTTCCTCGCCGCGATCGCGTACCCCTCGTATACCAACCACATCCGCAAGGGCAAACGGGCGGAGGTCAAGGCGAGGCTCCTGACGGCGGCGCAGCGGCTGGAGCGCGCCTACACCGACAACGGCACCTACGTCGTCGATATCGCCCCGTTATTCAACCTCACGGCAGGCAGCACGGTGTACTCGACCGACAACAACGACGCATACAGCGCCTACAGCATCACGGTCACCCCGGCCACCGGCGGCATCAATACCGGCTATACCCTCACCGCCGTACAGAACGCCGGCTTCAGCGATCCCGACTGCGGCAATCTGACTTTGACGAGCACCGGGGTCAAAGGGAAGACCGGCTCGGCCCCCCTCAGCCGCTGCTGGTGAGCCCCCGGCAGCGGCTCGCCTTTTCCGTGGCTGCGTCGATCGGCCTGCACCTCGGGCTGCTCGCCGGCGCGGCGAGCGCGCTCTTGCCGACGAATGATCACTTCCTGCGCGACGCGAGCCGCGGTCCGCGGCTCGACGTAACCCTGGTGGCGGCGGCGCCGCCTGCGCTGGTCGTGGATGCGGCGCTGCCGCCGATGGCCGACGCGGTGCGGGTGTTTTCCAGGCGCGCGGCGCCGCGCGAGCCCCCGGGCGCGGCGCGCGAAACGCCGCAGGCGAAACCAGAGACGGTGTACTACTCGGCGCGCGAAGTCGACGTGCGCGCGGTCCCCCTCGGCGACATCGTCCCCATCAATCCCGACCTCAGCGGCCGGGAATCCGGAATCGTGGTGCTGCGCCTGCTCATCAACGCCACGGGCAACGTCGACAACGTGCTGGTCCTGAAAGCGGAGCCCGCCAGCAGCTTCGGCCCGCAAGTCCTGCTGCCTTTCAAGCAGGCGCGCTTTCTTCCCGCGCGCAAGGCCGGCATCGCGGTGAACAGCGAGATGCTGATCGAGCTGCGCTACGGCGCGCTGGAAGAGGGCAAGCCCTAGCGCGCGGCGCGGACGAGCTCGCGCGGCAAGGTGAACACCACGCGCTCGGTAATCCCTGGCAGCACGCGCACGTTTTCGGCCCCGAGCGCCTTCAACCGCGCGAGGAGCTCGTCGACCAGCACCTGCGGCGCGGATGCGCCAGCGGTCACGCCGACGCGGCGCTTGTCTGCGATCCATTCCGGGCGCAGGTCGTCGGCGCGATCCACCATGTAGGCCTGCGCGCCCATGTGCTGCGCCACCTCGCGCAGCCGGTTCGAGTTCGAGCTGTTCGGCGAGCCCACCACGATCACCACGTCGCACTGCGGCGCCATCAGCTTGACGGCGTCCTGCCGGTTCTGCGTGGCGTAGCAGATGTCGTCCTTCTTCGGCCCGCGGATCGCGGGAAAGCGCGCCTTCAGCGCGGCGACGATGGCCTTCGCGTCGTCGATCGACAGCGTGGTCTGGGTAACGTAGGCGAGCTTGTCGGGCGTGCCGACCCGCAGGCCCGCCACATCGGCCACGGTTTCCACCAGGTGCATCCCGCGCGCCGCCTGCCCCATCGTGCCCTCGGTCTCGGGGTGGCCGCGATGGCCGATCATCACGATCTCGTAGCCGGCCTTCAGCATGCGCGCGACCTCGACGTGCACCTTGGTGACCAGCGGGCAGGTGGCGTCGAACACCTTGAGCCCGCGACGGTCGGCGTCGGCGCGCACCTGCTGCGACACGCCGTGCGCGCTGAAGATCACCGTGCCGCCGGCCGGGACCTCGTCCAGCTCCTCGACGAACACCGCGCCCTTGGCGCGCAGGTCGTCGACCACGTACTTGTTGTGCACGATCTCGTGGCGCACGTAGATCGGCGCCCCGTGCAGCTCGAGCGCGCGCTCGACCGTCTCGATCGCGCGCTCCACGCCGGCGCAGAAACCTCTCGGGCTCGCGAGCAAAACTTCCATCGCGCTATTTTCTCATGCCGTAGGCTGCGTCAAACGCCGCCTCGAGGCGTGGATGCGCGCCGCGCAGGCCGTCGACCACCTGCTTCGCCCAGTCAAAATACTCGCGGCGGCGCGCCAGGTCCCAGCTCGCCGGCGGCCGCTCGGCGACATCGCGCAAGTTGCAGATCTTGTCGGCGAGCTTGACGAGCTTCGCTTCCGGCGACAGGCGCGCGGCGTGCTCGACCTGCAGGCGCTTGCGGTCGGCTTTCGACAGCGTCTTGTCGTCGGTGACCTCGGCGACGATGCGCGCCACGCGCGCGCCGAAGGCGTCGACCAGCTCCTCATGCGTGGTCGCCGTATCCTCCACCGTGTCGTGGAGCAGCGCCGCGCACAGCACTTCGACGTCGCTCACGCCGCCTTCGTTCACCAGCACGTCGGCCAGCGCGATCGGGTGATTGATGTAAGGCGAGGCTTCGCGGTCCTTGCGGCGCTGGTCGCGGTGCTTGTGCGCGGCGAAAGCGAGCGCCTTAAGAAGGAGCGCTAGCTCGCTTTTCATGGTGCACGAACCCGTCGAGGACCAGGAGCACCGCGCCGACGGTGATCGCGGAATCGGCGACGTTGAACGCCGGCCAGTGCGGCCAGCGCTCGAGGATATAGAAGTCGAGATAGTCGACCACGCAGCCGAAGCGCATCCGGTCGATGACGTTTCCCAGCGCGCCGCCGACGATCAGGCCGAGGCCGGCGCAGAACAGCCTCTTTCCCGGGTTGCGCACGATCAGCGTGCCGCACAAGCCCGACGCGACCAGCGCGAACACGATGAACAGCGGCGTCTGCCACCCCGGAGCGTCGGCGAGAAAGCTGAACGCCGCGCCCTTGTTGCACACCAGCACCAGGTTGAAGAACCCGGTGATTTCCTGGCGCGGCGAGCGGCCGGCGAAGTACGCCAGCACCGCCCATTTCGCGATCTGGTCCGCGACGATGATCGCCGTCGACAGCGCGAACCAGCGCCAGCTTCTAGACATGCTTGCGTTTCTCTCCCGGCCCCCGGAGATTGGTCTGGCAGCGGCCGCACAACCCCCCGCCGTTGACGTCCGCCGAGTAGTGCCAGCAGCGCTCGCACTTGGGATACTCACTCGCCTTGACCTTCACCTGAGGCTCATTCGAGCGGTGAATCCGCGCCGCTGAGGTCAGCATCAGGAACTTCAGCTCGCCTTCGAGACTCGCAAGCAAGTCGTAGTCGGACGGCGGAGCCGTCATCTCGACCTCACCTTGCAGAGAGGAACCGACCTTGCCCGCGGCGCGCAGGTCCTCGATCTGCTTGCGCACCGGGTTGCGCAGCTCGCGCAGGCGCGCCCACTTGGCGAGCAGCGCGGCAGCGTCGGGCGCAACCGGGATCTCGTGCCAGGTGTGGAAGAAAACGCTGTCGTCCTTCTTGCCGGCAAACAGCGGCCACAGCTCCTCGGCCGTGAAGGACAGGATCGGCGCCATGAGGCGTACCAGGCTGTGCGTGATGTGCCAGAGCGCGGTCTGGGCGGAGCGCCGCGCAGTCGAGTCGGCCGGGCAGGTATAGAGCCGGTCCTTGAGCACATCGAGGTAGAAGGCGCTCAGATCCTCCGAGCAGAACGACTGCAGCTTCTGTGCCACAAGGTGGAACTGGTAGCGCGCGTAGTCCGCGGTCACCTGCTCCTGCATCGCCGCCGTCATCGCGAGGGCGTAGCGGTCGATTTCAACCAGGTCTTTCACCGGCACGGCATGTTGCTGTGCGTCGAAGTCGGAGGTGTTCGCAAGCAGAAATCGCAGCGTATTACGCACGCGCCGGTAGCTCTCGACCACGCGCTTGAGGATCTCGCTCGAGATCGTCAGCTCGCCGGAATAGTCGGCGCTCGCCACCCACAAGCGCAGGATTTCCGCGCCCAGCGTGTTCGCAATCTCCTGCGGCGCCATGGTGTTGCCCTTCGACTTCGACATCTTGCGGCCTTCGACGTCGATGACGAAGCCGTGCGTGAGGAGCGACTTGTACGGCGGCGCGCCGTCAGTCATGCAGGAAATCAGCAATGACGAATGGAACCAGCCGCGGTGCTGGTCGGAGCCCTCCAGGTACATCTCGGCCGGATAGGTCGACTGCTCGCGGTGCGAGCCGCGCAGCACGGTCTGGAACGTGGAGCCGGAGTCGAACCAGACGTCCAGGGTATCCCGGCTTTTTTCGTATTGAGAAGCTTCACCACCCAGAAATTCCTCGGACCGCACCGCTTGCCACGCCTCGATGCCGCTGTTCTCCACGCGCTGCGCGACCTGCTCGAGCAGCTCGGGCGTGCGCGGGTGCAGCGCTCCGGTTTCGCGGTGCAGGAAGAAGGGCATCGGCACGCCCCACTGGCGCTGGCGCGAAAGCGTCCAGTCGGGGCGGTTGGCGATCATGCCGTGCAACCGCGCCTGGCCCCATGCCGGGAAGAACTGCGTGCTCTCGATTCCGCGCAGCGCCGTCTGACGCAGCGACGAGCCTGCCTTGTCTCCTTTCGGGGGCTTGTCCATCGACGCGAACCATTGCGTGGTGGCGCGGAGGATCACCGGCGTCTTGTGGCGCCAACAGTGCATGTAGCTGTGCGTATGAGTTTCGCGATGCAGGAGCGCGCCGCGCTTTTCCAGCTCGGCGATGATCCTGCCGTTCGCTTCCCAGATCGGCAAGCCGCCGAAAAGCGGCAGGGACGCAGCGAATTTGCCGTCTCCCATGACCGGCGTGAGGATCTCCTCGTCCTTCATGCCGTAGCGCCGGCACGACTCGAAATCCTCGACGCCGTACGCCGGGGCCGAGTGCACGATCCCCGTGCCGGCGTCGAGCGTGACGTATTCGCCGAGGTAGACCGGCGCCTCGCGCTCGTAGAACGGGTGCCGGAAGCGGATCTTCTCCAGCGCTTTGCCCTTGCAGCTCGCGAGCGTGGTCCCGTCGAGGCCATAGCGCTTGAGGCAGGCCTCCTGCAGCTCGGCGGCGAGGATCAGCAGCCCCTTCGCGGTCTCGATCAGGTTGTAGGTGAGCTCGGGATGGACGTTGAGCGCCTGGTTGCCGGGCAGCGTCCACGGCGTGGTAGTCCAGATTACCGCGAAGCCGGGCTTTGCGATCTTCACGCCGAACGCCTTGGCCAGCTTGTCCGGCTCGGCAAACGGGAATCCGACATCGATCGCCGGATCCTTGCGGTCCTCGTACTCGACCTCGGCCTCGGCCAGCGCCGAGCCGCAGTCGAAGCACCAGTTCACCGGCTTCAGCCCGCGGTAGACGTAGCCGCGCTCGAGCAGCCGGCCGAGCACGCGGATCTCGTCGGCCTCGTTGCGGTACGCCATCGTCAGGTACGGGTCGTCCCACTCGCCAAGGACGCCGAGGCGCTGAAACTGCTTGCGCTGCCGATCGATCTGCTCCGTCGCATAGGCGCGGCACAGGCGCAGGGTTTCCGCGGTGGGAAGGTTCTTGCCGTGCTTCTTCTCGATCTGCACCTCGATCGGCATGCCGTGGCAGTCCCAGCCCGGGACGTACGGCGCGTCGAAGCCCGCCATCGTCTTCGACTTGACGACGATGTCCTTCAGGATCTTGTTGACCGCGGTGCCGATGTGGATGTCGCCGTTCGCATACGGAGGGCCGTCGTGCAGGACGAACCGCGGCCGGCCCTTGGCGATCGTCCGCAGGCGGCGGTACATCCCCTTGTCCTGCCACTCCTTGACCCACACCGGCTCGCGCTTGGCGAGGTCGCCCCGCATCGGGAACGGCGTCTCCGGAAGGTTCAGCGTGTCCTTGTAGTCAGCCATGTTTCAGGAAATATTCCTTTGCCTGCCGGGCGTCACGGGCAATCGCCGCCTGCAACGCCGGCAGGCCGTCGTACTTCTCCTCGTCGCGCAGCTTCTGCAGGAAGCGCACGCGCAGGTGCTCGCCGTAGAAATCTCCGTGATGGTCGAAGAGATGCACCTCGAGCAGCGGAATCGCCACCGGGTTCACCGTCGGGCGCCGGCCGACGCTGGCGACGCCGCGGCCGAAGTTGTCCACTTCCACCACGAAGATTCCCGCGATCGGCGGCGGCCGCCGCAGCACGATGTTCGCCGTCGGAAAGCCGAGGTTCTTGCCGAGCTTCGCGCCGTGCGCGACGCGGCCGCTGATGGTGTACGGATGGCCGAGCAGGCGCTCGCCTTCGGCGAGGTCGCCCGCCGCGAGCGCCGCGCGCACTGCCGAGCTCGATACGCGCTTGCCGTCGAACTGGACGTCGGGCATCGTCTCGAGGGCAAAGCCCTGGTCTTGCAACGTGGCAAAGCTCCCGGCGCGCCGGGCGCCGAAGCGAAAGTCGCGCCCCACCAGCAGCCATTGCACCGCCAGGCCGCGCACCAGAACATCCGCGACGAAGCGCTCCGCGGGCATCGCGGCGAACTTCGCATCGAAGCGCGCCACATGGACGCGCTCGACGCCCGCAAGCGCCATGAGCTCGAGCTTGTCGCGCAGCCGGGTAAGGCGCGCCGGCGCCGCGTCGGCGGCGAAGAATTCCCTGGGATGCGGCTCAAAGGTGAGGACACAGGAGGTGAGCTTCGCTTCGCGCGCCTTGGCGATCACCCGGTCGATGAGCGCGCGGTGACCCCGGTGCACGCCGTCGAAGTTGCCGATCGTCAGCGCGCACCGGCCCCGGGCGCGCTGCAAAGAGCCGTGCGTGACGACCATGGACTCGGTTAACACGCTGAATTATAGTGTCTTTATGAAAAATATCGAAGAGCAGATGAGTGTCTATGCGGCCTACCATCAGGACGCGCGCAACAAGGCGACGCACTTCATCGGCGTGCCGGCGATCATCCTGTCGCTTTTCATCCCGCTCGCCTGGATCCGCTTCGATGCCGGCGGCGTGACCATCACCGCGGCGATGCTGTTCGCCGCCGTCGTGGTGCTCTATTACTTCTTCCTCGACGTCCTGCTTGCGCTCGCCATGCTGGTCGTCACGGGACTTCTTGTGTTTGCAGGCGAGAAAATCGCCGGCCTTGGTACCGTGCAAGGCTGGATCTGGTTCGCGCTGCTCTTCGTCGGTGGCTGGATCCTGCAGCTCGTCGGCCACGTCTTCGAGGGCCGCAAACCGGCGCTCGCCGACAACCTCTTCCAGATCTTCGTCGCGCCGATCTTCCTCGCCGCCGAGGTGTTCTTCGCCTTGGGATACAAGCCGCGACTGCACGAGAACGTGCAAAACCGCGCGCTTCAGTTAAGGCGGGCGCAGAGCGCGGATAGCTCGAGCAGCTTGCCGCGCACCTCGTCCAGGTCGGGCGCGTCGGGCTCGCGTTCGGTGTAATCGGTGAGGTCCTTGAACGCGGCCCGGTAGCACTCGAGGCGCTGGTACACGTAGCCGCGGTCGCGCAGCTCGGCGCTTGCGTCGGGCGTGACGAGCAGCATCCGGTTCAGCACGTCGAGCATGCGCTCGGGCTTGTCGCTCTCGCGGTAGATCCGTTTCAGGTTGCGCAGCAGGCGCGACAGGATCTGGCGGTTGGTCGCCGGCTCGAGGAACTGATCGAGCGGCAGCTCGGCGGCCGGGAGATCGTCGGCGACGCCGTCGGGGATTACGCGCTTGACGCGGCTGCGCAGCTCGGCTTCCGACTGCGGTGCGCCGCCGGCGAACGGGTCGAGCACCAGCGTCCCGCCCCGCAGGCGCAGGCGGACGAGAAAGTGCCCCGGGAACGAGATGCCTTCGACCGGCAGGCCGATGCGCCTGCCCAGCTCCATGTACAGAATGGACATCGTGATCGGAATGCCGGTTTTGCGCTCGATGACCTCGTTCAGGTAGCTATTGCGCGGATCGTCGTAGTCGTCGGTGTTCCCCCAGTAGCCGAGGTCCTCGTACAGGAACTGGTTCAGCGCGACCACGCGCTCTTCGGCGCCGCCGGTCTGCGGCAGGCGCCCGCGCAGGCGGATCGCCATGCGCTCGATCTCGCCGAGGTAGCGATCGACGTCGAGCCCGGGGTAAGCGTCCTGCGCGATCATCAGGCAGGCCCGCGCGAGATCGATGCGCGCGTCGTCGCGGGCGATGAGCGCGGCGAAGGCCTCGAGCGCGACGCTCATCACTCCGCCGCGCGCCGCGAGAAATCGCGCGGCCGGAAGCCGAACGCGAGAAGGCACCCTGCATAGGCGGCGGTGCCGAGCAGAACCAGGCCGAGGATCGCGGGCACCTTGCGCTCCCAGCCCGCCTGCAGCCACCACCAGGCATCGCCCATCGTGGTGAAAAGCACGATCGCCATGAACGCCACCGAGGCGAGGACCTTGAGAATGAACACCGGCCAGCCAGGCTGCGGCACGTAGATTTTTTGCCTGGTGAGAAACCAGTACAAGAGCAATGCGTTCAGGCAAGCCCCGAGGCCGATGGCGAGCGCGAGGCCGGCGTGGCGCAGGGGACCGACCAGGACCAGGTTCATGAGCTGCGTGGCGACGAGCGTGAAGATGCCTATCTTTACCGGAGTCGCCACGTTCTGTCTTGCATAAAAGCCCGGCGCGAGGATCTTGACGAGGATCATGCCCACCAGCCCGACGCTGTAGGCGACGAGCGCCTGGCGCGTCATCCACGCATCCTCGGCGCTGAAACGGCCGTAATGAAACAGCATCGCAATGAGCGGAAGCGCGAGCACAGCCAGCGCCACGGCGCTCGGCACGGCGAGCAGCACGGTGATGCGCAGCCCCCAGTCGAGGAGCTTGCTGTACTCCGTGGTATTGGCCGCGGCGTGGTACTTCGACAGGCTGGGAAGAAGGATCGTGCCGACCGCGACGCCGAGCACCCCCGCGGGCAGCTCCATCAGCCGATCGGCGTAGTAGAGCCACGACACGCTGCCGGTGGGCAGGAAGGACGCGAAGATCTGGTTCAGGACCAGGGAGACCTGGCTCACGGATACACCGAAGGCTGCCGGGGCCATCAACAACAAGACCCGCCGCAGCCCGGGGTGCGACCAGTCGATGCGCCACCGCGGCAGCAGGCGCAGCTTCAGCAGGAATGGCACCTGGAATGCGAGTTGCAATACGCCACCGGCAAAAACCGCCCAAGCGAGCACCAGGATCGGTGGATCGAAATACTCCGCGAAGAACGCGGCGCCGACGATGAAGGCGACGTTGAGTAGCGCCGGCGTGATCGCGGGAACCGCAAAACGGCTCCAGGTATTGAGGATGCCGGCGGAAAGTGCGACCAGAGCGATGAACAGGATGTACGGAAAGGTGATGCGCAGCAGCGACACCGTGAGCTCGAAAGGCTTGGTTGGATCAAGGGCGAACCCGGGAGCGGTGACGTACACGATGAGCGGCGCAGCAGCCACGCCAAGCGCGGCAGTGACGGCTAGGGCGATGAATAGCAATGTCGAAACGGCGTCGATCAGGCGCTTCGCTTCCTGCTCGTTGTTGTGCTTGTGTTCGGCGAGAAGCGGCACGAAGGCCTGCGAGAACGCCCCTTCCGCGAAGAGACGCCGTAGCAGGTTCGGGATCTTGAAAGCGACGAAAAACGCGTCCGTGGCGGGACCCGCGCCGAACACCCGCGCGATGAAGAAGTCGCGCACGTAGCCGAGCACGCGGCTCACCATCGTGAGGCTGCTGACGGTCGCGAGGATCCTGAGCAAGTTCATGCGTCTAGAGAGCCGTTCATGCTAAACTTCGCGCCCCTTTTCAGGACACCGAGTTCATGGCGAATATCAAATCCGCGCGCAAGCGCGCCAAGCAGGCCGTCGAGCGCCGCGTGCACAACATGAGTCTGCGCACCGAAGTGCGCACGGCGATGAAGAACGTGAAGAAGGCGGTCGCCGCCGGCAGCAAGGAGGCCGCCGAGAAAGCGCTGCGCGCGTCGCAGCGCGTCATCGACCGCATCGTCGCGAAAGGCGTGCTGCACCGTAACGCCGGCGACCGTCACAAGAGCCGGCTGGCGCACGCCCTCAAGGGCATGAAGTAGCACTCAGGTAGCAACTACGCCGTATCCCCGACACGCTGCATTTCCGCGAGCTTGGTCCGCTCCGCGACGCGCCCGTCGCGCACCCGCAGCTCGTTGTCCTTCGCGAAGTTGACGAGAAAGCGGTAGGCCATCGGCTCGATCTCCTCGAGCCGCATGTCGACCACCACGCAGCGCACGCCGTTCGCGGTGATCGGGTGGACGAACGGCGAGTACTGCATGCGATGGTCGCCGCCGAAAGCCGCCATGACCCCGCACAGCCGCTCCGCCCAGTCGCTCGGCCGGAACGGCTTCCCCTCGAGCGTGATCCCCTGGATGATGAACTCGACGACCGCGACTTCAGCCATTCGCAATTATATTAAGAAGGCCTGATGGCCAAGCCCTCCAGCCGAATTCTCGTGATCAACGACGAGCATCTCGTGCTGCGGGAGTTCGTCAAGGGCCTGAACGCCGCGGCGCGCACGCTCGACAACCCCCTCGGCATCAGCTTCACCGGCGTGAACACCGCGAAGGAAGCGCTGCGCGTGATCGAGGCCGACGGCAATCTCCAGGCCGTGCTGGTCGACGACACGCTCTACACCTTGGGGTCCAATGCGGGCTCCCACTCGAAGAAAAAGCTGCAGATGTCGGCGCTCGAGCTGGTGCAGCGCATCACGCGCTTTCGCCCCGAGATCGACGTCTACATCGTCATCGCGCAGGAAAAGGAGGACGACGTCGTCGATGCGCTGTTTGCCGAGTCGGTCGACGGGTATTTCTATCGCGAGGAGCGCGACTACCGCGGCATCTACCGGATTCTGAACGCGCAGATCCAGGAGCGCGCGCGCACGCCGTTCTACGACCAGCTCAAGAACTACGTCTGGATGGCGAAAGACCAGTGGCACACGCCGGGCCACTCCTCGGGGGAGTCGCTGCGCGGCAGCCCCTGGGTGAACGACTTCTACGAGTTCATGGGCGAGCACGTGTTCGACGCCGATCTCTCGGTATCGGTGCCGATGCTCGATTCGCTGATGGAGCCGAAGGGCGTGATCGGCGAGGCGCAGGCGATGGCGGCGAAGGCGTTCGGGGCGCGCCGCACTTTCTTCGCCACCAACGGCACCTCCACCGCGAACAAGGTGATCTTCCAGACGCTGCTCGCGCCGGGCGAGAAGCTGCTGCTCGACCGCAACTGCCACAAGAGCGTGCATCACGGCGTGGTGCTCTCGGGCGCGCATCCGATCTATCTCGACTCGGCACTGAACCGCAAGTACGGCCTTTATGGGCCGGTCCCGAACAAGACTCTGTTGAAGGCGATCAAGAAGCACCCTGATGCGCAGGCCCTCATCCTCACTTCCTGCACGTATGACGGCCTGCGCTACGACCTCGCGCCGATCGTCGAGGCGGCGCACGCGAAGGGCATCAAGGTGATCATCGACGAGGCGTGGTACGGCTTCGCGCGCTTCCATCCGGCGTTCCGCCCGACCGCGCTCGAGGCCGGCGCCGACTACGCCACGCAGTCGACCCACAAGGTGCTCTCGGCGTTCTCGCAGGCCTCGATGATCCACGTCAACGACCCGGGGTTCCGCGAGCACCTGTTCCGCGAGAACTTCAACATGCATACCTCGACCAGCCCGCAGTACGGGCTGATCGCGAGCCTCGACGTCGCGCGCAAGCAGGCGGTGATGGAAGGCTACAAGCTCCTCGGCCGGACCCTGGAGCTCGCCGCCGAAGTGAAGAGCCTAATCAATTCCACCAAGGTATTCCGCGTGCTCGAGCTCGAAGACCTCCTGCCCGACGCGGTGAAGCACGACGGCATCCGGCTCGATCCGACGAAGGTCACGATCGACATCTCGGGCTGCGGCTACACGGTCGAGGACCTGCAGAAGGCGCTGTTCGAGCGCTTCAACATCCAGGTCGAGAAATCGACGTTCAATACGCTGACGCTGCTGCTCACCATCGGCACGACGCGCTCGAAGGTATCGCGCCTATACGATGCGCTGATGCGCATCTCGCGCGAGCAGCGCGCACCGCGGCGCCTGGTGCAGACGCCCGAGATTCCGCCGTTCACGAAATTGGTATTCCTGCCGAGAGATGCGTACTACTGCGGCGGCGAGCTCGTGCCCGTGTTCGACGAGCGTGAGCGCGTCAACCGCAAGCTCGCCGGCCGCGTCGCCGCCGACCAGATCGTGCCCTACCCGCCCGGCATCCCGGTGCTGGTGCCGGGACAGCGGATCACGAAAAGCATCGTCGACTATCTCGGCGCCCTGCTCCACTCCCACAAGCGCATGGAAATGCACGGCGTGGTGCACGAGGGCTACCTGCCTTGCATCCGGGTGCTGCTGCCCGCCGAAGAACGCACGCTGGCGCGCATCCCCTAGCTGATCGTCTCGTCCACCCGGCGCCGCTGCGGCGTAGCGCAGTTCAAGGCGTGGAAAGCGCTCACACCGTCACCGACGCGCGCGTGCAGCGCCGCGAACAGACCCGCGGCCCGCGCGCCATCCCCTTCGCGCATCACCGCGTAAGCGGCGCGATACTCCTCCAGCCAATCGAGCGCGGCGTACTTGCCCTCGGGAATCAGCTCGAAAAGACGCACGGGCTGCGCGCGGCCGCGCACGCGCACGCGGTCCACTTCGCGCGCCGCGCTGAACTCGTTTTTCACCTGGTCGAAGGTGTACTCGCTCACCAGGATGTTCGTGCCGTAGTCCTTGTTGAGGTGCTCGATGCGCGAGGCCAGGTTCACGGCGTCGCCGACCACCGTGTAGTTGAAGCGGCTCGCCGACCCCATGTTGCCGACGATCATCGCCCCCGTATTGATGCCGATGCCGATGTCGATCGCCGGCAGGCGCCGCTCGCGCAAGCTTTGCTGAAGGGCGCGCAGCGCGTGCACCATCTCGAGCGCCGAGCGGCACGCGAGCGCCGCATGCTGCGGCTCGGCCACCGGGGCGCCGAATATCGCCATGATCGCGTCGCCGATGTACTTGTCGAGCGAGCCGCGCTGTTCGAACACCTTGGCGGTCATGATGGTGAAGTACTCGTTCATCAGCTTGACCAGGTCCTCGGGCGCCATCGCCTCCGACAGCGTGGTGAAGCCGCGGATATCGGAGAACAGCACCGTCAGCTCCCGCTTCTCGCCGCCCAGCTGCAGCTTGCCGGCGTCGGCGACCAGGTCGTCGACCACCGCCGGGGGCACATAGTGCTGGAAGGCGCGCTTCAGATAGCGCTTCTCGGAGAAGGTGAAGAAGTACTCCGCGAGCGTCGCGCTGGCGAAGAGCAGCGCGACCAGCAGCGTGGGGTAGACGAGGTTCAGCCATAGCCCCTCGGTGCGGAATAAGTAGGTGGCCAAGACCAGATAGCCGCCGAGGACGCCGGCGGCGAGCACGCCGCCGACAGCGACGCCCAGGCGCGGCAGCAGAATGATCAGCAGCAGCGCGGCGGCCGCCATCGCAGCGGCATCGAGGAACATCATCCATTCGGGGCGCTGCAGCGCGTCGCCCTGCAGCAGGCTTTCGATGATGCTCGCCCGCACCTCGACGCCGGGAAGCGTGGCGCCGTACGGCGTGACCCGGGTGTCGCCGATGCCGGTGGCGGTGTTGCCGACCAGCACTACGCGGTCGCGCAGCAGCGCGGAATCCGCGCGGCCATCGAGAATGTCGGCGATCGATACCGCGGCGAAGCTGCCAGGCCTGCGGTGGCGCACCAGCAGCCCGCCATTCTCGTCGAGCGGAATGTAGCGCTCGCCGAACCGGATCCCGGCCATGCCGTAGGGCGCGATCTCGAGCGACGGCGCTTCGCCCTCGAGATAGGCGCGCAGGACCTGAATGTCGAAGGCGGGGAAGTAGCGTCCGTCGAACCGCCGGATGAGAGGCGCGCGCCGCACCACGCCGTCCATGTCCCCGGGAACGTCGATATGCCCGACGTAAGCAGCCCCGCCCTGCAGCTCGAGGATGTTGACGATGACGCCGAGCGGCTCCTGCATCGGAAAGGTCGCCTCGGGGTGTACGCTGGCGCCCACCTCGGCGATGGCTTGCGGCGCGATCGCCAGCCGGGCGGCGGCAAGGGCGGCGGGACCCAGATGGCGTACCTCCTCGCGGCGATCGATGAACACGGTGCCGAGCACCACCTTCTTCGTCGAGCGGATCGCACGGGCAAACTGCGCATCGGCCCGCGGCGACTCCCGCTCCGGGAAGAAGAGATCGAATGCGATCACCCGCGCGCCCAGCTGGTCGAGCCTCTCAGCCAGCGCGGCGAAAATGGTCCGGCTCCACGGCCAGCGGCCGAGCCGGGCCAGGCTCTGCTCGTCGATTGCGGCGATCGTGACATAGCGCGGCGGCGCGTTGTGCAGCGCGCGCAGGCGCATGTCATAGGTCTTCAGCTCGATCTGGCCGAGCAGCGGCACATTCATTCCGCGCTCGTCCGCGAAAAAAAGTGCAATAACACACAGCGTTATGGCCAATCCTACGGCTCGTGCCAAACGCGTCGGTGCTAAAATGGTTGCCAAGGGGGAGGTCTGTGGGTCCCGGATATTCTAGGGAGAAATCCGCCGCCTCGAATTTTGCGCTCGCCTGCGCGCTCAGCCTGGCGAGCGTCGCGGCGATGGCGCAGCAACCGGAAGTGCAATTCGTGCGCGCCTGGCAGCCCGCGGCGCGCACCCTGGACCTTTCCGAGCTCTCAGGATTCGCGCTCGCGCCCGACGGCACGGTGTTCGTGCTGGAGCGCGACAAGGGCGCGCTCTGGCGCATTTCCGGCGACAGCGCGACCTCGGTGGAGCTCGCCGGCAAGGAGCGGCCGTTCGAGGCCAAGAAGACGGGCGGCCTCGCCTGGATGGGCGGCGGGCGCCTCGCGGCGGGAAATACGCGCAACGACCTCCTCGCCGTGGTCGATGCCGAGGGAAAGGCCGAGCGCATCTTCGCCGGCAGCGGCAAGGGCGACGGCGAGCTCGACGATCCGGAGGGCCTCGCGTTCTCGGTGCACCGGCGCCTTTACGTCGCCGACCAGGGCAACAACCGCGTCTCGGTCTATTCGGAATTCGGCGTGTTCCTCCACGCGATCGGCGCGGGCAAGGATCCCGCGACCGCGCTCGCCAAGCCCCTCCAGGTGGCGGTCGACGGCGCCGAGCGCGCCTACGTGCTGGAGCAGACCGGCAGCGGACGCATCTCGGTCTACGATCGCGGCGGGCGGCTCCTCAAGCGCCTGACGCCGGAGTCGGTGCCGGGCAGCCAGAATGCGCGCTGGCGCGCGATCGCCGCGGACCTGAGCGGGCGCCTGTTCGTCGCCGACAGCTCGAACGGCAACATCAGCGAAATCGATTGGGACGCCGGACAAGTGCGCCGGCGCTTCGGCAGCCCCGGCAAGGGCCGGGGCCAGTTCTCCGACGTGCGCGCGCTGGCGATCAGCGGCCGCGAGCTCGCCGTGGCCGACGGCGGAAACGGCAAGATCGAGTTCTTCCGCGTGCCCGAGGTCGCCGCCGCGGCCCCCGAGCCGCAGCGCCTCGCCGCCGTGCGCCACGCCGCCGCGACCGCGCTGGAATGCGAGCGCGCATACGCCTTCGTGGCGGGCGAGCTGCTCTGCCTCGACTCGCGCAACAACCGTGTCGCCCGCCTCGATGCCGACGGCAAGCTGAAAGCCGCATTCCCGGGTCGCGTCGATTACCCCAAGGGCGCGGCGTTCGACAGCCGGGACGTCGCGATCACCGACGGCGGCAGCGTGAAGATCTTTTCACACGAAGGGGAGCCTCGCTTCACCGTCGGCCGCAGCGGCTCGCGCGACGGCGAGTTCTCGGACATCGGCGGCATGCATCTGGCCGATTACCTGTACGTCGCCGATT
>Ga0208185_1000482_pt1 | contig 17733 bp, 18 predicted proteins | sample EasRivMeERMLT700_FD_187532 | JGI IMG/M metagenome (GOLD analysis project Ga0208185, IMG submission 187532) | Soil microbial communities from meander-bound floodplain in the East River, Colorado, USA - East River MetaG ERMLT700 (SPAdes) (version 2) | ecosystem: Environmental > Terrestrial > Soil... | reverse complement strand
CGAGCGCCCGGGGGCGGCCGCGGGGCCGTCCAGTCCGACATCTGCACCGCCTTCTCGAATACTGCGCGTGCGCGCGGCGAGATCGACATGCGCTGGAAGCGGAAGTCCACCGGGTCCATGCCCTGGGCGACCGCCATCTCGTCCACGAACGACTCGATCGCGAACACGTTGAAGACGTGGCCGACTGCCCGCCAGTGCTTGAGTCGCACGCCGTGGGAAACCCCACGCGACTCGATGTGCTGGTGGGGAACCTGGTAGTAGGGGATCTTGATCCCGGTCGCGAGCAGCACGCCGCCGTCACCGACCACGCAGTGCTGCCAGCCCACAACCTTGCCGTCCGGGTCGAGCGCGGCTTCGAGGCACTGAAACGATTGCGGGCGGAACATGCCGTAGCCGATGTCCTCCTCGCGCGTCCACACCAACTTCACCGGGCGGCGCGCTTCGCGCGCAATCAGCGCCGCCTCCGCCGCGTAGTCGCCTAGCGTCCGGCGCCCGAAGCCGCCCCCCATATAGCATTGGTGCAGGGTCACCTGCCCGGGCTTGAAGCCGAGGGCCTTCGCGATGCGCCCGCGGGAGATGTCTGGTGCCTGGGTGCCTTCCCACACCTCGACCCGGTCGCCCGCGTCGTTAAAGCGCGCGACCGCATTCAACGGCTCGCCGGCCCCGGCTTCCACGCGACCTCGAGCGCGCCGCGCGCGGCGAGCGCGTGCGGCAGGCTGTCCGCGATCACGGCAACGCCATCCGGCAACCGGACCGTGCCGAGGACGCCCCGCATGGCGTTGACCTTGTCCGCGTTCCAGCCTTCGGGGGAGCCTCCGTGCACCGGTGAATGCCGCGCGGTCGCGTACACCATGTTGGGCAGGCGTACGTCCATCGCATATTGCGCGGTTCCGTTCACCTTGGCGGGGATGTCGCGGCGCGGCACGGATTTTCCGATGAGCCGGTACTGACTCTTCTCCTTCAGCTCGCTTCTCTCCACCGTGGGAAGCGTGGCGGGCACGCTGCCAAACCCGGCGATCTCGCCGTAGCTCATGCGCCGGCCCGACGCCGGATCCACTACGAAGCCCGGCTCGGTCCGCAGCGACGCAGCATCCACGCCCCACTTTTGCGCGGCGTTCGCGAGCAGGACCTTGCGCACCTGCGCGCCGGCGATCCGCAACTGATCGAAATACAGCATGACGGCGCGGCTGCCGACGATCGCCATCAGGCGGTTGCCGCCCATGGTGTAGCCGTAGACCCCGGCGTCGGCGGGCGCCCACTCGATTGCCACCTTCGACCAATCGGCGTCCATCTCCTCGGCAACGATGAGGGGGAGCGAGGTCATCGAGCCCTGACCCATCTCGGCGCCCGCGCTAAGGATCGTCACCACGCCGTCGGGAGCGATGCGCACCCACGAATTGATCGTGCGCGCGGCGCTCGCCTGCGCATCGGAAATGAGGCGGATGCCGTCAGTTCCGATCGCGATGCAGAACGTGAGGCCTCCGGCACCCTGCAGGAAACGGCGCCGGGACAGTTCGAATCCGGTCTTGCTGGCGGTCGTCATGGCTTAACCCTCCTTAGACGCGCGCTGGATGGCGGCGATGATGCGGTGGTACGTGCCGCAACGGCAGATGTTTCCGTTCATGTGCTTGACGATCTCGGCACGCGACGGATTCGAGTTCTTCGCAAGCAGCGCCGCCGCCTGCATGATCTGCCCCGACTGGCAGTAGCCGCATTGCGGCACCTGCTCGGCGACCCAGGCTTTCTGCAGCGGGTGGGAAGCGTCCGGCGACAGGCCCTCGATCGTGGTGACGCGTTTACCTTCCGCAGCAGAGACGGGCGTCGAGCAGGAACGCACCGGCTCGCCGTTCACATGCACCGTGCAGGCTCCGCATTGGGCAATGCCGCAGCCGTACTTGGTGCCCGTCAGCCCGAGCATATCGCGCAGCACCCACAGGAGCGGCGTGTCGGCTTCGACGTCCAGCCGCTGCGAACTTCCGTTGACGCTGAATTGAACCATGGCTCCTCCTGCCAGTTGACCCGGCGATCGCGGAAAGATTATTCCCGGCCCTGCACCCGGTCAAGAACGCCTTCAGGGCCGCACGCCCGGGGCTTCGAGCTTCATCCCCTGCGCGCGCCACATCAGGTAGAGCTCGAGATCGACGAACTCCGGTGCGCCGTAGGCGTAGGGCTCGGCGCGCATGCCGATCATGCAGTTGCGCAGCCGGCGCTGGAGCGACCCGAGGCCCTGCCATTCGAGCCGGTAGATCGGGTAGCCGGTGGGGTGCGCCTGCGGAATCGTGGTGCCGGCGAGCTTCTTGCCCCACTGCTCATCGTGGCACTGCGCGCAGGCGAGGTTCAACTGGCCCTGGCGGCGCATGAAGGTTTCTCGCCCGGCGTCCAGAAACGGCTGCATCCTGCCGTCGCTCGCGGCATCGATCGCCATACCCCGGGACTGTCGCGCGACGTAGGCAGTCAGCGCGAGCAGGTCCTTGCCCTCGTAGGCGAGGCGCGCAGCCTGCTGGCGACCCGCCCGGCAGGCGTTGATGCGCTGCTCGAGGTTGACCGGCCGCCCGGCAGCGGCATCCCAGGCGGGGTGCCGTACGGCCACGCCTTTCATGCTCTCGCGCGCGTCGCCATGGCAATCGGCGCACGCACGCCCGGCAGCACCGTCCTTGCGGTTCCACAGCGCCTCGCCGTCGAGCACCCAGAGCGTGCCGGGATTGACGAAGTCGTCATCCTGCATCGCGCGCGTCTCGCGGCTCATGAACTCGTAGCCGGAGCGGCGCTCGCCGTGCGGGATGCCGGCTGCCTGCGCACCCCGCGCGCAAACGAGAACGATACAGGCAGCGGCCAGCGCAGGGAGCCGCCAACCGACGCGCCTGGTGCTCACACGACGGTGATCCGGACCGACTCGGTGACGGAAAAGCCGCGGTCGCCGGTCCAGGTGAAAGCGAGGGTGCCGCTCTCGGTCGCGACCGTGCTGAACGCAAGCAGGGGATTGGCCGAGATCGCGGGGTGGAACTCGGCCCGGAAAATCTCGGTGCCGTTATAGGTGCACACGAACTGCCGGATGATGTCGCGTGGAATCGCCTCACCGAATTGAGTGCGGCGGAATCCGGTTTCCATCGCGTGCTGGATCAGCGTCCGGATCTCGAAGATCTCGCCGCGCCTGACCGTTGCCGGCACGTTGACGACCGCGCGCGCCATTCAAAGCCCCTCGCGCAGGTGCCTGGTCGGGCAATTGCGCCTCGATTCTCCCCTCTCCGCCCGGGAGAGGGGCGGGGGTGAGGGATGAGCGTCATGACGTATTTTCGCGACGCTCATTAGATCAGCCCCTCCTCGAGGCAGGCGGAGAGCGTGACGACCACGTGCACGCTATCGGACCAGAACGAGCCATCGCTCATCTCCGCTATCGCGATGACCGTCTGCGTATCCGCGAGGCGAACGCGGGTCGCAATCCGGGCGCGCCCGGCGCGCGGCCCGAAGCGGACGCTCAACACGCCCGGCAGCGGGTTTCTCTCGGTGAAGACGTGGATTGCCCGCACGTGATCGGCCGGCGTCATCGGGCTCTCGACGGCGACGGAGAGGGGCACGGCGTTCCCGTTGTCGATGAGGGGCGGCACTTCAAGCTTCACCCTCCCGCTACGCACCGGCGCGCCGCCCGTGACCTTGCGGATGGCGTCCTGCATTTCCGCCGGGGTCGCGTGCGCGCCCCGGGACACCGTGAGGCCGACACCGCCGGCGGCGCCGGCGGCCGCAATCAGGAAATCACGGCGTGAAATCATTCGCGCAACGTGAGCAGGAAAGCGACCACATCCTCGATCTGCTGCGCGGTCAACACGGTCTTGCCGCGGAACGCGGGCGCGACCCGTTGCAGTCCCTCGGTCCGGTAATACGCGGGCATGATCGTTGCGGATTGGATGCGACCTTGATCGATGATTCTAAGCCTGATCTGCCCTTCGGATAAACGCGCGCCCACGCCCTTCAGGTCCGGCGCGATCGTCCCCTGAAAACGCTCCTCGGGAAACGGCCCGCTGTGGCAGAGCAGGCACAGGCCGACGTGGCGGTCGAGAACGATCGCACGGCCGCGCGCCGCATCGCCGGGTGCGCCCGTCAGCGACGCCGGGACGGAATCGCCGGCGACCGCATACGCGCCCGCGGCCGTATCGGCGAGCGCCGTGCCCGCCGGCAGCGCGGCAAGGGCGGCGGCCAGCGCCGTCGCCATTGCGCATGCTCTGGCCAACCGCCTATACCAGCTCGATTCCGTGGTTCTTCAGCGGCACCGAGCGGATGCGCTTGCCCGTCGCGCGGTAAAGCGCGTTCAGCACCGCCGGCGCGGCCACGCAGATCGTCGGCTCGCCGATGCCGCCCCAGATCTCGCCCCCGGTCGGCATGATGATCGACTCGACCTTGGGCATATGGCGGATGCGCATCGAATCATAGGTGTTGAAATTCTCCTCCACGATGCGCCCGTTCTTGACCGTGCACTCCTGCCAATAGAGCGCGGACAGCCCGTAGACAAAGGAACCCGCGACCTGGCGGTCGATCTGCGCTGGGTTGACCGCATAGCCGCAATCGGTGGCGCCGACGATGCGGTGGACCTTGAGCTTGTTGCCGCCCTCGACCGAGACCTCGGCGGCGGCCGCCACGTAACTGTTGAACGCCTTCATCTGCGCGAGCCCCCGATAGACGCCCTTTGGCGCGGGCTTGCCCCAGCCAATCCGTTCGGCCACGGCGTTCAACACGCCGAGGTTGCGCGGGTGACTGGCCATCAGCTTGCGCCGGAACTCGAGTGGGTCCTGCCCGGCGGCTTCCGCCAGCTCGTCCATGAAGCATTCCATGAAGATCGCGTTCTGGTTGATATTGACGCCGCGCCAGAACCCCGGCGGGACGTGCGGGTTGCGCATGGCGTGGTCGATCAGCAGGTTCGGGACTGAATAGCCGAACGAGTGCTCGCCCGAGCTCGCGACACCCTGGAACGAGAGCGGGTCGCGTCCCTTCTCCTTCTCCACGATCGCCGGGCGCACGGCGGCGAGGATCGACTGGCCCGAGAGCCTCATGTGCATCCCGGTCAGGTTGCCGCTCGCGTCGAGCCCCCCGGTGAGCTTGCACATCATTACCGGGTGGAAGCGCCCCTGCCGCATGTCCTCCTCGCGCGTCCACAGCAGCTTCACCGGCGTGCTGGGCAGCTCCTTGGCGATCCGCACGGCCTGGGTCACGTAGTCCTGGAAGGCGCCGCGCCGCCCGAAGCCGCCGCCGAGGTTGATCTTGTACACCTCGCACTTGTCGGCCGGCAGCCCCGAGGCCGACAGCAGCGCCGCGAATGACGCTTCCCCGTCCTGCGTCGGCACCCACACCTCGCACTTCTCAGGTGTGTAGCGCGCGGTCGCATTCATCGGCTCCATGCAGACGTGGTTCTGGTACGGATAGTAGTACACCGCTTCGACCTTCTTGGCCGCGCCCGCGAGCGCCGTCTTCACGTCGCCGTTCTGGTTGCCGACGAACGCCTGTTCGGCGTCGAGGCCGGCCTTCAGGATGGCAGAGATGGACTCACTCGATACCTTGGCGTTTTCGCCCTCGTCCCAGACGATGGGCAGCGCATCGAGCGCGCTCTTGGCGTGCCACCACGTGTCGGCGACCACGGCAACCGCGGTATCGCCAACCTGGACCACCTTTTTCACGCCGTTCATGCCCATGACCTTCGCGGAGTCGAAGCTCTTCACCTTGCCGCCGAAGACCGGGGACTCGATGATCGCGGCATTGAGCATGCCGGGGAGCTTCAGGTCGAAGCCGTAGACCTGCTTGCCGGTCAGCTTGTCGATCGTATCGAGCCGCTTCACCGGTTTTCCGGCAAGCTTCCAGTCCTTCGGGTCCTTGAGCTGGATGGTCTTGGAGTCCGGCGCCGGCAGCTTCGCCGCGGCTTCGGCCACGCGGCCGTAGGTCACGGTGCGGCCGGAGGGCTTGTGCGTGACGACGCTGTTGGCCGCGCTGCACTCGGCAACCGGCACCTTCCACTGGTTCGCCGCGGCCTGCACCAGCATCATGCGCGCGGCGGCGCCGCCCTGGCGCACGTATTCGTGCGAGGTGCGGATGCCGCGGCTGCCGCCCGTGGAGAAATCGCCCCACACGCGCTTGCGCTTGAGGTTTTGGCCAGGGGTCGGATACTCGTAGACCACCTTCGACCAGTTGCACTCCAGCTCCTCGGCGACGAGCTGCGCGAGGCCGGTGATCGTGCCCTGGCCCATCTCGGAGCGGGCGACGCGGACGACCACGGTGTCGTCGGGCCGGATCACGACCCAGGCATTGATCTCGGGTGAGCCGTCCTGGGCGCGCACGACCTCGGGGCCGAAGGGCAGCCGCAGGCCGAGCGCGAGGCCGCCACCCACCGTGGCGGTGCCGATGATGAAGGAGCGGCGGCTGATGCGTGGCATGGATGTCATGGCTTTCCCCTTACGCCTTGGCCGCGGCGTGGATCGCTTCGCGCACTTGCTGGAAGGTGCCGCAGCGGCAGATATTGGTGATGGATTGATTGATGTCGGCGTCCGTCGGCTTGGGCTTCTCGGCGAGCAGCGCCGCGACCGCCATGATCATGCCGGCCTGGCAATAGCCGCACTGCGCCACTTCGTGGTCGAGCCATGCCTTCTGCACCTTGTGCAGGGTCTTGCCCTTGGCCAGGCCTTCGATCGTCGTGATCCGCTTGCCGGCGACCGCGCTCACCGGCATCGCGCACGAGCGCACCGCCGCGCCGTCTACGTGGACCGTGCACGCGCCACACTGGGAGATGCCACAGCCGTACTTCGTTCCTGTCAGCCCGACCTGCTCGCGCAGGACCCACAGCAGGGGGGTGCCGGGCTCGACGTCAATCTGTTGGGACCTGCCGTTGATGATGAGCTTGACCATGCCTTCTCCTTTGGTGTTGATCGCCGCCCCGCGCCGGTGCGAAGCCGCGGACCACACGTAACGACGCTTGCGAATTCCCCTCGAGATTTCTCGCCGGCGGCAGGTGCGCCGCGGCGTTTATTGGGATCGTTCTGCCGGGAAGATTATGCCCGCCGTCCTGGGCCGTCAAGACTTCCGCGCGGGAATGCGCCAGAGGTAGACGGTTGTGCCCGCGATCTCCGCCGTGCGCTCGGGCGTCCAGTCGCCCATGGAGAAGGCGTGGGAAACGACGCGCGTGCCCGGACTGAGATCGCGCAGCAGCTTCGGGCGGAGCTTCAGGTTGAGGTCGGTGAGCAGGTAGAGCGTGACCACCGTCGCGGCGCTGATATCGGCCTCGAACAGGTCGCCCCGGACGATTCTCACCCGGTCCGCGACCCTCGCTTTCTTGACGTTCTCGGTCGCCTCGGACACGCGGTCCGGATCGATGTCGATGCCGACCCCGCGCGCGCCGTAGCGCTGCGCGGCGGTGATGACGATGCGCCCATCGCCGCAGCCGAGATCGTAGACCGTGTCCTTCTTGGTTACGGCCGCCATCTTGAGCATCGTGTCCACGACCTCCCCCGGCGTCGGCACGAAAATCACATCGGGCCCGCGCAGGGCGGCCCCTTGCTCCGCGGCCCCCGCAAGGCCATACACGCTGAGGGCGCCCAGGCCCGCCAGGAACTGTCGTCTCTTCATGAAGGATCTCCCATCCGGTATCGGCAAAGCGGGCCATTCTACCCGACGAGCCGATGTCACGGGATGCGCGCGTGATGCATGTGCGAAAGGATGTCCGCGGTGCGCTCCTGCAGGTAGAGCGTATCGCTGCGCGGGGTGTAGCTGCGCGGGCTCGGCAGCATGGCGGCGAGCCGCGCGGCCTGGGCCGGGCCGAGCATCGCCGCCGGCACGCCGAAATGGTAGCGCCCGGCGGCCTCCGCACCGTATACGCCGTCGCCCCACTCCGCCACGTTGAGATAGATCTCGAGGATACGGCGCTTGGTGAGGAGGGTCTCGAGCATCACCGTGATCACCGCCTCCTGCGCCTTGCGCCACCAGGTGCGGCTCGCCGGCAGAAACAGGTTCTTCGCGAGCTGCTGGGTGATGGTCGAGGCGCCCACGACGATCTCGCCCTCCCTTATGTTGCGTTCATGGGCCTTGCGCATCGCATCCCAGTCGAAGCCCGAGTGGCTGATGAAGTTGGCGTCCTCGGCCGCGACCACCGCCAGCTTGAGATGCCGCGAGACCCGGCCATAGGGAACCCACCGGTGCGCGAGCCGCGCGCCCGGCTCGTCGTCGCGGATGATCGAAAGCCGCGAACGCATGAACGCGGTGCTCTCCGGGTTGTGATCCGCCCAGTACCAGATGTGCGCGAGGAACCAGAACTGGACGCCCACGATTGCGATCAGCGCCAGCAGGATGGCGCACCAGGTCCAGCGCGAGAGGAATCTCAGGGTGCGCACCGCGCAGGAATCACGCCGCTCTCAGCACTGCAATGACGGGCGTAGTCTGTGGCCGCACGCCCCGCCAGATGAGAAATGACTCGGCGGCCTGCTCAACGAGCATCCCGATCCCGTCGGAGACGCGGGCGCCCCGCTCCCGCGCGAAATCGAGAAACGGCGTGCGCCGGGCATACACCATGTCGTAGGCGAGCGCACCGGGGGCAAAGACTTCTCCCCGGAGCGCCGGCATCGCGCCCTCGAGCCCCGCTGAAGTAGCATTGATCAGAATGTCGAACTGCATGCCGGCGAGCGCGCCGTATGCGCGTGCCGCAAATCCCCGCCTCGCGCACGATTGCAGCGCCTCGAAGTGCCGTGCCAGCTCAACGGCCTTCTCGAGCGTGCGGTTCGCAACCACCACCGTCTCCGGCTGCTCGCGCAGCAGCGGCTCCATGACGCCGTAGCTCGCGCCGCCCGCTCCCATCAGCAGCACGCGCCTGCCGCGCACTTCAGCTCCCAGATTGTGCGTGAGGTCGCGCACGAGCCCGATGCCGTCCGTGTTGTGTCCGACGACACCCTCGCGCTCGAATGACAGGGTGTTGACCGCGCCAGCGGCGCGCGCGAAGCCGCTGCGCACCCCGGCGAGACGCCAGGCCTCGTGCTTGAACGGCAGCGTGACGTTGAGCCCCCGGCCGCCGGAGCCGCGGAAGGCGAGCACCTCGTCCCGGAACCCGTCGCGCGGCGCAAGGATCCTGCCGTAAGCGATGTCCTCACCCGTCGCGCGCGCGAATTCGGCGTGAATCCGCGGCGAGAGGCTGTGCTCGACCGGATTGCCGATGACGGCGTACTTATCGCTCACTGCCGAGGTGGCCTGCGGACGTGAATGGAATAGCCATCGATAAACGAGCAGAACGGTTCGAGACTAGGCGTCGCGCAGCTTTTGAGCGGAGCATACTTGGTCAGTATGTGAGCATCAGAAGCAAGCGGCAACGACGTATCGAGCCGTTATGCGACGTTGAGCGTGGCTATTCGGCGACGAACTGGTCGGAGCGGGTGAATATCCAGGTGCGCGTGATGCTGAGGATATCGGTGTCGCGCGCGATATCGGCCGGAAACGGCGCGAACGGCGCCGCGAGCTGGACGATGCGCAACGCCGCCGCGTCCAGTATCCGCTGACCCGATGGCCGGTTGATCTCCACACGGTCGAGCGAGCCGTCGGACTTGATCGATACCGTCACCACCAGGGTGCCGTAGAGCTTCTGGTCACGCGCGGCCTGCGGGTAGTTGAGCTCCCCCACGCGCTCGACCTTGGCGCGCCAGTCCTCGATGTAACGCGCGAACCGGAACTCCTGCGCGCGCGCGCCGATGAAGCGCCGGCGCGGCCGCTGCTGGTATTCCTCCCATTCGCGCGCGATCTGCGCCTCCAGCCGCGCGATCTCCATGCCGCGGCTCATGATGTCGGACGCGCTCGGCGCGATCTGCGGCTCCTCCCGCGGCTCCTGCGCCTCGATCCGCGGCGGCACGGTCGTCTGCGAGCGGGACTGGGTCATTAGCTGCTTCGCCTTGCGCTCGAGCTGCTCGACGCGCTTCTGTGCCAGGGTCAGCTTCGCGCCCTGCTTGTCTTCGACCGGCACCGGCAGGGGACTGCGCGCGCGGCGCCTTGCGTCGGTGTTGCCGCCGCCGTCGAGGTTGGCCTGCGCAAGCGCGTTGGGCTTCTGTGGCCGTGCCTGGGTCTTGGCGTTGACCAGCGTCACTTCGAGCGGCGGCGGGGCGGAGAGCTTTGCGAGGTCCGGAAGCGTGAAGCTCACGCCGAAAATGATGAGCGCGTGGAGGAACACCGACACCGACACCGCGACCTTCATGCGGCCATGCTTGCCGAGCGCGGCCATGCGCCGGTCGAGCGCATGCATTCCGCGCTCGAGCTCCGCGACGCGCGCCTCGAGCCGGTCGAGGGCGCCCCGCCAGGGCGCGTGCCGCGCGTGCTTCGCACGTCGCCGCAGCGGAACGACTTTTCGGTCGGGCAGCATTCCCATGAAGCTCATTGTAACCTAAGGCTGGTTTCCGTGCATAGAAAGGCTTTTAGTTACCTAGGCTTGCAACCGTAAGTTAAAGTCAAATCGTGGTCGTGCCCAGGTCCGAGCCCTGCGCGGGCTGCGCCACCTGCGCCTCGGCCGCAAGCAGCCGGCGGAATTCGCAGTACAGGCCCAGTTCCAGCAGGTCGACCCCGGTGATGGCGAGCTCGACCCGGCTCCCCGGATCGAGAGCCGGCAAGGACGGCACGCGCACAACCAGCGGCAGCGTGTCGAAGCGCGCAAGGCTCTCGCGGATCACTGTCGCGGTGACCGTCTGCGCGCCTTCCTGGGTGAGCCATCGCAGGCACCAGTAGCGTTCCATCTGGCGCTGAAACTCGCCATAGGCTTCGTGCGCCGCCTCGAAATCACGCATCGCCGCGAGCAGCCGCTCGTCGCTTGCGCGATACGGCGGCGCCTCGCCGCGCGCGAGCGCGATCAGCTGGCGCTGGTTCAGGAGGTCGACGTAGCGCCGCAGCGGCGAGCTCGTCCACGCGTAGCCCGTCACGCCCAGGCCCTCGTGCGCCGCCGGCACCGTGCTCATCCTGACCTTGCCCGCTTCCTGCACGCGGTAGATTGCGGCCACGCCACCTGCCGCGAGCTCCCGCCCCCACGCGCCGTTCACGTGGATCATGAGCTCCGAGACGACTTTGTCGATCGGCGTGCCGCGCAGCCGCCGCACGATGCGCACCCGGTCGTTCTCGACATAGAAGCTGTACTCGGGCCGCGCCTCGGTTTCCGGTTCCCCACCGCGACGCGCCGCTTCCAGCGCGCGCGCGAAGCGCCACAGGTTCGTCAACGCGTCCGCATGCGCGTGGTCCACGCGGCCCGCTGCGAGCGTTTCCTCGTTGAACGCCTGCTCCAGCGCGGTGTGCCGCAAATTATTCGTCACCGGCACGCGCTCGATCCGCGTCGTGTGCGCCACGATCGTGAAGTCGGGTGCGACGTCCACGTAACGCGAGAGTGCCGGGCAGTGCCGGCCTTCCGCGAGCGAGTAGGCATCGATCGCCGCTTCCGGGAGCATCGTGATCTTCTGCCCCGGGAAGTAGACCGTGGAGAGGCGCTCGCGCGCCGCGGCGTCGAGCGCACTGCCGGGCGCAATCCCCAATGCGGGCACGGCGATGTGAATGCCGATGCGCAGCTCCCCGCCGGGAAGCTCGGTGACCGAGAGCGCGTCATCGACCTCGGTCGTAGTGACGTCGTCGATGCTGAACGCCTCGACGTCCGCGAGTGGCAGGTCCAACGGCGCGGCGGGTGCGTCCAGGGCGGGAAACGCCGTGCCACGTGGGAAATGCTCGAACAGGAAACGGCCCAGGTGGTAATCATGCGAGGAGGGCAACGCGCCGCAACGCTCGAAGAGCTTCGCCGGCGTCAGCTTGAGCTTCTCGCAGGCTTCCTCCAGTGCCTTCCACTCGACGCTCTGGCGGTCCGGCCCGTAGAGGAGCTTCGCGGCGAGTGGAGTGAACTCCGGCGGCATCCTCCCTTCCGTGAGCTGTACGACATACTGTTCCCGCCGCTGCGCTTCGCGCTGCTTGCGCTCCACCGAGGCAAGCGCTGCCTTGAGGGCCTCCGGCGGCGCTGCCTTGTAGCGGCCCCGGCCCTTCTTGTAGAAGTACATCGGCGCGCCGTGGAGCTTCACGAGCAGCCCCGCGGACTCCATTGGCGCCGGCGCGCGGCCGAAATACTCCTTTGCCAGCGCCTCGAACGCGAATTCCTCCGCTCCGCAGCACTGCCAGAGAAAATCCGCGTCCATCGCGTCGGCCAGGCGGCGCGCCTCGTCCATGAACGTCGCGAGACCGGAACCATCAAAGCGGAACAGAACAGCGGATGCCTTGATCTTCGAGCGCTTGCCGTGCGGGGCCTCCACCTGCAGCGAAGTATCGTGGTCGGCGAGGATGGCTCCGACCTTGAAGGCGCCTTCCTCTTCGTAAAAGACGTTCTGGCTCACGGACGGGATTGCGTTGAACCGATGGAACAGACAGTCAGAAAGTAATATACGCTATCCGCGATGAACGCCTCGCCGCTATTTGGCCTGCTCTTTGGCCTCGTCTTCTCCTTCGCTGGCCAGGCGGCCGATCCTCCGGAAAAGTTCTTCGAACTGGAGGTCCCGCGGGGCCCGGCGACCACCAAGCCGCGCGTGCTGCGCGTGGAGAAGGACGACCTGGTCCGGTTGCGAGCGACCAGCGCGGTGGCCGGCGAGATTCACATCCACGGCTACCGGCTCGAAGCGAAGCTCACGGCCGGCGCGCCGCACGAGCTCGCCTTCAAGGCCCGCGCCACCGGCCGTTACCGGATCGAGTGGCACCCTTCCGACGACACGGCGCGGAAGAGCGACCACCACGGGCCGCCGCTCGCCACCCTGGAAGTGCGGCCGAAATGAGGCGCGGGAATCGGGCGACCGCCGCAGCTTCGCTTGCCACCGCCGCGTTCCTGAGCCTGCCCGGCACTGCATGCGCGCATGCGTTCGGGCAGCGCTACGACCTGCCCGCGCCGCTCGGTTATTTTGTTGCGGGCGCCGCTGCGGCAGTGGCGCTGTCCTTCGTCGTCGCCGCGGCGTTCGTGCGCCGCACGCCACGTGAGAATCGCGCCCCTCACCTCATCGTGCCGCTCGGTCCGCTGCTTCCGGCGCTCAAGCCCGTGCTCCAGGTTCTTTCGGTCGTCCTGCTCTGCGCGGTTGTGGTGGCGGGCTTCATCGGCAACCGCAATCCGGAAATGAACCTGGCCCCGATCCTGGTGTGGATCGTCTGGTGGGTCGGCGTGGCGTTCCTCGTCGTGTGCGTGGGCAACATCTGGGCCACGCTCGATCCGTGGCGCGCCCTCTTCGAAGGCCTGGACACGCTCGCCCGGCGTTTCGGAGCCGCCGACGGGATCAGCCTGGGCCGGCCCTATCCGCCGCGACTCGGAATGTGGCCCGCAGTGGCATTGCTCCTGGTGTTCGTGTGGATCGAGGTCGTCTACCCGCGCGCGGCCGTGCCCTCGCATGTCGCGTGGTTCGCGCTCGCCTGGTCGGCAATCACGCTGACCGGCATGGTGTGCTTCGGCGCCGAAGCCTGGCGCCGCAACGCGGACGTGTTCGCGATCTATTTCGGCACGCTGGCGCGGTTCGCGCCGATCGACATTGGCCCGGACCGCCGGAGCATCGTGCTGCGCCTGCCGGGACGCGGGCTGATCACGGGCGAAGCAGTGTCATACGGGATGGTCGGCTTTGTGCTCGCCATGCTTTCGACCGTCATGTTCGACGGGCTGCTCGGAACGCAGGCGATGACGATCGCGCACGCCGCGCTGGCGGACTGGGTGACATTGCACCCTCTCGCCGGTGGCTATGTCCTCGGGACAGTGGGCATCGTCGCCGTGTGGCTCTTCTTCCTCGCAGCCTACGTGCTCGCGTGCGCCGTCACGGCAAGGCTCATCGGCGATCGTTCGACCGGCGCCGTTGCGCGACTGTTCGTGCTCACTCTCGTGCCGATCGCGATCGCCTACCTCATCGCGCACTACCTGCACTACCTGCTGGTGCAGGGGCAGCTCGTCATCCCTCTGCTGTCGGACCCCCTGGGGCGCCGCTGGGATCTTTTCGGAACCGCTTCCTACTATCCCGACATCGGGCTCCTCGATGCGCGCTTCGTGTGGAATCTCTCGCTCGCTTCGATCGTGGCCGGCCACGTGATCTCGATCTGGCTCGCGCACCGAGTCGCGCTGCGCGAGTTCGGCGCCCGCGGCAAGGCCGTGACGGCATCCGTTCCGCTGACGGTCCTGATGGTCATCTATACGGTGGTGAGCCTGCTGATCATCGCCGACCCGCTGGTGCAGTACACCGACCGCGAGGTGTCCTAGCTAGCGCTCAGTGCGCGATGGAAAGGCAAAGAAAAAGGGCGCAGCCGAAGTGACTGCGCCCGCCTTTGACACAAGAGCCTGGCGATCTCAGCGCACGGTCTTGCGCGCGATCACCACGTTATCGAGCACGAGATTTTGCGACCAGATCCAACGCGCGCCCTCGTAGAGTTCGGGGTAGCGCGTGTAGCCGAACAGGATCGTTATGCCGATTTCCTGATCGGTAAATTCCCACGCGCGCGGCCAGTACGAATCGTTGAATCGGGGCGACTGCCAGTTGGCCGGCATCGGGTAGTGGACCGAGTAGCACTTGTCCTGACAGGTCGGTTTGCGGGCGAACGGATGCGTTCTTCCCCCGAGATTGGGCGTGTCGTGGACGTGGCCGCGCTCGACGACTTCCTTCGGATCGACAAGCGGCCCAATGTAGAACGACTGCGCCTTCCACGAGCTGTCGGTCACCGTGCCATCGCTGAACTTCGCGATGAGCCCCCCGTCACCCAGGTACCAAGGCTGTGTTTTCGGCGAGCGTGGCATGGGAAACTCCTCCGTGCCAAGACCGAGGTCCTCTTCCCAGTCCACCACCAGGAAGGCAAGCGTATACGGCCGCTTCACCTTGAACTTGACGATCGTCGAGTTGAACGGCGTATAGGGCGTGTTGTCCACCGACACCAGCTTCCCGTTTACATACAACTCGTAATAGTTGTCCGCCATGATGAAGCCGGTGATGACCTCGCCGTCGGAATCGACCTCGATCACCGGTACCTTGGCAGTCGAGACCTCCGACGCGTTCTTCGGCATGACCTGGGTGCACTCATTGTAGAGGTCCGAAGCTAGCGGCCCGAGACCCTTCTGCAGGGCGGTTTCCGCCGGCACCGTGATCACCGTGCCGTCCGTGGCCGTGATCTGTCCCACCGGACTCGCGCGATAGTTCATTTTCGGGTTCGTCTTCTGGCATTTGTAGAGGGTCTCCGCGACGATCTTCGTTGCTTTACCCTGCGTGACCATACGTTTCGGGGGGGTGGGGTCGGCCGCGTCGAGTTGAGGTCCCGTGGCGGTCGTCTGGCACCCGATGAGCGCCGCGCAACCGAGCAACGCCAGAAACGGGCTCCGTGCTTGCGTAACGATCCTGCTTGGCAAGTTTTGCATGATGATCTCCCCGAAGAATGACACGCCGAAACTGCTTGTTCTGTCCCGGAGAGGCCCCCGGGGCGCTAATGCAAAGCAGAGCACAGCTTATCCGAGGACCGGCCAGCGAGCAACGCCAATAGCCGCGTCGGTCCGCGAGCGTGCCGGGCACTTTCCCAGTTCAGCGTGGAGCGTCGCAGTGAGCAAGAACGGCGTCGAGGTAGTTGCCGAAATCGGAGAGCCCGTGATCACCGCCCTCGATCACGATCTGGCGACAGCCGCGATAACGTTCCACCGCCCATCGATAATCCAGCACCTCGTCGCCCATCGTCACGATGAGGAGATACTGCGAAGGGGTGATGCGCTCGACCTCGAGCGCGCGCAGCTCGGAAACGTGCTCGGTCGTGAATACGTACTCTTCGCCCGTGTGGAAGCGCTTCTGCAGCCCGACCATGGGCGCCAGCAGCTCGTAGGGACGCACCGCCGGATTGAGCAGGACCGCCTTCATGGCGTGCTTTTCCGCAAGCCAGGTTGCGTAATAGCCGCCGAGCGAGCTGCCGATGAGCGCCGCGCCGCGATGCCGCAGCGCCAGCGCATCAAGCACATCGGCAGCCTGCGCCGGACTGGGCGGCACCGCCGGCGCGACAAATTCCGCGCCGCGCCCGAGGGCCTCGAGCCTTGCCTTCACCAACCTCGCCTTGGCGGACGCGGGCGAGCTGTTGAAGCCGTGGATGTAGATCAGCATCCGCGGCTAGGCGAGCGCCTTCGCGAGTGCGAGCAGCATCGCGTCCTCGCCGCGCGCGGCGATGAGCGAGAGGCCGACCGGGCAGCCGTCGAGCCGGGAGAGCGGCAGCGAAACCTGCGGCAGGCGCGCGAGCCCGGCAGGGCACAACACCGCGAGCGCGCGGGCGCGGAAATCCTCGGTCGCCGCGGGCGCCGTATTGCGGAGCGGCGCGATACCGGGGACGGTCGGGAGCAGCAGCACCGCGCCGTTCGCGAGCAAGCCATCCATGTGGCGTGCGATTTCCTCCCGCCGTTTCTTCGCCGGACCAACGAGTCTCGGGTCGAGGTCCGCGGCCCATTGGACCCGCTGCTTGATACCGGGCCCGAGATCGGGATTGACGCGCCTCACCCACTCGCCGTGCTGCGCCCATGCCTCCGCTGCCTGCAGCACGCGGAACGCTTCAAGCCATTGCGCGAGGCCGTCGGCAGCAACCGTCACGCGCTCGGGTTGTCCCAGCAGCGCGCTCACGCGCGCGACGGCAGGCTCGAGCGCGCGGGCGACGATGTCGCCGGCCAAGGCAAAGGCATCTTGTGCGAGCAGCAGCCGGCGCGGCGTGGCGCCCCCTACGTCGCCGAGCAGCACGCGGCCGACGCGCTCGAGCAGCTCGGCACTGCGCGCAAACCAGCCGCAGGTATCGAAGCTCGGCGCGAGCGGGCAGGCGCCCTCCAGCGAAACGCGCCCGTGCGTGGGCCGTATGCCGTAGATCCCGCAGAAGCTCGCCGGCGCGCGCACCGACCCCCCGGTGTCGCTGCCCAGCGCGAAATCGCACAGGCCGCCCGCGACCGCCGCCGCCGAGCCGCTCGAGGACCCGCCCGGAATGCGCCCCGGCGCGTTGACGTTGACCGGCGTCCCGTAATGCGCGTTCTCCCCGTTCAGGCTCCAGGTGATCTCGTCGGTATGGGTCTTGCCGACCATGCCGGCGCCCGCATCGAGCAGGCGCTGCACCACTGGCGCCGTGCGTGAAGCCGGCTCGTGGGTCCGCAGCCAGTCCGGGCTGCCGAAGCCGTTCTTGTGGCCCGCAATGTCGTAGATATCCTTGACTCCGAATGTGAGCCGGGCGAGCGGCCCGTTCGGCGAGCCCCTCAGTTCAGCGTGGGAGTGGCGGCAGAACGCGCCGAGCTTGTCGTTGGCGACGATCTCGTTCATGGAAGGGCGAGCACTATCTCTTTGCAAGCAGCGCGAGCAGCTTGTCGTGGATGCCGTTGAAGCCGCCATTGCTCATGACGACGATGTGATCGCCCGCGCGTGCGCCTGCTGAGATGGCGTCAAGCAGGCGGTCGAAGTCAGCGTGAATCTCCGCTTTCTTGCCGAGAGGCGCGAGCGTCGTGGCCGCGTCCCACTGGAGACCCGCGCTGTAGCAATACACGCGGTCGGCATGGACCAGGCTCGCGGCGAGCCGGTCCTTCATGACGCCCGCCTTCATGGTGCTCGAGCGCGGCTCGAGCACCGCGAGGATGCGCCCGCTGTTCACTTTCGAGCGCAATCCTTCCAGCGTCGCCGCGATCGCCGTGGGATGGTGCGCAAAATCGTCGTAGACCGTGACACCGCCGGCCACGCCGCGCACCTCCATGCGGCGCTTGACGCCCTCGAA
>Ga0208185_1000479_pt1 | contig 17842 bp, 16 predicted proteins | sample EasRivMeERMLT700_FD_187532 | JGI IMG/M metagenome (GOLD analysis project Ga0208185, IMG submission 187532) | Soil microbial communities from meander-bound floodplain in the East River, Colorado, USA - East River MetaG ERMLT700 (SPAdes) (version 2) | ecosystem: Environmental > Terrestrial > Soil... | reverse complement strand
AGGCATTTCTTCGCATCGTGCACGAACTCGATCGGGTCCTCGACCGTGAGGATGTGGCCGTGCTCGTTCTCGTTGATGTAATTGACCATGGCCGCGAGCGTGGTCGACTTGCCGGAACCGGTGGGGCCGGTCACCAGCACGAGGCCGCGCGGGTTGTCGGAGATGTCCTGGAAAATCTTCGGCGCCTTCAGGTCCTCGAGCGAAAGCACCTTTGACGGTATGGTCCGGAACACGGCCCCGGCGCCGCGCTGCTGCACGAAGGCGTTGACGCGGAAGCGCGCGAGGTTGGGGATCGCGAACGAGAAGTCGCACTCCAGGTTTTCCTCGTAGAACTTGCGCTGCCCGTCGTTCATGATGTCGTACACCATGGCGTGCACGTCCTTGTGCTCCATGGCGGGCAGGTTGATGCGCCGCACGTCGCCGTGCACGCGGATCATCGGCGGCAGTCCGGAGGACAGGTGCAGGTCGGAGGCCTTGTTCTTGACGACGAATGCCAGCAGTTCTGAGATGTCCATTTATAATGCTCCGTGGCCTGATTCAGCGCCGGTAAAGTAAGTTAACAAAGCGCGATAACATCCTGATTTTACGCCCCTCGCGCCACGCAGGCGCAACGCAGAAATTATGGCCCCAATTGCCTCCAACTTGCAAGCTATCCGGGCGCGTATCGAGCGTGCGGCGCACGCCGCCGGTCGGCATGCAGGCGCCATCGAGCTGGTGGCGGTCAGCAAGACCGTCCCGGCCGGGAACATCGAGCAGGCCCATATTGCCGGCCAACGGGCGTTTGGCGAGAATTTCGCGCAGGAAGCCGTGGCAAAGATCACGAAACTCGCGCATCTGTCGCCCGTTCCCGTGTGGCACTTCATCGGCCCGATCCAGAGCAACAAGACGACCCCGATTGCTGCGCATTTTCAGTGGGTACACAGCGTGGACCGGGACCGGATCGCGCAGCGGCTCAACGCAGCGCGTGCAGAAGGACTGCCGCCCCTCAACGTCTGCATCCAGATCAATGTCAGCGGCGAGGCAACCAAGAGCGGGGCCCAACCGGGAGACGCAGTCCGGCTCGCTGACGCCCTCGCGCAGCTGCCGCGGCTCCGGCTGCGCGGGCTGATGGCGATACCGGAACCCACCACCGACGTGGCGCTCCAGCGCCGGCGCTTCGCGCTGCTGCGCGAATTGAAGGACCAGCTGGCCGCGCGCGGCCATGCGCTCGACACGCTTTCGATGGGCATGTCGGACGATCTCGAGGCGGCAATCGCCGAAGGCGCGACGATGGTGCGCGTCGGCACGGCGATATTCGGTTCCCGAATAAAGTGACTCGTTTCTCGTTGCTCGTTTCCCGTTGCGCTGCGCGGGTGCCGGGCAATCCGCCGGTCGGCGGGACTGTTAACATATGCGCGGTGTTTGGACGAGAAACGAACAACGAGTAACGAGTCACCCCCTGTGAAAGTAACATTCATCGGCGGCGGCAACATGGCGAGCGCAATCATCGGCGGGCTCGTCCGCAAGCGCTGGCCGCGCACGGCGATACGGGTGGTGGAAGTCGCCGCGGCGGCGCGCGAGCGCCTGCAGCGCGAGCTCAAGGTGGCGACCCACGCCGCCCTCGACGCGCGCGCGGCCAAGAGCGATTGCATCGTGCTCGCGATCAAGCCGCAGCAGATGCGCGAGGCCGCGCTGGCATTGAAGCCCCTGCTCGCCTCCCAGCTCGTGATCACCATCGCCGCGGGCATCCGCGTGAAAGACCTCTCGCGCTGGCTGGGCGGTTACCAGCACATCGTACGGGTCATGCCCAATACGCCGGCACTCGCGCTGGCCGGCGTCTCAGGACTCTTCGCAGCGCGCGCGGTGACTGCCGCCGAACGCGCGGCCGCGGAAAGAGTCCTCGGTGCCGTGGGCACGACGCTCTGGCTCGAGCGCGAGGACGACCTCGATGCCGTCACCGCCGTCTCCGGCAGCGGCCCCGCCTACGTCTTCTACTTCATCGAGGCGCTGGAACGCGCCGCCTGCGAGCTGGGCCTCCGTGCGGACGCCGCGCACACGCTCGCGCTCGAAACCTTCGCCGGCGCCGTCAAACTCGCCGCACAGGCGACGGAGCCGCCGGAGACGCTGCGCGGCCGCGTCACCTCCAAGGGCGGCACCACCGAGCGCGCTCTGCAATCCATGGAAGCGGACCGCGTGAAGGACGCCATTGTGCGCGCCGTGAAGGCGGCCGCCGAACGCTCGCGCGAGCTGGGCGACGAGCTGGGGCGCGACTGACCATGGCGCCCGATAGAAGAGAGACGAGAGGCGAGAGGCGTCAATTCTCCGGATCGCCTTGGCGGAACCCGCTCCTCTCTCCCCCCTCCTCTCCTCTCTCTCGGAGCAAAGCGTGCTCTCGCAAGCGCTGATCTTTCTCATCCAGACCGTGTTCGGCCTGTTCGTCGTGGCGCTGCTGCTGCGCTTCTACCTGCAGTGGGCGCGCGTGCCCTATCGCAATCCGCTTTCGGATTTTCTGCACGCGCTGACCGACTTCATGGTGCGGCCGGCCCGCCGCCTCGTTCCGGGCCTGTGGGGGCTCGATCTGGCGACGCTGCTGCTGGCGTGGCTGGTGCAATTTGTCGAGATCCTGATCGTGTTGCAGATCCAGGACTTCGCCCCGGCGCAGATGGCCGGACCGGCGCTCGGCTCGGCAGCGCTGCTGGCGCTGGTGCTGCTCATGAAGTTCGGCCTCTATATCCTGATGGCGGCCGTCTTCATGCAAGTGGTGCTGTCCTGGGTCAGCCCCCACAGCCCGGTGATGCCGCTGCTGAACGGGATGACTCGCCCCGTCCTGCGCGTGTTCCAGCGGCGAATACCGCCGATCGGCAACGTCGACCTGTCGCCGCTGTTCGCGCTGGTGGTCATTCAACTGCTGCTGATGCTGCCGGTCGCCTGGCTGGAAACAAACGTGGTTCGGCTGTTCTAGCGTGAGCCGTGATTCGACCTGGTTCAGCTACAACGCGGGCGGGCGACGGCTCACGCTGAACCTGCACGTTCAACCCGGCGCCCGCCGAAGCGAAATCGTTGGGCTGCACGGCAGCGCGCTCAAGATAAAGGTCGCAGCGCCAGCGGTGGACAACAAAGCAAATGCTGCGCTGACCGAATTCTTGAGTGAAACACTCGGCATCCCGAAATCCGCTGTCGCCATAAGTCGTGGCGCCGCCGGCCGCCGCAAGGTCGTCGAGATCACCGGCGGTCCCGAACTCGTCGCGAGACTGGGGAATTTGAGCTAGGGCCAGGCAACTGCCCCCGTCTTGCGTCTTACGCCTCACGCCTCACGCCTTACGCCTCACATGAGGATGATGTCGTACTGCTCCTGGTGGTAGAGCGGCTCAACCTGTAGCGACACCGGCTTGCCGATGGTGTCGGAGAGCATGGCAAGCGACTGCGATTCCTCGTCGAGGAACAGGTCGATCACCGGTTGCGACGCGAGGATGCGATATTCCCGCGCGCCGAATTGCCGTGCCTCGCGCGCAAGCTCTCGCAGGATGGCATAACACACGGTCTGCGCCGTCTTCAGCCGGGCGCGGCCCCCGCACACCGGGCACGGCTCGCACATCACGTGGGCGAGCGACTCGCGCGTGCGCTTGCGCGTCATTTCCACCAGCCCGAGCTGGGTGAAGCCGTTCACCGTCATGTAGGTGCGGTCGCGGGCGAGCGCCTTGCGAAACTCGTTGAGCACCGCGTTCTTGTGCTCATCCGTTTCCATGTCGATAAAGTCGATGATGATGATGCCACCGAGGTTGCGCAGCCGTAGTTGCCGCGCGATAACCTGCGCCGCCTCGAGATTGGTCTTGAAGATGGTGTCGTCGAAACTGCGCCCGCCGACAAAGCCGCCGGTGTTGACATCCACGGTGGTGAGCGCCTCGGTCTGGTCGATGACGAGGTAGCCCCCTGACTTGAGGTCCACGCGCCGGGCGAGCGCCTTTTCGATCTCGTCCTCGACCCCGTAGAGATCGAACAGAGGGCGCTCGCCGCCGTACTGCTCGATGCGCTCGGCGGCGTTGGGCGTGAAGTCCTGCCCGAACTCGAGCATTTTCCGGGCGGCCTCGCGCGAGTCCACCAGGATGCGGGAAGTTTCCTCGTGCACGAAGTCGCGCAACACGCGCAGGCTGAGATTCAGGTCCCGGTAGAGCGTCGCTGGCGGAGCAGCGGCGGCGGCGGCGTCCTGGATGCCGCCCCACAGCCGGCTCAGATAATCGATGTCCGATCTCAGCTCGCGGTCGGAGGCGGCCTCCGCCACGGTGCGGATGATATAGCCGCCCTTCTCCTGCGGCGGCAGCAACTGCCGCAGCTTGTCGCGCAAGTGCGTCCGCTCCTCCTCGTCCTCGATGCGCTGGGAAATGCCGATGTGCGATTCCTGGGGCAGGTAAACCAGGTAGCGGCCGGCGATCGAAATCTGAGTGGAGAGCCGCGCACCCTTGGTGCCAATCGGGTCCTTGACCACCTGCACCATCAGGGGCTGCCCCTCGGACAGCAATCTCTCGATCGGCTTCGCGGCATCGCCGTCCTGGCGGTTGCCCCAGATATCGGCCACGTGCAGGAACGCCGCGCGCTCGCCGCCGATGTCGATGAAAGCCGACTGCATTCCCGGCAGCACGCGCACGACGCGCCCCAGGGTGATGTTGCCGACCAGCCCGTGAGAGGAGGCGCGCTCGACGTGCACCTCCTGAGTCACGCCCTGCTCGATCACGGCCACCCGCGTCTCCTGCAGGGTCACATTGACCAGGATTTCCTCGGTCAGGGCCATAAGCCGGCGCTCACTACCACGTCGGTATGCCGAACTTCTGCAGCAACTCCACCGTTTCCGCGAGCGGCAGCCCCATGATACCGGAGTAGCTGCCGATCATCCGCGTCACCAATACGCCGCCCCGGCCCTGGATGGCGTAGGCGCCAGCCTTGTCGAGCGGCTCGCCGGTGGCGACGTAGCTGCGGATTTCGGCATCGGAGAGCTCGCGGAACAACACGCTCGAGACCGAAATTTGCGCCTCGATCTGCTCCCTCAACGCGACCGCCACCGCGGTCAGCACCTGGTGCTCGCGGCCCGACAGCGTGCGCAGGATGCGCGCCGCGTCCTCCGCGTCCACCGGCTTGCCGACGATCTGGCCGTCAAACACGACCGTGGTATCGGCGGACAGCACCGGCTTCTGCGGCAATCCCCGGTACGCGATCTGGCGCACCGCCATTGCCGCCTTGGCGGACGCGACCCTCAGCACGTACACCCCGGGGGACTCCTCCGCCAGCGGCGTCTCGTCCACGTCCGCGCCGCGCCGCAGATCCTCGCGCAGCAGCAGCAACTCGAACGGCACGCCGATCTGCTTCAGCAGGTCGCGCCGGCGCGGGCTGCGCGAGGCAAGGTAGATGCGTTTATCGCTGATGCTCATAATTCAGTGAATAGTGAACAGTAAACGGTGATTCCCCCTCACCCCAACCCTCTCCCCCGGTCGCGGGGGAGAGGGGATTTTCTCACTGTACCCCACTGTTCACTGTTCACTGTTTACCGTTCACTTCCTATGGTAGGGGTGATTGTGCAGTATAGTGACTGCGCGATAAAGCTGCTCGGCGAGCGCCACGCGCGCAAGCCCGTGGGGCAGCGTGAGCGGCGACAGCGACCACACGAAGTCCGCGGCCTGCTTCACGCCCTCGTCCAGGCCATCGGCGCCACCGATGATGAAGGCCACGTCGCGTCCCGCCTCCCACCAGCGCGCCATGCGGCGCTTCAAATCCATCGTATTGATCAGGTTACCACGCTCGTCGAGCGCGACCTTGATGCAGCCCGCGGGCAGCGCGTCCCGAATGCGTACGCCCTCCGCTTCGAGCACGCCCTTCACCGGGCCGCCGCGCGGCTCGGGCTTGAGGGCGGAGAGCTCGATGCGTGCCTCGCGCGGCATTCGTTTCGCATACTCGGCGAACCCGGCATTCACCCAGTCCGGCACGCGGTGACCGACCGCCACCACGATGAACTTCACGACGGCTTGGCGGCCTTGCGCGCGCGCTGACGCCGCGCGCGCGGCCGCGGTGGCGCCCACAGCTCTTCGAGGTTGTAGTGCTTGCGGGTGGCGTGCTGCATGACATGGACAATGACGGAGCCCAGGTCGACCAGTATCCATTCGCCCACCTGCTCGCCCTCGACACCGTAGACGCGCGCGCCGAGCGCCTTCACCTTTTCCTGCAGGCTGCTGGAAAGCGCCCGCCCCTGGCGGTTCGAGTCGGCGCCGACGACGATCATCGTGTCGAACAGCGACGTCATCCGCTTCACGTCCAGCACCACTATGTCGCGTCCCTTGATGTCTTCCAGCGCCGCCACTGCCGTCTTCGCCAGCTTGTCCAGTTTCATCAGTTTCCTAGGAATACAGCCTGTGTGCCCGAATATAGTCGAGGACCGCATCGGGGAGCAAATAGCGCGGGCTCGAGCCGGCTTTCAGCATGTCGCGAATGGCCGTCGCCGAGATATCGAGCGCCGTGAACGGCACCACCACGATGCCGCCGGCGGGCGTGAGGTGCACCGCCAGCGGTTGCTGCATCAGACGCGCCGCATACTCGCGGGCAAGCGGCTGCGGCATGCGCTCGGACCAGCGCTCGACCGGGAATCCGGGACGGTGGGCCACCGCGACGTGCGCCCGCCCGAAAATTTCGTGCCAACGGTGCCAGGTCGCGAACTCGAGGAAAGCGTCGGCGCCGACGATCAGCACCAGGGGTTGCGCTGCGCCGATCTCGGCACGCAAGTCGCTGAGCGTGTCGTACATATAGCCGGGGCCGGCGCGGCGCATCTCGCGCTCGTCCACCTTGAAGCGGTTGTTGCCCGCCGTTGCCAGCCGCGTCATCGCCAGGCGGTGCTCGGCCACGGCGAGGGGCGCCGACCGGTGCGGCGGCGTGCCGCTGGGCACCAGGCGCACCGCTTCGAGGCGCAGCGTTGCGCCAAGTTCCTCCGCCAGGCGCAGGTGCCCGTGGTGTATCGGGTCGAAGGTGCCGCCGAGGACGCCAATAGGCGCGGTTGACATGCTTCAACCGGCCCAGTGACGAGTGACGAGTGACGAGAGATGCGCGGCGGCCGCTAAGCCGGTCCGGCACGATTCACGATTCACGATTCACGACTCACGGGGTTCAAAGCACGAGGCGGCGGATGTCGGTGAGAACCGAACTGAGGAACGAGACGAAGCGCGCACCCTGCGCGCCATCGATCACGCGGTGGTCGTAGGATACCGACAGCGGCAACATGAGCCGCGGTTCGAAGGTCTTCCCGTTCCAGACCGGCTGCATGGCCGACTTGCCGACGCCCAGAATCGCCACTTCCGGCGCGTTGATGATGGGCGTGAAGTGGGCGCCGCCCAGCCCGCCCAGGCTCGAAATCGAGAAGCAGCCCCCCTGCAGGTCGGCCGGCGAAATCTTGCCCGCGCGCATGCGCGCGCTCACCTCGCCCAGCTCCTTCGCGAGCTCCATCAGCCCCTTCTTGTCCACGTCGCGAATCACCGGCACCACGAGGCCGTTGGGAGTATCAACGGCGATGCCGATGTGAAAGTACTGCTTCAGCACGAGGTTCTCGCCATCGGCGGACAGCGAGGCATTGAACTCGGGGTGCTGCTTCAACGCCACCACGACCGCCTTCAGCAGGAAACAAAGTATCGTGAAGCGGATGCCCTGCTTCTTCGCCTCCTCGGTCTGAATCTTGCGAAATTCCTCCAGCTCGGTGATGTCGGCCTGGTCGTTCTGCGTGACGTGCGGGATGGTGACCCAGTTGCGGTGCAGGTTCGCGCCCGAGAGCTTCCTGATGCGCGACAGCGGCTGCGTCGTGATGGCGCCGAACTTCGCGAAGTCCACCTGCGGCAGTGGCAGCAGGTTGAGCCCCGCGCCGCCTTCCGCCCCGCGCGGATGCGCGAGCTCGCCTTTCACGTAGTTCTGGATGTCCTCCTTGAGTACCCGCTCCTTCGGCCCCGTTCCCTTGACGCGTGCCAGATTCACGCCCAGTTCGCGCGCGAAACGCCGTGCCGAGGGACTTGCATGCGCTTGCGCAAGACCCGCCTCTACCCCCGCTTTCTCGTCCGCGGGAGCGTTCGCCGCCCCCACCTGCATACGGGAGAGGGATTGAGGGTGAGGGGCTGACACCGCCGGTTGTGGCGCGGGTACAGCCGGTTTCGGCGCGGGTTGTGCCGCCTCCGGAGCCGGTTTCTGCGGTGCCGCGGGTTTCGCTGCCGCGCCGTCGCCGGCGGATTCCAGCATGAGCACGAGCGAGCCCTCGGAAACCTTGTCGCCCAGCTTGACCTTGATTTCCTTCACTATGCCGGCGGCCGGCGCGGGCACTTCCATCGTCGCCTTGTCGGACTCGAGCGTAACGAGAGGAGCCTCTTTATTGACGCTGTCACCCGGCTTGACCAGCACCTCGATTACCGGGATGTTCTTGAAGTCCCCGATGTCGGGGACCTTGACTTCGATGATGTTGCTCATGCGAAACGGGGTGACTCGTTACTCGTTTTTCGTTTCTCGTGCACGGACGCCCTCAACGGCACCGCCGGACGCGGTCGATGTTATCAGTCACGAGGAACGAGAAACGAGTCACTTCCTCTAGACCTTGGCGGGATTCGGTTTCTCCGGATCCACGCCATATTTCCTGATCGCATCGACCACCTTCTTCTGCGGCAGCGCCTCCTTGTCGGCGAGCGCCTTCAGCGCTGCTACCGCCACGTAACGCCGGTCGACCTCGAAGTGGCCGCGCAGCGCCCGGCGCGTGTCGGAGCGGCCGAAGCCGTCGGTGCCAAGCACGCTGTAATGCGCCGGCTGCGGCAGATAGGCGCGGATCTGGTCCGCGAACACCTTCATGTAATCCGTCGCCGCGATCACCGGGCCGGCGTGGTCCTGCAGGCACTGCTCGACGTACGAGCGCCTGGGCTCGGCCTCCGGATGCAGCAGGTTCCAGCGGGCGGTCTCGATGCCGTCGCGCCGCAGTTCGTTGAAGCTGGTGACGCTCCAGATATCGGCCGAGACGCCGTAGTCCTTCTCGAGCAACTCCGCCGCCGCCATCACTTCGCGCAGAATGGTACCGCAGCCCATGAGCTGGACCTTGAGCTTGCCCTTCGCCCCCTTGCCCTTCGAGAGCCGATACATGCCGCGCAAGATGCCTTTTTCCGCCCCTTCCGGCATCGCGGGATGCGGGTAGTTCTCGTTCATCACCGTGATGTAGAAATAGACGTCCTCCTGCTCCTGGTACATGCGGCGCAGGCCGTCCCGCACGATGACCGCGAGCTCGTAGGCGAACGTCGGGTCGTACGACACGCAATTCGGGATGGTGGAGGCGAGCAGGTGGCTGTGGCCATCCTCGTGCTGCAGCCCCTCGCCGTTCAGTGTGGTGCGGCCCGCCGTCCCGCCCAGCAGGAAGCCGCGGGCGCGCATGTCGCCGGCAGCCCAGGCGAGATCGCCGACGCGCTGGAAGCCGAACATGGAATAGAAGATGTAGAACGGGATCATCGGCTGGTTGTGCGTGCTGTAGGAAGTCGCCGCCGCGATCCAGGACGAGAAGGCGCCCGCCTCGTTGATGCCCTCCTGCAGGATCTGACCGTTCTTGTCTTCCTTGTAGTACATCAACTGGTCGGCGTCCTGCGGCGTGTAGAGCTGGCCGACATGGGAGTAGATGCCGAGTTGCCGGAACATGCCCTCCATGCCGAAGGTGCGCGACTCGTCCGCCACGATCGGCACCACCAGCTTGCCGACGTTCTTGTCGCGGATGACGGCGTTCAGTATCCGCACGAAGGCCATCGTGGTCGAGATCTCGCGGCCCTCTGTGCCCTTCAGCAGCGTATCGAAGGCGGACAGCGGCGGCACCTCGAGCGGCTTGCTCTTCCGGCGCCGTGCCGGGACGCTGCCGCCCATCGCTTGGACCCGCTCCTGGAGATATTTCATTTCCGGGCTGTCCGCGGGCGGCCGATAGAACGGCATCTCCTCGAGCTTCTCGTCCGGAATCGGCACAGCGAAACGGTCGCGGAACGCGCGCACCGAGGCAGTGCCCATCTTCTTCTGCTGGTGCGTGATGTTCTGCCCTTCGCCCGCCTCGCCCATGCCGTAGCCCTTCACGGTCTTGGCGAGGATGACGGTGGGCTGGTCCTTGTGCTTCATTGCCGCGGCGTAGGCGGCGTAGAGCTTGTGGGGATCGTGCCCGCCGCGGTTCAGGCGCCAGATGTCGTCGTCCGACATGTGCGCGACCATTTCGAGCAGCTCCGGGTACTTGCCGAAGAAATGCTTGCGCACGAATGCGCCGTCCGCCGACTTGAAGGCCTGGTACTCGCCGTCCACGCATTCTTCCATGCGCCGCAGCAGCAGGCCGTTCTGGTCGCGCAGGAACAAGGGGTCCCAGTACGAGCCCCAGATCACCTTGATCACGTTCCAGCCGGAGCCGCGGAAAGCGGACTCCAGCTCCTGGATGATCTTGCCGTTGCCGCGCACCGGCCCGTCGAGCCGCTGCAGGTTGCAGTTGATGACGAAGATCAGGTTGTCGAGGCGCTCGCGCCCGGCGAGCGAGATCGCGCCCAGCGACTCCGGCTCGTCCATCTCGCCGTCGCCGCAGAAGCACCACACCTTGCGCCCCTGCTGCTCGATGAGGCTGCGGTCCTTGAGGTAGCGCATGAAGCGCGCCTGGTAGATCGCCATCAGGGGACCGAGCCCCATGGACACCGTGGGGAACTGCCAGAAATCCGGCATCAGCCACGGGTGCGGGTAGGAAGACAGCCCCTTGCCGCCGACCTCCTGGCGGAAGTTGTTCATCTGCTCCTCGGAGACGCGGCCTTCGAGGTAGGCGCGCGCGTAGATGCCCGGTGCGGAGTGCCCCTGGAAATAAACAAGGTCACCGCCGAAGCTGTCGTTCCAGGCGCGGAAGAAATGGTTGAAGCCGACGTCGTAGAGCGTGGCGGCGGAGGCGAAGCTCGCGATGTGGCCGCCGAGCTCGGAGGATTCCTTGTTGGCGCGGAGCACCATCGCCACCGCGTTCCAGCGCACCAGCGAGCGGATCTTGTTCTCGATCTCGGCGTCCCCCGGCGAGCGCTCCTCCTGGGACATCGGGATGGTGTTCATGTACGCCGTGTTGGCGTTGTACGGGATGTAGGCGCCGTGGCTCCGCGCTTTCTCGACGAGCCTTTCAAGCAGGAAGTTGGCGCGCCCCGGGCCTTCCCTCTCCAGCACCGAATGAAGCGCTTCGAGCCACTCCCGCGTTTCCTGCGGGTCCGCGTCGGATTGCACGTCCCTCATGTCCATGACAAGTACCTCGGCAGATTCAGGTTCTGTGTTGCACGATCAAGCACTTATCACCGATCGGGGGCGGTCATTATAGCACCGGAATATCGCCGCTTTTGCGCGGCAATATAATGAGATAGTCCGGCTTTCGACCCGTGACAGCGCCCCGCGTCCGGGTGTTACTGACCGGCTGATTTTATCGGTGTTCAGCCCGGCAAACTATCAGTGCCCTTCAAACTTCGCTGGACGCTTCTCGAGGAAGGCGCTCACGCCTTCCTTCCGGTCCCGCGTGGCGAAAGTCTGCACGAACAAGTCGGTCTCCAGGGCGCATGCCGCGAACAGATCGAGATTGAGGCCGTTCTGCACCGCCCGTTTGACGAGGCGCACCGCAATGGATCCTTTGGCCGAGATCATGCGCGCCATCTCGAACCCTTTCGCACGCAGCTCGGAGGCGGGATAGACGTGATTGGCAAGGCCGATTGCCACGGCTTCCTGCGCCTTCACCTGCCGTGCCGTCGTCAGCAGTTCCAGCGCCCGCGCCGGACCCACCCGGCGCGGCAGGCGCTGCGTGCCGCCGAAGCCGGGCGAAATGCCGAGGTTTACCTCCGGCTGGCCGAACAGGGCGTTGTCGGCGGCGAGTATCCAGTCGCAGGCCAGCGCGAGCTCGCAGCCGCCGCCGAGGGCGTAGCCGTTCACCAGCGCGATTACCGGCACCGGCAATGCCTCGAGGGAGTGCATGACGCGCGTTCCGTTCTCGGAGAATTCGCGCGCCTGCTCGAGTGACATGTTCTGCATGCCGGCAATGTCGGCGCCGGCCACGAAGGCCTTTTCTCCCGCGCCGGTGATGAGCAGCACGCGCGCCGCGGCGTCTCCCGCGACCGTCATCATCGCCGTGGCGATCTCGTCCAGCGTCGCTGCATTCAGCGCATTCAACGCTTTCGGCCGATTCACCGTGAGGAGGTAGATACCGGCCTCGGGCTGCTCGAGCAGGATGTTTTGAAAATTCATGATTGCCTCAACTCCCTACTTTGCAGACATCCGCACCGCGCCGTCGAGGCGGATTACTTCGCCGTTGAGCATGACGTTGACGATGATGTGCTCCACCAGCGCCGCGAATTCGTCGGGCCGGCCGAGCCGCGGCGGGAACGGCACCTGCGCCGCAAGGGATTGCTTCAGCTCGGGGGTGAACGCCGCGACCATCGGCGTCTCGAAGATGCCGGGCGCGATGGCCATCACGCGGATACCGAAGCGCGCGAGCTCGCGCGCGGCGGGCAGGGTCAGCCCCGCCACGCCCGCCTTGGACGCGCTGTACGCCGCCTGTCCGATCTGGCCGTCGAAGGCGGCGACGGAAGCGGTGTTGACGATGATGCCGCGCTCGCCGCCAGCGTCGGGCGCGTTGTTCTCCATCGCACGCGCCGCCAGCCGCAGCACGTTGAAGGTGCCGACGAGATTGATCTCGATCGCGCGGCGGAAAGCGTCGAGGCGGTGGGGCCCGCTTTTCCCCAGGATGCGCTCGGCCGGCGCGATGCCGGCGCAGTTGACCGCCCCGTGCAGTGCGCCGAACTTGCCACGCGCCGCGGCGATCGCCTGCGCCACCTGCGTCTCGTCGGCGACATCGGCCGCGGCGAACATGCCGCGCGCGCCGAGTTCGGCGGCAAGTTTTGCGCCGGCGCCAGCGTTAACGTCGCATATCACCGCGTTGCCGGCTGCCGCCGCGAGCTTGCGGGCGGTCGCCGCCCCCAGGCCCGAGGCGCCGCCGGTGACGAGGAAGGTGTGGCCGGCTATCTGCATTGCAGATGAGTAACTAGGTGATTGAGTGATTGAGTGATTGAAGAACTGCCCGCCCGCATTCTAGATCACCTAATCACTTAATCACTCAATCACCATGTGACGCGGAGCAAGCGCTCACTGCGCTTTGATGCCAGCGCTGCGGGCGAGCATCGCGCTCGCCGCCACCTCGTAGCGGATGTAGGCAGTGAACTCGTCCGGGGAACCGCTCGCAGTGAGTTCCACCCCCCGCTCGAGAAAACTGTTGCGCAGCGCGGGCGCAGCGACGGCTTTGGCGATCTCCGCTTGCAGCCGGGACAGCACTTCGCGGGGCGCGCCCGCGGGCGCCAGCAGGCCATTTGAACAACTCGGCCGCGAAGTGGCCGGTGGCGCCGTTGCCGGACGAAGCATAGGAAAGCTCCCCGGGCCGGGCCTTGGCCAGCGCGACCCGTTCCCTGACGGTCCTTACCGGCAGTGTCGGTGTGACCACCAGCACCTGCGCGACCTTGCAGGTCATGCTGACGCCGGTGAAATCCCTGAGCGGGTCGTAGCCTGGGCTCGCGATGACCGAGGGCACAGCGGTAAACGTGTTGGCGATGGCAAGCAACGTGTAGCCGTCGGGTGCGGACTTCGCCACGTACTGCGTGCCCACCAGGCTGCTCGCGCCGGGCCGGTTCTCAACCATGAATAGCTGGCCGAAAGCTTCGGCGAGGCGCTGGGAGACGGCGCGGGCGACGATATCCAGGTTGCCGCCCGGCACCAGCGGCACTACGACTCGCACCGGTTTGCCCGGAAAACCCTGTGCCGATGAGCCGGTTGCATTGACGGCGGCGAGCGCGAACGCAACCAGAACAGCTGCCCGTATAATTGCTCCTCCTCCGTCGCGCACCGATGCGCCGCCGTTCAATCTACGCGCATCTTAGCGTAGGAACCGGGCGCGTCCTCGATCGCTTTCAGTCCGCGCTTGCCGGGTAGCCGCGCGTGCACCTTGTTGCCGCCATGCTGCGCGACCCAGCCCGCCCAGTCCGGCCACCACGAACCGGGGTGCTGCGACGCCCCCTTGAACCACTGCTCCGGCTCTTCGGTCAGCTTCGGGTTGGTCCAGTAGCCGTACTTGCCGGCTGCCGGCGGATTGACGATGCCCGCGATGTGGCCGGAGCCGCCAAGCACGAAGCGCACCGGGCCGTTGAATAGCTTGGCGCCGGCATAGGTCGAGCGCCACGGCGCGATGTGATCTTCGAGGGTGGATGCGAAATAGAGCGGCGTCCGCACGCGGCTGAGGTCGATGGGCACGCCAGCCAGCTCGAGGCCTCCCGGTTTCGCCAGCAGGTTCTTGATGTACATGCTGCGCAGATAGTAGCTGTGCATCGTCGCCGGCATGCGCGTCGAATCCGAGTTCCAGTGCAGGAGGTCGAACGGGAACGGGTCGCGTCCGAGGAGATAATTGTTGACCACGAACGACCAGATGAGGTCGTTCGAGCGCAGCATGTTGAAGGTGGTGGCCATCTCGGATCCCGCCAGATAGCCGCGCTCCTTCATGCGCTTTTCCAGCGCCGCCACCTGCTGCTCGTCTATGAAGACCCCGAGCTCACCCGTCTCCTGGAAATCGATCATCGAGGCCAGGAACGTCGCCGACGCGATGCGCTCGTCGCCTTTCGCCGCAAGGTACCCCAGCGCGCAGGCGAGCAGCGTGCCGCCCAGGCAGTAGCCGATGACGTTCACTTCCCGTTCGCCGGTCGCCCGCTCGATCGCATCCAGCGCGGCGAGTGCGCCTTCGGTGAGATAGTCCTCGAAATGCTTGTGGGCGAGTTCTTCGTCGGGATTGACCCAGGACACCACGAACACCGTGTGGCCCTGCTGCACGGCCCATTTCACGAACGAGTTCTTCTCGCGCAGGTCGAGAATATAGTACTTGTTGATCCACGGCGGGATCACCAGCAGCGGCCTCCGGTAGACCGGCCCGCTGGCCGGGTAGTACTGGATCAGCTGGATGAGTTCATTCTGGAACACGACCTTCCCGGGCGTGGTGGCGATGTTGACGCCGAGTTTGAACGCGTTCTCGTCGGTCATCCGCAGCTGAAGCTGGTCGCCGCCGCCGCGCGCCAGGTCCTCGAGAAGGTTGTTGAGCCCCTTCACCAGGTTCTGCCCGCCGGTTGCCACCGTCTCCCGCATCACTTCCGGGTTGGTCAGCATGAAATTGCTCGGCGACAGTGCGTCGATGTACTGCCGCGTGTAGAAATCCACTTTTTTCGCGGTGTGCTCGTTGAGTCCTTCGACCTTGCCCATCGTATGGTGGAGGTGCCGGGCCGCAATCAGGTACGACTGCTTGATGTAGTCGTAGAGAAAATTCTGCTGCCAGTCCTCGTGCTTGAAGCGGCGGTCGCTGGTATGCGGCTCGGCGACCGGCCGCGCCACCTGACCCATCATCTTCAGCAGCGAGTTCTGCCACAGCGCCGCGTAGTCCTGCCACAGCTTCAGCTGCGCGTCCGCGAGCTTGAGGGGGTCCGCTAGCAGCTTCGTCCATGCCTGGAAGAACGCCTGCGTGATGCCGAGTTCGTCGGTCAACCCGATGGCGCCGCCGTTTTTCTGGCGCTCCATGAATTGCGTGACAATGCCGGCGCCCTTCCGCGCTATGTCTGCGTAAAGCCGGGCGAGCTCGATAGGGTCGTTGGCGCGGTACTCGGGCTGCTGGAGGGCCATCAATACGTTTCCCGATTTCGCATTTGACGTTAACGTAAAGGTAAGATACGCTTACTTGTCGTTATATTACCGAGGTTTGCTGCAAAGCACAATGAGCAGCACCTACACCATTTCCGAGTTGGCGCGGGAATTCGGCGTTACCACCCGCACTATTCGCTTCTACGAAGACCAGCGTCTCCTGAGTCCGCAGCGGGAAGGCACCAACCGCATTTTCAGCCAGCGGGACCGGGTGCGCCTGAAGCTCGCGCTGCGTGGAAAGCGACTGGGCTTTTCCCTTGCTGAGATCCGGGACCTGTTTGAACTATACGACATCTCTCGCGACGAGAAAAAACAACTCGAAGAATTCCTGGCCAGGCTGGAGCGGCGGCGGGTACGACTGGAGCAGCAGCGTGAAGATATCGAGGTGATGCTGAATGAGGTCACCTTCTTTGCCAACCAGTGCCGGCAGTTACTTAAGGACAAGCCGGGAGGCAGCAATTCGCCCGAGAACCACGCATGAACGGCCTCATTGATTGACGTTAACGTAAACAGTAACTCGACTGTGGCGATATCATGAATCAGGGCCTTCAATTCGGGCTGGGCGAAACGATAGACATACTGCGCGAAACGGTGGCCGGGTTCGCCGCGAAGGAGATAGCGCCGCGTGCTTCCGCCATTGACCGCGCCAATGAATTCCCGCGGGACCTGTGGCCCAGGCTGGGCCAGCTCGGGCTGCTGGGTATCACGGTCGAGGAGGAGTACGGCGGAACGGGCATGGGCTATCTCGCGCACGTCGTCGCGATGGAGGAAATGAGCCGCGCCTCGGCTGCGGTCGGCCTCTCCTACGGCGCCCACTCCAATCTGTGCGTCAACCAGATCCGCCGCAACGGCAGCAGCGCGCAGAAACGGCGCTACCTGCCGCATCTGATCAGTGGTACGCACGTTGGCGCGCTCGCCATGAGCGAGTCGGGCGCAGGTTCCGACGTGGTGAGCATGCGACTGCGCGCCGACTGGCGCAGCGGGCGTTACGTGCTGAACGGCACCAAGATGTGGATCACCAACGGCCCGGACGCCGACGTGCTGTTGGTATATGCCAAGACCGATCCCGCCGCCGGTGCCCGTGGTATCACCGCGTTCATCGTCGAGAAGAACTTCAAGGGTTACTCCACGGCGCAGAAGCTCGACAAGCTCGGCATGCGCGGCTCCAACACGTGCGAGCTGGTATTCGCGGACTGCGAAGTGCCGCAAGAGAACGTGCTGGGAGCGGCCGGCAAAGGCATCGAGGTGCTGATGAGCGGGCTCGATTACGAGCGCGCGGTGCTTGCCGCGGGCCCGCTCGGCATCATGCAGGCGTGCCTGGACGTGGTCATCCCGTACCTGCACCAGCGCAAGCAGTTCGACCAGCCGATCGGCGAGTTCCAGCTGATGCAGGGCAAACTTGCCGACATGTACGTGACGTTGAACGCCAGCCGGGCGTATGTTTACGCAGTGGCGCGTGCCTGCGATCGCGGCGAGGTCGCGCGCAAGGACGCGGCCGGGGCCATCCTGCTCGCGTCGGAGAAGGCGACGTGGATGGCGCTCGAGGCAATCCAGTGCCTGGGAGGCACGGGCTATATCAACGACTCTCCCACCGGACGGCTGCTGCGCGATGCCAAGCTCTATGAAATCGGGGCGGGGACTTCGGAGATCCGGCGATGGCTGATTGGGAGGGAACTGTTTGAGGAAACGCGCTAATGCTCGGCCGCCCCGATTTCATTATCAGTTCATTATTTATGCCGCTGATCGCGTACGCCGTCAGCGGCATGAAGTGACCACTAACTAACATTGCCAATCAACGGGTTATGGCCAAACTATACACCCCGCTCTGCGACCAGCTGGGCATACGCTTGCCGATCATCCAGGCGCCCATGGCGGGTGGCCCCTCGACGCCGGAACTGGTTGCCGCTGTAAGCCAGGCCGGTGGGCTGGGATCCTTCGGTTTTGCCTATACGCAGCCCGAGACCATGCAGCGCGACGTGGAGGCGGTGCGAGCGCGCACTCTCTTGCCGTTCAACCTCAATCTCTTTGCCTCGCCGGCTTCCGGCGCCATAGCCCCGGACGCGCAGCGCGGCGCAATCAACGCCGTTGCCGGCTACTTCACCGAACTCGGCCTGCCGCAGCCGGAGCC
>Ga0208185_1000478_pt1 | contig 17855 bp, 19 predicted proteins | sample EasRivMeERMLT700_FD_187532 | JGI IMG/M metagenome (GOLD analysis project Ga0208185, IMG submission 187532) | Soil microbial communities from meander-bound floodplain in the East River, Colorado, USA - East River MetaG ERMLT700 (SPAdes) (version 2) | ecosystem: Environmental > Terrestrial > Soil... | reverse complement strand
CCATACGCGCGGCGCGCGCCCTCGGCATGGAACACCGCATCGGCACGCTGACGCCCGGAAAATCCGCTGACATGACGGCCGTGAATCTGGGTGCGCCGGAACTATTGCCATGCTACGACCCGCTGTCGCACCTGGTCTATGCCGCTGGCCGCGAGCACGTCACCCATGTCTGGGTCAACGGGGAGCTGGTGGTGGAGGACGGCCAGCTGACGCGCCTCGATACCCGGGAACTCGCCGCCAAGGCTGCGTACTGGAAGGACCGGATCAGGAATTAGATTTCAGCGTGCAGGAGCTGGCCAGCCCCTTTGCCTGGGATTCTTCAACGAGTATGCTGAGAACCGAGCGCTGAAAACTATGATAAACGTCGATCCGCTCGAACTCGAGAAATTCGGCCAGCTCGCCCACCGCTGGTGGGACCCCGGCTCGGAGTTCAAGCCGCTGCACGACATCAATCCGCTGCGCCTCGATTACATCGACGGCATCGCCGCCCTGCGCGGCAAGCGCGTCGTGGACGTCGGCTGCGGCGGGGGCATTCTGGCCGAGGCCATGGCGCAGCGCGGGGCGCGCGTTACGGGGATAGACCTTGCGGACAAGCCGCTCAAAGTCGCCCAGTTGCACCTGCTCGAGTCCGGGTTGGAGGTGGACTACCGCCTCATGGCTGCGGAAGCACTGGCGCTCGAGTCGCCGTGCGGTTTCGGAGTGGTCACCTGCATGGAGCTGCTCGAGCACGTGCCCGATCCGGCGGCGACGGTGCGGGCCTGCGCCGACCTCGCCGAGCCCGGCGGACGGGTGTTCTTCTCCACCATCAACCGCAACCTGAAATCGTACCTGCTTGCGGTGGTGGGCGCCGAATACTTGCTGAAGCTGCTGCCACGCGGCACGCATGACTACGCCAGGTTCATCAAGCCGTCCGAGTTGTCGGCGATGTGTCGCGCGGCGGGATTGCAGGTCGCCGGCGTCACCGGCATGACCTATAACCCGTTCACGCTGGTTTATTCGCTGGGCGACGACGCGGATGTGAACTACATTCTGCATGCTGTTAAGCAGTGACCAGTGAACAGTGAACAGTGAACAGTGAACAGTGAACAGTGAACAGTGAACAGTGAACAGTGAACAGTGAACAGTAATTCGACAGGCGCTGCTTTTCTGTGGTTCTCCGTTCACCGTTTACCGTTCACCGTTCACGCACCTGCATGATCAAGGCCGTACTGTTCGACCTGGACGGCACGCTCGCGGATACGGCGCCGGACCTGGGATACGCGGTCAACCACATGCGGGAAACGCGCGGGCTTGCGCCCCTGCCGCCCTCCGCAACGCGGCCGGTGGCTTCGCTGGGCGCCCGCGGCCTGCTGAACACGGGATTCGGCATCGGCCCCGGCCACCCGGAGTACGACGCCATGCGGGAAGAGTTCCTGCTGCTATACGAAAGCAATATCTGCCGCGAGACCCGGCTCTTTCCCGGTATCGGGGAATTGCTCGATGCGCTCGACGCGCGCGCGCTGCGCTGGGGCATCGTGACCAACAAGGCGGAACGCCTCGCGCGCCTGCTCCTCGACCGGCTCAACATGACATCTCGCGCCTCCTGCCTCGTCGGCGGCGATAGCACGCCCAGATTCAAGCCCCACCCCGATCCCCTGTACGCGGCATGCGCGACGATCCGCGCGGATCCGGACGCCTGCATCTACGTCGGCGACGACCGGCGCGACGTGGAGGCGGGCCACGCCGCCGGAATGAAGGTTGCAGCTGTCAGATGGGGCTATCTGAACGGCAACGACCCGGAGAGCTGGAATGCCGATTGGCTGCTCGAGAATCCGCAGGATCTCCTGCGGATTCTTTAAGATTCGGAGAATGGGATAGCTCCTCAATACGCTTGATTCCATCACGCCAGCCCACATATGCCATAATAGATGTGCCCAGATTAAATTTGGCTGTCAGTTCGAGGCGAAGCGCTGGCAGCCAAGTTGGGGGTGACCTGGTTTCGACGTGGGTTCCGAAGCAGTACAGGGCATGCCAAGGTCCAGTTACCTTGTTAAACCGCTGGAAATCCTTAAACGCCAACGACGAGCGTTACGCTCTAGCCGCCTAATACCGGCTAGACGCTGCACTAGCTTGCTGGTGGGCTAGGCCGAAGGGCAAGCGAGGCGCAAGCCGAGCGGGTTCAACGGTGCAGCGTCATTTACACCAGCCTCTCTGCGCAGCTTGGTCGCTTGGCCGCGCGGATCCGTCGAAGCGACTGGCTGAGCGTCAGCCTGCCGGCCGGCGGGCGCGAGGCGAGACCCAAACGACCTGGCTAAGCATGTAGTCCTGGCTGTGTAGGGCTTGCGGACGCGGGTTCGATTCCCGCCACCTCCACCAAAAAACCTAAGGGCTGCCTTCGGGCAGCCCTTGGTATTTGGTGCGGCTTGCGGGAAGAGAACCCGCGGGACGCGGGGCTCGAACGGACATGCGACATGAACTGCTTCATGTCGCGTGCCGTGAGAGCGGCCCACGCATGCAGGCGTGGGCGCGCCCTGCAGGGGCGATTCCCGCCACCTCCACCAAAAAAATCGGCCACCCGAGGGTGGCCGATTTTTTTAAATGAAGATCTAACGACAACTGCCTACATCCAGACTCCAACTCTGGAGCCCGACGCGGCAGTTAGGCCATTTCTTGGATAAGATTTTTCCCTGTTAAGAATAGCGCGACTGACCGCGCTAATCTTACAGCGGCTTGATTTGCGCCGCCTTCATTCCCTTGGGCCCGCGCGTCACTTCAAAGCTGACGCGCTGTTTTTCCTTCAGCGATTTGTGGCCGCTGCCCTGGATTTCTGAAAAATGGGCGAACATGTCCTCGCCGCCGTCGTCCGGCGTGATGAACCCGAAGCCCTTCGCATCGTTGAACCACTTGACGGTACCAGTCGCCATGCAACACTCCTTGATAAATAAAATAACGCGGACATTTGCCCGCACTGCGCAAACGAATCAAGACGAGTGTTTGAGAACCGGTGAGACTCCATCCGAACGGATGGAGCACTAAGAATCAGCAATACGCCGCTTGATCGACTGCGGGGCGAACGATACGCGGATTCCGGGAAATTGGCAAGCAGGCTGCCTGTCGGACTGGGTGCCATGTACGGCCGGCAAAAAAGCATGAGTAGTCACTCCTGTTTATGTCCCAGCCGACGGGCTGAAGTTGAGCATCTATCGGCCCGGAACCGTCAGTGCGGCGGCAGAGTCAGGTCCGAGGACCAGCGCCGGTATCTGGTCCCGCTTCGGCAGCGCCGCTCGTTTGACGCGGACCAGGCGCACGCCCGCCCCCTTGAGACAGTCAGCTTTGAACTGCTGCTCTCCGGCCCCCATGGCGGCGGCCGCAGAGTCCACGTCAACCGCCGCGATTATCCGCATCGACTTGTCGCAGACGACGAAATCCAGCCGGTACTGGGCCAGGCGGCGCAGTTGCTGTTCGCGCTCGTGCCCGCCGCCGGACACGCCGATCACGGATGCCAGGGTTACATTGGCGAACACCTCGTAACCCGGGAGTCCCGTCTTCAGCAGGTAGTACAGCAGCGTTTCGGCCTGCCCCAGAAAGCGTTCCCGGGCGGGCGCCAACGCCGGCGCCTTCGCGGGGGCTGGAGCGGCAAGGGAGACGGACGGAGCGGATGGAAACGCCGCTTCAGCCATCGGTTCCGATTCTGCCGGCGCGGCGGGCTGCACCGGCGCTCCTAACATGCGCTCGAAACGCGCTTTGCTGGCGGCCTCCCGCGCGGCGATTTGCTTCCGGGAACTCCAGACGCCAAAAAAAATAATACCCGCCGCGAGCAGCAGGAACAGGTACCACGCCAAAGACTATCGCTCCACAACGCGCGCGCCATCGAGCAGCTTGAGGCCCGGCCGCGCCGAGTCGAAGGCGGCCGGATGGAAATCCGGCGCGTGCAGGTAATCCGTGTTGATTTCGGCGACGCTGCGGCAACCGTTCAGGGCCATGACGCGATCGATCTCGTCCCGGAAAATAGTGATGGCGCGCCGCGCGCCCTCTTCTCCCCCGGCGGCCACGCCGTAGAGGGTCGAACGGCCGATCTGCACGGCATGCGCCCCCAGCGCCAGCGCCTTGACGACGTCAGAGCCACGCCGGAACCCGCTGTCCACCAGCACCGTGATGCGCTTGCCCACCGCGCTCGTCACTTCGGGCAGCGCCTCGATCGGGGAGATTATGCCGTCGAGGTTGCGGCCGCCGTGGTTGGAGACGATCACGCCGTCGGCACCGCAGTCGGCGGCCATCACCGCGTCCTGGGGATGGAGTATGCCCTTCACCATCAGCTTGTGCGGCCAGATCTTGCGCAGCGCGCGCAGGTCGTCCCAGCTGAGCGAATCGTTGCGCATGCTCGAGCGCCCCATCGGGCCGGCGGTGATCCGGTGCTTGATGTCGGTTGGATAGTTCTGGTAGCGCGGCATGCCCGTGGTGACCAGGTAACGGGCGAGCACCTCGATCATCCAGCGCGGGTGCAGCAGCACGTCGGTGATGTTCTTGCGCGTGAAGGTGAAGGGAATGGTGAAGCCGTTGCGCAAATTGTATTCGCGGTTGCCGGCCACCACCCCGTCGACCGTCACCACCAGCGCTTCGTAGCCGGCGGCCTTGGCGCGCTCGACCAGCTTGTGGGAGAGCGTGCGATCGGGCCACATGTAGAGCTGGAACCAGAGGGTGCCGCCCGCCTCTTTCGCGACCTCCTCCATCGATGTCATGGACCCGGTGGCCAGCGTGAACGGGACGCCCGCCTGCGCCGCCGCGCGCGCCAGCGCGATCTCCCCCTGATACCACATCAAACCCGCGGTCCCCGTGGGCGCGATCGTGATCGGCATCTTGTGCTTCTTGCCGAACAGCGTTACTTCCTGATTGCGCTTGGAGACGTCCACCAGCGTCCGCGGCTTGAAGCGCATGCGCTCGAATACGGAACGATTGTTGCGCAAGGAGACTTCGTCCTCGGTGCCGCGGTCAATAAACTCGAACAGACCCCTCGGCACCCGCTTGAGCGCCATCTCCCGCAGGTCCGCAATGTTGTATGCCCTGGCTACCGATCCCATAGTCCAACTCCTGGAATGTGTGTTGGTTTTTCGTGTCCAGCCGCGGCTGGAATAATAGGTGTCTGAACGATACCGCGGCGGGTCAGGCGGAGAGCCGGGACCACCACGCGGAGACGGTGCGCCACAGGCGCCAAACCACCACGGCGCGCCCCGTGAGCGACAGCATTCCCTGCCGGCGCAGTGCCACCGCAGCCACTGTGACGGCCGCCGCGGTCAGCAAGGGGTGCAAGCGCAGAAAGCGGACCATTCCCAGCGCGCTATCGGCGATGGCGGCCGGCGACTCCAATTCGCGAAAAGTGACGGCGATGACCGCCCGCTGGGCAGCGGCGCGCGCGATCAGACGCTCCCTGCGCCGGGCAATCTCGATCAGGTTGTTCCCGGACCGGGTCATCGTGAAGTCAGCCGGTCCTTGTCCTTGGCCAGCTCATCCAGGCTGGATGAAAACAGCCGCGGCCGCACATGCATGCGGTTGCGAACGCCGATCGCCAGTCCGACTCCGATGGCCAGGAAGACCGCGGCGAGGACGGCGACGCCGACAATGCGATGGCTGTCCCACAAAAGCAGCACGATGAGCATGGTCACCATCAGCACGCCCAGCGCGAAAAAAAACAGCGCGCCGGCCGCCCAGAACAGCAACTGCAGCAGTCGTATGCGCTCTTCCTCGAGATCGGTGACGAGCAGCTCGAGGCGGTTCTGCAGCAGCGCAACCAGCGTCGCCGCAAGGTTGCGCAACGACTGCAGTATCCCGGTTGCAGCCTCTCCGGCCCTCTGCTCCGACACGGTGGCGTCTCGCCTCAGGAGTTAGTCGGACTAACGTCCGACAAACTCCTCATCAAAAGCCGACCACAAATCTCGAATGAAACCAAGGTTGACAGACCCGGTTCGCTTCAGTTGGGCATGCGTGAAGGCTGGAAATAAGGTTTTCACAATTATTGACTCCCGATATCGTGCGGCCGGTCTTAAATTAGGATTTTGTCGGGCATTAGCCCGACAAAATCCTAGCGCTTGCTGATCAGCAGACCGATTACGAGACCGACGGCGGCGGCGATACCCACCGCCTGCCACGGATTGTCCTGGACGTACTCGTCGGTGGCACGCGCCACCTGCTTGCCGGTGTCCATTACGACGTCCTCGATATTGCCCAGCCCGGCCCTGGCACGATCCAGGCTGTCCTGCACTTTCTCACGCGCGGCGGAAATCTTCTCGCCGGCCTGGCTGGCGGTCGCGCGCAGGAGATCCTCGGCATCGGCGATCACGATTTTCAGGTCCTCGATCAGCTTGTCCTTGGTGACAGTGGTTTCGTGCGGCATGACGTCCTCTATCGGCTGGGATGGCAACAGGAGCAGATTGGAACTTTCAAGGTTACCGGTTTTTCCCTTCAAACTCAATCTCTTCCGAACGGGCCTGCGCATGGCCCCGCAAACGGTTAACCCCGTTTCGCGGCCGGCGACGTTCATCAGTGGCAATGGCGCTCATGCCATCTCCATGGAAAGGAACACACATGCAAACCTTCAGGAATTCAGCACTCGCCGTCCTTGCCGCGTTGGCGGCGCTGCAACCGCCGACAGCGTGGGCCGCCGACGCGCTCACCCTCTACAGCAGCGCCCGCCCGGGCGCTCTGGCTCCCGACACCTACCGCCACGGCGGGCGCGGGCAGGCGATCCCCGGCTACGCCGTGGTGCGCCACGAGCGCGAACTGCCACTCGCGCGCGGCCGCAACACCGTGCGCTTCACGGACGTCGCGGCGCTGATCGACCCCACGACCGTCACCTTCGAGTCGCTTACCGACGCCGCCGGCACCAGCGTCGTCGAGCAGAACTTCCAGTTCGACCTCGTCAGCACCGAGAAGCTGCTGCAGCGCTATGTCGACCGCCCGATCAACGTCGACCAGGTGCGCGGTAACGGCGTCGAATCCTTCGCCGGCACCCTGCTCTCCACCGCGGGCGGCATCACGCTGCGCCGCGAGGACGGCATCATCCAGATCCTGCCGCACAACGCCGGAGTCAGGTTGCCGGAACTCCCGGGCGGGTTGATCACGCGGCCAACACTGGTGTGGGACGTCGCCGCGCAGCGCGCGGGCACGCACCGCGCGCGCGTGTCCTACCAGACCTCGGGCATCACCTGGTGGACCGACTACAACGTCACCTATGCCGAGGGGCGGGACGCCCACTCGTGCCAGCTCGACATCGGCGCCTGGGTCAGCATCGTAAATCAATCCGGCGCAACGTACACTGACGCGAAACTCAAGCTGGTCGCAGGCGACGTGCAGCGCGTCACTCCGCCGGGACGCGTGGCGCCCGCGTCGATCGCGGCCCGGGCAATGGCGATGGAAGACCGTGCCGCCGGCTTCGAGCAGAAGGCGTTCTTCGAGTACCACCTTTACACCCTCGGCCGTTCCACAACGCTGCCCGACAACTCCACCAAGCAGATCGAGCTGTTCCCCGCGGCGCGGCGCGTGCCGTGCGAGAAGACGCTGGTCTACTACGGCGCGCCGGGCCACGCCTACGGCGGCGGCCCGATGACGGACCGCAACTTCGGCACGCCGACGAACCGCAAAGTGGACGTCTATCTCCGCTTCCGCAACGCGGAGCAGAACAACATGGGCATGCCGCTGCCGGCCGGACGCATCCGCGTGAGCAAGGCCGATGCCGCGGACGGCACGCTGGAGTTCATCGGCGAGGACGCGATCGACCACACGCCGCGCAGCGAGAAGGTGCTGATCAAGCTCGGCTCCGCGTTCGACGTGGTGGGCGAACGCCGTCAGATGAATTTCACGGTGGACACCTCGCGCAAGAGCATGACCGAGGAGGTCGAGATCAAGCTCCGAAATCACAAGAAGGAGCCGGTGACGGTGATCGCCAAGGAGAACCTGTACCGCTGGACGAACTGGCAGATCACCGCGAAGAGCCACGACTTCGAAAAGCAGGACGCGCGAACCGTGCACTTCCCCCTCAGGATTGCCGCCGGTGGCGAAACGGTGCTGCGGTATACAGTGCACTACTCCTGGTAACAGCGTGACTGGTGACTGGTAACCGCACTTCCCTCCGCCCTCTCTCCCATGCCAGAGAAGAAAAGGGAGCTCGGTTAAGCAGTCGAATCACGATTCACGAATCACAATTCACGCCCTTGACCGGTGACCCGAATGCGGTCGCCGGTCCGCGGCGCACGTAGGCGCGGCCATGCCGCTGGTATAGAATCGCCGCAGGCATACGCACCGAGGGGGGGAAATGGGCATCGGAACCATCATCGTGCTGGGCGGGCTGCTGGTGATCATCGCCTACGCGGTCATGCTCTACAACAACCTGGTCCAGGTGAAGCACAACGTGGCCAAGGCCTGGGCCAACATCGACGTGCTGTTGAAGCAGCGCCACGACGAGCTGCCCAAGCTGATCGAGACCTGCAAGCAGTACATGAAGTTCGAGCAGGAGACGCTCACCAAGGTGATGGAGGCGCGCTCCAGGGTGTTCGCTGCGCGCGAGTCCCAGAATATCCCTCAGCTCGGCCAGGCCGAGGGCGCACTGCGCGCGACGCTCGGCAGCCTGTTCGCGCTGGCGGAAGCCTATCCCGACCTCAAGACCAACCAGACCTTCCAGCAACTTCAAACGCGCATCTCCAGCCTTGAGAACGCCATCGCCGACCGGCGCGAGTTCTACAACGAGTCGGTCAACGTCAACAACGTGCGTATCGAGCAGTTTCCGGATTCCATCATCGCCCGCATGTTCAGCTTCAAGGCCGCGCAGCTGCTGGAGGTCCAGGCGGAAGAGAAGACCGACGTGGACGTCAAGAAACTGTTCGGTTCCTGACCCCTGGTTCGCCGCGGGCGCGGGAGTGATCCGGTAATATTGAAGGCTGCAGCGTTTATTGGTAGGAAAGAACCGCATGTCGGTCAAGAGTATCCTGGGATACATTGTCGTGGTTGTCCTCGCACTCGGAGGCTACATCCTGGTCGTGACGTCCTGGAGCTACTCGAGCGGCGAGCGTGCCGGCTGGGTTCAGAAGCTCTCGAGCAAGGGCTGGCTCTGCAAGACCTGGGAGGGCGAGATGGCGATGGTGTCAATGCCGGGTACGACCACCGAAAAATTCCACTTCACCGTCTGGGACGAAGACATTGCCGAACAGATCAACAAGGTGATGGGCAAGCGCGTGTCGCTCCACTACGAGGAAAAGAAGGGGATTCCGACGAGCTGCTTCGGCGAGACGCGTTACTACATTACGAGCGTAAGCGTGGTGGACGAGATACCTTTGGCTCCGGGGATCGTCGTGCCGGCGCAGCCGTCCGCGCCTCCCGCCCCGGAGAAGAAGTAGCGGACCCTCTTTCTGCCCGCTCGCAGCACACGAGGCACGGGGTCAGCTCAGGCCCGGTCGTCCGGAATGCGCTCCCGGTACGCAGGGATAACCTTCGGCTCGTCAACGCGCATGCACCAGCCGGGATGGCTGTCGGGCGCGATCCACGTCGCCATCATCGCGATCGCATTCCAGTTCGAAAGCCCGGAAGCCTGGCCGTACGCCCTGCTGGCCATCTCGACAGTGAGCTTTTTCGCCTGGGTCGCGAACTACCGGCGCTACCGCCATATCCAGGATCTGCCCACCTCCAGGGTCGCCTCGGCTGCGCAGGGTTACGTCGAGCTCTTCGGCCGCACCGAGCGTCTCCCCGGTGAGCTGCTCGCGAGCAGGCTGAGCCGGACGCCGTGCTGCTGGTATTGCTTCGAGATCCAGGAAAAGGGCTCCGACGACAAGTGGAACACCGTGGACAGCGGCTCGAGCGTCGAGCACTTCCTGCTGGTGGACGACACCGGCCAGTGCGTCATTTCCCCGGAAGGCGCAGAAGTCCTGACGCACGACCACAAGTCGTGGGAGGAAGGCAGTTACCGCTACAACGAGTGGCTGCTGCCGGAGGCAACCCCGCTCTACGCTATCGGCGAGTTCAGCACCACTACCGCGGGGGCGGCCGGGGCAGGCGAGGAGCGCGCCGACCTGGGGCAACTGCTGGCGCAATGGAAGGCAAATCGGCAGCAATTGCACCAGCGCTTCGACCTTGACCGCGATGGCCGGATCAGCCTCGAGGAGTGGGAGCTCGCCCGGCTTCAGGCGCAGCGCGAAGTGCGCGCGCGCCATGCCGAAGCGAGGTCACACTCGGTGGAAGGCGTTCATATCCTGCGCAAGCCCGGGGATGGGCGCCTGTTCCTGCTGGCCAACGAATTGCCCGACAAGATCGGCTCGCGCTACCGCTTCTGGAGTTGGGCGCACCTCGTCATCTTCCTCGGTGCCGGGAGCGCCGGGTTAATCATGTTGCAATAGCAAGGAGAAACCCGCTCATGATCACCCGCAGGACGTTCCTCAGGATCGCGTGCCTGGCAGCGGCCTGGCCTTATGCGCCCGCGCGCGCCGCCGGCGTCGTCGTCAACGACATCCACTCCGGGCTGAACGCGACCCGCGTCCACAGCGTCGTGGAGCCGGACACACTGGACGCGGTGCGCTACGCAATCAGCGGGGCACGGCGCGAGCGGCGCGCGGTTTGCATCGCCGGCGGACGCCATGCCATGGGCGCGCAGGCTTTCGCCACTGACGGGGTGCTGATAGACATCCGCAAGCTCAACCGGGTGCTCGCGTTCGACTCCGCGCGCGGCCTGATCGAAGTCCAATCGGGAGTCCAGTGGCCACAGCTGCTCGATCACCTGGTCTCGGCGCAGCGCGGACAGGACAAGCAGTGGGCGTTTTCGCAGAAGCAGACCGGTGCTGACCGGCTCACCATGGGGGGGTGCTTGTCGGCCAACGTGCACGGGCGCGGCCTCACGCTGCCGCCGTTTGTCGGCGACGTCGAGGCCTTCAAGCTGCTCGACCCCCGTGGCGAACTCGTCAACTGCAGCAGGAGCGAGAACCCGGAGCTGTTCCGCCTCGTGATCGGCGGCTACGGGCTGTTCGGATTCATCTATTCGGCCACGCTGCGGCTCGTCCCGCGGCGCAAGGTTCAACGGATCGTCGAGGTCCGGGACATCGAAGGGCTTCCTGGCGCCTTCGCTGACCGCATCCGCAACGGTTTCATGTTCGGGGATTTCCAGTACTCGATCGACGAGCAATCCGGCGATTTCCTGCGTCGCGGCGTGTTCTCCTGCTACAAGGCGGTCGCGGACACTACACCTTTGCCTGCGGCCCAGAAAGAGATGGCGGAAAGCGACTGGACGGATCTTCTCTACCTCGCGCATGCGGGCAAGGCAGAGGCATTCAAGCGCTACGCCGGCTACTACCTCTCGACCAACGGCCAGGTGTACTGGTCGGATGAGCACCAGATGAGCATCTATCCCGACCACTACCACCGCGCGCTCGACCGCAAGCTCGGGGCAAAGCACCAGGCGACCGAGGCCATCACCGAGATCTACTGCGAGCGCGATGCGCTCGAGCGCTTCATGGCGGACGTGCGCGAGGACGCCCGCCGCAACAAGGTCAATATCATCTACGGCACGATCCGCCTGATCGAACAGGACCGGGAAAGTTTCCTCGCGTGGGCAAGGAAATCCTACGCCTGCGTCATCTTCAATCTGCACGTGGTCCACACGCCGGAGGGCATCCGCCATTCGGCTAACGCCTTTCGGCGCCTCATCGACATCGGCATCAGGCACGGCGGCAGCTACTTCCCGACCTACCACAAGTACGCCACCCGCAAGCAGGTCGAAACCTGCTATCCGCAGTTCCGCGACTTCCTCAAACTCAAGCGCAAGTACGACCCCGCCGAGGTGTTCCAAAGCGACTGGTACCGCCACTACCGGAAGATGTTCTCAACCTGATATGCGGTTCGGACTCGTTGCGCCGCACCGGCTTGCTCCGTTGCTCTGGATCCTGCTCGCGCTCTTGGTACTGGCCGCGTTCGTCATCGCCGTCGGGCGGTACCACCGCAGCCAATCGGGAGCTGAATGATCAGCGAGCCGATGACAATGATCACCGACTACGCGCTGGGTGCGGTCAGCGCCGTTCTCGGCTGGCGCCTGTACCGGGACGCGCGGGAGGAGCGCGCCCGCAAATGCTGGGGGCTCGCATTTGGCGCGCTGGCGGTATCCGCCCTGCTTGGCGGAACGCATCACGGCTTTGCCGCCATGATGAGTCCAACCACGTATGCCATCAGCTGGAAGGTCACGATTTTCGCCATCGGCGTGTTCAGCTTCGGCATGGTGGCGGGCAGCGTGCTCGCCACGACGCGCGGCGCCCTGCGTACCGGGCTCCTCGCCATCGCCGGCGTACAGCTTGTCGTCTACACCGCGTGGATGCTTACCCACGACGAATTCCGCTACGTCGTTCTCGATTCCGCGATCGCAATGTCGACACTGCTCTTCCTGCACGCCTGGTCCGCCGCTTCCCGCAGGGATAGAGCATCGTACTGGGCACTCTCCGCGATCGCGGTCTCCGCCGTGGCCGCCGCCGTCCAGTACTTCCGCGTCACCCTGCACCAGCACTTCAACCACAACGACTTGTATCACCTGATCCAGATCGCGGGCATGGCGCTGTTTTTCAGAGGCGGTAAACTGTTGCGGGACAGGAGCGGCCCGCACGGGAACATGAAAAGCAATCACGTACTATGCCTTTCCAGCAAGAGCTTTCACCGCATGCACTACGTGGAGTGGGGCGACCCCGATGCGGAGCGCGTGGTGATTTGCGTGCACGGCCTCACCCGCAATTGCCGCGATTTCGACTTTCTTGCGCAGGCGCTGTTGCCGGAATTCCGGGTGGTCTGCCCGGATGTCGCCGGCCGCGGCCAGAGCGACTGGCTCCCCGCGAAGGACGACTACGGCTATCCCCAGTACTGCGCCGACATGACGGCATTGATCGCCCGCGTCACGGCCGGCGGCAGGCCGCGAAGGATCTACTGGGTCGGCACCTCGATGGGCGGCATCTTCGGCATGTTGCTCGCCTCGCGCCCCAAGTCGCCGCTGGAGAAATTGGTGCTGAACGATGTCGGCACGTTCATCCCCGGGGCCGCGCTGGAGCGCATCGGAACCTACGTCGGCAAAGACCCGCGCTTCAAGACCCTGGAAGAGATGGAGACCATGGTGCGATTCGTGTCGGCGCCGTTCGGCCCGCTCACCGATGCACAGTGGCGGCACCTCACCGTATCCGGCGCGAAGCAGCACGCGGACGGCTCCTGGGGGTTTTGCTACGACCCGGGAATCGGCATCCCGTTCCAGAAGAAGCCGCTCGCCGACGTGGACCTGTGGCAGTTCTGGGACGCCATCGCCTGCCCCACCCTGCTGCTGCGCGGCGCTCAGTCGGACCTGCTGCCGAAGGACGCCGCGATCGCCATGACCCTGCGCGGCCCGCGGCCGAGGCTGATAGAATTCGGGGGCGTCGGACACGCGCCGATGTTGATGGCGGACGATCAGATCAAGGTGGTGCGGGAGTTCCTGCTCGAGGGATAGTCCGCCACCTGCCACGTGCTACTGGCAGGGACCGATGAACGCGTGAAACCAGCCATGGATGAGGAAGACGTGCCATGAAGATTTACTATCACCCCGCGTCAACGACCAGCCGCCCGGTGATCCTGTTCGCCGCCGAGAACGGGATCAAGGCCGAGTTACAGCTCGTCGACCTGTTCACCGGGGAGCATTACAAGCCGCCCTTCGAAGCGATCAATCCGAACCATCTCGTTCCCGTTCTCGAGGACGACGGCTTCCGGCTGACCGAGAGCTCGGCGATCCTCAAGTATCTCGCCGACAAGATCCAGTCCCCTGCCTATCCGAAGGATCTCCGCCAGCGCGCACGCGTCAACGAGAGGATGGACTGGATAAACACGCAGGTCTGCCGCGATTTCGCCTACGGGTACGTCTACCCGCAGATCTTCCCGACGCACAAGCGGCCGAGCGCGGAAGTCCAGGCGGCGACGCTCGCCTGGGGCAGGGAGCGGGCTATCGGCTGGATGAAGGTGCTCGACGAGCACATGATCGGCCCGAAAAACGCCTACCTGTGCGGCGACCAGATGACGATCGCCGATTACCTCGGTGCTTCATTCGTCGCGCTGGGCGAAGTGGTCCGCAGCAGTTACGCGGCCTATCCGAACGTGCAGCGCTGGCTCGGCAACATGAAGCGGCTGAAGAACTGGAAACAGGTGAACGAGGCCATCGACGGCTATGCGGCCTCGCTCAACGACGCCCAGGTGCAACCGCTCTGACCCAAGGAGCTCACCATGATTCTGAAACTTCACCACAACGCCTGCCGCTGCCGTGATTCCGGGGAGACCCGGAAGTTCTACGAAGACTTTCTCGGGCTGCGCCTCGCCGGCACGCTCGAGATCAGGGAAACCAAGAGCGGCCGCCGGACCGAAACGCTGCATACTTTCTACGAACTCGACGATGGTTCCTACCTCGCGTTCTTCGAAGCCCCGGACATGCCCTTCGAGTTCAAGCCGCAGCACGACTACGATCTCCACATCGCGCTCGAGGTGGACCAGCCCGCGCTGAAGGCCATGCTGGCGAAGGGAAAGGAACGGGGAATCGAGACGCGCGGCATCTCCGACCACGGGTTCATTCACTCGATCTACTTCAGGGACCCCAACGGCTACGTGATCGAGCTGACGGCAAAGATGCCCGGCCATGACCAGGCGATGGACCCTGCCGCCAACGGCGCCCGCGCCAAGCTGGACAAGTGGCAGGCGGCCAAGCTGCGTGGCACCACGGTCCGGGCCTGAGCCGAAGCGAAATCGGGCTCAGGGATTGCCGGAAGCTATCGCAAGAACATAATTACAGCCGCCGATGCACGCCGATATACGCCGACATAATTGCCGAACCATTGTTTACCGAGGATTTTCTGCGGCTGATGGTGTTTTCTGGATTTTGCAATGCGCTCCGCTCACTGGTTCCTGAGTTTTTGCTGCGCCTGGACACGCCGCAACTGCCAGAATTCATCCGCCGAGACGCGGCCGTCGCCATCGGCATCCACCCGCCCGAACTCACGCTCGATGAAGGTAAACCTGCCTTTGACTTCCTCGCGTGATAAAAAGCCGTCCCCGTTGCGGTCGGCCGAGAGGAACTCCTGCTCCACATTCCTGTGGTATTCCTCCAGAGGGGACCGCTGGGTGTCGCCGGGACGATCGGCGCGCCCGCGCTCCGGGCGTGCGCGCGATTCCCACCGCGGACCGGCGGATGGCTGCTCGCCGGCCGTGGGTTTCGGCGCGGGCCGGGGCGCTTGCGCCTCCGGAGATGGGCCGGCTCCCGGCGCCACCGTCTGCGCCGTGCGCTTGTTCCACTCGCCGACGCCCAGGACTGCGACCAGCAGGACCGCGGCTATCCCTGCCCAGCGCCAGCCTGACCCGGACTTCATGGGCAGCGGCGGCGCGGATCGCCTCGCCGTGGGCGCCGGCCGCGTTGTTGCGAGCGGCTGACCTGGGACCACCGTGGGAGCGGATTGAAGTAGGGGGTGGTGTCAGCCATGTGGCTGAAATGATGAATGATGAATGATGAATGATGAATAACGAACGAGAAGCGTGATCGACGATCAGCAGAGACCGGGAGATCGGGAAGTCGGGAGATCGTGAGATCGGACAACAGAAGTTCTGCTTCGCTCTTCCGCACTCACGCTCTTACGCCCTCACGTCCGTATTCCCTCATCCCTCATCCCTCAGCCCTGCTCTTGCAGCGCCTGTTCCATCGCCTCCAGCAAGGCTTCCGGGTCCTGCGCCCCGGAGACGCCGATCTTGCGGTTGAAGATGAAGAACGGCACGCCCCCGATGCCGGCACTCCGGGCCTCGGACTCGTTGCGCGCTATCGCCTCGCGGTCCTCATCACCAGCAAGATAATCCGCCACCGCCCTGCGATCGAGCCCGGCACGCTCGGCGATTCCGGCAAGCGTTTCCCGGTCGGTGAGATTGGCGCCCTCCGTGAAGTGGGCGCGAAACAGTTCCTCGGCCAGCGCGTCCTGCTTGCCGGCGCGCTCCGCGTAGCACAGCAGCCGGTGCGAATTGAGCGTGTTGGGCTGGACCTGCATTTTCCCGTAATCGAACGGGATGCCGACCTGGCGGCCCACCATGGTGACGCGCTCGTTGACGCCCTTGCCACGCGCGCCGAACTTGCGCGCAACGTAATCCTCGCGCGGAATGCCGTTTTCGGGAAGATCGGGATTGAGCTGGAACGGGAGCCAGCGCACGGCCGGCTCAGGCCCATCGGGATGCCGCTCGCGGTAAAGGCCTATCGCCTTCTCCAGCTTGCGCTTACCGATGAAGCACCAGGGTCAAACCACGTCGGAAACGATGTCTACGCTGAGTACCTTTTCGTTCATTTCGCTCTCCAGTTGCCGAAACATCATATCAGCCGCCGATGGACGCCGATAGACGCCGATGGAAACTCGGGGAAACTCGGGGGTCAGTGCAACTTTTCTCGTAAAGCCAGTGCCACTCCGGCTCCGCTTACATCATTTTTCCGTTTGTTGGACGACCCGATTGTATCTAACATGAGCCCCGGCGCGCCGTTACGGCGCGGAATACGGACAACGGAGACCGGTAATGGATCTGGGAATCAAAGGCAGGCTTGCACTGGTGACGGGCTCGACCAAGGGCATCGGGCGTGCCATCGCGGAAACCCTGGCTGCCGAGGGTGCGCGAGTGATCGTCAATGGCCGCAACGAAACCACCGTGAAGGACACCGTAGCGTCGCTGTCGCGGCTCGGCGCAGCGCACGGCATCGCGGCGGACCTCGCAACCGCCGCCGGCGCGCGGAAAGTGGTGGATGAAGCAGCCAGGATCGGGCCGGTCGACATTCTCGTCAACAACGTCGGGTATTTCGAAGTCAGGGAATTCACCGCGAACTCCGATCGGGACTGGCTCGACATGTTCGAGTTGAACGTGATGAGCGGCGTGCGCCTGTCGCGCGCGCTGCTCCCGGGAATGCTGGAGCGGGACTGGGGCAGGATCGTGTTCATCGCCAGCGACCAGAGCGCCAAGCCCAATCCCGGCATGGCGCCCTACGCGATGTCGAAGGCGGCGCAGGTCTCCGTCGCGCGCAGCCTCGCCGAACTCACCAAGGGCACCCGCGTGACCGTCAACAGCGCGCTCGTCGCCCCCACCTGGTCGGAAGGCGTGGAAGCGTTCCTGAAGAATATTGCGCCCAGCCTCGGCAAGTCGGTGGACGAGATGCGAACCGCCTACTTCGAGACGACGGGAGCCTCTTCACTGCTCCAGCGCTGGGCGAAGCCGGAGGAAATCGCTGCGCAGATCGCGTTCCTGTGCTCGGAGCGCGCCTCAGCGATCAACGGCGCGGCGCAGCGCGTCGACGGCGGCATCATCCGCTCGCTCTTTTGACTGCGTGACGACTGAGAAGCGGAGCCACAAAGGACACAAAGGACACAAAGGAAAGCTGTTTAACCCCTCATCCCTCCGCTCTCATCCCTCATCCCTTATTGTCCGCAGCCGATGGACTCCGACAGGAACCTGGCGAACGTGTAACCCATGTTCCCCGGCACTCTTGTTACCTATCCCCCGGCTGGCCACCGCTTGCCACAAGGAGATTCAGACGGCGGACCTCGCATAGCTGACGGTCAAGATTTCCCACTGATGCCCGTCCGGTTCGTTCCAGTAGATATTGCTGCCTCCAAGTTGCGTGTTGACCCGCATGTCCACAGGTCCACGCACCGTACTGCGATACTTGATTCCGGCCGCCTTGATGCGCATCAGTATGGAATCGAACTCCTCCTGCCCGACGCGAAAACAGAAGTGGTAAACAGGATACTGTTCGTCCGTATACTGGAAATCCAGGGTCAACCCATCGTTGACGTAGACGGGGGAGAACTGTGCAGCTCCCGCTTCCGCCCATGGAACGCCAAGAA
>Ga0208185_1000475_pt1 | contig 17889 bp, 28 predicted proteins | sample EasRivMeERMLT700_FD_187532 | JGI IMG/M metagenome (GOLD analysis project Ga0208185, IMG submission 187532) | Soil microbial communities from meander-bound floodplain in the East River, Colorado, USA - East River MetaG ERMLT700 (SPAdes) (version 2) | ecosystem: Environmental > Terrestrial > Soil... | reverse complement strand
GAAAGTGACCGCACACGCCCACCGCGACCAAGCCGACTGCGACCGCTATTTTGCCCTCAAGAAAAATGAAATTTTGGCGAAGCTGCTGGAAGGCCGGCCCGTCGAGTAACCGCCATGACCAAGGATAGAGAAACCGCGCGCACCTGTTACGGCCGCGAATGGCAGACCCGCACGCGGCCGCGGATTTTGGCGCGCGATGGTTTTGAGTGTTTGCGCTGTGGACTCCCCGACCGGCCGGCCAACTGTCACCAGAGCGCGCTTGATATTGCGCACCTGGACGGCCGGCCGCGGCCGCAGCATGAACCCGACGACGATAATTTGGCGACCCTTTGCCGGCGCTGTCATCGGGCCCACGATTTTAAAGCGATGGGCAGCGGCTTATTCGGTCTACGTCGCCCGCCGTCGCGCCGAACGCATCGCCGCGGCCGACGCCGGCCGGCCCATACTCGCCATGCTTGCGGCCAGCGACCCCGGCGCTACGCTTTGACCACCAGCACCGGCCCGAGCCCTTCCCGCTCCAGTTTGCCGGCAGGCGGCGCAGCTGCGACGCCAATGCGGGTTGTACTCAATTGCTGTACCAAGTGCGCGCGCATGGCGTCGCGTTGCTCGTTGAAGTCATCCGTACCAGATTCAACGAACAGCGACGCCAGAAACGCCACCAGCAAATGTATAAAAGCCTCATAGGGCAAGAGCGCGTCCGGATGCCTCAACTTGACGTGGGCCCGCACTGCTTCAGCCACAATCAAGTATTCGACTTTGGCCCCGCTGTCGAGATCGGCCACCGGCCCGGCCACGGCCGGCCCATAGACGAACTCGCCGCACATCTGGCAACAGCAAATCACGCGGCCACCGGCCCCGGATCCGCAGGCCCGGCCGGCGCGTCTTCTTCGAAGGCGTCTTCGAAATCCGCCAGCCACCCGGTTAGCTGTGGATCCTGAATCACCGCGACCGCATCGCCCAACAGCACCGGAGGCAAAGAACGCAACAAGGAAACCAAACCCTCAGCGCCCACCGCGGCCACCGAATTATAAACTTCGACCCCTTCCGTTTTCACCAGCAGTTGAGCAAACGCCGAACCTGAGTAACCGTCTCGATACGAGGCCAGCGCCCGTTTCCCAATCCGCATAAACATAACCGCTTCAGGCGGCAATCCGAAACGCATCATTTCCCCCTCGTCTGAACTCGCGGCCGGCCCGACGGCCGGCCCCAACGGACCCGACACCCCCGCCGCGGCCGGCGCGACCACATGCAGACCCGAGCCCGGCGCGGCCGCGGCCGGCGCTTGCGCCCCGCGGACCAGCAGCGGCAACAGACCCGTTAGCAACGCCGGCAGTTGATCGGCCCAACCCGGCGCAGCCGACCCGCGCGAACCGAGTTTATCGGCGAATTCGATCATGCTCGAAACGATGGACAGTTGCCCTTGGATCCCTTCGACCGGCGCAGGCGTCGCGCGATCTTTCAAAAGCACCATCATCATTTCGTGTTGCTGATCCATCTTTTGCGCCATGTACCGGAACATCTCACCAGAGGCCCCGCCATCGCCGGCCGGTTTGTTGGCCGCGATCACCGCCGCGGCCGACTTGTAGGCATTACCCATAATTTCAATCGCCGCAGTCTGCGCGAGATCGGCCGGCCGCGGTTTGGCACCATCGGCCAGAACAGTTTTGGTAAGCAAGGCCATCTCAGCGACAGCCGCGGAAGCAGCGTTATTTTGCATCGTATCTTCACCCCTTGCCGAATCTTCGACCCATTGCCCGCGCGCCCGCAGGCCGTCTATGTACCCAACGTTTTTCGGATGCCCGCGCACCACCTCGCGTTGATCGAGAATCGGCGGCGCTCCCTCCACTTCCAATTCCAGAACGCAGCGACTCAACTGCGAAGGTTTCGCATTGGCGTCGATGAAAAAAATCTGGTAGTGCCCGGAGCCGTGCGTCCGGAGCACATAGGCCCCGTCCATTTCGTTCTGAATATCCAAAACGTTCTTTTCATGGCCCGTCAAACTACGGTCGATTTTTGGAAACAGCCTGTATAGGTGGTACTGCGTCGCGTCGCGCGGTTGATACGCCGCGGTTGCGGCCCAGAACTCCGGAGGCTTCAGGTTTTTCTTCAGTGTCGGCGCGGCGGCCGGCGCTGTTTCCAGGCTTGCAATCGTCTCGATTTTTGCTCTACGTGGCATGACTAAGGGCCCCCATGGTAAGAAACGGATTTAGGATAGGCTAGTCTATTGTTTGTTTGATTGATCACAATAAATCAAGTGATCATTTGGGAAGTGACCCGGCACCAAAACACCGCTTCCCGCCCGCCTTTCCACCCCAATTACCCCGCCGTTTCCCCCCGCCCGTCGCCCATCGTGCCCGGCACCTTCCCGCGCCCTGCAGCAGTCGGAACCCGCGACTTTCCGGCCGGCGCAAAAATTCAGGCCATCGCCCGGCCCGCCAGTGACGACCACGCCACCAGCGACACCGCGGCAATCATGGCCGAGGTAATCCGCCAGGACAGCCGACACCCCGCGATCGCGGCCGCAGCCGCGGCCGCGGTTGCCGGCCGGCCGACCGTCGCCGATAAGCTCACCGGGATTTTTGAGTGGATCAAAACCCGCGTGCTATTCCGCGACGATGCCGAGGCCGCAAGGAACTTGCAAGGCTTCACCCTGGCGCGGCCGGAAGACACCGAAGTCTTAATCCGCCCGGCCGACCTGCTACAAATGTTCACCCCGGCCGGCGACTGTGACGACTTTACGATGTTGGCCGCGGCCATGATGCGCGCGTCCGGAATCCCGGCCGCACTCGCCACCATCGCGGCCGATCTGCGCGACCCCGGCACCTACTCGCACGTTTACGCCGTCGCCCACACGCCGGCAGGCGACATAGCCATGGATACCAGCCACGGGCCCGGCCCCGCATGGTATGCCGCGGCCGCACCGAACGGCAAAACCCAACTTTGGGAAATTGACGGACCTATGAAAAATTTAGGAAGCACGCCCGACTGGGCAGCGCAGTTACTTGCGGCCGGCACCGACATTGCCAAGATGCAGGCCACGCCCGAGGGATACTACCGCGGCAGCGACGGCACCGTTTACCGACTTCCCGAACAGCCCACCAACGCGAACCCGTTTCTCTATGCCGGCAGCGCCCAGGCCGGCAGCGGATCCGGAACCCTGCTTTTAATCGTGATCGTCGCGGCCGTGTTTCTCTACATGATGAATCGGCGGAACGCATGAAGAAGACCGCCGCGAAGAAAACCGGCCCGCCGACCATCCGGCCCGGCCAGTGGGTCAAGCTCCCCGACGGCCGCGGCCAAGTGCGGATCCGCAAGACGCCGGCCGGCCAGGCCGTCGAGTACCGCGCGACGCCGGCCACCCGCAACGGATTGCGACCCGACAAAGGCAAGGAATCAAAGCGCGTCGCTGCAGCCGCCAAAAAGTATATCGCCGCGGCCGCGGCGCGAAAGAGAGCCCGGCCCTAAATGCTGATAGGCGTCGCCAGCGTGCAGAGCAAAACCGAGATCGCCAGCATAGGCAGCAGCGGCGCAGGCATCGCTCTATCCATCGCGGCCCCTGCCTTGATCAAAGCCGGAATCATCACGGCCGCGGCCGTCCCCTTAATTGGCGCAGGCATCGCCGCGGTTTCGGTCCTGGCCGGAATCCTGATTAAAAATTCGGGATGCGGCCAAACCTGCGTCGTCACCTCGCAATGGGCGAACGAAGCCGCGGAACTTTTGCAGCGCAACTCTGACGAGTACTTCGCCCTGCCCGCCCCGCGATCGCGCGCCAACCAGCAGATTGCGCTACAGACCTTTGATTCGGTTTGGGCCCGACTGGTTGAGCTTTATTCCAACCCCGCAGTAGGCGACGCCGGAAAAACCGGAATCGCCGACCGGCAGGCCGGCGCGTGCAAGTGGAAGCAGAACCAGACCGGAGGCCACCCGGGAGAGCCCGCCATCGGTGAGTGTTGGAACTGGTTCAACGGATACCGCGACCCGATCGCCAACGACCCCACCACCGAAACCAGCGCCAGCGCCGCGGCCCTGGCCCCCCTTACCGACGCGACCGGACTGGACGCCCCCGAACTGTTTTTAGCCGGCGCGCTTTTGATCGGACTCTTTCTATGAGCTATGTCATAACCACCCGCCGCACCCGCCCCGCCCTCCGAGGTTTGGGCTTCACCTATTACGACCTCTTGCAGCAGGCCGGCCGCGAAGAATGCGACCCGAAAGATTCGGCTTGCGTCGGCCGCAACATTCAGAGAGCCAACACAGTAGAAAACCTCTGGATTGACAAGTACATGACGGACCCGAACACGGCCAACATTTCCGCGCCGAAAATCACCGTCGCTGTGGACTACAGCAAGGCCGCGACCGATTCGTTTATGGCCAATCAGCCGCAAGACCAAGGCAGCGTCAGCGTGAACGGCGGCAGCTTCATAAGCACGTACTCTATGGAGCAGCAACAGCAGGCCACCAACGACACAGCCGCGGCCGCAGCTGCAGCGCAGGCCGCAGCCGACGCCCAGGCGCAAGCCGTCGCCCTGGCCCGGCAGCAGGCCCAGGCCGCAGCAGCGGCCGCAGCTGCAGCAGCCGCGGCCACCCTCAAAGCGCAGCAGAGCACGTTTAACCCGCTTGCCCCCGCCAGCGGATCCGGCACCGCCAGCGGATCCGGCACCGCCAGCGGATCCGGCACCGCCAGCGGATCCGGCACCGCCGACACCACCAAGTACGCCACCGATCCAAACGTCAAAAGTACCCCACTGAGCGCACCGAAACCTTGGATCGCCAATTTACCGGCCAGCTTGCAACCCCTGGCCGCGGCCGCAGCAGACGCCCCCTGGTACATATGGGCAGGCGCGGCCGGTATCGCGGTTTATGCCGCAAGGAAAAACTGAAATGGACATGAAAGTTTTGTTGATCGCGGCCGGCGCTTATGTCGCCTACAAGCTCTACAGCGCCCAACCCGCCCCCGCCCCCGCATCGCCGCAGCAGGACCCGGCCGGCACCGCAGCTGCAGCAGCAGCAGCCGCCAAAGCCGCGGCCGACCAAGCCGCGGCCGTCGTGCCCCCCACCGTGAACGCGACCACCCGCGCGCTACTGGTGAAGGCCAACGGAGGCGACCCCGCCAAAACCGCCAGCTTCCACGGATGGAACTATCTGTATCGCGCGGCGCGCGCTCCGAGCGCCACGCTACCCGCCCCCGAAGATGTCGGAATGGGAGACGGAAACGGACTGATCACCGTCGATGAGTACCTAGCCGCGATTGGCAAAGCCGGTCTTGCCGGTTTGCGCGGACTGGTAGCCATCACACAAGGCAGGTTCTAACATGTTCCAGCGCAGCAGCGGCCGCGGCGGATTGCGTGGAGAAATCGCCGAATACCTGGACACGTTACCCGACCTTGCCGAAGATGACCCGATCTTTGCGCCCATCCCAGGCAATGAAGACGGGCCCGCCCTCACACCCGAGCAGATCGCAGCCAGCGGAGGCTACACCTACCCGCGGCCGACCGGCGCAAACAGCCTAGAAAACGCGCTTCACCAGCAGGCCGGCAGCGGCGGATTCAGCGCCAAGACAGACGCCGCTTTTGCCTCCATCGCCGCGGCCATCGCCGCAGCCATCGGCAGCGGATCCGGCAGCAAGACCCCGACGGCCGCGGCCGCGACGCCGGCCGGCACCGCTCCCAAAATTCTAGGCTTGCCTGCGACCTACGTTTATATCGGAGGCGCGGCCCTCGTTGTACTCGTGATCGCCAGCGCAGCCAGAGGCAGGCGCTAAAGTGTCGCTGTTCCCTGGCGTCGATTTGGCCGCATGGCTTGCCACCCACGCAGTAACGACCAAGATTCCCGGCAGCAGTGTTACCCCGGCCCAAATCATCGCGCCCGAAACGATGTACCCGCGGCCCCCGGCCCCGCTTCCCGTTCTCACGCCGGCCGCGGAATCGTGGACCGTGCCCCCGGCCGACGGCGCGGCCGCGGAAGCCACCATAAACGATGTCATCGCGCGCACCAAGGCAGCGCAAGACCAGCAGGCCAGCGATTTTTTCCGCAACTCGTTTCCCGTTGATATCGGCGACGATGCCGCGATCTTGCCGAACCTGGACTTGCTTTTGCCGTCCGCGTCCACTTTGGCGAAAGTCGCAGCCATCGCAGCCGCGGCGCTGCTTTTGATTCTTTTCATCGAGAGGAAATAATGATCGTGACTACCGTTCCCGCTGTTTCGACCCGCCCCACCCTTTGCGGTTTGGGATGCACCACCCCCGGCCAACCGTGCGCAGGATGCGCCAGCAACCCGGCCAACCGCGGCGGCGCACTCCGTGGTTTAGGCTTGACCCTGCCCGACATTTCCGGTTTGCCGGCCCCGCTCAATTCCTGGCCCGTGCTTATCGGCTTGATCCTGGCCGCACTGTTTATTTTCGGCGGCGGCGCCGCGGCCCTCAGTGGCAAAGCCGGCCGGCGCAAGGCACTGCGCAAGGCAGGGTACAAGGCCCAGGCCGAACGCGCCCGACTTCTCGCGGCCGAGTAACGCCCCATGAAGAAGACCCCGCCAAAACGAGCTCGAGCAAGGAAGGCGAACCCGGCCGACGAAGCCGCAGCGATCGCCGCGGCCGCAGACCTGGCCGGCGACTTCCACGGCCGGCAGGAAGGCCGCGTCCGAGTGTATGCCGAGCCCGAGAACGTTTACCCCGCCCTGGCCGGTTTAGGCGCTCTGGTTTCCCTCACCATCGAATTGTACGGCCAGTATTTCAAGATCCCGTTTAGCAAGGCAGGGGTAAAACTTGCGTGCACGCCCGACGGCCGCAACCTGCATTTCGTCGGAGGCGATCAGGAAATTGATTTGGCGTCGCTGTACATCGAAACCGACAAAGACCAAATCGACCTTGGCCCGGTTTCACACATCGTCTACCACACCAAAAAAGGGTTTCACGACTTTGCACCCGTAGACTACGTGCACCAATTCGGCGAGGAATCCGGAGAAGAAGACCGGCCGACTTTGGGTTATTCCCCGCTCAACAAAAAAATCTATCTGTCAGGCGGCGCATACAGCGTCCGGCCGGAAGGCATCGTCAATTGATCTCAGCGCACACCGTCGCCCGCCCCAAGTTTACGGCCGTGGTGAATCCCACGCGGCCGCAAAAAAACCCAGGAGTAACAACGCTACTGGGCCTCATCAATCCGCACGAAGGAGCCAACATGTCAGTAACGAAAAAGGCCCGGAAGCCGAAGAAGACCACCACCCCCGCGGCCCAAAAATCCCACCTTGCAAAATACCAATTCAAGGCGAAGAAGAACCCCGCCAAGGCGACAGCCGTTAAAAGCTACAAGCCGAGGCGGAAGCGCAACCCGTCGAACATCCCGACGATTCTGCAGCGGCCGCTTGAACTGCTCAAAGCCGGCGCAGTCGCCGCGATCGCATACGCCGCAACCCGCCAGTTGCCCCAATGGGCCCTTGGCGCGCGCAACACGTCGTACATGGGATACGGCGCGAACTTTGCGACCGCCCTGCTACTTACCGCCCTGGCCGACAAAGTGTTGGGCAGTGAGGCAGGCAAGGCCGCGTTTGCCGGCGGCGGCGCGTACTGCGTCGCGCGCATCGCCGACGACCAAACGCCCCTTGGCGCGACCCTCAATTTGCAAGGCGTCGGCGACTCGCGCGCCCTTGGCGGTATCGTGCCCGGTTACTTCGCATCGCCGGCCATCGTGGACCGCAAAGGGAACCCAATCATTCCGCAGGCGATCATTGACGCGGCCGTTTCTGCCATGCCGCGGCCGGTTGAGCTAGCCCCGCGCGCCGCAGCTGCAGGCGTCGGCCGTTTCGCCAACCGCCTGTAAAGCCCGGCCGCACCTCTGGAAAAACTTTCCGCGGCCAGCGCCAGCAGCACCGGCCGGCCGCAAAACCTTTTGACCGCACCACGAACCGCTCGAAAGAGCCAAGGAAGAAGAAAACCACATGACGCCCTCCGTTCCCTCGAATTATGTTCCCGGCGTTCGTCGCCGGCAGGTTACCCCGCTGTACGACACCTTGACGGTTGCGACCACCACCGCCATAGGCGCGCAGAAAATTCTGTTTGGATCCGTCGCCGGCACCGTCGGAATCCAAAACACGAATATGTCGCAGGCATTTCAGCTGCCCGGCACCGAGAAATTTACCGTCGCCGCTATGCGATTCGTGGTTGTGTCCAGTGTGATCGCCGACGTTATCGGCATCATGACCAATTACGTGCTGCGTCTGATCCGCGGCCGTGCGGTTGAACTGGAAGCGCCCGTCGAGTACTTCGCAGGCGGCGCAGGCCCGGTTGCGCCCCTCGCGGCCGGCACCATCGTATCCAACGGCGTGCAGGATCCGCGCGCCGTCGCGTCGCTGGGAGAAAATCCGATCATCATCGAAGGCAGCGACCACTTCGAAGTGCAGTTGGTAGGAGCCAGCTACACCACCACCGCGGCGCTTGTTGTCCGCGTTTATCTTGATGGATGGTTCGACAAAGGCGTGCAGTAAGCGCGCCCGCGACCCGAACCACTTTCAAGCAAGCCGGCCGGCCGGCCGTCCCTCCGAACGGCCGGCCCCGGCCCTTTTTGAATCCGAACCAACAAGGAAAAAATCATGAAATCTCTAGGCGAAGTTAACGCGCTTGCGACCCCCACCATTACCGACCCGCAAACGGGAATTGTTTACTACGTTGAAGCCGGCGCGGAACCCTTCGACGTGGTTTTGACCAGCGGCCAGGAACTCAAAGACTTGTCGCAATATTTCCCGAAAGACAGCCTCTTTCTGATCACCGGATTAGCCGGCACCCAGACCGGCGCGTATCAAATCCAGCTCACGCTACCTGACGGAAAGCTGCTCAGCTCCGCGGCCGTGCGCAACGCGAATCTGGTAGGCACCGGCCAGTTTCCGACGGTCACATGGCCCCCGATCAAAGTTCCGCAAGGCGGCAAAATCGGCATCAACGCTATCAAGGATCTTTCCGGCGCAGGCAATACGATCCAACTGGTTTTTCAAGGCGTCCGACTCTTTCCCATGCGCGGTTAGTGGGGAATGAAATGTCAATGTCCGTTCGAGTTTGCGGCAGCAGTGACCGGCACCAGTGGCGACGACCACTTGACCGCCGAAGTGTTAACCATGCTCCGCGAACTCCACGGACAGCCAGTCATGGTTTATGTTCTACGCACCCCCAGGCCCAGGCAGGAAGAAATAAAATGGACGCGACATTTGCGGCAGTTCTGGCGCTTCTTGTCACCACGGCAATAGGACTGTATAAAGACCGCCGTAACCGGCAATGGGACCGTGAAGACCGCGAACGCAAAGCCGCGGAAGTTAAAGCGCAGCTTACCGCCCAGGCCAGCAGCGTTGAAACCGCACTCCACACCCAAGCTAGCCACATCGCCGAGAGCACGGCCACGCACCGCCAGCGAACCGACGACGTGTTAGCCGCGGCCGCGGCGCAGATGGGAGAGGTACACGCCCAACTCGAAATGCTGGTAACCGCACTGCCCGCGATCGCGGGCCTAAAGCTCCCCGCCATCCCCCCGCCCGAGCCCACCGCCGAGCGCCGATTTATTGAACCGGCCCAACCCCACACCAAGGAACCGCAGCGATGATTGACAACCTAAACGAAAACTTTGCCGGCCAGTTTCGCCACTCTCAATATTTGGCCCAGGTAATCGCAGCCATGCAGGATCACCGCGACGCCCCCGGCCAACGGTTGATACTGCGCACCGTGCCTGACGACAGCAACGTTTCGGTTGCGGCCCTTGGCACCTACGAAGGCCGCGTTACCCTGCCCGCCAATACCCGACTGTTTGCGCTATCCGGCACCAGCGCCGAAGCCGCAGGTTTTGACCTCCAGCTAAGACAGACCGCCAACGGCGCAGCCTATTTTGGCAAGCGTACTTTTTTCAGTAACGCGACCGGCAGCGCAGCCGGCAGCACGCCCCAGAACCCGCAGCACTTTTTAGCCCGGCCGCTTTTGATCGTCGCGCCCGGCGATCTTTTAATCCAGATTTGGAACCGCGCCGCAGTGCCCAATGCGATTCAACTTGTATTGTGGTTTGCCGGCCCCGAGGACGCACAATAAAATGATCATCGCCGACAATTGGGCCCGCACCCCGCAGACTACGCCGCTTGCCATCTTTGCCAATAGCAACGCCCTGGCCGATTACAGCCCCACCAACCCGCCCGCGGCCGTCGCCGCGGCCACCGCCGCGGCCGCGATCGCCACGCTTGCCAGCGAAGCCGAGGCCGCGTTACGCGCCATACGCGCGGCCCCTTCTGCCAGCTTTGGCGGATTGGGCGAACCGAGTCACCAGCCCTTCGACCTGATAGGCGTCGGCCCGAACATCGCCATTAACGGATCGCAGGGTTTCCGAATTGCGATTTACGAATTGTTGCTCTACAACGCCGGCGAATCGCAAACCATTTCACTTCTGGCCGGCACTCAGGATCTTATGGGCCCGATCCGAGCCATAGGCGCAGGCGTCGGTTTATTTCTCCCCTGGCAGGAGATCCCATACTTCACCCTTCCCGCGGGTTTGCCCTTCATCATTGCCGGCAGTTCCCTAGCCGCGGGCCCTCTGGGAAGTGAGACGACCGGATTTATTAAATACCGGATGCTCAACAACAGCAGCACGTAACCGCCATGCCGAAACCCACCGCCCCGCCCGCCCGCCGCGGCCCCATCACCGGCAGGCAATTTTATAACGTGATCAGCGCCGAACTGACCAACTCTTTCCCGGCCGCGTTTCTCGCGCGGCGCGATGTTCAGCGGTTGCTACTTTTTTTCAATCGCAACATCGAAGACCACTTCGACCGCATCGAAGCCGCAAGGAACACCATGCACACCATCGCAAAACTTCTCTGTCTCGCCGCACTGTTCACCAGCGCCAGCTATGCCCAACTATTCGGAGGCCGGCCCGCCCCGCAGTGGGCCCGCTCCAGTGTCACTTGCAGCGCCGCACCGAATTTCGACTTGAAGGCCGCGACCGCTTTTGATATCACGCTATGCGCGACGCCGGCCACAGCCACGGTTTCGAATGTGAGTTTAGTAGACGGCAAAATCGTATCGTTTCTAATCTGTCAGGACGCGACCGGCAGCAAGGTTTTCACATGGCCGGCCGACATGTTCGGCACCGCCGACATACCCACCATGCCGGCGCGCTGTCTTGCCCAGTCCTTCATGGTTGCCGGCACCCAACTATGGGCAGTTTCGACCGGCGCGCAACAGACAACCGTGCCCGTACCGTCGGCGCTGCGCGTGCCGCTTGTCGGCGGATCCACCTTTCCGAGTTCATCGCTTGCCCTTACCAACGAATCCGGAGGCGTCGCTTTTACGATTGGCGCAGACAGCGCCTTTCCGCGCGGATTCGGACAGACGCGCACGGCCGGCAGCACCACAATTTCACTCATGGCGTTTTGGATCACGCAAAGCAGCGGAACTACCAACATGTTCGGCTTTACAAACGCCCGCGTCGCCAACGGAACCAACGACGCCGAAACCTGCGGTTATGAAGGCACCGGCACCGATGGAGTAGTCGCCCACCGCATGTTGAACCAGTCCGATGCCAGCATAAAAAACACATGGGGCAGCGCCAGTGTGACCGGCCACAGCTTCACCGACGCCAGCCACCCGTTACTGGTGAGGTACACCCAGACCGGCACCGCAGGAGGCACCGCCAAGTGTGAGGCGTCGATTGACTTTGGCGCGACCTGGATAAATTTAGGCACCCGGCCGAGCGATTATTTCGGCACCCTGGCCCAAGGTTATTGGGCAGTGGGCGGAATCTTCGCCGCGGCCAGCGGAACCACGATGCACCTATCCGCCCTCAGCGTCGAATAAAACCGACAAGGAAAAACTATGCCAACGTTGCCCGACGACCCGCTACAAACAGCGCGCGACCACATCGCGCAAGATCCCTTTATGTGGGCCCTGATCTTCATCGGTTTCGGATACGCCCTTGGAATCATGACCGCGCCCACCATGCGGATTGGCGGCCGACGTTGAGCAGCAGTACCGACCGCAGACGAAAGCAGGAAACTATGAAAGCTCTGTCATTCATCGCAAAGTTTTTGCCCTTGATCCTTGGCACCGTTGTTGCCGTGGAAGCCACCGTCACCGCGCCCGGCGCGACGAAGGCACAAACCGCGCTTACTCTGATTCAAGTCGGCGCGCAGATCGCAGGCCAAGCGATTCCCGAAACCCACGTCAAACTGGTTTCGGACGTGATTAACTCCGTTGTTGGAACGTTCAACGAAAACGGAGTATTCACCAAGAGCAGCAGCGCCGCAAAGACCACCGCGGCGCAGGCGTAAAAAAGAGAGAGGCCGCGGCCGCAAAAATGCCGACAGTCAGTTTCCAGAAAATCACGACCGGAGAGTTTGACGTTCTGTTAGACGGCCAGCCGACCGGACACCACATCGTGAACGGATCCAAAGGCACCAGCGGCCACGGCCCGAACATGTACGGGATTATCAAGCCACCCGGCACCGTGCGATGGATTGGCACCCTGCAGGCTTGCAAAAAAATCCTCACGTTCACTCTCACCAAAAAGAACCCGGCCGCTTATACCGTCCACAACCCCGCGACCGGCCTGCAGCCAATCGAACTGATTACAGACCGCGCCAAACGCTACCGCGCGCAGCAGGCCAACCAGCAGACGGAGAGGCGCTGTATCTATTGCGGCCAGGAGGCCGGCCGCTTGGACGTGGAGCACATCAACGGACGCGAGGCCGACAACGCCCCGGAAAATCTGGCGTACGCTTGCCGGCCGTGCAACACCGCGAAAGGCGCGCACTTTGCCAAGCACGGAATCGGCGAGAAGACCGCACAATTCAACCCCACGAAAAAAGGCGGCGCGGCCAACTTGCACGAATGGGAAGAAGCTATTGGCGCGATCATCCCGCGCAAAGGCGCGAAGTATGCCGGCAGCAACTACGGAGCCGGCAGCGGCCTATTCACCACCGCCGAGGCCGTCGCCCTGATTCGCGCCACGCCCGCGGCCAAGCGTAGCGAATTCGGAAGCAAAATTTGGGGCAAGCGATACGCCCGCGGAACCGCAGGCAAAGAACCAATCCCGTTTTAGTCCGTGACCCACAGCAGCACCAGCACGGCCCCGAGCGCCACCGCACCCCACACCAGCCCCTCACGAGTACCAATACCCGCGGCCGCGGTTTCGAGATCCACCGCCGCCCCGCCGAACGCCGGCAGATCGAACCCGACCGACTCCGCAACCACAGGCGGCGCACTCCCACCGGCCGGCCCGCTTGCATTCAGCGGAGTATCGGTAGCAATGCCGATCCAGCCGGCCACCGTGCGCGCGTAACTGTGCGGTTGATTGGAGTCAGCGGCCGGCGCATAACCCGCATACACGCCCGGTTTGCCCGCAAAGAATTCATCCAGCGTCAGACCGCGCGCAATGTTTTTCCGGACCTGCTCTTTCAGCGCCGCATACCCGGTTGCATAGTCCGGAAATTTCACGTAGCCACTGACCACCGGATAAGAACCCCATGAACGCAGGTTACCCGGATTGTTATTGCGCGCGGCCAGTGAATCGGCCCGCCCGCCCCCTTCAACCCGCGCGATGGCCGCGGCCAACTGTTCAACCAGATCCATACTCTCTATCGTCCCACCGGCCGCGGCCGGCCCACAATGAGAGAATGCCGAACCCGCCCGAATGGGCCCGCGGAATCGAAGAGATTGCGCCCGGCGTTTATGTTGATGCCGACCAAGCGATGCACCTGGACACGGCCCGACTTTGCGAGGCCCACGGATACCCACCGACCCAGGCCAACCAAGACGCCATCGCACGCGCGGCGCGTGAACTATTTGCACGCGAGAGCCGTATCAAGCCGTAGCACGAACGCCGGCCGGATCCAGCCAGGCGCAGGCCGCGGCCGCGGCCGCGATCGCGCGCCAGCTGCTCCGCGCGGTTGCGTCGGACCCCTGCAAACATTGAGGTTGAAAAAACGAAGGTTTTTCGCTCGAAAATCAGGCGTAGCACGAATCTTGCAAAAAGCAGGTTAGAAGCCGAACGCCCGGCGCAAAATTATCCAGTAATCGACATAGGCGAAACCGAAAAAGACAAACCACAGAATCACGCCGAAGGTCCACACCAGACACCGCGCCAAGATCGCGCGCCCGCGTCGAGAGAGCATACACGCCCACCCTAGCAGCGATTGACACCCGGCCACACGCGCGCTATCGTTCCGGAAGCAACAGCCGGCCGGCGCGTCGCTCTACTTTCCGGCCGGTTTTTTTATTCAGCAAGGAACCCGAGCCCATGGCCCCGCAAAGAAAAAAGCCGCACACGTCTTTTGATTACGCGCAGACCGCAATGCTATTTGCGCAACTGGCCGACGACATCACGCCGGCCGAACACGAGCCCTACCGCGACGCGCGCCGCTTGATCGTCTATCACCTGCGAACCGCGGCCACCAGCGCCCGCCAGATCGCCGAACAAATGGCGCAGTTAGAAAGCATAGGCAGCGACGCGCAGCCGGCAGCGCCGCGGCCGGCCGCGAAATGAAACGCCCGGCGCGCACCATCCCCATGCAGCCGCCCCCGGCAAAGTGGCGCATGGACCCGGCCGTACGACTTTCGCCAAACGATGTTCTAGGCGTCGAGCGGCGCGCCGACGTGATCGAGTACGACGGCCGCGAAGTCGGTTTACCCTTCAATGTTTTTCTGCCCCCAGGCATGCCCGTCTATGGGCCCGCTAACATAGAAGAAATGAAAGCCCGACACCCGCAGCAGGCGCGCGACGACGCCCAGGCGCGCGGCCAAACCAACGACCGCACGCGCGGACTTTTTAACCTGCTACCGGATGCCGTCGAACTCGCGGCCGAGGCCACACCCGCGCCGACTGGTGAAGAATCGGCACACCGCGAAATTGCAGGCCCGCGGCCACAACCTGTTGTGGTCGAGCCCACCGCACCGGCCGCGGCCGACCCCGCGGCCGGCCGGCGCGATGCAGACTAAACCGCTTGCGAGTTTTGAGCGGTTGACATAAACCCGGATTACCGGAAGTGCGCCCGTACCACTCCAGAGAGTGGTAAACGCACGCCAACGCCCCCACCAATTCAAATTCTTATTGCGGACGGCCGCGCCTGATTCTATCTTGGGGAGTAACAAAACTTTCCGGTTCGCCCCACGCGCGCCGGACAAGAGGGAAGCCAGGCGAGGGAATCGCAACAAGAGGCACCCTTCCACTCCTTCCCGTGCTCTGTTATTCTGGGTCCGGTTCTGTCATTCCGGCCGGTTTGACAGGGCAGCAGCAAGGTTAGAGGGAAGGGCGCAGGGATGCCGCAAGGCATCGACTCAAACCGGCCCCTTCCCACTTACTCTTTTTTTGAGTCGAGAGAAGAAGACCACGCGACCCGCCAGCCAACCCGCCGCAAGGAACCCAGGGCAACGGCTATGCTCACGCCCGAAGAACTTACGGTGCTGGAGTCGCTATGCTCCCGCGCCCGCGTCGCCGGCACGCAAGAAGCCGACGAGCTCGCCCCCGGCGATGTGGTGCAGATCCGCCCCGGCTTTGATCCCCACTGGCAAACCTCGCTTATGTTGGTTGGCCGCGTACTCGATGGGAAAATCAGCGGCACCATTTTGGAACCGCACCGCGGAGGCTACCGGGAAGCATGGTACACATACCGGCGACCGGAACTATTCCGCATCGGCCGGCTTCCCTTCCCTGAACCCCCCGCCAGTGTGCGCGCCATGTGCTACTGCCCCCCTTGCCCCCTCTGTCACAGCATCGGACGCAAGCCTCCGCAACGCGAGACGACGGAACCAAAAGGGAAAAAGTAGACGACCTATTCGTTATCCGAAGCTGACACCCAGGCTTCGGAAAACCGTTACTCCGGGCATCGCCTCGGATAACGAAAATCATGCCGCGCTTTGTAGATCCCCTTAATAAATTCCTACCGCCGTTTGCTGTCGAATCCGCCAAGACAGAACAGCAGGCGACGAGCAAGAACCCCAAGAGGTAAGGAGCATCTACAACCGCTGAATCCATTCTGCCTGTAGTCCCTGCCTCTCTGCAATTCCCAATTTAGAAATTCTTTGGTGACGTGCCGCGCCCCGGCGCGAGAGGGATTACAACCGTGCAATCCAACCGAGACGAACGCAAGGAACCGAACACAGCAGACAGAGCCAGCCAGCCGAACGAGCACGACAACAACCCGCGCCCCGGATGGGTACCGGCTTGGATGATTGCGGCCGGCATCGAGCCGTCCAACTCCGTCACGCTGAGCAAGCAGCAGCTACGCTCCATGATGCGGCCGACCCGCGAACTGGTCGCACAGGTGTGGGCATACGGCATGCTCCACAGCAACGGATACGGCGACCAGACCGCGCACATCAAAAAGAAAAACAAAGCCGTGCGGCCGGTCACGCCCGCGGATATCAGGTGGGGACTCTGGGACGAGGCGCGCGCCTACTACCGCGGCGCTGGCATCACCGACGCGCTACCCGAGAAGGAGACCAAGCAGCACATCCGGCGCGCACTGGAACGGCTGGAAATCGAAGGCATGGCCGAGCGCCGAACCGCAGACGGCCGGCCGCTTGCAGACCTGCCCCTACCCGAGCGCAAAGCAATTAAGAACCCCGTCTTGGTTTTTTGGGCCAAGCCGCGAGCAGCCGACCCCGCCAGCGTGCAGCAGCAATACGCCGAAGCAATCGCCCGGCAGAAGGCGAACAAAAACCAAAGTCAGGTAGCCATGACATGGCTACCTAATTTCTCTATTCCGCAGATTCTAAAAGCGCTAAAATTCGAAAATCTGAAAAAGTGTGTAATAACACCAGTTGTCTACCAACAGATAGTTGAACGCGCTTTAGAGCCGGCGAAACTTGCCATACAGGAGATTCTAACGCAAGCCGCGGCCGACGACGCAGCCGCCCCCGCCCCGGCACCACCAGAGCCCGCCCCCCCTGCCAAGCCAACCACGGCCCCGGAAACCACGCCAGCACCGGCACCAGACCCACCGGCCGGCCCTCCAGAAATGGACCGCAAAACCGCCAAATCAGGTAGCCATCCCATGGCTACCAAAAACGCGCCCCAGGTAGCCACCCCATGGTCCCCCCTAGAAAATCAATCAATCAAGAAAATAGAAGCGCCCGAGCCTTTCGCCGCGGCTCGAAAGAGTACGCCGGCCAGGACGGGCAGCCAACCCACAAGGAAAAACCCACCTAAGACGGTTGATGATCAAACCCGGATCCATGCAGCACCCGCCCCCGCTCCCCCGAAATTCGCCACCGGCCGCGACGCAGCCAAAGCCATCTACAAAGAAAAAACCGGAGTACTCCCGACCGTGAAACTTTGGGATGAGATCGAAGCCACCCTAACCACGGCCGGCCGCACATGGGATGAATACGTGGAGTCACTACAGGCCGGCCGGCACATCGAGAACGTTTGGAAAAATCCGCCCGGATTCATGCGCAGCCACGCGCGCAAATTGACCAGTGCAGCCGCGACGGTTTCGAGCCCGCAGTTAGCCGAAAAACCGCAGTGCAAACGATGCGGAGCACGGAACAACAAAGGCGCAATTTTCGCGCCCGACCAAAAGACAATTGTTGTGTGCCCTGACTGTTCCGACACTCCCGAGTGGCGCGCGGAACTCGCGGCCAAACGTCACGCGGCCACCGCGCGCCAGGACAAACCGAAATGAAAAAAGCCAAGGCCCCGCGACCGGCACCATGGAACGGGAAATGCTTTGTGTGCGACGGGCCCACCCACGGCCAGAAAGTGACCGCACACGCCCACCGCGACCAAGCCGACTGCGACCGCTATTTTGCCCTCAAGAAAAATGAAATTTTGGCGAAGCTGCTGGAAGGCCGGCCCGTCGAGTAACCGCCATGACCAAGGATCGAGAAACCGCGCGCACCTGTTACGGCCGCGAATGGCAGACCCGCACGC
>Ga0208185_1000471_pt1 | contig 18050 bp, 13 predicted proteins | sample EasRivMeERMLT700_FD_187532 | JGI IMG/M metagenome (GOLD analysis project Ga0208185, IMG submission 187532) | Soil microbial communities from meander-bound floodplain in the East River, Colorado, USA - East River MetaG ERMLT700 (SPAdes) (version 2) | ecosystem: Environmental > Terrestrial > Soil... | reverse complement strand
AGAAGTGAGCTCGTAGTGGTGCCCGCGCCCGTCGGGCTTGGGTGCCGACTCGACGACACCGAGCCGTTCGAGCTGCTTGAGCCGCTGTGAGAGCAGGGTACGGGAGAGTCCGGGCGCGCCCTCCAGGATCTCACTGAAGCTTCCGCAGCCAAGATACAGGTTGCGGATGATCAGCGGTGTCCAGCGCTCGGCGAAGATCTCCGCGCCACGTGCGATGGGGCAGTACTGGCCGTACGTCCTCACGACGCCAGTGTTGCGCACCCGCCTTCGGTTGTGAAGTCCAGATTCTTGACTTCACAGCTGCGGCCCGCCGTGGTCCGATGTGGCCATCGAGAGAGGAGGACCCGATGACGACATCGACGACCGCGGAAGTCGGCCACGGAGGCAAGAAGCCAACCGTCGTGGAGATCGACGGGTTCCGAGGCCGGCTGATCAGTGCCGACCACGCCGACTACGACAGCGCCCGCGCAGTCTGGAACGGTGCCATCGACCGGCGCCCGCGCCTGATCGCCCGATGCATCGGGACCTCCGACGTGGTCGCGGCCGTGCGTTTCGCCCGCGACCACGATCTGGAGATCGCCATACGGGGCGGAGGCCACAACGTGGCGGGCACCGCCGTTTGCGACGACGGGATCGTCATCGACCTCTCGGCGATGCGGGCCGTGCGGGTCGATCCCGCCGACCGCAGGGCCTGGGTGCAGGGTGGTGCGCTGTGGGGGGACGTCGACCACGAGACGCAGGCGCACGGTCTGGCCACCACCGGCGGAATTGTGAGCCACACCGGCGTCGCCGGGCTCACCCTCGGCGGTGGCGTCGGCTGGCTGATGCGCAAGCACGGCCTGACGGTCGACAACCTCCTCGCCGTCGACGTCGTGACGGCCGACGGCGAGCGGCTGCGGGCGTCCGAGGACGAGCACCCCGACCTGTTCTGGGCGTTGCGAGGCGGCGGCGGCAACTTCGGCGTGGTCACCTCGTTCGAGTTCCGCCTCCACTCCGTCGGGCCAACTGTCCTGGCCGGGCCCATCCTCTGGGACGCGACCGACGTCGGGGAGGTCCTCCGCTTCTACCGCGACTTCGTCCGCGACGCTCCCGACGAGCTCGGCACGGTCGTGAGGTTCGGCGCCGCGCCGCCGCTACCGGTCATCCCCGAAGATCTGCACTGGCGCCCGGTGGTGATGGTGGGTATCTGCTATGCCGGGCCGGTCGAGGACTGTGAGCGGGCGCTCCGCCCGCTCCGCGCATCCGGGACTCCCCTCCTCGACCTGGTCGGGCCCACGCCGTACGTGGGGTTCCAGAGCGCGCTCGACTCGACCGTCGTCCATGGTTGGAACTACTACTGGAAGTCCACCCACCTCCCCGAGCTCCGCGACGACCTCATCGACGTGATCGCCGAGCACGCGTTCTCCTGCTCGTCGCCACGGTCGTACGCGGCCATGTTCCATCTGAAGGGGGCGGTGAGCCGAGTGGCCCAGGGCGGGACGGCGTTCGGGAACCGGCAGGCGTCGCACGCGATCACCCTCGATGCGGTGTGGCGGCCCGGCGAGGACTTCGGCGACCAGGACACCGCTTGGGCGAAGAGGTTCTTCGCCGCACTCGGCCGCTTCCGCGAAGGCGTCTACGTCAACTTCCTCGGCGGCGACGAAGACCCCGACCGGGTCCGTGACGCGTACGGCGACTCCGTCTACGACCGGCTGGTGGACGTGAAGACCACGTACGACCCCGACAACGTCTTCCACCACAACCAGAACATCCGCCCGGGTTGAGCGACGGTGTGGGTGGTTCGGATGGCGCGGGCGATGTTTGATCGGTGCGGGGTGTGTTGGGTGGGGTGCGACACTGCCGGAGGCGCCCGGGCAGGGTGCGTATCGGGCGCTGGGCTGCGCGGTGTGCTGATGGTTCGGACGTGGTCGGTTGGCAGGATGGCATTGACCACCACGTCGCGATGACCGATTTCCTTGGCCAGCAGTTATCGAACTACGTTTGCAGACTTCGTTGGGAGACAGAGAGGCGCGACAGCGTGAATGATCGTGCCGCGGCCCGGCTGCGAGTGGATGGAAAGCTGCCCGCCAATGACTTTCAACCGCTCCTTCATGCTGGTCAAGCCGAGCCCGGCCCCTCTCATCGCCTCGTGAGGTTGAAAGCCGGCGCCCGAATCCTTGACGGTCAGGTTGAGGGTGTCGATTTGACTGTTCAGAGAGACGTCGGCATGTCGCGCCCCGCTATGCTTGACGACGTTCTGCAGGGCTTCTTGCAAGACGCGGTAGAGACACAGGGAGATTTCCCGTGGCAGCGCTTGCGGGATGTTCTCGACATGAACGTCAATCGTGACACCATGCCGATTGGACAACTCTTCGCAGAACCCAGTCACCGCCGCTTCCAGCCCAAGGAGTTTCAGCTTCGGGGGGTGAAGGTCGTGCGACAGCGCCTGAATATCGGCCACAAGATCCGCAATCGCTTGCCTGACATCCCCGATCTCCTGCTCGAGATGGGCCGCTGAAGACGGAGGGCTTTGCTTCAGGTAGCCGAGACGCACGCTCACCATCGCCAGCCGTTGGTTGACGTCATCGTGAAGCTCGCGGGCGATTCGGGTGCTTTCCTCCTCGTGCGCTTCGATCAATTTCTGACTCACCGTGGAAAGCACCTCTTCGGCCAGCTTCCGCTCGGTGATGTCGACGGCCGTGCCAATGTAACCAGCAAATGACCCGTCCACGTCGTATCGTGGCACACCCGTTGTCACCACCTTGCGATATTCGCCGTCGTGGCGGCGGAGCAGGTGCTCCATCTGAAAAGGCTCACGCTGCTCGAAGGCCTTCACGTAGATCTCGCGGCATCGCTCCGCTTCGTCTGGGTGGAGGACGTCTACCTGTCGCTGTCCCAACACCGCATCCAATCGCCGTCCTGTGTAATCGAGCCAGGTCTGATTGAGATACGTGATGTGTTTGTCAGCGCCCGTCATCCAGATCATGACCGGAGCGGTATTCGCGATCAGGCGGAAGCGTTCTTCGCTTTCACGCAGGGCCTCTTCCGCGAGGCTGCGCTCGATCAGATCCGCGGCCTGCCGGGCGAGCACGTCGAAGAATGTGAAATCCTCTTCGGTCGCAGTATGCGGCGTCCGCCAGTGCGTCGAGAGCATGCCGAGAGGCCGGCCCGATCGCGATCGCAGCGGCGTCGATTGCACGGCGCGGATTCCAGAGCGACGATACTCCTGCTGATCTTGCGTGCCGGCCATGAATTCGCACGCCTCGATATCGGCCACAACCACGCGCTCGTTGTCACTGAGCGCTTTGCTGCAAGCGCTCCCCGCCGCCCCAACCTCGACCCACTCCCAGAATGCCGCAGAGTCAGGGTGGAAATTCTTCCACGCGAGGAGCTTCAGTGACGCGTGGTCTGCTGCGAGCATCTGGATGCTGGCAAAATCGGACACCATTAATTCCATCGCCGCGCCGAGAATCTGCGCATACAAGGACTCTGGCGTCGACTCTGAAATCAGGCGGGTGCTGATCGACTGGAGCGTTTTGGCGCCCGCCACTTCGCGTGCCAGCCGTTGCTGGCTTTGTCGCAGCGCGGCCTCAGCCCGCTTGGCCTTGGTGATGTCGCGAGCAATCTTGGAGCATCCGATAATCCTGCCCGCGGGGTCTCGCAACGGCGAGATCGTCAGTGAGACATCGATGCGCTCGCCGGCTTTGGTGACGCGGACGGTTTCATAATGGTCGACTCGCTCACCGGCTCGAAGGCGCCTCAGAATGTCGCGCTCCTCGTCGTGCAAGTCCGGAGGGATGATCATCGTGATCGGCTGTCCGATGGCCTCGCGCTCCGTATATCCGAACATCCGCTTGGCAGCGGCGTTCCACGCTGAAATCACACCATCGAGTGTCTTGGCGACGATAGCGTCATCTGAGGACTCCACGATCGCCGCATACCGCAATCGGATCTCCTCCGCTCGCGTGAGGGCGGTGGTGTCAGCGGCCACCGCGAGCACCGATGATTCGTCCCCTGTCACACGCACCTTACATGGCAGCGGCTAGCCGGCAGAAACAGAGGTGTGCTCCGCGCAGATGCGCGTGAGCGCCTGATCGTCGTTCGTGTACGGCACCGGATACGCGCACAGAATGTCGACGTCATGCGCGAGTTCGCTGCAGAGTTGTTCGAGCTGAACCGCCTCCGCCGTTCTGCCGGCGGCCCACAAGCGTCCCGCACGTTCCCCGCAAAACGCGACGCGGGGATGTGCTTTCGCGGCGGCCGCACGCACACCGTTGATCGCCTCGAGAAATCGGACGGGGTCAGGAGCGACGTCAGCATCAAATAAAAGGCAGGTGCCGCGCTCGATGGCGCCGTCAATGTCCACACCCTGCCTGCGCAGTTCCTGCAGGAGAGGTGTTCGGTGAGACTCCGTCACCAAGGCGATCGCTGCATCGGCGGCGTGCAGGGCCGCAGCAATAAAGCGAGTAAAGCCATCGATAATCGCCGCGTCATCCGAACAGAACAGAATCTCGTGACGACGCGGCGCGGGAGCATCGGCAGGTTCGGTAAACGCGAGACTGCGACTCACGAATCGTTGGCCCGCGAGTACGGCGTCGATCCCGGGCAGCAGGTCAGTTGCGGCAGATATCTTCTGAATATAGCCATGGGCGCCCAAACTGAGTGCCTTTCGCACGATGTCCGGCGAGGACTCCTGGCTCATGAAGAGAAGTCGTGCGTGGGGGGCCAGCCTGGGGATCTGTTTCGCGACCTCGAATCCATGCATCTTCGGCAGGTTGAGATCGAGCAGAATCAAATCCGGCTGTAGCTTTTCGGCCATCTGAACGGCCTCCAACCCATCCGCCGCCTCGATGGTCTGGAACTCCGCCCGTCGTTGAAGCGCCGCGCAAATGAGATGGCGGAACGGCGCATGGTCCTCGACCACGAGAATCCTCAGCGGCATTCAGGCGTCACAATCACGTCGCCGGCGAAGAAGCGCCAGGAGAGGGGATATGGATGAAGAAAATCTTGTGGCAGTCCGGGCCGCGATCGTAGTGACAGCGGTGTGTGTATCTTGGCCGGTTTCGGAGTGACCGCACAGCGGACAAGGTGGATGGGGCCGCACTGGCGTGGTGTCTCGCAAGCAAGCTCTCCAGCGTGACAGGGCGCTAGCCTAGCACATGTTGTCGGAATGAATTTCAAAAGTCCGGCGAGGAAACGTTGTGCGGTATGCCTCAGTGAAGAGAACACTAAGGCTCGCGCCGGATCGAAAATTCGCACTGCCCGACCAGCACGGGCTTCAGCCACTCGCACTCGGCCATCTTCGCTTGGAGAGTTCCTTAAAAAGCCGTGCGGGTCGTGAGAACCGCCGTTATTCGACGACCGCGAATTCTGGAAAGGCCTCGGAGCGCCTCGGCGTCGCGTCGTCCCGGCGCGAGACCGGACCGGCCCGAACCTGGATAGGCTTCAGGGGCGTTTCCGAGGTGAAGGTCCCGGCCTGGACCTCGATCGTCTCGCCGACCTTCACGAGAGAGCGGACGCGCACGCAACCCAACAGCCGGACCTTGGCGCAGAGCCCCTGGACATTTTCGAGCACACCGGCGGTCGGCGTTTCGAATTCCACCCGGGAGGCGAGCTTGAAGTCGCGGCCTAGCCTCTCGTTTCGGTACACGATCCCATCGCGGTCGTACAAGACGACGAGCTTTCCACGGCCGGCGAGGAGCGCGGTCATTTTGAAATCCTTCCCCTTCTTGTCCTGTCCCCGGATCACGGTCACCAGGTCCAGCACGAAGGCCGCGTCCACGGCGTGAAGCGCCTCTCGGGAGAAATAAAAGGTGCACGACTCCCGGAACGCGCTGTTGGTGAGGACGTCGAAACTCCCCCAGCCCGCGGCCGCCGCGCGACCGAAGACGTCGAGGGCCGTCCCCTCGGGCAACTCCCGGACGCTAACCTCGGCGAGCTCCGGGGCGACCTGGGCGACCCAGGCCTTCACCTCCGGCCTCACCTCGGGGAGGTTCTCGCACAGGGGCGTGGGGAACACTTGCGCCTCGACGGAAAGCGCGGCCAAAAGGAGCGCTGCGATCACCATCGTTGGACCACACTCCCCGGTTCGGATTCGCACCGCTCTCGACTCGATGGGGCCCGACTCTTCGTGTTCTTAGTCACGAGTGATCTTCACCGCGTCGACGCAATTCCAACCACAAACCATGCCCCGCACGTGATTGGTCTGGCAACCGACACGTCGGCAAAAACGGACTCAAACCGGGCGCCAACCTCTCAAGGCGATAGACGTGTAGAAGCGTCTCACGGCATCTTGCGATCAGCGTCTCAACCTGTGGGATCCGTGCCGTTCTATCTTGTGTCCTTACAAGTGTCGCATCTTGGTCGGCATGCTCTTCATCGCGCTCGCCCTCGTCAGCTCTTGGCAGGCCGCTGCCCCGCAGCCGAAAGCGTCGCGGCTACGGCGCTCGCATCCCCGAGCCCCTTGCGACGACTTCCGCGACCGATGAGGCCAAAGACGGCCCTGTAGCGTCGCTCACTGAAACGCGAACTGTGTAAGAACTGTGTAAGGCGGGCTCGAAACCGGCGACGAATTCGGGCGTTTACGGAGTCACATCAAGGAGCGTCTGCGGCGCGTCTCTCGTTGAACTGATCAGCGCGACGAGGTGTATCGGTCTTGGTGATCCATGCCGAACGGGGTCAGCATTTCGCTCACGTTAGGGAGAATGCCCTGGTCCCTCTTCGGTAAACAGTACGAGCTTGGCGCGCGCCAGTTAGCACTCGGGACTGCCCACTATGAAACGGTCACGCTCGCCCGCACGCTGAGCGTGTCCTGACACGCCGTGCAGAACTGCGCTACTCCGTCGCAGATTCTGAATTGCACTTTCGTCGTTCGGCGATCACAAACGTAGTCGAACGTGCGCATCACGATCACCGACCCGTTCAGGAGAGCCTCGACAGAATAGAACTGGGCTCACCGCAGTGGTGGGGCCCCACCCCTGGGAACTCCCTACTCACCGCCGGGTGCCGCGGTGCCCGTGCAATGAAGACAAAGGAAACAGCGGTCTCTGCCGATAGTGGCAACGTGATCGAGAAAATCGCGCACGTACTCAAGCTAAAACCCGCCCTGATGAAGCGTGCGATCGGACGCTCGAAGTGCGCCGATCCCGGCCAAGGGACCGGTCAGACTCGCCCTGTTCGGTCGCTTTCTGTCATTCCAAGTCGTATCGATCGGCCAGCTCGTGTGCTGTCTTCAGACACGCGTGTCCCAGAATGGAACTACGCTCATAACACGCTCGCGGCCAATGTGTTAGCCGCTGTTCGTGCCGACAAGATGTGCGATCACGCACTCGGGCGTGTTCCGAGCTGGCGCATGTGCTGATCAAATACAATTCCGTGGAACCTACTCAAGTATCGCTGCAACAAGGGCTTAGCTGCCAAAAGTGAATAGCTGAGTTCCTGGATCCCAAGTTGCTGATGGGTTGCCCGTCATGAGTCTACTCAAGGTCCGTACGTGGTCTGCCATCGCCCTGCTGGTGATGCTCCAGGCCCCGGTCACACTCGTTGGAAAGGGCGGATCCCCGCCAAGGAGATCCCACGTCGATCAGCAGATCGAGCAGCTCGGTCAGGGTTCCGGAGAGACGACGGTGCACGTCATCGTGACGCCCGACGGGGATCTGAAAAAGCTGTTCAAAGAGCTGAAGGGCCGCGGGATTGCCGTTCGTAAGCAGAACCTAAGCGGCACGCTCACATTCGACATCGCCGCGCACGATCTGTCCTGGCTTCAGGAGCTCGAGGGCATAGCCTCGGTCTCGGTCGACGCACCCGTCGCGTCCGCACCGCTGTCGATGGCCGAAGCCTCATTCAGCCTGACCGATTGGACGTCGAAGGCTTCGTCGGTGGGCGCGCTGCGCCAGCTGCTCGGGTTGTCCTCGACAGACCCGACCGGCGTCGGGGTTGGCGTGGCGGTGGTCGATTCCGGTATCGCCCCCGTCCTGGATCTCGCCGGAAAGATCAGCGCGTTTTACGATTTCACCGACGGCGCCAACGGCATCGCGACGACGCCCAATGATCGGTACGGTCACGGCACGCACGTCGCGGGCCTCATTGCCGGCAGCGGTCTGAGTTCGCTCGGCAAGTATCAGGGTGTCGCTCCTGGCGCGCGGCTGATCGGCCTGAAAGTGCTTGGCGACAATGGCTCCGGTCGGACGAGCGACGTCATCAGCGCGGTTGAATTTGCGACCGCGAACCGTGTCGCGCTCGGTATCAACGTCATTAACATCTCTCTGGGACATCCGCCGTACGAGGGAACAGCGACGGATCCGCTGGTCCGGGCGGTCGACGCCGCCTCGCGCGCAGGGATCATCGTCGTTGTGTCAGCCGGAAACGTCGGCGTGAATCCGCAGACCAACCAGATCGGCTACGGCGGCATCCTCTCGCCCGCCAACGCGCATTCGGCCATTGCCGTCGGCTCGGCCAAGACCCAGGGAACGATCAACCCGAACGACGACCTGGTTGCGAATTACAGCTCGCGCGGGCCGTCATGGTTCGACGGTTTTGCGAAACCAGATGTCATTGCTCCGGGTCAGCTGCTTATCGCGCCCGCGGCGCCAGGCAGCCTGCTGGTCACGACATATACGTCGCTGCTTGTTCCCAGCAACAAGAGCTACATCGCGCTGAGCGGCACGAGCATGGCGGCCGGTGTCGAGAGCGGGCTCGTGGCGGTTGCACTGCAGGCCTCGCGCGAGTCGGGCAGACCCGGATTGACGCCCAACGCCATGAAAGCTGCGATGGAATACACCGCAATCACGCTGCACGACGCGAACGATGTGGTCTACGACCGCATGACGCAGGGCGCCGGGCGCGTGAACGGCGCCGGTGTGCTTTCGATGGCGCGTGCGCTTGATACAAGCGCGCCGACCGGGTCGTTCTGGATCACTCAGTCAGTCATGCCGTTCAGCGTCTACGCCGGGATCACCATCCCGTGGGCGCAGAACATCGTCTGGGGCGAGAACATCGTCTGGGGCGAGATGTTGAGCAGAAACTTACCCGCATTCGCCGCCAACATCGTGTGGGGCGAGAACATCGTCTGGGGCGAGAACATCGTCTGGGGCGAGAACATCGTGTGGGGCGAGAACATCGTCTGGGGCGAGAACATCGTCTGGGGCGAGAACATCGTCTGGGGCGAGAACATCGTCTGGGGCGAGAACATCGTCTGGGGCGAGAACATCGTGTGGGGCGAGAGCACCCTGCCGGTAGACGACGTCTTCCACGCTTTGACGAAGAAGGGAGGCTCGCGATGAGCTCCCGGACTCCTTTAAATTTGATCGGCCGAACTGTCAATACGATTGAAAAGGTGAGCGTCGCCATGGCTCAGCCCCAGAATCTCGAACCGATTCACTTCGACGCAGTCCCGATGTCGGCACCCTCTCCGATTGCCGCGGTCAGCGACTGGACGAAGATGCTGCCGGTGCTCAAAGGCCAGCGGCTGATGCTTCGGGAACTGGTGAAGACCGATTCCATGTCGCTCCTGTCGATGCTGTCGTCGGAAGAAGTGGCGAAGTTCATCTCGCCGCCGCCGACCACGCCGCGGGGCTTCGAGAAGTTCATCCAATGGGCGCATCGTGAGCGCCAGGCCGGCAATCAGTTCACGTTCGGCATCGTCCCCGAGGGCTGTGACCACGCGGTGGGTCTCGTGCAGGTCCGCGCGATCGCGCCGAAATTCTCGGTGGCGGAGTGGGGATTCGCAGTAGGCTCACCTTTCTGGGGAACGGGGATGTTTCTCGCCAGCGCGAGAATGACCCTCGACTTCGCCTTCCAAAGCACCGCTGTGAACAGACTGGAAGCGCGCGCGGTCGTGCAGAACGGCCGCGGCAATGGCGCCCTGCGCAAGCTCGGCGCCGTGCAGGAAGGCGTCCTCCGCGGATCGCTGCTGAAGGACGGCAAGTTCCTCGACCAGGCTATGTGGTCGATCGTTTCGCAGGACTGGTTCCAGGCGAAGGCCGTGTGGAGTTCAGTCGTGCACTAGCGCCTCACTGAATTCCAGCTTCATTTTCCGAAGCCGGAATCCAGTGCATGTTGACCGTAATGGACACTACCGACGACACCGCTACAGCGGCACCGCCGCTGACGACGGCGATCAAGAAGGAGGGAGATCTCCCCCTCCTTGCTCGCTTGTACGTGGGCGGTGTGATTACGGCAGGCGCCCTCGTCTTCACGTACTGTGCGACACACGTGCAGGTCTCGCAGTGGGCGCTCTTCCTGTCCCTGATCGTCCTGTCGTGCCTCGCATCGACCCTGAAAGTCCGGCTGCCGCTCACACGGAGCGCCTCGACGATGTCGGTTTCGTACGTCGTCGATTTCACGGCGCTGCTCCTCCTGGGGCCCGAGCAGACCGTGTTTGTCGCGGCAGCGAGCGCGGTGACGCAGTCGACCCTGAACGTCCGGAAAGGAAACCCGACCTACCGAACGCTGTTCAACATCGCGGCAATCGTCCTCACGATTGAATTTGCCGGCCTCGTGTTCGGCTGGAGCGGCGGTGGCGCCGGCGACCTCGGATGGCCGCAGATCGCCACGCCTCTGCTGGCTGCGGCCACCGCGTACTACCTGGCAAACACCGCGTCGGTGTCAATTGCGGTCGCGCTGACGTCAGGCCAGAGACTTCTTCGCGTCTGGAACGACAACTTCCTGTGGTGCGCGCCAAGCTATTTCGTCGGCGCCACGGTGGCCATGGTCGGTGCCACGATCGTGAACGGCTCCAGCCAGTGGTTGCTGCCGATTCTCATTCCGCCGGTGTACCTGACGTTCCGCAGCTACAAGGTGTACCTCGGCCGCCTCGAGGACGAGCAGCGTCACACGCTGCAGGTCACCGAGCTGCACGACCAGGCGCAGCAGGCGCTCAAGTTCGCGCAACAGTCCGAGGGCCGGCTGCGTGAAACGTTGCAGCTGCTGAAGTCGAGCGAGGAGCGCTACGCGCTCGCGGCCGCCGGGTCGAACGACGGCTTGTGGGACTGGGACGTCGTCCGCAACCGCGTCTACTTCTCGCCGCGGTGGAAAGCGATGCTCGGCCTCGGAGACGACGAAGTCGGCACCACGCTGCTCGACTGGCTCAATCGCGTGCACCCCGACGAGGTCGAAGGGCTTCGCGCGGCGCTTGGCGCGCATCTCGCCGGCGAGACTCCGCATCTCGAGCACGAGCACCGGATTCAAACCGCCGAAGGTGCGTATCGCTGGATGCTCTGCCGCGGTATCGCGGTCCGCGACGCAGACGGCACCGCCACTCGCGTCGCCGGATCGCAGACCGACGTGACCGACCGGCATGAGGCGCAGGCGCGCCTGGAGCACGCGGCTCGGCACGACTCACTGACGAATCTTCCCAACCGCGCCGCGTTCATGCAGGAGCTCGGACGGATCCTCGGGCGCTCGAAACGGATGGGTGACTACCGTTACTCCGTCCTGTTTGTCGACGTCGATCGATTCAAGCTGGTGAACGACAGTCTCGGCCACCTCGTGGGCGATCAGCTGCTCACCTCGGTGGCGCACAAGCTCGCCACATGTCTCCGCACCGGCGACGTGCTGGCGCGCCTGGGTGGTGATGAGTTCACGATCCTGCTCGACGGGGTCAACGGCGTCGGCGACGTCGAGTTCGTGGCGGAGCGGGTGCAATCACTCTTCCGCGAACCGATGCGCCTCGACAGCGGACGCGAGATCTTCGTGACAACGAGCATCGGCATCGCGATGGGCGCCGCCTATTACGAATACCCGGAGGAGCTCCTTCGCGATGCGGACACGGCCATGTACCGCGCAAAGGCGCTCGGCAAGGCGTGTCACGTGGTCTTCGAGCAGCGCATGCGCGACCACGCGGTGGTTCGTCTGAACCTCGAGACCGAGCTGCGCCGCGCGATCGAGAACGACGAGCTCAAGCTCGTGTATCAGCCGGTGATCGCGTTGAAGAACGGCTCGCTCGCCGGCTTTGAGGCGCTCCTCCGCTGGGAACGGGCCGGCGGCGAAATGATCCCGCCGTCCGAGTTCATTCCGCTCGCTGAAGAGACCGGCGTCATCGTGCCGCTCGGCATCTGGGTGCTCGGTGAGGCATGCCGCCAGGCCGCGGTCTGGCAGCGTCAGTACAAATTCGATCCGCCGCTCACGATGAGCGTCAACATCTCACCGCGCCAGTTGATGCAGCCGGGGATCGTGGAAGCCGTTGGGCAGATGTTGCGCAAGCACTCGCTCGCGCACGGCACCCTCGCGCTGGAAATCACCGAGAGCGCGCTGGCCGAGGACGCCGCGACCGCGATGCGCGTCATCAAGGAGCTCAAGATGCTCCCCGTGCAGCTGCTGCTGGACGACTTCGGCACGGGCTACTCGTCGCTCGGACATCTCCACCGCTTCCCGGTGGACACCGTCAAGATCGATCGCTCGTTCCTGGCGAAGGATCCGCTCGATCCGAGCGGTTCGAACGTGCTGGCGGCGGTCGTGTCGCTCGCGCAGAACCTCGGGAAGGGCGTCATCGTGGAGGGCATCGAGACCGCGGAACAGGTTGAGCGGCTCCGCAAGCTCCATTGCCCGCACGCGCAAGGTTTCTATTTCTCCAAGCCGGTGAACGCCGTCGACGCGGGCGCGCTCATCGCCCTCGCGAGCGCGACCGCGCACGCCGGACACAGGCCGCCGGCGCTCGACGCCGAGCCGCACTCCATCATCGCCCCGCGGGTTCACTGATCCCGGCGGCCCGTAAAGGGGCGCCCTACACTGTGGCCCGTCTCACAAACCTCTTGAGGCTTTTGAACGCCGCGAGCATCTCGGTGTACGAGAAGTTCGCGTTGCGTCCGCTTGGGTTGGGCAGGACGAAGAGAGCCGCACCGGCAAGTGTCTGACGCTGGAGGCCCAGCGGCACCGGTCCCTTGTGCTCTGGAAACATCGAGCGGAACACTGTTACGCCGACCAGCGCGACGACACGGGGTCTGTATTTTCGGACCTTGGCGAGCAACCGTCCTCGGCCACCGACGTATTCGTCAGGTCTCAGTGTGTCGATGCCCGGGGTGGCCCGCGCCACGATGTTCGTGATGCCGTAGCCCCACTCGTGCAGCCGATCGTCATCTTCATAGGTGACGCGCTCAGGAACGAGGCGCGACTCGAACAGCAGCTTCCAGAAGCGGTTCGAGAATCCGGCAAAGTGGTGCCCGGTCAGCGCGGATCGCACGCCGGGATTGATGCCGACAAACAGCACCTGCATACCGGGCGTGATCCGGTCACGCAGCCTCGGCAACGCTGCCCCGCCTTCGCTCGAACGACGATGTCGAGCTTCGGCGAGGCGGGCCCCGCCTTCGCTCTGGCGGCCCCGTCGAGCTTCGGCGCGGCAGGCCGCTATAATCCGCGCCATGGCCCAGTGGCTGGTGAAAGAAGAGCCGGAACACTACAGCTACGATCAGCTCGAACACGATCGGAAGACGGTGTGGGCCGGGGTGAAGAATCCGCTCGCACAGAAACACCTGCGGTCGATCCGGAAGGGCGATCGCATCTTCTTCTATCACACGGGGAAGCAGAAAGCCGTCGTCGCTGTCGCGCGCGCGGCCGGCGACGCGTATCCCGACCCGCACGATCGATCGGGCAAGATGTTCGTCGTCGACGTCGTGCCGGAGAAGAAGCTGTCGCGTCCGGTGACGCTGGCCGAAATCAAGGCCGACCGTGCGTTCGCGGGGTTTCCGCTGGTGCGCATGTCGCGCCTCTCGGTGATGCCGGTCACCGATGCGGAATGGACCCGTATCGAAACGATGAGTCGTGACTAGGTCGTTCTGGGCAACGTTCCCGTTCTGGATCGCGTTCCTCCTCCCACCCCTCGTCGTCGTATCGATCCACAACCGAGGGTGGTTTGCGACGCTCCCGATCCTGGTCGTCTTCGGCGTGCTGCCGGTGATCGACGCGATCTCGGGCGGGCCGCCGTTCTCCCGCGAAGCACCAGACCTTGCGTTCAACAAGTGGTTTCGGCTCGTGACCTGGGCATGGGTCCCTGTGCAGCTCATGCTCCTCTGGTGGCTGGTGGGGACCGTGCCGCTGGCAGACCTGCCGCTGTGGGAACGTGCTGCCGCGGCGGTTTCGGTGGGCGTGGCGACCGGCGCCGTCGGGATGACATTCGCCCACGAGCTGATTCATCGGCGCCGGGGATACGAACGTACGTTCGGCAACATTCTGTTGTCTAGCGTGACGTATCCGCACTTTGCGATCGAGCATGTGAAAGGACATCACCGGCACGTCGGCACGCCGGACGATCCTGCGACCGCGCGTCTCGGCGAAAGCGTGTACCGGTTCCTTCCACGCACCGTGCTGGGCAGCGTCGCCAGCGCATGGCGCATCGAGCGGACGCGGCTGAACAACCAGAAACAGGCGATCTGGTCGACGCACAACCTGATGGTGCGGTATGCGCTGATTGAGATCGCGATCTACGCTTTCATTGCCATCGTTTTCGGTCCCGTCAGTGTCGCGCTCTTCGCCGGCCAGTCAGCGGTGGCGATCGCCATTCTCGAAATCATCAACTACGTTGAGCACTATGGCCTGCAACGGAAGCAGGTGACGCCCGGGGCGTACGAGCCGGTTCGGCCGGAGCACTCGTGGGACTCGGCGAGCCGCGTGAGCAACTGGCTGCTGATCAACCTGCCGCGTCACTCCGACCACCACATGTCGGCGGCCAAGCGCTATCAATCGCTCGAGCTGCTGCCGCACGCGCCGCATCTGCCCGGTGGGTACGGGGCGATGGTCCTGCTGGCATTGCTGCCGCCCTTGTGGTTCCACGTCATGAATCCGCGCGTCGCCGCGGCGCGTCAAGGCACGCCGATATAATCGACGGGTGTCCATGCGACTTCGCTCACCCGTTCGACCGCGTTCACGCAATCCCACGCGGCGTCGAAGGATCCGGTTCATCACCTCTGCGCTGCTCGCGATGCTCGTCGCTGCGGGAGCGGCGCGGGCCGCTGACAACCCTGCGTCGGTTCTGATCTCGCGGCAGCTGGCCGAGGCCGAGCACCTCGGCGTCGGCGATATCGTGCGCCTCTCCGCCGCGGCCGACGGCAGCGACACGCGCGAATTCCGCATCGCGGGCATCTACGAGCCCACCCCGGATCCCGTGAAGCTCGGCGCCGTGATCCGCGAGGTGCGGCTCCACCTACCCGATCTCCTCGAGCTCACGCGCGAACCCGGGATGCCGGCCGGCAGCGAGTACGTCAGGAACATCAACGTGGCGCTCGTCGATCCGAATGATGCGCGAGCGTTTGCGCGCGACGTGAGCGCGCGGATGCCGGGGATCGCCGCGCGGCCCGCCACCGGAGCCGCGGGATCCACCGGCCCGTTTGTCGTGCTCGAACGCTTCCACCTGGCGATCGCGATGGTCACGATCATCGCCTCCACCGTGTTCCTGCTCGCGCTGACGATCATGCTGGTCGACGAGCGCCGTCCCACCGTCGGCGTGCTTCGGCTGATTGGCCTGCCCACACGCCGCATCCTCGTCCAGCTGTTCATCGAAGGCGTCCTGATCGCGACCGCCGGCTCGCTCTTCGGGCTTGTACTCGCGCTCGGCGCCGAAGGGATCATCAATCGCTTCTTCCAGTGGCGATATGACACCGCGCTCGTGTTCGTGCGAGTGACGCCAGAGGTGGCGGCGGTCTGCGTGGCCATTGCGGTCCCGCTCGGCGTCTCGGCAACTGTCGTCGCGGCATGGGCGCTCCTGCGACGCAACGGCCTGAGCCTTGCCCGCCGATGAACGCCATGGGGTTCGCCTGGCGGAGCCTGGTGCGCCAGCCGGCACGCGCGTCGCTTGGCGTGCTCGGCGTTGCCGCGGTGGGCGCCCTGCTCTTCGACATGCTGCTGCTGTCGCAGGGACTCGTCATCTCGATGCGTGGCCTGCTCGAGCGCACCGGCTTCGACCTCCGCGTCACGGCAACCGATACCCTGCCTGGTCAGGGTCCGCTCATCCCCGATGCGATTGCCCGCGCGGACGCCATCGCGCACCTGCCGTCGGTCCGATCCGCCATTGCGTTGCGGTTCGCCAACGCAGTCGTTCAGAAGGAGGGCCGGCGTAGCCAGTACACGTCCTTCCAGGGTGTCGGCGGAACGAACACCCACCCATGGACGATGCTTCGCGGGCGCGACATCGCGAATGGACCCGAGATCGTCATCAACGAGAACACGTCGCGACGCGCGCAATTACAGCCCGGCGATCGCGTGGTGTTGCGGGCGTCGTGCACCGACGACAAGCAGGCGCTGCCGCCGATGACGTTCACTGTCAGCGGCGTGGCCGAATTTCCATTCGATACGCCGAACGGCGCCACCGTCGCGACGTCGATCGACATGCTGGCTGCGGCCTGCGGAGGCAACGAACTCGACGCGGCGGATGTGATCATGGTCGCCTCCCAGGAGAATGCGAGCACCGATGCCGCGGCCGTGGATGTGGCACAACTGCTGCCGGAGCTCAGTGTCCTCAGCAACGCCGAGGCGGTGAGCCGTTTCGAGCGCGGCGGCTTCACCTATTTCCGGCAGATCTCCACGGTGCTGACGACCGTCACGCTGTCGTTTGCGGTGCTGTTGATTACGGTGCTGCTCACCGTCTCCGTGAACCAGCGCCTCGGCGAAATTGCCGCGCTGCGTGCCCTGGGATTCTCACGCTGGCGGGTCGTCGCCGACGTCCTCTGCGAATCGGTCCTCATTGTTGGCGGCGGAGGACTGCTGTCGTTGCCGCTCGGCGCTCTCCTGGCGGCAGGCCTCGATCGCATTCTCAAGCGCATTCCTGGCATTCCGGCCGAGGTTCATTTCTTTGTCTTCGAGCCGTCCGCGCTGCAGGTCCATCTCCTGCTGCTCGTGGCGACCGCCATCATCGCGGCGCTCTACCCGATTCGAATCGTCGCGCGACTGCCGATCGCCGCGACGCTGCGGGACGAGGTAATTGGATGATCCATACCGTTCACACTTCCAGGTTCTCACTTCTGGGTTCGTGTTCACGTTCGGTTCTGGCTTCGCAGTTCAACGTTCGTTGTTCCAGGAAGGCGACATCGCCGAACTCCGAACGCAGAACCCAGCGACCTGAACATCGAACCGAAGGTGAACACGAACGGAGAAGGGAGAACCCGCAAGAGTGAACGACGTGATTGTCGAGGCCTCCCACGTGAGCCGTGTCTTCCCAATGCCCGCCGGACCCGTCACGGCCGTGGCCGACGTGTCGCTGCGGATCGCGCCGGGCGATCACCTCGCGATCCGCGGTCCTTCCGGCTGCGGCAAGTCGACGTTGCTCCACATGCTCGGCTGCGTCGAAACGCCCACCGCCGGAACGCTACTGTTCCAGGGAAAGGACGTATCGATCCTCTCGGATCGTCAGCGCAGCCTTCTGAGGCTCCGCCAGATCGGCTTCGTCTTCCAGCGCTTCTTTCTGCTGCCGATGCTGACCGCCTGGGAAAACGTCGAGCTGCCACAATCGGAGGCTGCGGTTTCAAAGGCGGAGCGGCGGAAGCGCACCGGTGAGCTGCTCGACTATGTGGGCCTTGGCGCGCGCGCTGACCATCGTCCGTCGGAGCTCTCTGGCGGCGAGATGCAACGCGTGGCGATCGCGCGGGCGCTCGCCAATCGACCGGGCCTGCTGCTCGCAGACGAGCCGACCGGAGAGCTCGATCGCGCGACCGGAGAGCAGATTGCCGCGCTCCTCGATCGCGTCAACGCCGACGGGACCGCCCTCGTCATCGTCACGCATGACCCGGCGCTGGCAGAGCGCTCCACGCGAGTGTTGACGATGCGTGACGGGCACATAGAGAGCGAGGCCGGACACGCATGATTGGCAGGCTTGCGGTCCGATCGTTGACGGCACATCCAATCCGCACGGCCGTGCTCGCGGCCGGCTTCGGTATTGGTGTGTCGGTCATGGCGATCCTGCTGGGTGTTGCCGAGGTCGTTTTGAACCAGGCGCAGTCAGCGGCGCTCGTCGGCGGCGGCGACGTCCTGATCCACCTCGAACCCACGGTGCCCGCACGGATGGTGCTGTCCGGCACATTGCAGGCTGACCAGCTGCGGGGCCGCATCCGCACCGCGTCGCCGTCGCACACCGCGGCGCTGTATCTGTT
>Ga0208185_1000468_pt1 | contig 18117 bp, 18 predicted proteins | sample EasRivMeERMLT700_FD_187532 | JGI IMG/M metagenome (GOLD analysis project Ga0208185, IMG submission 187532) | Soil microbial communities from meander-bound floodplain in the East River, Colorado, USA - East River MetaG ERMLT700 (SPAdes) (version 2) | ecosystem: Environmental > Terrestrial > Soil... | reverse complement strand
TCACGATGCCCGACCTCCCGACCGTGGCTGAGTCCGGTTATCCCGATTACGCGAGCGGCAACTGGTACGGGCTGCTCCTGCCGGTCAAGGCGCCCCGGAGCGTCGTCTCAACGCTCCACGCAGCCACGGTTTCGGCAATGAACGCCCCGGCGCTCAACAAGCGCCTGGTGGACCTCGGGTATCTCGTGATCGGCGACCAGCCCGATGCGTTCGCGGCGCACATCCGCTCGGAAGTCGAGAAGCTGGGAAAGATCATCAAGACGCTTGGTCTCACGACGAACTGAGTTGGGCACCGCTGCGGGTAGAATCCCCCAGCGGTTTCAAAATTAAACCTCTATATCCCGCCAGGAGCAGCCATGATTCTCGAAGTCGCCATCTTGCACATCAAGCCGGAGGAAATCGCGAAGTTCGAGGCCGTCTTCCCCAAGGTCGAGCCGATCTTCAGGAGCATCAAGGGCTACATCTCGCATGAGCTGCAGCGCTGCGTCGAGACCAAGGGTCGCTATCACTTCCTGATTCGCTGGGAGACCATCGAGTCGCATACCGTCAATTTCCGGCAGTCGCCGAAATTCCAGGAGTTCCGCGGCCTGGTGGGGGGCTTCTTCGCCCAGCCGCCGGTCGCCGAGCATTTCGAGCGCGTGACCGCCAGCAAGCTCTGACCTAGGTGGCCGGGGCACATCTCAAGATTCCCTCGCCCCCGGTTGGGGGAGAGGGGTAGGGGTGAGGGGGATTCATGGACCCATTCACACGCGATCTCTTTCCGCTCGCCGAGCGCGCGGCCGCGCTCCTGAGTCGGCGGAAGGAGACGGTCGCGGTTGCCGAGTCGGCCTCCGCCGGCTTGATCTCCGCGGCGCTGCTCGCGGTGCCGGGCGCATCGGCCTATTTCATCGGCGGCGGCGTGCTCTACACGCGCAAGTCCCTGCTCGCGCTGAAGGAAACCGAGGAGGCGATGTTCACCGGCATGCGCGGCGCGACCGAGGCGTGGGCGATGCTCCTCGCGCGCACGCAGAGGAGCCGCTGCGCAGCAACCTGGGGTGTGGGCGAGAGCGGCGCGGCCGGTCCCACGGGCAACCGCTACGGCGATCCGCCCGGGCACAGCTGTCTCGCCGTGACCGGACCGACGGAGCGCTCCCTGACATTGAAGACCGGCAGCAGCGATCGCTACGCCAACATGCACGCATTCGCCGCCGCGGGCCTCAAGCTCTTCGTGGACATCCTTGAACAGCAGAAATAGGAGAAGACATGGCTTTCCAGGTGAGGCGCGTGGTCACGGGCCACGACAAGAATGGCAAAGCGATCGTCGTTTCGGACGGGCCCGTACCGGTGCATGGCAATCCGCTGCGCCCCGGCCAGCGCTCGCACGAGGTCTGGAAGACGGGCGCCATGCCGATACCGATCGGGCGCGAGGAACCCGATCCCGTCACCGGGAAGCGGCAGCTTCACCCGGCGCCCCAGGGGACGATGTTCCGCATTTCCGAGGTGCCGCCGGAGTCCGATGCGATCCGCAACATGACGCCGGAGCAGGCGCGCGAGGCGTTCCGCGCGAGCGGAGCGGAGCACGCATCGACCTGGGGGCGCGGCGGCCGCCATCCACTGATGCACCGCACCGAGACCGTGGACTACGCGGTGGTGCTGGAAGGCGAGATCACGCTGATCCTCGACGAGGGCGACGTGAACCTCAAGGCGGGCGACGTCGTGATCCAGCGCGGCACGAGCCACGCGTGGAGCAACCGCTCGGGCAAGCCAGTGAAGATGCTCTACGTGCTGATCGACGGCAAGTTCGATCCGGCGCTGGCGGCTCAGTTTCCAAAGTGACAAGAATCAGTCGAGCTTGATCTTCGCCGCCGCGACCACACGCGACCAGCGCGCGAGCTCGCTCCTGATCCACCCTCCGAACCGGTCGGGCGACCCCCCAGCCGGATTCATGCCCTGCCTGGCGAGCTGCTCGCGAATCTCGGGCTGCTGGAGCAGCGTGTTGAGGTCGGCGTTGAGCCTGGTGATGACGGGCGCGGGCGTGGCGGCCGGCACGAGCACGCCGGACCACGTCTCGATTTCGAGTTGAGGGAGCCCCAGCTCCTTCAGCGTCGGCACCTCGGGGAACTCCGGCGAGCGACTCGCGCTTGTCGCGGCCAGCATGCGCAGCCGGCCGCTGGTCACGTGGGGATGAACGGTCTGGAACGTCGAGATGATCGTTTGCACGTGCCCGCCCACGACATCGGTGAGCGCGGCAGCCAGGCCCTTGTGCGGCACGTGCACGATGTGGGTGCCGGTTTCGAGCTTGAACAGTTCCATCGCGAGATGCTGTGCCGAGCCGTTGCCCGGCGAGGCGTAGTAGATTTCCCCGGGACGGCGTTTCGCGAGCTGAACGAAGTCGCGCACGGACTTCACCGGCAACTGCGGATGGACGACGAGCGCAAGCCCGCTGGTCGTGAGCAGCGCCACCGGCGCGAAGCTCCTGACCGGGTCGAATTGCAGCTTCGGGTAGATCGCCGGGATCATGCTGTACGAGGCCACCACAATCATCAGCGTGTGCCCGTCCGGCGGAGCTTTCGCAGCGAACGCCATCCCGATGCCGCCGGTCGCGCCCGGGCGGTTGTCAGTGATGACGCTCACCTTCCAGCGCTCGGAGAGTTTCGGCCCGAGCAGGCGCGCGAGGATATCGGCGGTGGTGCCCGTCGAATAGGGAACCACGATCTGTACGGGGCGAGTCGGGAAGGCGATTTCCTGTGCGGTCGCACCGCCCCAGGCTGATGCGAGCCCGGCAACGACGCAGGCGAAGCGCCACGGGAGCCGCAATGTCCGAATACGAAATCCCATCGCCAGCCTCCTTGGGATGACGCTAGTATAGTCAGTTGGCGCGAGCGGAGAACACTCGTATGGGGCAGATACTAGGTCTGGGCATCACCCACTACCCGAACCTTGCGAACAAGCTCAACATGAGCTGGCGCATGCAGAAGAACCTCGAGGACCCGGCGCTCCCCGAGTCGCTGCGCTCGGCGAGCAACTGGCACCCCACCATGCGCGGCCAGTGGGGCAACGACCGGGGGCAGGCGCACTCCGACCGGCACCGGAAGGATCTGATCGAGCAGTTCCGCAGGATCCGCGCCGAGCTCGACGCCTTCAACCCCGACTTCGTGCTGATCTGGGGCGACGACCAGTACGAAAACTTCCGCGAGGACTGCGTGCCGGCCTTCTCCGTGCTCGCCTACGACGCGGTGGACATCCAGCCGTGGAAAGGCTATCGCCGCGGGCCCAACGCGTGGGACGAGCCCGAGGACAAGACCTTCACCGTGAAAGGCCACCGGGCTGGCGGCAAATATCTTGCGAGCGCCCTGCTGAAGGAGGGCATCGACATTGCGTACGCCTACAAGCCGCTGCACCACGCGCTCGGCCATGCCTTCGCCAACTCGGTGCTGTACCTCGACTACGACCGCAAGGGCTTCCCGTATCCGGTCGTGCCGTTCGCCGTGAACGCGTACGGGCGCTGGGTCATCGCCGCCCATGGCGCGCCCATCGCTCCGACGGAAGCCTCGCGCCTGCCCGGCGGCAAGGGCGAGCTCGACCCGCCCGCGCCCCAACCCTGGCGTTGCTTCCAGGTTGGCGGCGCCATCGCCCGCGCGCTTCAAGCAAGCCCGTGGCGCGTCGCGGTCATCGCCTCATCGAGCTGGAGCCATTCGTTCCTGACGGCAAAGCACGCGCGACTCTTCCCGGATGTCGAGGCGGACAAGCGCTATTACGAGGCGCTGAAGAACGGCGACTGGGAGCTGTGGCGCAACACCACGCTCGAGGAAGTCGAGGACCGCGGGCACCACGAGCTGCTCAACTGGTTCTGCCTCGCCGGCGCGATGAAAGAGCTGGGCCGCGCGAAACCGGACGAATCGGTGTTCCTCGAGTCGTGGATCACGAACTCCGACAAGGTGTTCGCCGTGTTCCGGCCCGATCACTCACGGTAACAATCGTCACAGCCGCGTGCCGCCGGGCAGCGCTCGGAAAATCACCTCCATGATGGAGGTCTCCGTGATGTGCCCGTCGGCACCCTTCCGGAACACGATCAATTGCTGGGGACCGGGGGCGGGGCCGATCGGGGCGATCAGCCGTCCGCCAGGCTTCAGTTGCTCGAGCAGCGCCGATGACACATCGGGGATCGCCATGCGTACCAGGATCGCGTCGTAGGGGGCGCCCGGGCGCCAGCCGTAGTAGCCGTCGGCGACGTTGACCTTGACGCCGCCGTAGCCGAGGCGCTGGAGGATCTTCTTCGCGGCCGCGGCGACGTTCGGGTGGAACTCGACGCTCATGACCTCGGGCGTCATCTCCGACAGGATCGCGGTGTGATAGCCGCCGCCGACCCCGACCTCCAGCACCTTCTGGCCGCGCTCGATCCTCAACAGATCGGTCATCACCGCGACCAGCGACGGTTGCGAGATCGTGGCGTCGGGGCCGACGGGCAGCGGCCGGTCGAGATAGGCGTAGGGACGCAGAGGCGGCGGCGCGAATTCGTGGCGCGGCACCTTTGCCATCGCCGCGATCACGCGCGGGTCGATCGCTGGTCCGCCGCTCCTCTGGCGCATGCGATTCACGCCCTGCTCGATCGCGTCGGCGAGCGCCTGCCGCATTTCCTTGTACTCGGCCTGCTCGTCGGCGAGCGCGCCCGCGGCCGTGGCCAGCGCGAGGCAAGCGCAGAGTGAACGCAATGGACCGATGCGCATGCCGGTGATAATGACAGTGTCGGGATCCGGCGACAAGCGCGGCTCACGCGCGGCGCCCGATCTTCGCGACAAACACATCGCCGCGGTTGCCGGTTCGAGACATAAGTCCTCAAGCGTGCGATTCTGCTGGGCATTGTTCTTTTGGCTGATCAATCGTACCCGGCACAATCGGCGATCCCAAGGAGATTCCCATGACGAACCAGCAGAGCTGGATGATCTGGCCGGACAACATCGTGCTGTCGGTGCTGATCTTGATGCTCATCGCGATGGTCGTGCTCTACCTCGCGCGCGCGCCCATGCACGGCATGATCCGCGCCGCCGGGCAGGCGCTCGCCGGCGCCCTGCGCCTCGGGGGGCGCTGGCTCTTCGCCGCCGCGGCGGTCATGAAGGAGCGCAACAAGGCCGTGCTCCTCGCGCAGGGGCGGCGCGAGGTGGGCCAGCGCATCGAGCGCGAGTTCGAGCGCATCGGCGTCCTGGTGACGCGCGACCTGCAGGGCTACCCGGTCCTGCAGCGCAAGCTCCTCGAGGAGATCACGCGCGTCGAGGAGGACTTCAAGAAGTGCGGCGAGGTGCCGCCGCCCCCGCCCGATTGGGTCGAGGCCGTCGCCGCGGTCGGGCAGATCAAGTCCGGCGGCGGGGAGGTGGTGCAGAAGATCCTCGACGAGATCCGCCAGTCGGTCGAGCGCATCCACGACAAGGCCATAGGCGAGTACCGCCGCGCCTTCGAGGAGCGGCACGACATTCTTGAGAGCGCGCTGCCGTTCTGGCGCTCCATCGAGAAGACGTTGAAGCTGGTCGACAAGAAGATGAACGACCTCGCCGAGAACGCGGCGACCGTGGACACCCAGATGAAGAAGTACCGGCAGATCGCCTCCAAGACCGACGAGGCGGAGACGATCCTGTCGAACTCCGCATTCACCCAGTTCAACATCTCGGTGATCGTCCTGACGGTGGCGCTGGGCGGCGCGTTCGTCAACTTCAAGCTGATCGCGCTGCCGATGTCGGAGATGGTCGGCGCGGGGGACTACATCACCGCGTCGCTGCGCACGTCCGAAGTGGCCGCGCTCGTCATCATCCTGGTCGAGGCGTCGATGGGATTGTTCCTGATGGAGGCGCTGCGCATCACGCATCTCTTCCCGCGCATCGCCAACCTGAACGACCGCGCGCGCCGCCGCATGGTCTGGATCTCGCTCGTGCTGCTGGTGACGCTGGCGACGATCGAGGCGGCCCTGGCGTTGATGCGCGACATGCTGATCGCCGACAAGCAGGCGCTGCTGCAGTCGCTCGCGGCGACGGTGCCGGCGGCGCACACCGACGGGTGGGTTGCGAGTATCCCGACGGCGGGCCAGATGGTGCTCGGGTTCATCCTGCCGTTCGCGCTGGCTTTCGTCGCGGTCCCACTCGAGTCCTTCATCCATTCGGCGCGGAACATCGGGGGCTCGCTGCTGGCCGACCTGGTCCGGATCCTGGGGTTCGTGCTGCGCGTTCTCGGCAACCTTGCGCGGCACCTCACCCGCCTGCTGCTGCACACCTACGATCTCCTGGTGGTGCTGCCGCTGACGGTCGAGCACCTGGTGAAGTTCTGGCGCGGGCGCGGGGGGGCGGTGAATCCGCACCGGCTGGACTCCACCCGCGAATTGAAGACCTGAGAGGAGGCCGGCCATGAACGAGCGGACGATGTGGGCACCGGCGGCGGCCCTGGCGCTGGCGATTTCCGCCGCGGGCTGCGCGGATCCGCGCAACCATGCGCAGGCGGTGTACGTGCTGGTCGACACTTCCGGAACTTACGCGCAGGAGGCGGGCAAGGCCCGGCTCATCATCAATTACCTGCTGGGCACGCTCCAGTCCGGGGACTCGCTCGCGGTGGCGCGGGTGCAGAGCCGCAGCTTCAGCGAGAAGGACATCATCGCCAAGGTGGTGTTCGACCAGCGTCCAACCCAGGCGACCGCCCAGAAGCGCGCGTTCCGCGAGAGGACCGACGCGCATCTCAGGGCGGTCAAGGGCAGCGCCTACACCGACATCACCGGTGGGATCATCCAGGGCGCGGAATTCCTGAACGAGACCGGCGCGGGACGAAAGACCATCCTCATCTTCTCCGACATGCAGGAGGAGCTCGACAAGGTGACGGTCCGCAATTTCCCGATCAGCCTGAAGAACATCCGGGTGATCGCGGTCAACGTCACCAAGCTCACCACCGACAACATCGATCCGCGGCGCTACCTCGGGCGCCTCGAAGCCTGGCAGAAGCGGGTCGAGGCTGCCGGGGCGTCCGAGTGGAAGGTCATCAACGACCTCGACCGGCTCGACGCCATCTTCACGAGAAGCTGACCTATAGAATGAGCGGGTGCAGCAGCCCGCTCCCTACTCCGGTCTGACGCCCGACCGGGCGCTCGACGCGCTCGCCAGCATCGGACTGCGGCCCGACGGCCGGCTGCTCGCGCTGGCGAGCTACGAGAACCGCGTCTACCAGGCATGGATGGAGGAGGGGCCGCCGCTGGTGGCGAAGTTCTACCGCCCGGCGCGCTGGAGCGACGCCCAGATCCTGGAGGAGCATGCCTTCGCCGGCGAGCTTGCCGAGCGCGAGATCCCGGTCGTCGCACCCCTCGCGCTCGCCGGCGCGACGCTGCACGCGTTTGAAGGCTACCGGTTCGCGGTTTTTCCGCGCCGCGGCGGCCGGGCGCCAGAGCTGGAGGACCCACAGACGCTCGAGTGGATCGGGCGCTTCGTGGGGCGCATCCACGCGGTCGGTGCGACGCGGTCCTTCCACGAGCGTCCCGCCCTCGATATCGAAAGCTACGGTGTCGAGCCGCGCGAGTGGCTGCTCGCGAGTGGCCTCGTTCCAGCCGAGCTGCTCGAGTCGTGGACCAGCGCGACCGCGCTCGCGCTCGAGGGCGCGCGCCGCTGCCACGCGGCTGCGGGCGAGGTAAAGCGCATCCGCCTGCACGGCGACTGTCACGGCGGCAACGTGCTGTGGACCGACGCCGGCCCTCACTTCGTGGACTTCGACGACTGCCGCTCGGGCCCGGCGGTGCAGGACCTGTGGATGCTGCTCTCGGGCGACCGCGGCTCGATGGGGCGCCAGCTCGGGCACGTGCTCGAGGGCTACGAAAGCTTCAGCGAGCTGGACCGGCGCGAGCTCCTGCTTGTCGAGGCGCTACGCACGCTGCGACTCATCCATTACTCCGCGTGGATTGCGAGGCGCTGGGATGATCCCGCCTTTCCCGCCGCGTTTCCCTGGTTTGGCACGCAGCGCTACTGGCAGGACCGCATCCTCGAGCTGCGCGAGCAGATCGCGGCGATGGAGGAAGGGCCGCTCCAGGTTTCCTGAGCATCGCGCCTTGATTAGAATGCGGTGATGATCGAAGCCGCGATCATCGCGGTGTTCTTCATCGTGTACTTGGGCATGATCCTCGGCGGGCTGCCGTTCCTGCAGCTCGACCGCACCGGGGTCGCGCTGCTGGGCGCGATCGCGCTCGTGTCCGTCGGCGCGCTTACGCTGGAGGAGGCGTGGGCCGCGATCCACGCGCCGACGCTGATCCTGCTGTTCGCGTTCATGGTGATCTCGGCGCAGCTTCGCCTCGGCGGCTTCTATACGTGGGTCACCTACCGGCTGGGCGCCGCGCCGCTCCCGCCGGCAGGTCTCCTCGCAGCGCTGATCGTCGTCATCGCCGCGCTCTCCGCGGTGTTCAGCAACGACATCATCTGCCTGGCGGTCGCGCCGGTGCTGGTGGATGTCTGCATCGCGCGGCGGCTGAACCCGGTGCCGTTCCTGCTCGCGCTCGCGTGCGCTTCCAACGTGGGCTCGGCGGCGACGCTCATCGGCAACCCGCAGAACATGCTGATCGGCGAGACGTTGAAGCTCCCGTTCCTGGGCTATATCCACGAAGTGGCCCTGACGGTGGCTCTCGGGCTCGTCCTCACCTGGGCAATCATCGCCTGGCAGATGCGCGGCCACTGGACGCTCGCGCCCGGGTTGGACGCGGCCGCGGGACATCCGCCGGAAGAGGCGCCGCCGACGTTCGACCGCTGGCAGAGCGTGAAGGGCATCGCCGTAGCCACCATTGTCTTCGTGCTGTTTCTGTTCGCGCCGCTGCCGCGCGAGGTGGTGGCGCTCGTCGCGGCGGGGCTGCTGATGATGAGCCGCAAGCTCCACTCCTTCAAGATGCTGGGCCTGGTGGACTGGCAGCTGCTGGTGCTGTTCATCGGGCTCTTCGTCGTCAACCACGGCCTCTCCCGCACCGGCATTCCGGAGCACACCATGCTCGATCTCGCGGATGCCGGCGTGGATCTCCAGCATCCCATGCCGCTGTTCGCCGCGGCCTTCGTGCTCTCGAATATCGTGTCGAACGTGCCAGCCGTCATGCTGCTGCTGCCCGCGGCGACGCACGAAATCGCCGGGCCGGTGCTGGCGCTCTCGAGCACCCTTGCCGGCAACCTGTTGATTGTAGGCAGCATCGCCAACATCATCGTGGTCGGTGCGGCGCAGCGCCGTAACATCCACATCGGCTGGAAGGAGCATGCCCGCGTGGGCGTGCCGGTGACGCTTGCGACCCTGGCGGTTGCGGCGGGGTGGCTCTGGCTGCGGATTGGGGCGGGGACGTGATATAAACTGCCATCGATTCACCATCCACGCGTCTTCCCGGAGGAGAACCATGAGAACGACAAAGTCTTTGTATTGGGCTATCGCTGCGGCTGCTGTAGCCGCGCTTCTCGCCGCGTGCGCGGCACAGCAGAGCGACTCGGGAGTCATCGTCGGCAGCAGCGACCTCGGCGGTGTGGTGAGCGGCGCAAGCGGCCCAGAGGCCGGCGTCTGGGTGATCGCGGAGACGGCCGATTTGCCCACGAAGTTCGCCAAGATCGTAGTCACCGATGATCGCGGGCGCTACCTTATCCCGGACCTGCCGAAAGCAACCTTTAACGTGTGGGTGCGCGGCTACGGGCTCGTGGATTCACCCAAGGTTCGGTCCGCGCCTGGCGCGACGCTGAACCTGAAGGCAGTGCCGGCGCCGAATGCTGCGGCGGCTGCGCAGTACTTTCCGGCGATCTACTGGTACTCAATGCTCAATATCCCCGCGAAGAGCGAGTTCCCTGTCGGCAAGGTGCCTCACCAGAGCGAATGGCTGCACGTCGTCAAGACCGGCGGTTGCGTCGGATGTCACGCCATGGGCTCCCTGGGCACGCGCACGATCCCCAAGGACTTCGCGCACATGAGCTCGGTCGATGCCTGGGCGAGGCGCATCCAGTCGGGGCAGGCGCTGCCGCAGATGGCGCGCGACATCAACCGGCTTGACGCGCCGCGCGCGCTCTCCTTGTTCGCCGATTGGACCGATCGGATCAAGGCGGGCGAGCTGCCGTTCGTGCAGCCGCAGCGCCCGCAAGGCGTCGAGCGCAACATCGTCATCACGGCGTGGGACTGGGCCAGCCCAACGACCTACCTGCACGATCTCATTTCGACCGATCGGCGCAATCCTACGGTCAACGCAAACGGGAAGCTCTACGGCTCTCCGGAGGAGAGCACGGACATGGTTCCGGTCCTCGATCCGAGAACGCATACGGCGAGCGCGGTGAAGCACCCGGTGCGCGACCCGAAGACGCCGTCCTCGAAATCGAGCCCGATGCAGCCCTCTCCCTACTGGGGGCCCAAGCCGATCTGGGACAGCCAGACCAGCAACCACAACCCGATGATGGACGAGAAGGGGCGGCCCTGGTTCGCCGCGCGGGTGCGTCATCCCAACAACCCGGATTTCTGCAAGAAGGGATCGAGCCATCCCTCGGCGAAGGCGTTCCCGCTGGATGCATCGGGCCGCCATCTCTCGATGTACGACCCCGCATCGGGCAAGTGGACGCTGATCAGCACCTGCTATCCCACTCACCACCTGATCTTCGCGGAAGACGCAAACAACACGGTGTGGACGAGCCCCTTGTTCGGCACGGGGGTGGTCGGCTGGCTCAACCGGAAGATGTTCGAGGAAACCGGCGACGAGGCGCGCTCGCAGGGCTGGACGCCGCTCGTCATCGACACCAACGGCAACGGCAAGCGCGATGCGTACGTCGAGGCCGATCAGCCGCTGGATCCGAAGCAGGACAAGCGGATCGCGTTGCCCATTTACGCCGTTGCGGTGAACCCGGTTGATGGCACGGTCTGGGGAACCGCGTGGTGGTCGCCGTACCCCGGTTACATCGTCCGGGTCAATCCGGGACCCGATCCGACGCACACCGCGCTGACCGAGGTCTACGAGCCGCCCGCCCCCGGCTACGGGCCGCGCGGCGGGGACATCGACCGCAATGGCGTCTACTGGGTGTCATTGTCGAGCGGGCATCTGGGGAGCTTCGACCGGCGCAAGTGCAAGGGGCCGTTGAACGGGCCCAAGGCGACCGGCAAGCACTGCCCCGAGGGCTGGACGCTGTATCCGCTGCCGGGGCCGCAGTTCAAGGGCGTTACGGACGGCGGCAGCGCCGAGGCGAGCTATTACACCTGGGTCGACCAGTTCAACACCCTGGGATTGGGCGCGAACGTTCCGATCGTCACCGGCAACCTCAATGAATCGTACCTCGCCCTGGTGAACGGGAAATTCGTCAACATCCGCGTTCCGTACCCGATGGGCTTCTACGCGAAGTGGGGCGAGGGTCGCATCGACGATCCGAACGCCGGCTGGAAAGGAAGGGCGTTGTGGGCGACCGACTCCACGCGGACGGTGTTCCACAACGAAGGCGGCAAGGAGAACCGGCCGCGGGTCTACAAGATCCAGCTCCGGCCTGATCCACTCGCCAGGTGAGAGTCGTGACCGGTGACCAATGACCGGTGACCCGAAAAGGCCGCGCCCCGCGCGGCCTTTTTTTACTCCGGCCTGAGGCCGGCCCGCTGCGCCAGGTCGGCCGACAGCTTGAGCTGCTCGGCGACGAACCGGTCGAGCTGCGCCGGGGTTGTGGGCGCCGGCTCCATCCCGATCGCGTGCAGGCGTTGCACGACCTCGGGATGCTTCAGCGCGGCCGCGACCTCGCGGTTGATCCTGTCGACGATCGGACGCGGGGTCTTCCCTGGCGCGAACATCGCGCCCCATGAGTCGTAGTTGAAGCCCGGCAGACCGGACTCGGCGATGGTGGGGATTTCCGGGTTCATGCGCGTGCGCTGCGCGGAGGAGACCGCGATCGCGCGCAGCTTGCCGTCCCGGATCAATCCGACAGTGGATCCGAACGGCGCCATGAACATGTGAATGCGGCCTGTCATCACCTCGGTCATCGCTTCCGGGATCCCTCTGTGCGGCACGTGCACCACGTCGATGCCGGCCCGGGCCTTGAACATCTCGCCGCCGAAATGGGTAGCGCTGCCGGTGCCGGCCGAAGTGAAGTTGAGGACTCCGGGCTTCGCTTTGGCGAGCGCGATCAGGTCCTTGACCGTACGCACCTCGAGCGAGGGAGGAACCACGAGGTAGTACGCGGCGTTGTAGACCAGCGTGATCCCGGCGAAGTCCCTGGCCGTGTCGTAGCCGAGATTGGCACGCACGGCGGGCGTCACCACGTGGGCACCGGATATCGAAAGCAGCGTGTGCCCATCCGCGTTGGAGGACACGACGATCCGGGAACCGATCATGCCCCCGGCGCCGGGACGGTTGTCCACGATGACCTGCTGGCCGAGCGAATCGGTGAGTCGCTGCGCGATCAGGCGCGCGACGATGTCGGGCTGGCCGCCCGGCGTGAACGGAACGACGATGCGCACCGGCCGGCTCGGGTAGCCCTTGGCCGCGTCCTGCACCTGGGCAAGGCCTGCCGTGGATACGGCGAGCAGCATGCACGCCGCCGCGCATCCCGCCCAGCGCGTCGCGAATCGGTTCGACATGACGTTCCTCCTATTCCCTTCAAGAGATGAGGAGCCTGATTATAATCTCCTCGATTTTCCTGCCATCGAAGCCATCGATCCCGATGAGGAGCACCGTGCCGTTCGCGACCGTAAACGGAATCAAGATCCACCACCAGATCCAGGGGTCGGGCATGCCGCTGCTCATGTTTGCGCCCGGCGGCTTCGGGTCGGTCATGTCGCGCTGGACCGCGGCCGGTGGCAAGCGCGAGTGGCAGGAGATGGACGGGCTCGCCACGCTGTCGCGCTATTTCAAGACGATCGCCTACGACCGCCGCGAGGCGGGGCGCTCCGGCGGCCGCATCGAGCCGCTCTCCTGGGACCTCTACGTCGAGGAGGCGAACGGGCTCCTTGATCTGGCGGGGGTGCGGCAGGTATTGGTTCTCGGCAGCTGCATGGGCGCCGCGCTCGCGCTCGCTTTCGCGGTGCGCCATCCCAAGGCGTGCCGGGGGCTCTACCTGCACTGGCCCGTGGGCGGCTATCGCTGGATGATGAAGGGCCACGAGTTCTTCCGGCGCCACATCGAGTTCGTTCGCGCCAACGGCCTTGAGGCGGTGGTGAAGCGCGCGCCGGAGAAGGGCAGCTTCTGGGACGATCCCGAGATCGGGCCGTGGGGGCCGCCAACCGTCCACGATCCCGAGTTCGCCGCCCGCCTCGTGGAGCAGGACCTCGGGCGCTACATCGGCATCTGCGAGTGGTCACGCGACGCGCTGTTTAACGACACCATGCCCTCGGGCGCAAGCGGCGCGGAGCTGATGGAGATCCGCATCCCGGCCTTCATCCAGTCGGGCAACGACGCCTCGCACGCGCACTCGGCGTCATGCGCGCTGAAGGAGCTGATGCCGCAAGCCGAGCTGTGGGACGTGCTGCCGCCGCACCAGAACGGGCGCAACACGCTCGAGCGGATCCTTGCTTTCGTGCGGCGGCTCGAGAAGACCCCGCAACCCGCCTGACCCCCGGCCCGCGAGACTGGGAATGAGCGCCAGGAAAAGCGTCATCGCGCGCATGGACCGGGTGGTGAACGACTTCGTCGCGCGCTGCCGCTACTTCCACGAGCCCATGACCCGGGGCCGGGCGAAGATGTTCGTGCTCCAGCACCGCCTGAACACGCGCCAGCGCAACTCGGTGCTGAAGTTGAAGGTCGCCACCAACTGTCCGGACTGGGACACGCGCATCGGCATCATCCAGGCCTGCAGCGAAGAGGTCATCGCCGACCACAAGCACGGCGGCGGGCAGCCGCACTGGAAGATTCTCGAGGACCTCGGCGTGCGCATCGGGCTCAAGCGCTCCGTGATCCAGCAGGCGCAGCCGCTGCCCTCGACGCAGCTCGCGTGGGCGGCGTGGGAGGGGTTGATGGCGAACCGGCACTGGTTGGAAGGCATCGTCGCCAATACCTGCGCCGAGCGCGCCAACATTCCCGGCTACGGCACGGGCCTCTTCCGCAAGGTCGGCTGGTTCGGGCTCGAGCGCCATCGCTGGGGCAAGCTCTTCAAGCTCCCCGACGCAGACCTCGATTTCTTCGAGCTGCACGAGAAGGCGGACATCGAGCACAGCGACGCGGGCTGGCACGCCGTGGAGCGCTTCGCGCGCAAGCTGCGCATGGAGGACGCGGTCGTCACCGCGTGCGAGAGAAACCTGCGGGTCTGGGAGCACTACCTCGGCGGCATCGCTGCCGCCGGCGATCACTTCTCGCTTGGCTGATCGGGAATGGGGTGCGAGAGCGAGTGGGCGACGCGCCGCAGCCGCTCGAACTCGCCGCGCTCGATCGTCTCGCGCAGGTACTCCATGTTGCGCGCGATCTCCTGCTGGTAGAGGTTCGGGCCGTCGAGATGTGCCTCGGCGAAGCGGTCCACACCCCCCAGGCGCTTCTCGATCCGCGGCCGCGCAAGGTACTGGTAGAAGCCCGGCGTCTTGATGACGAGGTCCGTGGGCGAGGCGTAGCGCACGACCTCGCGCCCGTCGGCTTGGGCCTCGCGCGCAATCCCGCCCCACACGAACTCCCGGTAGAGGAAGTCCCTGCACTTCTCGATGTACTGGCGGTCGGCCATTTGCGAGATGAGATCGGAGGTGCCGATGATGCAGCCGAGCAGGTGGTCCTTCGCGTCCTTCAGGCCGATCAGATCGAGGTCGAGCTCGTAGCCGGTGAAATGCGTGAGCTGCGCCGCGGTGTTCGCCTCCGGCGCGAGGCCGATCGTGGGCAGGTAGCTGCGCAGGAACTCCGCGCTGCGGCTGACGTGCACCTTGGTGAACACCGCGCCGTTCTCGACGTTGGATTCGGAGGCGCGCCGGATATAGCCCGAGTCGTGCAGCAGCGCGACCATCACGCCGAGCATCGCGCGCCGCGCGCCGAGCCGGTCGGCAGGGGCGCAGGTGCGGTCGTGGCCGTCGATCAGGCGCGCCGTGGCGAGCGTCATGTCGAGGGTGTGGCGCAGGTCGTGGTAGAGCGTGTCGCAGGCGAAGTAGCCCGGGTAGCGCCCCTCGAACAGCGCTTTCATGTCCTCGAACGCCCGCCGCAGCGGCGCCAGGTCCTCGCCGGGATAGCGCGCGGCATAGACCTTGAGCACCGCGTCGCGCACCTCGTCGACGCTCTCGACGTTGATGCGGTTGGTGACGTCGTATTCGTTGCGCCGCGTGTTCATGGAGGCGAATTATCCTCCGCTGCCATACGGCGAAGCAAACTAGGGTCCACGTCGCCGTGACGAAATGCACGCGGCGATCATGACTTTCGTCATCTCCGCCATGCATCTGTCATTCCCGCGGAGGCGAGGATCCGGAACTACCGGGGGAGGTCGATAAATTCGTCGACGAAGACGCGGTAGGTCTGGAGCCTGGGCTTGTCGGCTTCGTCGGGCTTCACGTAGCGGATCGAGCTCTTTCCGCGCAGCTCGCGCGGCAGGATCATGACCCGCACGAAGGCGGTGGGAACGGTCTTCGACGCGCTCGCGAGCACCGGGTCCGGTCCCGCCTCGAACCACGCGCCGCCCGGCTCGACGTCGTGGGCCGTCCCGTTCACTTCCACCCGGATCGAGCCGGCGAGCAGGCAGCGGATGCCCGGACCTCGATGCACGTGTGTCCAGGCAATGCCGCCCGGCGGAAAATCCACGCGGTCGCAACGCATCAGGTAACCGCCCGGATCATTCAGCTCGACGGACTGGGCGAGCGTGGACGCGCCCGTCACGCCCGCGCCAAGCTCCCAGCGCAGCAGCGTCGCGCCCGCGTTGCCCGCGACGACGGTGACTTCGTCGCATCCGTGCCAGGCGCTGTTCGCGGCGAGTCCCGCCGCCTGCGCGGCCGCGCGCACGATCGCGTCGCCCTCGCGCACATAGATGACGCGGTTGCTGCCGCCGAACCGGGCTTCCGCCTTGGGCGCAAGGCGGTCGGTGTGAAGGCTCAGCGTGAACACGAACTTACTGCTTGGGAATCCGGGCGGTCTCGATCACTTTGCCCCACTTGGCGATCTCGGAAGCGATCAACTTGCGGAAGCCCTCGGGCGTATCGGGACGTGCATCCACCGCCAGCTCGGCGAAGCGCTGCTTGACGTCGGGCATCGCGAGCGCCTCGACCATCGCCTTGTTGAGCCGGTCGATGACCGGTTTCGGCGTGCCGGCCGGCGCTCCGAATCCGTTCCACGAAATCACTTCATATCCGGGGAGCCCGGCCTCCTGCACGGTGGGCACGTTGGGAAGCCCTGCAAAGCGGGTGCGCGTGCTGACCGCGAGCGCCCGGAGCTGCCCCGCCTTGACCTGGCCTACGACCGGCGCGATGAACTCGAACGCCACCTGGATGCTGCCGCCGCGCAGGCCGCCCAGCAGCAGGCCGGTGTTGGTATAGGGGACGTGCACCCAGTCCAAGCCGGCCATGGACTTGAAAAGCTCGGAGGAGAGGTGCTGGGTCGCGCCGATCTGGATGGTACCCACGTTGAACTTGCCGGGGCTCGCCTTCGCCGTCGCGATGAAATCCTTCACCGACTTGATCGGCGAGTCCGTATTCACCAGCAACACGATGCTGAAGTTCGCGATGGAGGAGATCGGCGCGAAATCCCGCAGCGTGTTGTAGGGCAGCGACTTGAACAGCGACATGCTGACCGCGTGCGCGTTGTTGAGGAGCAGCAGGGTATAGCCGTCGGGCGCGGCCTTCGCCACGATCTCGCTCGCGACGATGCCGCCGGCGCCGGGCCGGTTGTCCACCACGATCTGCTGGCCGAGCGATACGCCGATCTTCTGCGCCACCACCCGCGCCGTGATGTCGCCGACCCCGCCCGGGCCAAACGGGACCAGCAGGCGGATGGGTTTGACCGGGAAGTTCTGCGCGGAAACGGACGCGGCGGCGGCCGCGAGCACGGTGAGGACAGCGAGTTGCGTCCACGATTTGGGCATGAGGTCTCCTGGGTCAAATGGGGACGCACACAATTTTCTCTGAGAAACCAGAAATACGTGCGGGTGAAAAATTGTGTGCGTCCCCATTATACGGATATGATGGCTTCAGGAGCGGGGAGGGGAATCGATGGCGCTCAAGTTTCGCAAGCTTTCGTATGCGCTCGGCGCGGAAGTGTGTGGCGTGAACGTCGCGCAGCCGATGAGCGAGTCCACCTTCGGCGAAATCTACCAGGCGTTTCTGGCAAACGGGATCCTGCTGTTCCGCGACCAGGACGTGACGCGCGAGCAGCACATCGAGTTCAGCCGCCGCTTCGGCGCGCTCGACCGGCACGAAGCGCTGCCGCGCGACCGGCATCCCCAGTATCCCGAGTTGCTGATGGTGACCAACGAGCCCAAGCCCGACGGCAGCCCGTCCGACACCAAGTACACCGGCCGGCAGTGGCATTCCGACATGTCATTCACCACCGCGCCCTCGCTCGGGTCGCTGCTCAAGAGCTACGCGGTGCCCGAGGTGGGCGGCGACACGCTCTTCGCCAACATGTACCTCGCGTACGAGATGCTCTCTGCGGGGATGAAAAAGTTCATCGAAGGCCTGCACGGCATCCACCTCTCCGGCACGCGCAAGCTCGCGAACGACGGCACCGGCGTCGTGCGCGCCGAGGAGCAGAAGCGCATCAACCCGCCGGTCGCGCAGCCCGTGGTGCGCACGCACCCGGAGACCGGGCGCAAGGCGCTCTATATCGGGGAAAAGGTGAAGCGCTTCGACGGCTGGACGGAGGAGGAGAGCCAGCCGTTGATCGATTTCCTGGTGCGGCACGCCACGCGCCCGGAGTTCCTTTATCGCCACCAGTGGCGCAAGAACGACATCCTCGCCTGGGACAACCGCTGCGTCATGCACCAGGCGCTCGGCGATTTCGACGAGACTCAGCTCCGGCAGATGGAGCGCACCACCGTCCTCGGCACCCCTTCCGGCTACGTCGTCACGTAGCGAACTCCCCTCCTCGGGCAGGAGGGGATCTGCGCTCAGACTTTGTAGACGATGTCGTGCTCGCGTGCGTGCTCGCGCACCTTGAGCCCGAAGTCGTCGCCGGGCCCCACTTCCGGTACCGAAGCGTGGTTGACCTGCAGTGAATCGATGCGCTGCTTGAAGTCCGTGGTATGGCCGCGGATGTGGATGGTG
>Ga0208185_1000467_pt1 | contig 18227 bp, 16 predicted proteins | sample EasRivMeERMLT700_FD_187532 | JGI IMG/M metagenome (GOLD analysis project Ga0208185, IMG submission 187532) | Soil microbial communities from meander-bound floodplain in the East River, Colorado, USA - East River MetaG ERMLT700 (SPAdes) (version 2) | ecosystem: Environmental > Terrestrial > Soil... | reverse complement strand
CTTTTGCGGATAGACGTTGGTGTTGTGCGGACGGTATCCGCCATCGAATTTCGGATGGCGCGGCGGCGGCGGCGCAGAATCCCCCTTGCGCGTGCCGGGATACCACCAGCGCCCTACCTCGGTCGGCTTCGACGGGTTGCGCACGTCGATGATGCGGTAGAACTGGTCGTCCTTCGGGTTGGTGGGCTCGAAGTCGGCGGCGCCGGAAGTCAGGTGCACGTACTCGCCGTCCACGAAGAACACGCAGTGCGCGCCGCGCGAATGCGGCCCGGAGGCGTCGAAGTGCGAAATCAGCTTCGGTTGCTCAGGCTTGCTGACGTCGAACAAATCGAATCCCGCCGGCTTCAACCCCCACTTCTTGGTCTGGTAGGCGACCGCCATGATATCCCCCACCACGTCCAGCGAGTTCGAGCGCACGTCGGCGTGCGGCAGGTCGGTCTGCACGATCATCTTCGGGTTGCGCGGATCGGTCACGTCCACCCCGGTGAAGTTCTTGGGCGCCGATTCGTGGGCCAGCCACAGGATCCGCCGGCCGTCCTTCGTCTTCTGCATATTGATGCCCTCGCCGACGCCGCCGAAGCCGGCAAGCTCGTTGTGGGCGATGAGTTTCATGTTGAGGGCCAGCTGCGCTGCCTGCCCACCGGGTCGCAACGATCCTTCGACTGCCATTTATCTTCCTTTCCGTGAAGGAATTTGCCGACCGTTGTGTCGACAAATTCCTGAGGCAAAACCGCTACTCGGAGATTGACAATAAAGGAACGGCGACCATTGAACTCGGCCCCTTCGCGTCTCCGACAGCGGGCTAAAACAACTTATATTGTCAAAATTATTTCGCGATACTAAGCGGTTTTGCGTTTAGCAGCCTGCCGCCCCGCAGAGGGTGGCAGGCTGCTCCGCAATCCAGCGCGTTTCCTCAAGACAGAGTGTATCGCAGCCGTATCGTGCATCGACCAGCCCTGCCGCAGCGCTGCGGTATAGTAAGGGAGGCTGCCGTCGAAGAGCGGCGTCGGGCACTTCAAGCGCCGCACGAACGACCGGATGATGTCGATGTCCTTCTGATAGATCTTGGACTTCATATGCGGCGGCAGGTAATGCCCTCGCACCATCATCGGCCCGCGCACCTGGAACATGCGCGAGCTGCCCGCGCCATCGGCGATGACCCGGTACAACAGCCCGAGGTCGATTCCCGCTTTTTCCCCTACCACCATCGCTTCGGCGGTGGACAGGTTGTGTATGGTCACCAGCAGGTTGGCGACGAACTTGAGCTTGGAGCCGGCGCCGAACTCGCCGCAGTAATAAGTCGAGCGCGCGAACCCGTCGAATATCTTGCGGCAGCGGTTGAACACCCTGCGGTCGCCGCTCGCGTAGATCGCGATGTCCTTGGCGGCCGCCTGGGCGCCGGTGCCGCTGACCGGGCAGTCGAGCATATGGACGCCACGGCGCGCCAGACGGCGGCGCAGCCCCTGCTTCAACTCGAGCGTCATGGTGCTCGCCTCGATCACGATCGTGCCGGGCCGGGCGCCGGCAGCAATGCCTTGCTTGCCGAAATAGGCTTCCTCCATCGCAGCCGGGGACGGCAGCGACGTGATGATGATCCGCGTCCTCGCCGCGACCTCGGCACACGAGCGCGCCGCCTGACCGCCCAGCCGCGTCAAAGCCCTGCGCGCGGCCGGCGATATGTCGTAGCCGACGACGTTGAAGCCGGCATCGAGCAGGTGGCGCGCGAAAGCGCCGCCCATGATACCCAGCCCCACCTGCCCGACCGTGCCCCTTCTGCGGCCGGCTCTCCACTTTCTTCTTGCCGAATCACGATTCACGATTCACGCCTCACCGGGTCAATTGGGTTTCACATGAAGCCGCGCTTGCTCGGCTTCATCGCGGGTCAGATTATCAATGCGCTGTTCCAAATAGGGCGTCGAGCATACCAGCACGTAGCGCGCGAACGGCGACTGCACCTGCAGCCGGTAAGGTGAGCCGCGCGAGACTTCTATGATGTCATCGGCTCCCACGGCTCTGGAGCGCCCCGCCACGCTCGCCAGCAGTTTTCCGCTGAGGATGTAGACGAACATCTCGTGCTGGGCCGTCGCCTGCGGCTCGTCGTAGCCGCCCGGCACCTCGAAGTAGCCGAAGGCCAGCCGTTCGCCTTCTATCCAGCTGGCGTGGCGCGACGAGCGGCGCGGCGCGTCGAGCGACTCGATGATCGGGTAAAAGCAGATATCCAGGCCTTCCACGATGGCTTGCGACTTGCCCTGGGCGCCCTGGTGCTTGTCGCGCTCGCCCACCTTGTAGCGCCGGTTCACTTCCTCCACCGTCATCGCCTTCTCGGGCACGGCCTCGTTCTCCGCCAGGCCGACCACGGTCCAGGTCTTGTCCTTGATATAGAGGTACTGGCAGTGGCCGTCTTCGGTCGCCCTCATGGAATGCCGGGCGTAGGCGGGCGCGTGCACGAAGGTGCCGGGCGCCACGATGCGCCGGTCCTTGCCGACGATGGCGTTGATCTTGCCGCGCAACGGGAAAATCAGCAGCTCGTTGGGGTGGTAGTGCAGTTCGGAGCCGGTGCCCGCGTTCTTGTGCAGCAGGCAGAAGTACATGTAGCGGCCGTCAATCACCGGCGCCGTGCCGGTGGACAGATGCGGCGTGAGATAGCGGCTCTCGATGTCTTCGAAGCGGTGGAACGGCACCGGTGCTCCCAGCAAAATCCCCTGTGCGCAGCAGGCCGTCGGGCAACAGCGTGCTGGAGGGGACAAAGCGGCCTGAATTCTAGCAGACCGACACCCTTTTGCCTCGCTCCACATTTGATATTTGTGAGGCGCGCCGCCCTCCGTTAAGATGCGCATGCGTCCCGCCTGGTCCAACCACGCGCCATACCCTCACAACGATCTGAATGAACCCTAAAGGCCATCCTTGAAACAGATCAACGTCGGCATCATCGGCACCGGCTGGTGCGGCGGCATCCGCGCCGAGACCTGCGCCAGCAATCCGGTCGTCGGCAACCTTCATCTCTCTGAAATCAGGCCCGAACGCCTGGCGGAGGTCGCAAAAGCGACCGGCGCCAGGACCGCTACCACGGATTACCGCGAACTCCTGCGGATCAAGGAGATCGATGCATACATGATCTCCGCCACGCCGGAGACCCTTCACTACCCGCTGGCGCGCGAATGCCTGCTCGCCGGCAAGCACGTGTTCCTGGAGAAGCCGATTGCCATCGAGTTGCACGAGGCCGACGAGTTGATCGGGATCGCGAAGAAGAACAAGCTCAAGTTCACCATTGGCTACTCGCAGCGCTTCAATCCCAAGTTTGCCTACGTCAGAAAGTCGATCGTGGACGGCGCCATTGGCCGGCCGGTTTCCGCGCTGGTCAGCCGCCACATCACGCGCAGCCTCGGCAAGAAGATCACCGGTCGCGGCAAGCTCTCCCCCGCCGCAATGGAGTCGACTCACGACCTCGACTTCATTCTGTGGTGCCTCGAGCCCGCCAAGCCCGTGCGGGTGTATTCCCAGGTGAACTATGGTGCGATGAAGGAATCCACCGGCGCCGACATACCCGACAACCAGTGGATCACCGTCACCATGGACAACGGGCTGTCGTTCGTGGTCGGTGGCGGCTGGAGCCTGCCTCCCGGCTATCCGAATTTTTCCATGACCTGGATCGAAATGATCGGAACGGAAGGCTCGGTGTTTGTCGACGACAGCCATCGCGACGTGGTGCTGAATACGATGAAGGACGGCATGCGCCTGCCGATGTCGTCGATGCCCGGTGAGTTCGTGGACCATGCCTACGCGGGACCCATGAAAGCGGAGACCGTGCATTTCCTGGAAGCGGTCGCCTGCGACCGCCCGGTTCTGGTCACCGCGGAGCAGGCGCGGCAGGTCATGGAAGTCTATATCGCCGCGGATCTCTCGGCGGAGCGCAACGAGCCGGTTAGCCTGCCCCTGCCCGAAACGCGCGCCTCCGCACTCGCTGCGCGTTAACAACCCAGGACCCGGTGAAACCACAGATGAACACAGATTGACACAGATCAATCAGACCCCAAGAAGTCACTGATAGTGGGTCTCATCCGTGTTTATTTGTGGTAGATATGTTCTGGTTTTGACACCTATGACAAGAAAGAAGCCCAAGCGCATCGGCCTAGCCATCATCGGCGCGGGCCGCGTCGGGCTCATTCGCGGGGAGCTTGCGGCCCGCCACCCCGAGGTGGACTGGATCGGCATCGCAGAGATCAATCCCGAACGCGGCGAAATCGTGCGTGAGAAATGCGGCGCGGATTTCGTCACCACCGATTACCGCGAGCTGCTCGCGCGCCCCGAGGTCAATGCCGTGGTCGTCTCCACCGACGAACACCTGCACGTCGATCCGGTGATCCGGGCCGCGGAGCGCAAGCTGCCGCTGCTGATCGAAAAACCGCTCGCGACCGACCTCGCCGAATCCGCAAGCACCCTCGCCGCCATCGAAAAATCCGGCGTCGACGCCGTGATCGGCTATACCCAGCGCTTCCGCCGGCGCTGGCTGGTGGCGAAAGAGAAAGTCCGCTCCGGCGCGCTCGGCGAAGTGACGATGGTCACCTCGCGCGCCTTCATGAACCGGCTGGTCGCGATCGACAACTACAAGCGCAGCGACAACCGGTCGGAAGTGACGCCGATGGTGATCTCCGGCACGCACGCGCTCGACATCGTGATGTGGCTGATGGAGACCAAGAAACCGGTCGAGGTCTACGCGCGCTCGGTGAACAAGGCGCTGGGCCCGACGTGGCAGGGCGTGGACGGCACCGGCTATACCATCACCTTCGACGACGGCGCGATCTACCATGGCGTCATTTCCTGGGCGCTGCCCGAGGTCTGGCCGGGCGCGGTCTACAGCCTCGAAGTGGGCGCGGTCGGGACCGAGGGCGTGCTTACCATCGATGACACGCATCGCGACATGGTCCTCGCCACCAACCTGATCCAGGCCGAGGGCTACGCGCCGGACAAGCGCCGCCACGTCGATTTTCTGACCAGCTACCCGGTCGGCGACATGGCGCTCGGCGAATTGCGCGGCCCCATGCGCGAGGAGACCAATTCGTGGCTGAACCGCGTGTCGCTCGGCGTCACCACGCAACACGCGACCGCCCGCGAGGGCCATAATCGCTTGATGCTGACCAAGGCAATCGACCTGTCGGCTAAGCTCAAGCGGCAAGTGAAGCTTCCCATCAGCCCGGACGATCTGACCGGTGCGTAGCGAGGGATGAAGGCGCGCCGCAGCGCAATCAGAAACTGAGGAGGAATCCATGCAAATCGCCAGGATCGTAAGTGCCCTGCTCGCCGCTGCACTCGCGGCGGGTGCCGCTGCCGCGCACGCCGCCGAGCAAGCCCAGAAATTCCCGCAACGGCCGGTGCGAATGATCGTCCCTTACGCCCCTGGCGGCGCAACCGACATTACCGCCCGCCAGTTGCAGACCCGGATCGGCGAGTTGTGGGGACAACCGGTGATCGTGGACAACCGCGCGGGCGCCTCGGGCAACATCGCGCTCGAACTCGCCGGCCGCTCGGCGCCCGACGGCTACACCCTGTTCGTCGGCAATGTCTCCACCAACGCCATCAACGAGACCACCTTCCGCTCGCTCCAGGTCAAGCCCTCGCGCGACCTCACCGGAGTCACCAACCTGATCCAGCTGCCGCACCTGTGGGTCGTGAATCCCTCGATTCCAGCGTCGACTCTCAAGGAGTTCGTGGCGTATGTCAGGAAATCGGGCGCGAAATTGAACTACGGCTCCGCGGGAGTCGGCGCCTACCCTCACCTCGACGCCGTGAAATTTCTCAAGATCGCGGGCATCGACATGACGCACGTGCCCTACAAGGGCGGTGCTGGCCAGATGATCCCCGCCATCATGGGCAACGAAGTGCAGTTCATGTTCATCAACATGGCCTCGTCGCTGCCGCATATCCGCACCGGCAGGATCAAGCCCCTTGCCATCACGACCCTGGCGCGGCACAAGGAACTGCCGAACGTTCCGACCACTGCAGAATCGGGCTTCCCCGGCGTGGGGACCAACGCCTGGAACGGACTGTTCGCGCCGGCGGGCATTCCCAAGCCGGTGCTTGGCCGCATCCACGCCGACGTGGTCAAGGTCATGGAGAGCCCCGAGATGAAGGCCTCCCTCGAAAAGGTATTCATGACGGTGGTGGTCAACAAGTCCCCGGACGAGTTCCAGCAGTTCGTCCTGAAGGAAATTAAGGACTGGGGCAAGATCGTGATCGAGAACAACATCAAGGTCGAATGAAGGTCGCGGACCGCTTCCTTCATCAACAGGAATCATGAGCAGGACTTCCCAGCGCAAGCACGATCTGCGCATCGAGAAAGACATCGAGATCCCGGTACGGGATGGGGCCCGCCTCAAGGCGGACATCTTCCGCCCCGCCACGCCGGGCCGCTACCCGGTGATCCTCAACATCGGCGGCTACCATAAGGACAAGGTATGGGTGCCGCCCGCGGACCTCGAGGAAAAAGCCAATCCGTTGATGAACTGGGAGACGGTCAACCCGTTGTGGTGGATACCCCGCGGCTATATCGCGATCCGCGTGGATACCCGCGGCTCGGGCAAGTCGCCGGGCCAGTTCGATCCGTGGTCGCGGCAGGAAGCGCTGGATTTCCACGACTGCATCGAGTGGGCGGCGAAGCAGCGGTGGAGCAACGGCCGGGTGGGACTCTCCGGCATTTCCTACTTTGCCATGAACCAATGGCTGGTGGCGAGCCTGCGCCCGCCGTCGCTGAAGGCGATCATTCCGTGGGAAGGCGCGGCGGACATGTACCGCGACTTCGCGTACCACGGCGGCATCTTCTGCCTCGGCTTCGTCGGCAACTGGTTCAACAACCATATGGCGCACCACCTGCTGGGCGCGCCGCAGCAGCACAATCCGGACGCGTTTTCCAACAACTGGCTGTGGCAGTACATGCGGCACAGCCTCGATACCGGCTGGTTCGACCAGCGCCGTGCGGCGTGGGATCGGATCGAAGTACCCCTGCTCACCGCCGGCAACTGGAGCGGCATGGCGCTGCACCTGCGCGGGAACACCGAGGGATACCTGCGCGCCGCCTCCGGGAGCAAGAAACTGCGCATCCATGCCGGCACTCACTACCACCCCTTCTACAGTGCCGACGGCCGCCGCGACCAGCTGCGCTTCTTCGACTACTGGCTGAAGGGCGAGCAGAACGGCATAATGGACGAACCGCCGGTGAAACTGCTGATCCGCAAGGGCGGCAAGGACAACTACGAGTGGCGCAGCGAGTACGAATGGCCGCTCGACCGCACGCAGTGGACGCGCTACTACCTGAGCCCGCAGCAGGTCGCGGCGCGCGGCCGCGAGCCGGCCGAGGGGCTGCTCGTCACCGAAGCGCCGCGCGGGAAACGCGCCGTCACCTACTCCGCGACCGGCATGACCAAGGCCGGCGTCGCCTCCGCGTCGTGGACGTCGACGGCGCTCGCCGGCAGCCTGCCGCGGCTCGGCGTGTCGTTCGAGACCGCACCGTTCAAGGAAGACCTGGAAGCGACCGGGCCTGCGGTGCTGACGTTGTGGGCGTCGAGCACCACCGAGGACATGGACGTCTTCGCCACCTTGCGCAATATCGACGGTGACGGCCGGGACGTGTGGGAAGTCGGACAACAGCAGCAGAACGTGCCGGTGGCCAAGGGCTGGCTGCGCGCTTCGCACCGCAAGCTCGACCCCGAGCAGTCGCAGCCCTGGCGTCCGTACCACGCTCATGACGAACGGCTGTGGCTGAAGCGCAACGAGGTCGTCAGGATGGACGTGGAGATCTGGCCCACCTGCATGGTATTTCGCAAGGGACATCGTCTACGGCTCGATATCCAGCCCCGGGACGGGGTGGGATCCGCGCCGTACACGCATTACGGCGCGGATTACAATGTCGGGCAAAATACGGTCTACACCGGCGGCGGCATGGCATCCCACCTGCTGCTGCCCGTCATCCCGCGTAAATAGCCGACTCGACCATAAACATAAGAGAGGAGCCCACCATGAATCTCAATCGCTGTCTGCTCGCCGCAGGCGTTCTGGCAACCTTGTTGCCGGCGTCGCTCGCCTGGTCGCAGGCGAAGAAGGACGACTATCCCAGCCGGCCGGTGCGCATGATCGTGCCGTTTGCTCCGGGCGGGGCCTCGGATACCGTCGGCCGCATCATCCAGCCCGCGCTGGCCGAACTGCTCAAGCAGCAGGTGGTAATCGACAACCGCGGTGGCGCCGCCGGCAATATCGGCGTGGAACTCGCGGTCCGCGCCAATCCGGACGGCTACAACTTCCTGCTCGGCAACGTCGGCACCATGGCGATCAACCCGGTTTATTACGTCAAGTTCCCGTACCGGCCTTTGAAGGACCTGATCCCGGTGACCCAGGTGGTGGACGTGCCGGGCTGCCTGGTGACCCACCCTTCCGTGCCCGCGAAGAGCGTCAAGGAGTTGATCGCCCACCTGAAGGCCAACCCAGGCAAGCTGAACTACGGCGCGCCGGCGCCGAGCAGCGCGAATGCACTGGAAATGATCATGTTTCTCAATGCCACGGGGACAAAAGCCGAGCAGATCGCTTACAAGGGCGGCGCGGGGCCGGCCATGATCGGTCTCCTCGGCGGTGAAGTGCAGATGATGTTTGTGACCTTCTCCTCCGCGGTCAATTTCGCTAAAGCAGGGAAAGTCAGGATGCTCGGCATGATTTCCGCCAACCGCAACCCCGCTTTGCCGGAAATTCCGACGATGCGCGAGCAGGGACTCGACATGGTGGTCGGCTCATGGCAGGGCGTCTTCGTGCCCGTGGGCACGCCGCAGCCGGTGGTGAACAAGCTGTTCAAGTTCAGCGTGGATATGATGAAGGATCCCCTGGTCGTCAAGCGGCTCGGCGAGTTGGGAATTGACATCGTCACCAGCAAGTCATCGGCGGATTTCGTCGCATTCGTGAAAGCCGAGACCGAACGCTTCGGGAAAGTGATCAAGGACAACAACATCCAGACTGAATGATTTAAGATTCCATTCTTAGTATTAATTCAAACCAGGAGAATCAGATGGCGAACTTCGGAATTGCGGGACTGGACTGGCAGCAGCGGGTCAATTGGGAACGGCTGCGCAACTACCGGCTGGAGCGCGCGCGCGAGCGCATGAAGGCGCACGGGCTGAGCGCGATGCTCTGCATGTACGACGAAAACGTCCGCTACGTGACTGGCACGCTGACGCCGGGCTGGAATAAGCTCAAGCCCGGGCTGCGCTACGCCATGCTCTGCGGCGACGACAAGCCGGTCCTGTTCGAGCAGGGCGACCTGGGTTTCCAGATCCAGCGCCATTCGCCCTGGATCCCGCAAGACCATGTCCGCTGGTCGTACGCCTGGATCAAGGGTGCGGCGGGCCCCGCCTCCACGCAGCAGGTCAAGAAATTCACCAACGGCATCAAGCAGGAAATGAAAAAGGCCGGCGTTGCGGGCGCGAAGATCGGCGTCGACTTCATCGACATCAACATGCTGCAGGTATTCAAGGACGAGAAGCTCGACTGGACCGATGGCATGACCCCGATGATGGAGGCGCGCGCCGTCAAGAACGTCGACGAGCAGGAATGCCTGCGCATCGTCGGCGCGATCGGCGATGGGGCGCACTGGGAGTTCATGAAATTCCTGAAGCCGGGACGGACCGAGAACCAGATGACCGCCCACATCATGGAGTACCTCTACAACATTCCCGGCATCGAGGACGTCGAGGATGTGATCGTCTCCTCTGGCCCGAATACCTGGCCCAACTGGCGCAACTTCTCCGACCGCATTATCAAGCCCGGCGATATCGTGTTCATGGACCTGGCCGCGCTCACGTGGAATGGCTACAAGTCGTGCTATTACCGTACCTACTGCGCCGGCAAGGAGCCCACCAAGGAGCAAAAAGAGGTCTACGCGACGGCGCTGAAATGGCTCTACGATTCGATCAAGGCGGTGAAAGTCGGCACGACCACCCGCGAAATCGCCTCGAAATGGCCCTCGGCCAAGGAAGCCTGGGGCTACGCTGAGGAAGACCAGGCGGCGGCCAATCTATGGGGCCACGGGCTCGGCCTCGCGCAGTACGACCAGCCCGTCATCTCGCGCATCTGGTCTCTCGACCATCCGATCGAAATCAAGGAAGGCATGGTGTTTGCGCTCGAGACCCAGCACGGCAAGCAATTCGAATGGGGCGTGCGCATCGAGGAGATGCTGATCGTGCACAAGGACAAGGTCGAGATCATCTCGAACTTCCCGGTCGAGCAGATCACGGTCGTCGACCCGATGCCGGGCTATTCGACCCTCGCCGGCCGGTAGCGGCTCATAACCCGACTGATGATGGAGGTGACCATGATTGCGCGAAGTTGGCTCGCGGCAGCAACCGCATCGCTGGCGGTAATACTTTCTGCGGGATGCGCCACGACCCCGCAGCCGCCGGTGGCGCTGGAGGCGGTCATCGGCAACAACTTCGGTCACTTGCCGATGTTCGTTGGCGTCGACAAGGGGTTGTTCAAGAAACACGGCATCGATCTCAAGCTCAAGGTGGTCAATACCGGCACCGATATCGTGCTCACGTCCTACACCGAGGCCGCGCAGAGGACCCATCCGGAGTATTTCGCGGATCTGCCGGCGCTGCCCCGCTGATGCTCGTCGAGTTATCCTCGATCGAGGCGACGGACGCGGCCCGTGTTGGTCCCAAAGCCGCCAATCTTGCGGCGCTAGGCCGGGCCGGATTGCCTATACCTGAAGGCTTCTGTCTGCCGGCAGAAGCCTATCGCATGCAGATTGCCGCGCTGGGGCTGGAGGCAACCGCGCGCGAAGTGTTTTCAGCCGAAGACATGCGGGCGCGCCGGGCTGCTCTGCAGATGAGAATGAAGCTGATGGAGCAGCCGGTGGCGGCGGAGATACAGGAACCCCTGGTAGCGGCGTGGCGGGCCATGTCCCGTCACACGGCGGTTGCAGGCGTCGTGCGCTCAAGTGCCTTGGTGGAAGACCGCAACGGTTCCAGCTTCGCGGGGCAATTCGAAAGCTTTCTCGGAATCGACAACGAAACCGATTTCCTCACCGCGGTGCGCGCCTGCTGGGCGGCGCTGTGGGCGCCGCGCGCGCTGCGCTACATGGCGACGCACGATCTCGATCCGGCGAACACGGCAATGGCCCTGCTGATGCAGCCCCTCGTGGCTGCCCGCACTGCTGGCGGCGGCCTGAGCCAGTCAGCCGAAGGCGGGATGCTGATCAACGCGACGCCCGGTCTCGGGGCCGCGATCGCGCAAGGCGAGGTCGCCCCCGATCGCTACGAGCTCGGTCGCAATGGCGTCCTGCGCGACAGCCATGCGGCAATCGATTATCACCAGGCCGGCTGCGTCCACCTGCCGCGCCTGTCGAAAGCGCCCGCCAGGAAGAAGATGTGCCTATCCACGGCCCAGGTGGAGGAGCTGGGACAGCTCATGCTCAAAGCCGAAGCCGTCATGGGCATGCCGGTCGAAATCGAATGGGCAATGGATGATGCCGGTTTCAAGCTGCTGCAGTCGCGGCCGCTGCACCTGGACGACCGGCCTGCCACGGTTCCCGACCAGATCTGGCTGCGCCAGCCGCGCCTGCGCGGGCAGCCGGCGGGGGTAGGCTGGGCCACCGGCCGCGCCTGCGTGGTGAACTGCGAATGCGAAGTCTCGCGCGTGGCACCGGGCGACGTGCTGGTAACCCGCATGGCGTGTCCGAACTGGGCGGCAGCACCTCCCACCTGGCGTCTCTCGCCCGCGAGCGCTGCGTCCCGATGGTGCTCGGCGTGGCTGGCGCCACGATGCAAATTCCCGATGGCTCTCAGGTCGCCGTGGACGGCGTCGGCGGCATCGTCAGGTGGATGGCTAATCGTTAGATAGTGACTCGTTACTCGTTCCTGGACAACCGGCGACGCGGAACGAAGGGCGAGAAACGAGGGAAGACATGGCACAACGCATCCGTGGCATCACGGACCAGGAAGCGGTCGGCCCCGCCAGGGAATTGTTCGAGGCATCGAACCGGATGCTGGGGCGCACGGCGAACCTGCAGCGCATCCTCGCGCACAGCCCCTACGTCGCGCGCTGGCTGCTGCCCTTCATTGCCGCGGTGCGGCAGCCGAATGCAGGGGCGGTATCGCCCGTGCGCCTGCGCAACCTGGCCGTGCTCAAGACCTCCACCCTCAACGGCTGCAAGTACTGAACGGAGCACAATCGGGTGCTTGGTCAAGCACTGGGACTCAAGGACGACGAGTTTGACGCACTCCAGGACGACTACCGGTCCAGCCCCTTGTTCAATGCGCGCGAAAAGGCGGTGCTGGCGTGGTCGGAGGCGATGACCCTCAACACCGCAAAGCGCGATGGCCCCGCATGGGACGACCTGCGCAAGCTCTTCAACGACGCCGAGATCGTCGAGATTTCGCTTGCCTGCGCCATGTTCAACATGATCAACCGGCTGAACGATTCGTTCCGCACCGAGCTCGAATCCGAGGAGTACAACCGCCGCCAGCACGGCGCGGTGGGCGTGACAGCCGCGGCGCTGGAGGATTACGCCTGCCGTATCTGCGCGAGTGCGAAGGGGTGACTCGTGACTCGTTGCTCGTTTCTGGTCTTTAGAGTAGTAATTGACCAATGGGTAACGAATAACGAAAAACGAGAAACGAGTAACGAAGAGTGATGCGCCCGAAGATCTTCATCACCCAGCCAGTAGCAGCCAGCGCGATCGAGCGGCTGCGCGCGGTCGCCGACGTCGAGTTGAATCCCAATTCGCTTCACATTATTACTAAGAGCGAGCTGCTCGATAAAGTCCCGAGCCTGGACATCCTGTTCTGCCTGCTCCATGACCGTGTGGATCGCGACGTAATCGCGGCCGGCGCGCGCCTCCGGGCGGTTGCCTCGATGAAAATCACGCCCTCCGACATCGACGTGGCAACGGCGACGGCGCGGCGCATCCCGGTCACGGTGATTGCGCCCATCGTGACCGAGGCAACGGCCGACATACACTTCGCGCTGCTGCTGGCCGTCGCCCGGCGCGTGGTCGAAGGCGACCGCCTCGTGCGCCAGGGAATCTTCCCCGGCGCCCAGTCGGCGCACCTTCTGGGCGCTTGGGTCTTCGGCAAGACCATCGGTCTGATTGGCGGCGGTGGCCGCATCGGGCGCGCGGTCGCGAAGCGGGCGCAGGGCTTCTCGATGAGAACCCTGTACTGGACGCCGCGCCGCAAACCCGAACGCGAGGAGCGCGAAGCGGGGCTCACCTACGTGCCATACGATCAGCTTCTTGCAGAGTCCGATTTCGTTTCCGTTCACGCTCCCCTCACCGCTGAAACGCGCCACCTGGTCGGCCAGCGGGAAATCAACCTGATGAAAGCGACCGCGTTTCTCGTCAATACCTCCCGCGGCCCCATCGTGGACGAGAAAGCCCTCGTGCGCGCCTTGAAGGAGAAGCGAATCGCGGGCGCAGGCCTTGATGTTTACGAGAACGAGCCGAACGTGGAGCCGGAACTGCTCACCATGCAGAATGTCGTGCTGACACCGCACCTGGGCAGTGCCGTCATGGAATTGAGGGAGTCCATGGCCAACGTGGTGGTGGACAACATCATGGCGGTGCTGGAAGGCCGGCAGCCGCCGAACTGCTGGAATCCCGAGATATACAAGTGACTTGTTGCTCGTTACTCGTTGCTCGTTGCTCGTTTTTCGAGTGGCAAGAAGCAGGTTTTCCAGTAACGAGAAACGAGTAACGAGTCACTCTTTCAAGAGGTGCTGAGATGGCAAGCAAGGCGAAAGTAGTGCTGACCGACTACGTCTGGGAATCGCTGGACGTGGAGAAAGAGATACTGGCCGGCGTGGCGGACCTGGTGCCGCTGCAAACCAAGAAGCCCGATGACTTCATCGGGCAGGCGGCGGACTGCGACGCGCTGCTCAACACCTACGCCGGTCCGATCACGGCCGAGGTGATGGCGAAAATGCCGAAGTGCAGGATCATCGCCCGCTACGGCATCGGGGTGGACACGATAGACCTCGCCGCGGCCACGCAGGCGGGCATCATCGTCACCAACAACCCCACGTACTGCATCGAGGAGGTCGCCGAGCACGCAATGGCCTTGTTGCTCGCCTGCGCGCGCAAGGTCGTCTTCTACGACCGCATGGTGCGCGGCGGCGCCTGGGCGGTGCCGCCCGGCAAGCCGATGTTCCGGCTCATGGGCAGCGTCCTGGGCCTGGTCGGCTTCGGCAATATCGCGCGCCATGTGGCGGTGCGTGCCACCGCGTTCGGCATGAAGGTGCTCTACGCCGACCCGTTCGTCAAGGCCGGACAGTTCAACGAGCCCGGGACGAAGGTGGAACTCGGCGAGTTGCTCAAGGAAGCGGATTTCGTCTCCGTGCACCCGCCGCTCCTGCCGCAAACGCGCAAGATGATCAACGACGACACATTCTCGCGCATGAAGCCGACCGCCTTCCTCATCAACTGCTCGCGCGGGCCGATCGTCGACACCGACGCGCTGGTGCGGGCGCTCGACGCGAAGAAAATTGCCGGGTGCGGGCTCGATACCACCGATCCGGAGCCCCTGCCAGATCCCCATCCCCTGCGCGGCAGGGAAAACGTCATCATCAACCCGCACGTGGCCTGGTACAGCGAAAAGGCCATGGTTGGCCTGCAGGCCGGGGCGCCGGCGGAAATCCGCCGGGTCCTGACGGGAGCGTGGCCGGTCAACGTAGTCAACCCGGCGGTCAAGGGAAGAAATCGCGCAGGGATCTGACCAGGGGTTTGTCGGGCTTGGGTTCGACAAACTCCTCCTTCACTTATCGCGACCCACCGCTTACCATTGACCAACCTGAGCCGCCCTTCAAGCGGCCGCCATACGAGGAGCCTATGAAAACTACCATGCTACGCACATTCGCATCAGGGATCGGCGCCGTGCTGGCCCTGCTCTCCGGGCCGGCGGCCGCGCAGGACTACCCCACCCGGCCGGTACGCATGGTGGTGCCGTTCCCGCCGGGAGCAGCCAGCGATTTCCTCGCCCGTGTTCTGGGTTTGAAGCTGGGAGAGGCCTGGAGCCAGCAGATCGTGGTCGACAACCGTCCCGGCGCCGGCGGGCTCATAGGCGGCACCCTGGTCGCCAGGGCAACGCCGGATGGCTACACCATCGCACTGATCGGCCAGCCTCACCTCACTGCCGCACAGCTCTCCAAGCAGCCGCCCTGGGATCCGCTCAAGGATTTCTCCCACATCGGCCTGGTCGCGTCGATGCCGAACGTGATTACAGTGGGCCCCGGCTTCCCGGTCAACACGCTTGCCGACCTGATCACCCAGGTCAAGGCGCGGCCGGGCCACTACAACGTCGGTTCGGCGGGCATGGGCAGTTCCTCGCATCTTGCCGCGGAGATGTTCAACGCGGCCGCGGGGCTGAAGTCGGTGCACGTTCCGTTCAAGCTGATCGGAGATATCTTCGCGGAGATGTACGGGGGCCGCATCCATTATTACCTGTTCCCCCTCCCCGCCGTGATGCCGGTGCTGAAGGAAGGCAAAATCAGGGCCATTGCGACCGGCGGCCGCGCGCGCGCCTTCGCCCTGCCGCAGGTCCCGACCATGTCCGAAGCAGGCCTGCCCGGATTCGAATCGGCAACCTATTTCGGCCTGCTCGGACCCAGCGGCATACCGCGGAAGATCATCACCCAGATCAACGCGGAAACCGTCAAGCAGCTGAAGACCGAAGACCTCAGGACCCGCTTCCAGAACGGCGGGGCTGACGCCGCAACGAGCACGCCCGAAGGGTTCTACAAGATCCAGCAAGCCGAGAACGAACGCGTGAAGAAGATCATCAAGGACATCGACTTGAAGCCGCTGTTCTAACTTAAACCCGGTGAGCGGTTAGCGGTGAACGGTAAGCCGTAAACCCCAAACCGCTCCTGTTCCGCTTACGGCTTACCGCTTAACTTTTCAAATATGATCAACGCCGCCATTATCGGCCTCGGCTGGTGGGGCAAGACTATCGTCCAGTGCGTACAGGGAAAAAGCGGGAAGCTCCGCTTCGTCCATGGCGTCAGCAAGGAGATCGATGCCGCACTGCCCCTGGCCGAGGCTCATGGCTTCACTTTGAGCGACGACCTGGATCGGGCGCTCGCCGACAAGCGGGTCGAGGCCGTCGTGCTGGCGACTCCCCACTCCCTGCACGCCGACCAGATCGTGCGCGTGGCCGCGGCCGGCAAGCCGGTATTCTGCGAGAAGCCGTTATCGCTCCGGCGGGCGGACGCCGAGCGCGCGGTTGCCGCCGTGCAAAAAGCGGGCGTCCCGATCGGCGTCGGGCAGAACAAGCGTTTCTGGCCCTCCATGGTCGAGCTGCGCCGGGTCGTGGCGACCGGCGCACTCGGCCGCGTCATGCACATCGAGGGGCACTACAGCAACGAGAACTCGGGCCTGCACTTCTCGGCCTGGCGCGATTCGCCCGACGAGTCGCCGGGCGGAGGCATGACCGGGACCGGCATACACCTGCTCGACGCTTTCGTCGGCCTGGGCGGCCCGGTGGCCGAGGTGAAGGCGCAGGTCATGTCCTTCCGCTCGGGTCCCGATCCCCGCGACGCGGCATCCGTGATGTTTCGCTTCGCCAACGGCCTTTCCGGCTACTTCGGGCTGGTACGCGCCTCGCCGTTCTACTGGCGGGTGCATGTATTCGGCGACGAGGGCTCGGCCGAGGCCATCGGCGAAGCCGAGGTCATCGTGCGCACGCGCGGCGGGAAAGTGGAGCGCCGAGAATTTCCCAAAGTGGACTCGATACTCGCCGAATTCGACGCGTTCGCCGACGCAGTGGCCGGCCATAACCCTTATCCCATCACGCCCGCCGAAATGGTCAACACCATTGCGGCGTTCGAGGCGATTATCCTGTCCATGGACAACGGCAAGCGGGTGACCGTCTAGTGCGGATTCACGAAGAACACCAAGGGTGCAAAGGCAAAAGAAAACGGCGAGCCGGTAAGCTCGCCGTTCGTTTTTGCGCGTAACCGGTCACCGGTCACGGGTTCATAGCGCTCGTTCCAGCTGATCGCGCAGGTCGTACAGTTCCTTGGGCATGCGTGCCTTGAGCTTCTCATAGAGCTCGGCATGGTCCTTCACCTCCTTGCGCCAGACCGCGGGGTCCACCTTGTTCAGCTCGTCAAAGCGCGCGCGCGTGAAACTTTCAAGCCCGCTCCATTCGAGGTCCTCGTAGCGCGGCTGCAGGCCCAGCGGCGTCTTCACCGCGTCCGCCTTGCCTTCGATGCGGTCGATGATCCACTTCAGCACGCGCATGTTGTCGCCGAAACCCGGCCAGATGAACTCGCCCTTCGCGTCCTGCCGGAACCAGTTGACGCTGAAGATCCTGGGCGGCTGCTTGAGTCCCTTGCCGATCGCGAGCCAGTGCTTGAAGTAATCGCCGTAGTGGTAACCGCAGAACGGCAGCATTGCGAACGGATCGCGACGCACCACGCCCACCTTCCCGACGATCGCGGCGGTTGTTTCCGAGGCCATCGTCGAGGCCAGGTACACCCCGTGCGTCCAGTCGAATGCCTCCGTTACCAAGGGCACCGCGGTCGCGCGCCGCCCGCCGAACAGGAATACGCCGATCGGCACGCCGGCCGGGTTTTCCCAGTCGGGATCCACGCACGGGATCTGGCTGCAGCTCATGGTAAAGCGCGCATTGGGATGAGCCGCCTTGCGCCCGTTACCCGGGGTCCAGGCCTTTCCCTGCCAATCCGTAAGTTCCTTCGGGGGTTCCCTGGTCAACCCTTCCCACCACACATCGCCGTCCGGCAGCAGCGCGACGTTGGTGAAGATCGTGTCGTGCGTGACCGCCTGCAGACAGTTGGGATTGGTGAATTCGGAGGTTCCGGGAGCGACGCCGAAGGCGCCGGCCTCGGGATTGATCGCGTACAGCCGCCCATCTTTTCCAGGCTTGATCCAGGCGATGTCCTCGCCGATGGTCGTGATCTTCCAGCCCTTGTCCCTGAACACCTTCGGCGGCACCAGCATCGCGAGGTTGGTTTTGCCGCACGCGCTCGGGAACGCCGCCGCGATGTAGTGCTTCTTCTTCTCCGGGGTCTCGATGCCGAGGATCAGCATGTGCTCGGCGAGCCAGCCCTGCTCCTTCGCCATGATCGAGGCGATGCGCAGCGCCAGGCACTTCTTGCCGAGCAGGGCGTTGCCGCCGTAGCCGCTGCCGAACGACCAGATTTCCTTGGTCTCCGGGTAGTGCACGATGTATTTGTGC
>Ga0208185_1000466_pt1 | contig 18312 bp, 30 predicted proteins | sample EasRivMeERMLT700_FD_187532 | JGI IMG/M metagenome (GOLD analysis project Ga0208185, IMG submission 187532) | Soil microbial communities from meander-bound floodplain in the East River, Colorado, USA - East River MetaG ERMLT700 (SPAdes) (version 2) | ecosystem: Environmental > Terrestrial > Soil... | reverse complement strand
ATGCTTGCAATCGCTGCTGTCGGACTTGTTCCGGGGTATCCGCCACCGCCTTCGCCTCCCATTGCCTGCCCCGCGGGGACTAGATTTCCGGCCTGCGCCTGCTGCATCGCCGCCTCATCCGGGGTGATCCGGAACTGCGTGATGTTCTTCAAACCCGCCAGACTCGCCATGTGCCCGAAGATGCGCGAGATGTCGTACTGCTGGGCGATCTGCGGGTTCTTCCCGATCACCGAGAAGATCTCTTTCCACAGCGTTGCTTGCGCGAACCGGTCCACCGGCAGCGTGCCGTCGACGGGCACGTAATCGAATTCGCCCGTGATCATGGTCTTATCGACGTTGACGAACTTGGTGCCCTGCATCAAGTCCCCCGCAATCCTAAACATTTTTTCTTGGTCGTAAAACTGTTGTAAGTTCGCCACCATTTTGCGGGATAGGCGGCTCCATCCCAAGGCGGAGGCGAAGTCGCAGAAGGTCTTCATGCGGTTCGCCCCCTGCGCGGCGGCGGTGCGTACTTCGGTAGCCGTTTTTCGCCCACGCCCGAGCGAACCCATGAGGGAATCATTCGACCCGGTGATCTGCTGCATCAGCCCTTCGGTGAACTGCGTGTCCGAGAGATGCCCTCGCGTCGGGTCGACGTTCATCAGTTCAGCGACGGCAGACCGCACGTCGGTGCCATAGCCTGTGCCCGGGCGCATGCGGACGATCCGTCCGGGTCCGCCGTCGATCAAGTCTTTCACATTGATCCTGTCCGGATCGATGATCAGATTGCCGTTGAGCGAACGCCGCACCGAGAACATGTGCGTGTTGTAGAGCCAGTTGATCACGTCGTTCAGCGGCTTGGTGACTTCCATCATGCCGCGCGTCGAGGTGTCGTAGCCATCGGTCTCCCAGGCGATCACGTCATAGGGGAACTTGCAATGGCGCAAACCGAGCGGCGAAGCTTTGATGATCACCGAGTTGTTGGCGACGTAGAATTCCCACTTCTGGTAGTACTTTCCAGGCAGCTTCCACTCCGCTGGAATCACGTTCACCACTACCCGGAAGATGCCGACTTTGCCAGATTTGAGATCTTTCGAATCCCAGATCTTGTCGGCAGCAAGCATGTTGTCTTTCGAACCGGAAGTCGACGGAGCCATGACATTGCCGCCCACGCCAAAACTGCCGCCTTCGAGTTCATCGAGATTAAACAGATCCCACTCGTTCTTCATCGAGCGGAGACGGTCAATGCCCATGAGTAGGGTATGTCCGCAGAACTCGCCGTCCTGAAAATTAACGAGGGGGACGCCGGGATCTGGATAGAAATCGTAGGGCCTACAGTTGGTCAGGATGTTGCCGCAATACCCCTCGACCCGCTCCTCAACCAACTCCCAACTGGGATCGGCACCCAGATCAATCCCACCGAGGGTGGGAGCCATTGGGACATACTCGGAGAAGATCTCAGAGCGCTTGACGTAGTCGGAGGAAACTACCCCGAGTCCATACTTTATCGAATCAATGAGCCAGATATACTCATTAACTGCCATGTCTCCAATGTCCTGATTGTATGCGATTAACGCCTCTAAACATTGAGTACTTTGCTCAGTTTCTCCATGCCTTCCGCGATATTGCCACACTGGGTCGCGGCCAAGAAACACACTAGTCGCGTAAGTGTGTGATGTCAACGCAAGGGCGTAGCTGTAAGGCAGTATCACTTCGCTGAACTGCGATGCGGACCCCTGTTCCCGCGCTCTCTGCTTCTTCGAGGACATCTCTGTCTCTGGCAAATAAGCCCTAAATAGATCCTCAGATTTCCGCCATTTCTCGTGACGAGAAGACATTCTATTCCTAGAACCCTGGAACAAATGGAGGATTTTGTCCAGAATCTCGCGGTGAGTCTCAGAATCAAACGGCACGGTAAACTTGCCTCTCATGAGAGTTCCCCCCAAAGAAAAGTCATCGAGGAGAGGGCGATGACCGCCAGCAAAAAGGCATCGAGGTTGTTCACTTGCGGAGCTCCATTATCAGGTACACGATCCCCACCAGGACGACGCACAGGATCAGGATTTCCGGCCACGTCATCTCGCGCTTCCACATGGGCTCCAGGCCCTTCAAATCCTGGAAGCGTAAAGGTGTGCGGCCCATAGAGGAACTTCATATTCGCATGTAAACGCGGATAGGCGTGAATTTTCATCGTGGGAAGAGCCTCGCCCCGCCTCCGACGCCGAGTTGATGGCTGACGAACAAGAGCAGAATGATCAGCAAAATCGCCCCGACAATCCAAACAATCGGTTGCGGGAGGGCGAACTTCACGCAGACCCACCAAAGCCCGTAGCCAACGACGGCGAACACGATGATGTAAATGATCAACTGAATTAACTGATCCATTTGTTCTCCTTCATGGGCAGAGCCTCCAGCCCGCGGTCTCGAGTTGTTTCATGGAACCTTGACCGGCTAGATCGTTGAAGTCGCCCATGCCGTCGCCGAGTTCGAGCACGAGTGATACGGCCATCGCCGTGGCGTCCATCAGATCGTCATGGTCGCAGCCGGGGTAGGTCTCCCACTGCGCGAGCCAGTCGATCATGTCACGCCGCACGTAGAGTTTCCCATTCGAGGCGAGGCCGGCGAGCGATTGCCGGATGCGGATGGGCTTGGCGCGCTGGTCCTTGTAGATCTCGACGACGTGGAAGCGGCCGCGCTTCTTCATCTGCTCGTCGAGGTACCACTTGAGCGTGGCCTGATAGGCGATGCCTTCCACGCGGCAGCGGATGGGTTTCCATTTCCCGGCGAGTTCGAAGAACTTATTGGCGGACCAGTCCGGATGGTGGCTGCGGGAAGTGGACATCTCGAGCACGTAGACATCGCGATTGGCGGTCATTCCGACGATAACGTGCGCCTCGAAGTCCTTCGACGACATGCCTCCCGCCACCTGTGCGGCGCTTGGAGGAGGCACAGGATCAATAGCATAAGCGGTGACCATATTGGCGGGAGGTGTTTCATAGAAGCGAAGGTCAGAGGGGCGGAAGAACTGGCCTTCGTCCGGCACCAGCCAACATAGCTTTTCCCGCGCGAAGTAGGCCCACTGATTCTCACGGCGCGCCGCGGCTTCCTCCCGGTCGATCTCCTCGCTGGGGAAGCGTTCCTCCCACCGGCTGCGCCCCGCCTCATCCCGGATGCCGAACTTTCTGAACTTGTAGTCCGGGTTGTGCTCGGCCTTGGCGATGAGATCCTGCGGCCGCATGGGCGTATTGGAGAGCACCATCTTGCGATTGGGCGCTTCACTGCGCGGAGCCATCGTATTGAAGATCGAGGCGTAGACGAGTTCGTTGAGCTTGGCGCGCTGCGTCTCGTTGCCCACGTTCTCCTCGGTCTGCACGTCGTCGAGGATCACCAGGTCCGGGCGGAAGTTATTGATGTTGAGGCCGCGCACCGAAGAGGTGATGCCGAGGGCGACGAGGGTGATGGTGGTTTCTGGTTTCTGCGGCGCAAAGCGGCAGAGGATGTCGAGGCGGTCGGAATTCCACACGCTGCCGGGGCGCAGGCCGAACACCTGCGCGAAGGAAAGACCGTCCTCGGAGTTCCCTTCGATCAGCCGGCGCAGCCAGTCGCCGGACTCATGCGCCTTGTCGGTCGATGCGCCGAGGTAGGCGATGGTGCGCGAGGCACGATAGGCGACCGACCAGGCCACGAAGGAGCGGAGCAGGGTGGTCTTGGCTCCTCCCCTGAAAACCGAGAAGGCGGACAGATTGACGTCAGGATCAATCAGGTCGGCCCACATGTCGCGGTGGAATTCCGGGCTCGACTGGCGGAAGGCAGAGGGGAAGAAGGTGCGGCAGAACAGCTCCCCGTCGGTGGCGCACAGCGATACTAATTCGTTGAGGTCGACGGACGGGGAGCGTGCCTGCTTCATCGGTTATTTGTGGGCGGTGTGCGCGGCCGGTGTGGTGGCCGCGACGGGAGGATGCTTGTCGTTCTTGTCATCCTTGGTGTCCTTGGGTTTGGCCGGATCGCCGAAGGCCATGTCGCGGACGTGCTGGAAGGCCCAGCGGTCGTCTTCGGCCATGCGGCGGTGTTCGTCAGGATCGTCGAAGGGGCCGCGGCTCAAGGCGAGATTCGCCACGGCGCGCCACCGGAGCTTGATGGACAGGTCGGCATCCTTCCAGGCGGGCACCTTGTCGCCCGACTTCCAGTAAGCCGCCCAGGCGGCAAAGAGTTTCTCGGCCAGCCCTTCGGCGGTATGCTCCGGACCCGGCGCCGGGAGCGGAGTAGGCTCGGGCTTCGAGTAGCCCGTATCTTTTTCTTGCATTTGTTCAATTCTCCTTGGATCGAATCAAACGAGTAATCGAATCTGAGTCCCTCGCGAGGACTTACTTTCCTTTGCCCTTGGCGATGATGCCTCCCGCCAGTGGCGGCTTAACGGCCATCGCTGCCCCGCCGATGGCAGTCTTGCGGGACATAAGCGGAGCCTCCAGCGCCTCCGCGTCTGCGGCAGGAGCCGTGGAGATTTCGCGGTAGGTCACGTCGACGGTGAGCGAGCCGTCGCCGCCGGTCACGTCGGCGGGTTCGATGTGGAGCATCAACGCCGTCGCCTCGGGCGCCACGTTCTGCGGGTAGGGCAAGCCGGTCATTGCTCCGGTCGATGAGGCCGGGGTATCGAGGAGGCCGGCGGCGGGGAGAGTGTTCGAGACCGCGGTACCCCCTGCCTTGACGACGAGCAGGTTGGCACCGGCCACGTAGGCGAGCGTGCCGAAGGTGTAGGAGAGCGCGGCGGAGACGAACTGGAGCGCGATGCCGGCGGCGGGCGCGGGGACGAGCGAGATGGGCGTGGCCACCAGAGCCAGGAGTTGCGCCGAGGTAACCGAAGCCTGGCCGGTGATGGGTTCCGGCAGATCGACCGGCTCGTCGGTGGCATGCTGCTTCTTCTTCAAAGGCAGCGGCTTCACATCGCGCCGCAGATCTTCCTGGACATCGGTGGCGACTTGGCCGACGACGGCCCAATCGGTCTGGACGTCCGGTGAGAGCGCAGCCCATTGCGGATGGGGACCGAGGATGTCGATGGCCCTCTCATCTTTCGACTCGCCGGCGGATGCTTCAAAGAGGATAGGCGGCGGGGGCGGCGGGGCTTCCTCCCCGGCATCGATCGACTGCTGGGCGACGAGGTACCAGGCGTTCTTGACGGTACGCTGGGTCTCGCTCCAGGTGGGGATGGGGGCGAGCGTCTCGGCCGTCATCCAGTCGAGCATCTGAGCCTTGGCCGTGTAGAGGCGCTCGGCGAGTTCTTCCATCGTGGTGGTTTGCATCTAACTTTCCTGTTCTTCGAGGTTGGCTTCGAGGGTGAGGGGAGCGGTGGCGCGCCGGGAGAGCGCCCGCTCGCGCGCCTCATTAATAATGTTCACGTCGACCTGCAGGTGCGAGTGGACGTGCATGTCGGTCGAGTAGCCCTTGGGGTTGATGTAGCCGAGGGCGGTGAGCGAGAGCTTGGCGGCGGTGAGCAGCTCGCGCGACTCGAGTTCGTTCTCTTCGAGACGGCGATCGATTTCATCCAGCGAGCGGTGCGCGAGGCTGTTCAATTTTTCGGTGATTTTGGCACCGACAAACACCGCCTCCGTATTTTGTTCCTTGCAGGCTTCTAAATACGCAGCCTGGAACAGATCGTTGTGGAGGACCGTACTGACGTACTGACGACCGAGGTTCAATTCGATGGCTGCTTCCCTCAACTGCCGATGCGGATTGGCGAGGAGCCATGACAGCAAAGCCCGGTGCCGATGATTCAAACTCTTGAGTTCAGTGGCCAGCATTCAGATTCCTAAAAGAGAGGGCCGATGAACCTAGTCAGCGCCCACCGGCCCTTCCCCCCGAACGGGGATGGATCACACGAGCGACCCGTCCGAGGAACCAATCAACCAGATTGTGCCCAATTTCCAGTCAAAGGCCACGCAAGAGAAACTCGCGACCTAATGGGGGTATGGTACGCCTCTTCAATAAGATCAGTCAATAAATAGGTTTATTTCCTGCTTTTGAGAAACGGGCCGAGTACCTTCGTTTTGGGACCGGGGGCTCTTTCCGGATCGGGAAACGCTTGGGCGAGCGAGACTCCCAGACGGGGCTGCGGGCGCTGCGCGGGAGGGGCGTTCCTCTGCTGGCCCTGAAGGATTCTATTCATCTCGCCGCCCGATACTTCCTGCGGAGTGACATACCGATCCTGGTCCCACTTGCCGGGAGCACCGTACTGCGCGTACTGGCTTTCGTTGGAGAAGGTCGGGTGGTTGGGCTTCTTGAAGGTGTCGGGCCAGTGGCCTCCCTCATCCGGGCGAAAGCCCGCCTTGAACGCTCCCCGCAGATCGTAGTCCTCGCCCGAATCGTTGGGCGCGTATTGTTGTTTCCATACGCCGAACTGCACTTCCTCGAGCGGAGTGAGCGGGGTATCGTAGCCTCCGGGGCGCCCGCGGGGATTGGCAGCGGCGGCATCGATTTGATCCTGCTCGAACTGCCGGCGCGCGGCGACTTGCTCGTCGGTATCGTAGCGGTAGGTGGCTACGCCTTGCTGGGGGGATAACCGTGGCTGGGGCATAGCTTATCCTTGACCGAGCTGGCCTCGGAGCCACTGAATCAACTGCGCTTGTTGGGGATTGGACTGCGAAGGATCATACGTCGAGGTGGGGGTCGAGTAGTTCCACATGCCATTCTCGTCAGCGCGAGAGACGGTGGGAGCGGGGCCGCCCCAGCCGGTGTTATTGATGCCGGCGGCGTAGCGGGCGGCTATGTCCTCTGGGCGGTCACCCCGCTGGAGTTGGAACGCGCCCATCCCCGCGTCCTGGATATCTCCCTTGCCGAAATCGAGGCCGTAGATGGGAGCACTCGGGGCGGAGGAACCGGGCGAGGCCATGTTGTTGAGGTTCTGCGAAACGACATTGGCGCCGAAGGTCTGCCCGACCTTACCTGCGGCTTCGGGAGTTAAATAATTTGTGTTCGGATTACCGGGGGAAGCGAAGCTCACAGGCTGATCGTTGATCGACGCACCCACGTTCTGCGCCCATGGGTTCTGGTCACCCCAGAAGCCGCCGGTGCCTGCGGTGGAGGGGGGAGGCGGGAGTCCGGGGTTGGTTTGCGGCGTCGAGGGCGGAGTGGAGCCGCCCGCGAGTGGACCTTGGACGCCGGGCTGCTCGTAGCCGCCGGTGGCGGGTGGATGCTCCCCCATCCCCGGAGGGATTTGCCCCGGAGGCGCTCCACCGCCGAGGATGGGCGTGCCGGGGAGCGAGGCGAGTTGCTGGCCGAGACCGCCGCCGCCGAAGAATGGGTTGTCGATCGGGCGGCCGAATTCATCGAGCTTGGTGGCAGCCATTAGGTGAGCTCCTCTACTTCATTGGCGTCTTCGGCAGGCGCGTAGTCGGGGGCGACGGGAGGGACGTCGGGCGAGTCCGGCTCGAATAGTTCATCGAACTCAGGATCGGGAGGATCTTTCGGGGACGGCATGGATGCAGTATATCCTTGCCCTTTGTTTTCTGCCAGAATTAAACGAGCCGCGTGGCGTTCGAGCGCCACCCGACTCTGACCGAATGCAATCTGTAGAGGAGATCGCAATGGCTGACATCCAGTCTAAACCGCTTGCGCCATTATCCGAGAAAGACCGCGCCAAATTCCCGTCGAAAGTAGACAGGCGCTCCGATTCGGAGTGCTGGTTGTGGAAGGGTAGAGTTTCTGTCAATGGGTACGGAATGTTTCCTTGCTTTGGGAAACGCGCCATTAAAGCCCACAGAATCGCCTATTTCCTCGAGTACGGTATTGATCCTGGTTCGCTCTGCGTGTGCCACAAATGTGATCAAAGGTTGTGCGTCAATCCAAACCATCTGTTCCTTTGCACCAAGCACGAAAACGCGCTGGATGCTTCTGCCAAAGGACGGCTGAAGTGGAAAGACGATCACCTCTGGCGAAAACATCCGGAGGAGGTGCTGCACGGGGAACGTCAAGGTATGGCGAAGCTGAAGGAGACCGAGGTCGTCGAGATTCGGAAGATGTACGCCAGCGGCTTATGGCTTCAACGAGAGATCGCCGCCAAGTTCGGGGTGGCTATGAGCCGGATCTCTGCTATCGTCACCCGAAAGCACTGGAAACACATTCCATAAAAAAAGGGCACCCGCTAGAGGAGGGTGCCCTGAGTTTCGTAGTTGTTTAATCTTCCTGGAGGAGAAGATTTGCTTATCCTACAACCTTTCGCTTGGCCGCGTAAAGACCGATCAAACCAGCGCCCATAAGGGCGTAGGTGGCAGGCTCGGGGACGACATCGCACTCGGTGCCGACGCAGAACGGATCCACTCCCGGCGCGGCGTAGAACTGATCGATCAAACTGATCGTCGCGTAGCCGAGGCCCTCGGTATCGGAGCCCACCAGGAAAATGTCCTTGATGATGCGAAGATCGCGATAAGGGCCATCCAGAATGGCTATATCCGCAAGCGGACCGCCGGGAGCATCCACCTGAGCCTGACCGGCTACATGGAGGAAGGGCACGGTGCCAAGGACAGTCTCCACCACTTGGGCGAACGACTGGTCGCCGACGACGGCTCCGTTAAACAACAACCCCACCGCGCCGAGGGCAGGGAACAACGGATTCACCGAGAGGTCATAGGCGATCACGAAGTCAGCCGAAGCAAAGCCGCCGTTGCTGAGAGCGGTGAAGCCGCCGGCAAAGCGGATCTGGTTATTGACGAGGGTGACATCGATGCCGCTGGCGTCCAAGGGGGCACACACGCCGATGCCGCCGCAGGTGCGGGTGAACTCGAAGTTATCGATGGTCAATAACCCGCTCGAAAGACTACCGCCGGGGAGGAGGAGCGTTGATAACAAAGTGGCGCTGGCGGGGGAGAGCGAGGCGAGCGCAAGCAGGGACGCGAGGACGAGAGTTCTCATGAGAATGGACCTTTCGGAAAGTGCCCTTTCGAACGGGCACTCGTGGAAGCAAGATTACCAGAGGAACATGACGTTCCGCTATACCGAAAATCCGGCGGCGCGCAGCTCGGCGGTGCGCTGCTCGATGGCGGCAGCTTCCCCATCTTTCTCTTTGTCGAAAGCCCACCAGCCGGCCGAATAGACTTCCCACAGGTCGTCGCCGTTATTGACCACGAGCCAGTACTGCGATTCGGTGACATAGCCGTCGGGGGTGGGGACTAAGATGTCGAAGATCAGACTGGGCCAGTTCTCCTTTGCCCACGCCAGTACGCCGTCAGCCGTCGCCTCGGTCGGATAGTCGACGGGATTGAGCGGGTAAACCGGCGTGGTAAAGCCATAGCCGAGGTTCACGCTCCAGGGGCGGTTGTAGGTGGAGGGGCCGACTTCCTCACGGTTGTGGGTATAGTAGAGCTTCTTGTTCCACGGGCTATAGAGATAGCCCTTCATCGCGCGGACGAGGATCTTCGAGGGATCGATGGCGGCGGCGGCGGATTCTTCCTGGTCTGGCATTTCTTCTCCTGGACGGACTATTTCAAAATGGAATCTAAGCTTTGAAGGGGAGTGGCCTTGGCTTTGAGCTTGGCGACCTGCGCCACCACGTCGGACCGGCTCGAGACTTCGCGGCGCTTGTCGACGGGCAGCGAATAGAACCGCGCGGCGGCGTCGGCCTCGGGAATCTTGAGCAGGATGGCCAGGGCCCGCACCGTGATGCTGTGCGATTTCTCGCCGCGGCGCAGACCCCAGTCTCCTGACTTTAAGAGGTCGAACAGTTTGTCCGCCTTCTGACGGGCCGCCTCCGGCGAGCCGCGAGCGGTGCAGTACGCCTGCTGAATCCGGGCAATCAGTCCCCAATAGAGAAGGTCATCTATCACATTCTGCGGGAGTTCCGCTAGATTGTACACCGACTGCTGCCCGTCTTTCCAGTCAAAATAAAGGAGGCCGGTTTTGGTGTCCCAATCGATCCGCGAAGTAATGTGAAGCGGCGTGCGGCGCTTGCCGTTGGGGGATGGTTCAGAATCAGGCATTTCTACCTAGCCATCATAGCGCATAACTAGGAATAGCTAGATAAATATTTGCATCCCGTAAGTGTAAGCGCCCTGGAACAAAACAAATCGATTCTGAATACCCCAGTTTGCGGGGCGGCTTATTTTCCGAGGTCAGCGAGGAAAGCAGCCACGATGGGATCAACAGGGGTTCTGCTTTTATTGTTCATCTGCTCTTTCGGAGTGGCCCACCGGACATTGCCGGGTTCGTAGTTGCCGTTGTTGTCGATCCGGTCGATCCAATGTTTTGTGGACGGCTTCGGACCAACATGCTCGTAGAAGGCCAGAAAGTCCTGCCGCCACTCCTGGCAGATGGTGATACCGCGTCCGCCATAGTTGTGGTAGCTGATGTGTTTAGGATTGGTGCAGCGGCTAATCATCCCATGCCAAGCTTCATATTCGGCGCTCCATCGCATGCCGTGTTGGCGCTTCCGGCGGGGATGTACAATCGGGGTTGGTGGCAATGGGTTCCTCCAGAACTCTTTGCTGCTTGGCTCGCGGTGCTCTAACACCACGGGCCTTCAATATTTTAGGGTGCTTTTATAGGCGGGGTCAAGGCGAATCGAAGTGATATCACTGATAGCCCTGCTAGCGAGGCGGGGCTGCGATCGTTTCAGCGCGCGGCGGCTTGCGCATCAGCACCGAGCGCCGGTCGCGAATCCACAAAACCCGTCCCGTATCGTGAGACGCTTTTCCGCACTCCCCGCACCGGAGGCAGCAGTACTCGCCGGTGTCCGCCAGCGTCACGGCGGCGGCGCGGCACATCGGGCATTTCAACGAGGTGAGCATAAAAAGGGACGCCCCGGAGTGGGATCTGCCGGGGCGCGTTCACACACAACAAAAGACTGACGTTCCTGATTATGGCACGGATACCGCGGCATCGGGAGAAATCGCGGTACCCGCGCCTGGACAACAAATGAAAGACTTTCAACTGCCTGGATTATCGCCGATCCAATCGAAAGAAGTCCAGAGACACGAAAGCCGCGGCTCTGATCAACCGCGGCCCCCGTGCATATGGCCTGCTAGAGCCCCAAGCCTATCACGATTTCTTCGGCTTCGCCTTCCCCGCCTTCGACAGAGCAATCGCTACAGATTGAGCTGGCTTGTACCCCTCTTTGCGAAGAGTGCGGATGTTCGCAGAAACCGCGGCCTCGCTCTTCCCCTTCTTCAGCGGCATCTTCTTCCTCCTAAGCCTTCACTAGGTAAGGCCGGTCCTGTTCCTTCCAAATCTCCTCAAGTAGCGCCAGCGCGGCCGCTTCCTTCTCCGGAGTGCCGCCCGTCACTCGGTAGATAGGCTTTCCGTCCGCCGTTTTCACCGACGGGATCAGCCATCCTGCCGCCACCAGCATCCGCAGCCCACGCTCCAGCCTCTTCTTCGTAGTCTTCCGTCCCTTTTCCCCCGCCTTTACCACCAGCTCGGCGAAGTCCACCGCCACGCACGCCTCGTTGAATCGCTGATACGACAACAGGCACCACAGATGGTGCGCATACGGATCGATCCCCCGATCGCGCATCAATCCAATGGGGATGTTTACGTACCCTTCGGCTCGCGGCGGCGCAGGCAATACCCGTAGGACCAAGGAAATTTACCCCCAAAAACACGAACACCCCCGAAGGGGTACCCGTGCGTTAAAGTGCTTTCGGACGCCCTCAGCGTATCATAAATCCCACTTTTTCCACAGCCCCCACAAAAAACCAGTTGCGCCCACTCGCCCTCCAGGTCCATCATGGGAACCGTTAAAGTGCTGCTCGGCTTCACATCCCGAAGGACCGCAGAGGAGTCCCCAAACCGGACGCGCCAGATCGGATCTGCGCTTTCCGGAGCAAGCTCCTCATCGCCACGCGGCCCCTTGCGTGCTCCCCTCGCGGCCACGCCTGCTGCACCTTCAATCGCGAGGACGGCTCCTACAGTTGACCTCCACGCCTCCACAATACAAAACGTGTCTCCACGGGGCGTTCAGGTTGGGCTTCCACATCACGAGGCGGGCCTCAAAACCTCCGACTCGACGAGCGCAACGACGTCAAGAGCGCTCTGAACCGTGTGGAATCGGGGCCTCCTGCCCCCTAACTAGGCTCGCCGCGACAACACAGGATCGGCTTGCCCGTGTGGGGGATGAGAGGGGGCATCCAATAAAGCTCCGTCTCCGAATACGGTAACCGTAAGCCCGCTGTTCCCCATCTCCGTACCCTGAAAATACCTGCGTATTTCGCTGCGTGGCTAACTGAAAGCGGACCCGCCCCCGGCCTGGGGGTGCCCCGGCCCTATGTTGCATGCAGGGTGCATGCAGTGCATGCTCGTAATCGGCAAGCCTGGCCGCGTCCCACATCGTGAGACGCAGGTCGTCGACAGCACGCGCAGCGTCTGGTCGTCGACCGTCTTTCCCACCGAAGAGCTGGTTCTGAGCTGGCAGTGGCGGTAAAAGCCCCGTGAGTTGACGGGCAGACTACCCCCATTCGAGGGTTTTTACCCCCACTTGGACGAAATCCCCGGCGAAACAGGGCGGAGGCGCAGGGTGAAGGCAGTCAAAGTGTGCTACGAATTGAGACAATCGTAGCAACTTGTAGATAATCTCAAAAACAGTACCTAAAGTACTCTTGTTCTAGGTAGAGGTACAAGTTACTATCTGAATATGAGCACAGACATGAAGTTTTTGTTGGGTACGGTGATGTTGGTGGTATTGGCGATTGTGTGCCTGGACGCGAAGGTGAAGGCGGATAGCGCGCGATGGATAGAAGAGAATCGGGTATCGATAGAAGCGAACCATGTGGAGAAGAGCTGTGCGTTTCTTCGAGGATGCGTAGAAGTTGGGAAGTGAAACGCCTTTGGGCGTCGCACGGAATAGCGGCCCGTGTTTTGAAGATCACGCTAAACACAACGAAGGAAAAGGGATCACACAAAAATGACGTATCGAATTAGACAACAAGAGATTTGGGACACGTACACGTTGATAGAAGCTGGGTCAGAAGCGGAAGCCATCGCTAAAGTGCTAGATGGGCAAGGAGACCAAGTGTCTTCGGAGTTCAATCGAATGGGCGATTTTAAGGCGGAGGTTGAATAGCATGGCGCTGTTCAAATTCACGCGAGCGGTGGAAGTGAGTGGGAATGAGAAGACGGGGGCGGTATCGACGACGATGGTGTCGCAGGCTTCCTGTCCTCCGGAATGCGCATGGTTCAACGAAGGTTGCTACGCCAATTACGGGAATGCGGGTATTTGGACTTCGGAGTTGAATGCGTTGACTGGAGGAAAGACGGCTGCTATCGACGCGAGAAAGATAGCTCGCGACGAAGCACGGGCTATCGACAGCCTTACTGGCGAGAATGACATGCGCCTACATGTGGTGGGCGATTCACGGACGAATGGCAGCGCTTCGATCGTCTCGAAGGCAGCGGAGCGGTTCATGGGGAAATTTGGGCGCAAGGTATGGAGCTATACGCATGCGTGGCGGAGGGTGGCGCGTTCGTCTTGGGGGAAGGTATCGATACTGGCATCGTGCGAGACGGTTTCACACGTAATCGATGCGATGGCGCAAGGGTATGCTGCTGCTTTGGTGGTGGACAGGCACCCGGAGGATGGGAAAGCGTATCGGGTGGGCGATATCGTCATGATCCCGTGTCCGGCACAGACGAAGGAAGGGGTTCAGTGCGTGGATTGCAAGCTGTGCTGGAGAGATGAGTGGTTATTGGAAGCCAAACGGTGTATCACGTTCGAGGCGCATGGGAGTGGGGCAAAGAAAGTGCGGGCGGCGTTGATACAGATTGGTGCGGCCGCTTAGTTCGAAGTTTGGGAATAGAAGGGAACACACGAGATGACAAAAGTTTTGTTGAATGGACGCGAGCGTGACAGTGTCGAGCTCGCCGATTTGGGTAGTGCGATGTTGGGAGGAGCTCGGTTTCATCTGGAATGCGCGCGGTATCCGGAGAATAACGAGCCCGCAGTGGAGTTGCTGCGCACGCTCGAGACGCTGGTCGATGCTGAGAACGAGCTCGCGTGGCGTCTGGCGAGCCTGCGCGCGTAGTGGTGGGCTCGCATTACGCTTATCCGCGGGGTGAGCGTAGGCGCGAATCTATCGCATTTTGAAAGGGATCACACAGAACATGGGACTCACACTGAAACAGGCGCAATACATTCTCTCGGATATCACGCGCGAAGGCGTGCTGCGCGAGACGATCGTCAAGGCAATACTCCTTGGCTGGGGCAGTCATAGCGGGCAATACCGCAGATTCTGCGCGCTATCGTCGGGGCAATACTGACGCGATTCTTGCCCCTTGGCTTAGCGCGTGGGGCGTTGCCGCGGTCTCTCCGGTATCTTGGAGCCTCCCCGAAGGCGCGCGCGTTTGTGGGGCAAATTCAGGGCTTGTAATCGGCAAGCCCAGCTCGAAATAATAACTGTACAAAGACAGACAAAATCGTATAAAGTAGAACAAAGGATCACACACAATGAACAGACTAAAGGCAATTGCTTCCATCTTGGCCAACGACGAAGCATCCACGGACGAAGAATTGATGGCGCATTTCATGGCGGAATTCGGGTTCAGCCATGGCGAGGCGGAGTGGTATGTGGCAGAGCGTGGGGCCGCGCTCGCCAATCCCGCCTTTTCAGAAGCCCATCTGCGCGCGGCGGGGCGGGAGGAGGAAACCTGGCGCAGATAGTCGAAACCCGGTTGCTCCGGGTCGTGCAGCATAGCCTACTGCGCTTTGAAGAGACAGGCTTTAACTTGAAAGGATCACACACAAATGAAACTCATCACACTGGCATTAGCCGCAGGCATCACGCTGTCGGCGCAATCGCCCATCGTCGTGTCGCGGAGCGGGCAATACTTGGGAACGCTCAGCTCGAACCCGTATGACCCCAACTCCATCGCGAACCCTTACGGGCGGTATGGCTCTCCGTACCAGTCCGACAGCGTGAATAACCCGTACGGTCGCTACGGTTCGCCGTATAGCAATCAGAGCGCGAACAATCCGTATGCGACGCAGGCGCCGATCGTGATTGCTCCGCGGCCGTCCTACACCGGCGGGTATCCGGTGTACCATGCTCCGGCGGTGCGGCCGGCCATGTCCTACTACACCCCGGTGCTGCCGGCCTATCCGATGGCTCCGGTGATGGGAGTGCTGCCCTACTAGCCACATGGAGACAGAGAACCGGGTAAAACCGATTCCGCGGAAGCCGTTCTCGGGTCTGTCCCGGGAGCGGCTTTCGTCGTCGCATCCGGACTTGCTGCGGTCGGCGGCGTATGCCGAGGCGTCGTATCTGCTCGCCTATTTCGGGGATGATGCGCTCAGTGGGTTAGCCGTGTACTTCGAGGCCATCGCCGAGGATTTCAGAGCGCGCGTGCGCCGGCGGGACCAGGCGTCGAAGCTCGCCGCCGCGGAGGTGCTCGAGGATTTGCGTGTCCGTTATCCCCATCTGCATGTGCAGCCTAATCAGCAAGCCAAGCCCTTGCCAAAGCCAAAGAGTTAGATATGTTTCCAGTTTTGCCGGTGAACGATAAAACCGATCATGGTTTTGGATACCCCGAACTGCTTCCCGATCTTGGGGTAGCTCAGCAAGCCGGTGGCGTGCAGCGCCCGGATCGCGACGACATCACTTCCGGTGAGTTTGGCGTTCCTTTCTCCTTGGAACATGCGACCTTTGGCGATGGCGTCATGCACGTTATCGGCATCGGTGCCGAGCCACAGGTGCCGAGGGTTGACGCAGGGCGGATTGTCGCAATGATGGCAGACATGGAAAGCTCCGGGGTCTACTCCGTAGGCGAGGAAATAGGCGAGGCGATGAGCATAGACATACCCCCAGCTCCCCTCGTTGTTTTTAAAACTGAACATCCCGTAACCGCGGCTCAAAGTACCTTTCCAAATCCAGCATTCTGTTTCGGTGCGCCGGTCAAAGAGCGACCAATATCTTTCGATGTCCAGGGCGGGCAGCGTGGGCTGCGCTTTTACAATCGATTTAGCCATGCGATCTCTACTCCAGGTCGTAAGGTCAGAGTGCAGGCGGTGTTAGTCGCACCGCTTGCGCTCGCTCTATTCTACTCGCTAATCCGGAAAGAAAAGCTCAAATGAAAAACGAACGAAAGCTCTGTCTCTACCACCCGGATCGGCCCGAGTCGATGAATGGCCTGTGCAACGAGTGCTCGGCGATGCGCGGCTGGCTGGTGGTCCATAGCATGGCATTCGGGCGTGTAGAGCGCATCAAACTCATGCTGCGCCACCTCGAGGACATGCTCCGCCAAGAGGAAAAAAAGCCATGATCCGGAGAGCCGCTTATGCCCATAAAGGCATTCGTATGACCGGCGAGGCGGTGCCCACCGAGTACAACGAGATCTCGATCACGCGCGCGAGCCGCTCGACGCTGCGCTGCCATTTCTGCCTGGAGCCGGCCGCCGGGGAGCGGTTGCGGCTGGGGTTGGTGCGGGCGCGGGTGTGCCCGCCTTGCCGCGTTGCCCGCAATATTCCGTTGGAGGTTGTATGAGTCTGCCCCGTCCGATCATCCCCTCGCCCGCGCCGCCGCTCGAGAGGGAGATCCACCCGTATACCGATCCCAGGCCCAAGGTGTTCGAGGGCGCCACCACTCCGCTGGCCGTCGACGTGGCCAATATGGGCAACGCGCCGCGGCTGCCGGCGGCCGAAGGCGATTATCGTAAGCGCATCCGCGAGCGCACCAAGGCCAAAGAGAAGGCCGGCCTGAAGTCCAATCCCTCCGTCAAACGCAGGGATCTGATCCCGGGCCACGAGATTTACCTGATGATCTGTCAGCAAATCGGGGGTGATCCGGAGGCGAAGAAGACCATCACCATCGATGCCGGCGAGGAGCGTACCGCCATGAAAGTGCGGGTCAACTTCTACAGTTGGCGCCAGGCCACCATCCGCGAACTCGGCCCCGACTTCGCCAAGGACAACCACCTCCAGGACATCAAGGTGTATCTCGATCCGGTGCTCGATGAGAATGGGGTGATCGTGCGCCACCCGCGCCGGCATATCCCCAAGTCCAACGGCAAGGTGATTTTCTATAGCATCCGCTCGATGAGGGAGATGCAGGCGCTGTCGCAGGCCCTGCCGCAATTGGGGGTAGCACCATGAAAACCTGGCTGCATGACGGCATGGACACCAACGACGACCACTATCCCACTCCGAAGCCCGAGCATACCTTCGCTACGATCTGGCCGGACGCGGCGCCGCGCGATGAACGCGATTCAACCTGCCCGTGGTGCAAGCTCCCCTTGATCGAGTGCGCCTGTGAAGAGCCGGAGCCTGAGCCGGTGCGCTGTGTCGAATGCGGCATGCCCCTGCTCTACTGCGAGTGCGACAAAAGAATTCTCGAGGAGGAGATCCTCGCTGATCAGGATGCCGCGGCCCAAGCCGCCGAGGAGGAAGGCGCGTTCGACCCGGAAAAGGACGAGCCGTTCGACCCCAGATTGGGGGAACGATAATGGACTGGCTCTGCTATACCGCCGCCCTGCTCGCCTGCGGCCTCACCCTCGGCAACGTGCTGGTGGCTTCGTGGTCATACGGCAAGACGGACAAGCGCATCATGGACCTGGAGGCTCGGCTGGCCGGCCTCGAGCGGGTGCGCTCCGCCGATCCCTACGTTTATACGCAAGCCGATCTGGAATAATTATCTAGATTTGTGTAAAGGGGTATTGACATCTATCTAGATGAATGAGATTATAGGTACAGAAAGGATCACACACACAATGACTGTTAACTTCCACCCGCACGAGGCCGATCAGGCCCGCTTCGAAGCCAAGATCGTCCAAGGCACCGCCTGGTTCTCCATCGTTGCCAACGACGGCGTCTCCAACTTCACGCTGTTCATCGATCCCCGCAAGATCGGCCACGTCATGGGCCAGATGGAGAAGGCGCTCGGCGAGATGGAAACCATCGCCGCCCACCTCGACCGCGACTCCGATGCCGAACTCGCCCCCGCGGGCGTCTCCGAACAAGACGGGGTGGCTGTCTAATGAGCGACAATCTCCCGATGAAGATGGGTCTGGCCGAGGTCCAGACCCTCGGCGCTTTGCTCGCCAAGTCCGGCTATTTCCAGGATGCCAAGGACGCGGCGCAGGCGTGTGTCAAGGTGTTGGCAGGGCAGGAGTTGGGTCTGCCCCCGATCGCCTCGATGATGGGCATCTCCTTGATAAAAGGGAAGGTTACCCTCTCCGCCAACCTCATGGCCGCCTTGATCCGCCAGCATGGCTACGACTTCCGCGTTGAGCGGCTCGAACAGGATGGCTGCACCCTCTCCTTCCTCGCCAAGGATGGCAAGGAACTCGGCAAGTCCACCTTCACCGCCAAGGATGCTCAGGCCGCCGGCATCCGCGGCGACATGTATAACAAATACCCCCGCAACA
>Ga0208185_1000464_pt1 | contig 18333 bp, 18 predicted proteins | sample EasRivMeERMLT700_FD_187532 | JGI IMG/M metagenome (GOLD analysis project Ga0208185, IMG submission 187532) | Soil microbial communities from meander-bound floodplain in the East River, Colorado, USA - East River MetaG ERMLT700 (SPAdes) (version 2) | ecosystem: Environmental > Terrestrial > Soil... | reverse complement strand
CGAAGAGCCCGAGTTCACCTGGGAAGCGACCGACAAGGCGCTTGCACTGAAGCAGGCAGCGTAGTCCTGAGGAGGGGTTTGTGAGCAAGAATCTCGAGGAATTGCTGAGAGCGGCGGGCAATCCCGCGACGATGTTGCGCAATTCGCAGATCGGCGCCTATGTCTATCCGGTCGTGCCCGGCGAGTTTTCGAACTGGCGCGACGAGCAGCAAGCCTGGCAGAAGAGCGCGGTGCTCTTCGACCAGTCGCACCACATGGTCGAGCAGTACGTCCAAGGCCCGGACACGCTCAAGCTGTTCAGCCACCTCGGCATGAACAGCTTCGCCAACTTCCCGGTCAACCGCGCCAAGCAGCTCGCGCCGTGCAGCTACGACGGCTACGTCATCGGCGACGGCATCCTCTTCCACCTGGAAGAGAACCACCTGGTGTTCGTCGGCCGCGCGCCGGCGGCGAGTTGGGTCCAGTTCCACGCCGAGACCGGCGGCTTCAACGTGAACACCCGGAAGGACGACCGCTCGCCCGGCAACACCAAGGGCAATGCGATCGTGCGCACCAACTACCGCTTTCAGATCCAGGGGCCGAACGCCACCAAGGTGATCGAGAAGCTGAACGGCGGGCCGGTGCCCGAGATCAAGTTCTTCCACATGGGGCACATCAACATCGGCGGCCGCAAGGTGCGCGCGCTGCGCCACGGCATGGCCGGCGCGCCCGGGCTGGAGATCTGGGGCCCCTACGCCGAGCGCGAGGAGATCCGCACCGCGATCGTCGCCGCCGGCAAGGACTTCGGCCTGAAGGAAGTCGGCGCGCGCGCCTACGCCACCAACACCCTCGAGTCCGGCTGGATCCCCTCGCCGCTGCCGGCGGTGTACACCGGCGAGAAGATGAAGAAATACCGCGAGTGGCTGCCGGCTTCGAGCTACGAGGCGACCGGCTCGATCGGCGGCAGCCTCGACTCGAAGAACATCGAAGACTATTACGTCACGCCCTACGAGATGGGCTACGGCCCGTTCATCAAGTTCGACCACGACTTCATCGGCCGGCAAGCGCTCGAGAAACTGGCCGGCCAGCCGCACCGCAAGAAGGTGACGTTCGCCTGGAACGCCGACGACGTGCTCAAGGTGTGGCGCTCGATGCTCGAGCCGGGCGATCCGTTCAAGTACATCGACCTGCCGCTCTCCAACTTCACCTCGGCCACCTACGACAAGGTGCTGAAGGGCGGCAAGATGGTCGGCCTCAACATGTTCAGCGGCTACAGCTACAACGAGCGCTCGATGCTGTCGCTCGGCATCGTCGATCCGGACATCGAGCTCGGCACCGAGGTGAAGCTCCTCTGGGGCGAGGAAGGCGGCGGCACGAAAAAGCCCACCGTCGAGCGTCACAAGCAGATCGAGATCCGCGCCATCGTCAGCCCGGCGCCGTACGCCAAGCAGGCGCAGACGTCCTACCACGAGGGCTGGCGCAGCAAGGCGACCGCCTAGACGGCATGCCCGCCCCATTCCGCGCCGATCACGTCGGCAGCCTGCTGCGGCCGCATGAGCTGCACGACATGCGCGAGAAAGTGCGGCTCGGCGAGGCCGACGCCGCGGGGCTGAAGCAGGCGGAAGACCGCCTGATCCGCGAAGTGGTGAAGCTGCAGGAAGATCTCGGCCTGCCGTCGATCACCGACGGCGAGTTCCGCCGCGACTGGTGGCACATCGACTTTCTCGCCGGCTTCGACGGCGTCGAGCTCAGGCGCGACGAGGGCGACGCCTACTTCGACACCAAGTTCAAGGGCGCCGACCCCAAGCCGCCGACGATGTTCGTCACCGGGAAGCTCCGGCGATCGAAGCCGAGCATGGTTTCTCATTTTGAGTTCTTAAAAAAAATAACCCAACGGGGAACGCCAAAGTTCACCATGCCTTCGCCCGCGATGCTGCACGCGCGCGGCGACCGTGAGTCCATCAAGAAGACGTATCGGGACCCGGCCGAATTCTGGGCCGACCTCACGCGCTGCTACCGCGAGGAGATCGCCGATCTCTACAAGGCGGGCTGCCGCTACCTGCAGATCGACGACACCACCATCGCCATGTTCGGCGACCCGAAAGTGCAGGAGCAATTCAGGAAGCTCGGCGACGACCCGAAGAAGGACGTCGCGATCTACGCCGACTCTGTGAACGCCGCCATCCGCGACGTGCCCGACGACATGACGGTCGCGATCCACACCTGCCGCGGCAACTTCAAGAGCACCTGGCTCGCCAGCGGCTCCTATGACTACGTGGCCGAGACCGCGTTCTCGAAGATCGACGTCGACGGCTTCTTCCTCGAGTTCGACGACGAGCGCTCGGGCGGCTTCGAGCCGCTGCGCTACGTGCCCAAGGGCAAGAAGGTCGTGCTGGGGCTGGTGAGCTCCAAGGTTCCCGAGCTTGAGAAGAAAGATGTTCTCAAACGGCGCATTGAAGCAGCGTCCAAGTTCGTCCCGCTCGCGAACCTGTGCCTTTCCCCGCAGTGCGGCTTCTCCAGCACGCACCACGGCAACAATCTCACCGTCGCGGAGGAAAAGGCCAAGCTCAAGCTCTGCATCGACACCGCCCGCGAGGTGTGGGGATCTCTATAAAAGAGATTCCGGACACCAGCATCTTCGACCTGCGGCTCTCGCGCCGCGGGGTCCGGTTGAACAGGATGTGCGCGGCGCTCTGCGATCCCGGGAACCGGGATGCGTTCAAGGCCGACGAAGAAACCTTCATGGCTCGGTTTCGCCTTTCGGAAGACGAAAAAGCGCTGATTCGGAAGCGCGACTTCGCCGGCATGATCGAGCACGGCATGAACATCTACTTCATGCTGAAGATCGGCTCGGTCACCGGCAACAGCCTCTATCGCATGGGCGCGCAGATGCGCGGCGAGAGCTACGAAGAGTTCCTCGCCACGCGAAACATCAAAGATGCCGTCTAAGATCGTTGCGGGGATCGGCCTGTCTCATGTTCCCTCCGTCGGGCCGGTGGTCGACCGCGGCCGGCAGTCCGCGCCGGCGTGGAAGCCGCTGTTCGACGCCTACGTGCCCGTGCGCGAATGGCTGGCCAGACTGAAGCCTGACGTGGCGATCGTCGTCTACAACGACCACGGCGCCGACTTCACCTTCGACAAGTACCCGACGTTCGCGCTCGGTGCCGCCGAGCGCTATGCCATCGCCGATGAAGGCTTCGGCACGCGCCCGCTGCCCGAGGTGCCGGGCGACGCGGAATTCTCGATTCACCTGTGCGAGGAATTGATCCAGGCGGAATTCGACCTGACCGTGTGCCAGGAGATGGGCGTCGAGCACGGCTTTCTCGTGCCGATGAACCTGTGCTTTCCCCACACCGCGTCGGGCTGGCCGCTGAAGAGCGTGCCGCTGCAGGTGAACGTCATCCAGCACCCGCTGCCGACGGCCAGGCGGTGCTACCGGCTGGGGCAAGCATTGAGGAAAGCAGTTTCTTCATACAAAGAAGACCTTAAAGTCGTCGTACTGGGCACCGGCGGCATGTCGCATCAGCTCCAGGGCAGGCGCTTCGGCTTCATGAATGAGAAGTTCGATCAATGGTTCCTCGACCAGCTCGAGGCGGACCCGGACGCGCTCGCCAGCCTGTCGCACCACAAGATCATGGAGGAAGCCGGCGCCGAAGCGGTGGAGCTCATCATGTGGCTCACCATGCGAGGCGCGCTCTCGCCGAAGGCGAAGCGCGTGCATCGTCACTACTACGCGCCGATGACGACCGGAATGGGGCTCATCACCTTCCAGGATTAGGACTAAGATCATCGGTTCAGGAGGAGGAACCGATGGCCAATTTCACCTTGCGCGTGAACGGCAGCGCGCGCGACGTGTCGGTCGACGCCGACACACCCCTGCTGTACGTCCTGCGCAACGATCTCGAATTGAACGGACCCAAGTTCGGCTGCGGGCTCGCGCAATGCGGCGCGTGCACCGTGCTGGTCGACGGAAAGCCGGTGCGCTCCTGTGTTACGCCGATGTCGGCGGTGAAGGGAGCCGTCGAGACGATCGAAGGACTCGGGTCCGAGGACAAGCTGCATCCGCTGCAGAAAGCCTTCATTGCCGAGCAGGCCTGCCAGTGCGGCTATTGCGGCAACGGGATGGTGATGTCGGCCAAGGCGCTGCTCGCGCGCAACCCGCGCCCGACCAACGACGAGATCCGCAAGGCGCTGAACGGGCACCTGTGCCGCTGCGCCTCGCACAACCGCATCGTGCGCGCGGTGCAGCGCGCCGCCAGGGAGATCCAGTCATGATGGCCTCCCGGCGCGAATTCCTGAAGACCAGCGGCGCGCTGGTCATCCTGTTCTCGCTGAATGATTCGTTTTCACAGAGCACGCCCGCCCGATTGCCGGGCAGCCTCAACGGCAACCGCATGCTGAACGCGTGGCTGCGCATCGACCCCGACGGCTCGGTGACCATCTTCAGCGGCAAGATCGAGCTCGGCCAGGGCATCGGCACCGCGCTCGCGCAAATCGCCGCCGACGAGCTCGACGTGGAGCTCAAGCGCATCAAGCTCGTGCACGGCGACACCGCGCTCACCCCGAACGAAGGGCAGACCGCGGGCAGCCAGTCGGTGCAGGACAGCGGCACCGCGGTGCGCTTCGCGTGCGCCGAAGCGCGCGAGATCCTGCTCTCCGCTGCGGCGGCCAAGCTTGGAACACAGGAACTGAAGGTTGTCGACGGCACGATCAATGGTTCCCTTACCTATTGGACGCTCGCCGGCGAGATCGACCTGAAAAAGGAAGCGAGCGGCACCGCCAAGCTGAAGCCCGCAGCCGAGCACAAGTGGATCGGCAAGAGCATCCCGCGTCACGACATCCCGAGGAAATTCACCGGCGGCGAGGCCTACGTGCAGGACATCCGCCTACCGGGCATGGTGTTCGGCCGCGTGGTGCGGCCGCCGTCGCCAGGAGCCAAACTCGATTCCGTCGATGAATCCTTGGTGAAAAGAATGCCTGGGGTTGTCGCGGTCGTGCGCGACGGAAGTTTCCTGGCAGTGGCGGCGGAGCGCGAGGAGCAGGCGATCAAAGCGCGCGCGGCGCTTGCGAAGAGCGCCGTCTGGAAGGAAAGCGCGACGCTGCCGCCGTCGGGTCCCGCACTGTACGAGCACATGATCGGTCTGGGAGTGCCGGCGCAGACCATGCTCGACAAGTCGGCCGCTGCGGCGTCGCCGGCCAAGACGCTGCAGGCGAGCTACACGCGCCCGTTCCAGGCGCACGGCTCGATCGGCCCGTCGTGCGCGGTCGCACAATGGGAGGGCGGCAAATTGCGCGTCTGGACCCACACCCAGGGCGTCTACCCGCTGCGTGGCGACCTCGCCAACGTGTTCGGGCTCGAGCCGGCGGCGGTGCGCTGCACCCATGCCGAAGGCGCGGGCTGCTATGGCCACAACGGCGCGGACGACGTGGCGCTCGATGCGGCGCTGCTCGCGCGCGCGGCAGGCGGCCGGCCGGTAAAGCTGCAGTGGACGCGCGAAGACGAATTCATGTGGGAGCCGTACGGCTCCGCCATGGTGATGAAGCTGGGCGGCGCGCTGGACGCGCAGGGCAACATCGTGAGCTGGTCGCACGAGCTGTGGAGCCATCCGCACAGCACGCGCCCGGGCCAGTCCAAGGGCTCGCATACGCTGGCGGCGCGGCATCTCGCGAAGCCGGTCGGCGCGGAGCCGGTGCGCGACGTGCCGCTGCCCGCGGGCGGTGCCGACCGAAATTCGATTCCCTTGTACGAAATCCCCAACGTGAAGGTGACCAAGCACCTGATCCTGGAATCGCCGCTGCGCACCTCCGCGCTGCGCACCCTGGGCGGCTACGCCAACGTGTTCGCGCTCGAGTCATTCATGGACGAGCTCGCCCTGGCGGCGCGCGCCGACCCGGTCGAGTTCCGCCTGCGACACATGAAGGATCCGCGGGCGCGAGCAGTGATCGAGGCTACTGCGGCGCGCGCCGGCTGGAAGCCCGGCGCCCGGGGCAACAATGAGGGCTGGGGTTTCGCGTACTCGCGCTACAAGAACCTGGGCTGCTATTGCGCGGTCGCGGCGGAGGTGACGGTGGATCGCAAGACCGGGCAGGTGCGCGTGCAGCGCGCGGTATCGGCGGTGGACGTCGGCCAGGTGGTGAACCCCGACGGGGTCGTCAACCAGATCGAGGGCGGCATCATCCAGTCGGCGAGCTGGACGCTCAAGGAAGCGGTGAGCTTCGACCGCACGCGCGTGAAGACACGCTCGTGGGCGGACTATCCGATCCTGCGCTTCGACGAGGTGCCGCAGGTCGAGGTGGTGATCCTCAACCAGCCGAATCAGCCGTTCCTCGGCGTCGGTGAAGGCTCGCAGGGACCTGCCGCGGCGGCGATCGCCAACGCGATCGCGAGTGCCACCGGGAAGCGCCTGCGGGATCTTCCCTTTACGCCGGCACGCGTGAAGGCCGTGCTGGCCTAGATAAAGGCGACGAAGCTTCCGGCGGCGGCCCCCAGCACCGTCACCACGAAAAGGCGGCGCGCCGGCGCGTCGCTGATGATTCTTCGGAGGAGGCCGACCGGCCGCGGCGCGCGGCCGCGCGCCGATTTTCCAAGCCGCTTGAGCGCCGCGGTGGAATCGAAGTGGCGCGACACCGGCAGGCGCGTATCGGTGAGGATGGCGGCCGCGGGCGGCCCGACGATCGTCGGCTCGCCGTCGACGCTGAGCTTCTGTGTCCTGGTGCCCTCGCCCGGCTCTTCGTCTTCGCGCGCGCGCATCTCGGCAAGGCAGGTGTGCAGGTCGGCCGCCATCTCGTCGGCGTCCTGGTAGCGCACCGCCGGGTCCTTCTTCAGCGCGCGCGCCACCACGAAGTCGAGCATCGCAGGCAGTTCCGGATTGACGCGCGTCGGCGGCTCGTGCTCGTCGTAGGTGATGCTGTGGCTCACCTGCGCCATCTCGGTGCCGCTGAACAGGCGCCGTCCCGTCAGCATCTCCCACAGCACGATGCCGAGCGAGAAGATGTCGGAGCGCTGGTCCACCGGCTGCCCCGAGATCTGCTCCGGCGACATGTAGCGCGGCGTGCCGAGCACGATGCCGGTGCTCGTCTTGTGGTCGGCGAGGCGCATGCGCGCGAGGCCGAAGTCCATGATCTTCGCCGGGCCGCGCTCGGGCAGCATGATGTTCGCGGGCTTGATGTCGCGATGCACGATGCCGCGGCCGTGCGCATAGGCGAGGCCCTCGGCCACCTGGCAGCCGATCTCGACCGCCTCGACCGGGGGAATCGCGCCCTGTTGCACGCGCTTGCGCAGGTCGGTGCCTTCCAGCAGCTCCATCGCGAGGTAGGCCATGCCGTCGACCTCGCCGAAGTCGTAGGTCGTGACGATGTTCGCGTGGTTGAGCTTGCCCGCGGCCTTCGCCTCCAGCATGAAGCGCTTCTGGTAGTCCGCGCGTCCTTCCGCATCCTTCTCCAGACTGATGGTCTTCAGCGCGACGGTGCGATCGAGATTCGGATCGTCGGCCTTGTAGACCACGCCCATCGCGCCGCGGCCGAGCTCGCTGAGAATCTTGTAGCGGCCGATCTTCTTCGCCGGCTTCGCCATCAGTAGCTGACCCTTTGCACCAGCTCGCGCCAGTAGGGCTCGGTGCGCTCGAGCACCGCTTCCATGAACGGCTGCTGGCCCGGCGTCGCGGAACGAACGCCAATTCCCGTTCCTATGAGACAGACAGCCAAAAGCACGGCAATCGCGCTGTATCGCCGGCTGCGGCGCCCGAGCGCACGGTGATTGGGAGTGAAGAGCTCGTGCGCCCGCAGCCCGGGGTCGTTGAACGTCCCTGCTGGCGCAAGCGCCGCCTCCCTGCCGGGCGCGGCCTCAGCCATCGCGTCGCGGAAAGTGCGCGAGGCGAGAATGCGCGAAGCGCCCGCGAACGCCGCCACGGATGCGGCGACCGCGATGCCGTCGCCGGTCATGCCTTCGCCGCTCTTGCGGCCCGCGGCGAGCTGCAGCGCGCCATGGTTCAGGCCCGCGGAAAGCGGCAGGCCGACCGCCACCGCGGTCAGCGCGCGCTCGGCAAGGCGCAGCGCGGCGCGCGGGTCGTCGAGCACCACGATCGCCGCGCCGTCGGCGGCATCGAGCATCACGCGACCGGCGGGCGGGATTTCTGCCGCAGTGACCGCCACCACCGCCTGGAGCTGCGCGCGCAGGCGCGCCTGCTCGGTCGCCGGACGACGGGCGAAATCCTGGATCTTCAGGAACACGACGCTGGCGTAGAAAGACGGGCTCTTTGAGGGACTCTTTGCTGCGGGCATGGCGAAGGATGCAGCGAATACGCCCTCTTGAACAGGGTATAATTCGAGCCGCTGAGGAGCGTTGCGTCCTCCCGAACGGACACCTGCGGGAGGTCAGGCTCAGCTAAACACAACGGCGCTCGCATCGGAAACGGTGCGAGCGCTCTTGCTTTCTGGAGACCGAATGAAGGTTGATGCGAAATTCACCGATTTCAAAGTAGCCGACCTCGCGCTCGCCGACTGGGGGCGCAAGGAGATCGCGATCGCGGAGTGGGAGATGCCGGCGCTGATGGCGATCCGCAAGGAATTCGCAGCCAGGCAGCCGCTCAAGGGCGCGCGCATCGCCGGCTCGCTGCACATGACGATCCAGACCGCGGTGCTGATCGAGACGCTGAAGGCGCTCGGCGCCGAGGTGCGCTGGGCGTCGTGCAACATCTTCTCGACCCAGGATCACGCCGCCGCGGCGATCGCCGCCAGCGGCACTCCGGTGTTCGCCTACAAGGGCGAGTCGCTGGATGAATACTGGGAATTCACCCACAGGATTTTCGAGTTTAGCGAGGGCAAGGGTCCCAACATGATCCTCGACGACGGCGGCGACGCCACGCTGCTCGTGCATCTCGGGCCGCGCGCGGCAAAGGACGCCGGCGTGCTGTCGAACCCGACGAGCGAGGAAGAGGTTTCGCTCTTCAACGCCATCAAGAAAAAGCTCAAGGCCGAGCCCGAGTGGTATTCGCGTATCGCAAAAGACATCAAGGGCGTCACCGAGGAGACCACAACCGGCGTGCACCGGCTCTACCAGATGGCGAAAGAGAAGCGGCTGCTGTTTCCCGCGATCAACGTCAACGACTCGGTCACCAAGTCGAAGTTCGACAACATCTATGGCTGCCGCGAGTCGCTGGTCGACGGCATCAAGCGCGCGACCGACGTGATGGTGGCGGGCAAGGTGGCGGTGGTATGCGGCTATGGCGAAGTCGGCAAGGGCTCGGCGCAGGCGCTGCGCGGCCTGCAGGCCCAGGTGTGGGTCACCGAGATCGACCCGATCTGCGCGCTGCAGGCGGCGATGGAGGGCTACAAGGTGGTCACCATGGAGTACGCCACCGACAAGGCCGACATCTTCGTGACCGCCACCGGCAATTACAAGGTGATCACGCACGAGCACATGAAGCGCATGAAGAACAACGCCATCGTGTGCAACATCGGCCACTTCGACAACGAGATCGACGTCGCCAGCCTGAAGCAATACACCTGGGACAACATCAAGCCGCAGGTCGACCACATTATTTTTCCTGACGGCAAGCGGATCATCCTGCTGGCGGAGGGACGACTGGTGAACCTGGGCTGCGGCACCGGGCACCCGTCCTTCGTCATGAGCTCGTCGTTCGCGAACCAGGTGCTGGCGCAGATCGAGCTCTACGGCAGCACCGCCAAGTACCCGATCGGCGTCTACATCCTGCCCAAGCGGCTCGACGAGAAGGTGGCGCGGCTGCAGCTCTCCAAGCTCGGCGCGATGCTCACCGAATTGACCGACGAGCAGGCGCGCTACGTCGGGTTGCCGAAAGACGGCCCGTACAAGTCCGAGCACTACCGGTACTGATGCATCGGGAGAAGCCCCGATAGATCGTATGAAGATCGCCTGCATGGCCGCAGGCGGCGTGGGCGGGTATTTCGGCGCGCGGCTGCAGCAGGCCGGGCACGAAGTCAGCTTTTTCGCCCGCGGCCGGCACCTTGAAGCGCTGAGAAAAGACGGACTGGCCGTCGAGAGCCCGCACGGCAATGCCCGCCTCAAAGTGCGGGTGTTCGCCGACCCGGCGGAATCCGGCGTTGCCGACGTCGTGCTGTTCGCGGTCAAGCTTTGGGACACCGAGCGCGCCGCCGAACAGCTGCGGCCGATCGTCGGCGAGCACACGCTGGTAATCCCGTTCCAGAACGGTGTCGAGTCGGTCGAGCGGCTGCGCAAGATCCTCCCCGAGAAGTGCGTGATGAGCGGCTCCGCCTACATCGCGACGCACATCAAGGCGCCGGGCGTGATCGAGCACACCGGGCAGATGTCGCGGATCCAGTTTGGGCCGTTGGTGCCGTCGCAGCGCGGGGTTTCAGAATTGTTCTTGCAAGCATGCAAGGCGGCCGGCATCCAGGCGGAGATTCCAGACGACATCGTCAAGGCGAACTGGGAAAAATTCGCGTTTCTCGTCGGCCTCTCCAGCGCGACCGCGGTCGCGCGCGCGCCGCTCGGCGTAGTGCGCGCCGACCCCGACCTGCGCTGGCTCCTCGAGCAGACGATGCGCGAGACCTGGAGCGTCGGCCGTGCGCGCGGCATCGGCCTCGCCGACGACTATGTCGAGGGCCGCATGGCCTTCGCCGGCACTTTGCATGCGGACATGAAAGCTTCGCTGCTGCACGATCTCGAAGCCGGCGGCAGGCTCGAGGCGCCGTGGCTGTGCGGCGCGGTCGCGCGCATGGCGCGCGAGTCGGGAATCGACGCGCCGGTCAACCGCGCGGTGTTCGCCGCGCTCAAGCCCTACGTGAATGGATCTCAAAGCAAAGCTGCCTGACCCCGGGCAGACGGTCCTTCTCTACGGCACCACGCCGCCGCGCCTGGCCACCGCGCCCGAGAGCGTGGCGAGCGCCGCGGACAAGCTCGCCGCGCGCCTCGCCGGGCTGCCGCTCGACGGCGTCGTGGTCTACGACATCCAGGACGAGACCGGGCGCTCGAGCCAGCCGCGCCCCTTTCCCTTCGTCGGTACGGTCGACCCGCGCGAATACGCCGGGTTTTTCAGGATGCCGGCGATCGTCTACAAAGCGCTCGGCCGAATGGACGAGGCGCAGTGGCGCGCATGGCTCGCCGATTCGAGAGAGAGCGTCGACTTTCTTTCCATCGTCGGGCGGCCGGCCTCGCGCGTGCCCTACCCGCTCGCGCTTTCGCGGGCGATCCGCATCGCGGCCGAAACGAACGACTTTGTCGTCGGCGGCGTAGTCATCGCCGAGCGCCACGACGAGGAGCGAAGCGAGGCGGCGCGGCTCCTCGCGAAGGGGATCGAGGGCTGCGGCTACTTCATCTCGCAGGCGGTCTATCACGCGCCGCCGACGCAGCGCCTGCTCGCGGATTACCTGCGCGACTGCCGCGGCGCGGGCGCTGCGCCCAAGCGCGTCATCCTCACGTTCGCGCCTTGCGGGCGCGAAAAGACGCTCGCGTTCATCCGCTGGCTCGGCGTCAACGTCTCCGCCGAGACCGAGCGCGCCATCCTCGGCGCGGCGAGCCCGCTCGCCAAGTCGATCGAGATCTGCCGCGACAACCTGCGGCGTATCCTGGACGGCGCCTACGCAAGCCAGATCCCTCTGGGCATCAACGTGGAGAGCGTCTCGATCAACCGCGACGAAATCGACGCCAGCGTCGAGCTGTTTCACGCGCTGCGGGAAGTTCTCGCCGGCCGGTGAGGCGCAGCCTTCCCCTGCTCGCGCTGGCGGTGCTCGCCGCGTTCGCGCTCGAGCTGGCGCTGCTGCGCTGGATGACGCCGCTGGAAAACCGGCTGCTCGACGCCTTCGTCAAGCGCCAGGCGGCGAGCCTCGCGCCCGATCCCGACGTGGTGCTGGTCAGCATCGACGAGAAGAGCCTCGTCAAGATGGAGGACATCGCCGGGCGCTTTCCCTGGCCGCGTGCAGTCTACGGCACGCTGATCGACGGCCTCGCCGCGCAACGTCCGCGCGCCATCGTGTTCGACATCCTGTTCTCCGAGGCGGACAAGTTCCGCCCGGAGAGCGACCAGGAGTTCGTCGAGGCGGCGCTGCGCAACGGCAACGTCAACATCTACTACCCGATGGTCCGGCTCGATTCGCCGCACGGCGCGCGCGCCAGCCAGCTCGCGCCGCTGCTCGGCCTGGTGCGCGGGCCCGGCGCCAACCCGGACGCCCGCATCGCGGTCATTCCGCCGCTCGTCCTGCCGCAACAGCTGTGGCGCACCGGCACGATCAACTTCCTGCCCGACGACGACGGGGTCGGCCGGCGCTACGAGCTGCGCAAGCGGATCGGCGGGTGGGACCTGCCCTCCCTGCCGGCCCGGGTGGCCATGGACCTCGGTTTTCCGGTGCCCGATGCGAACGATCTGCTGCTCGCCTGGCGCAGCGGCGCGGAGAAGCTGCCGCGCGTCTCCTTCAGCGACCTGTTCGAGGATTTCGAGCGTGCCAAGCGCCAGCGGCCGGCCGACGAATTCACCGGCAAGATCGTCGTGGTCGGCGCCAGCGCCGCCGGCCTGGGCGACGCGCGCGTGACGCCGCTTTCGCACACGCAACCGGGGTCGGAGATCCTCGCTACCGCGATAGAGAATCTCAAGAACGAGCGCACCATGCGCTATGCGCCGCGATGGTGGTCGGCGGCGATCGGCATTGCGCTCGTGCTGCTCCTGGTTCTTGCCTTCCACAAAGGAATTGACATGCGGGCGAGCGGCGCCGCCCTTGCCGGCGTCACGGCGCTGCTTTTCGCCGGCCAATGGCTTGTGGTGAGCCGGTTGACGCTCCTGCCGCTGCTGACGCCGTTGGCGGCAGCCTGGACCTTCTACGCCGCCGCGGCTCTCGCCGAGTACCTGCGCGAGCGGCGCGCGCGCCGCGAGGCAGTGGCGCAGTTCTCCCGCTTCGTGAATCCCCATGTGGTGAAGGAGCTCGTCGAGAGCGGCGGGATCCAGACCGGCCGGCGCGAAGTCACGCTGCTGTTCTCCGATATCCGCGGCTTCACCACGCTCTCGGAGACGCGCAAGCCCGAAGAGGTGATCACGCTCCTCAACCGCTACTTCTCCCTGCAGGTCGACGTGGTGGTCCGCCACGGGGGCTCGCTCGACAAGTACATCGGCGACTGCATCATGGCGATCTGGGGCGCGCCGCTCGACGACCCCGAGCACGCCCGCAACGCCGTCGCATGCGCGCTCGACATGGCCGACGTGCTCAAGGCCTTCAAGCGCGAGCTCGGTGCCGAGGATCTCGACTTCGACGTCGGCATCGGCCTGCATTCCGGGCCCGCGGTAGTCGGTCTGATGGGGTCGCAGAAGCGCCTCGAGTACACGGCGATCGGCGACACCGTGAACCTCGCGAGCCGCATCGAGGGCCTCACCAAGGACGCAAAGCGCAGGATCCTTGTGTCGCGCGACACAGCAGACCGCTGCGGCGGCGCGTACGATTTCGTATCATGCGGAACGTTCCCCGTGAAAGGCCGCGCCCAGCCGGTCGAGTTGTTCGAGCCAAGAAGAAAGTCATGAGATTCCTCGCCCTGCTGCTGTTCCTGCCTGTGCTGGCCCTCGCGGAGCCGGCCACCGTGATCCGCGCCACCGACCTCAAGCAGGAGCCTGCCAGCGATTCCGCGACCGTCGCGGTGCTGGCCGAGAACACCGCCGTGGAAGTGCTCGAGCGCAAGAGCGGCTGGACCCGCGTCAAAGCGCAGCCCGGCGAGGGCTGGGTGCGCATGCTGGCGCTGCGCTTCGGAGGGGCCGCGCCCGCCAAGCCGGGCGCGACCGGCTTGACCCAGCTCTTCAGCGTCGCGCGCACCGGCACCAGCGGCACCCAGGTGACGACCGGCGTGCGCGGCCTGGATGCCGAGCAGATCGCCAACGCCCAGCCCAATCCCGCCGAGCTCGCCAAGCTGGAGAAGTTCGCCACCGACCGGGATGCGGCTGCGGGCTTCGCTGCGCAGGGCAAGCTGTCCGCGACACCGGTGGACTACCCCAAATGAGAACGCTCCTGCTCCTCGCCGGGCTCGCCCTCGCCGCCACGGCCCAAGCGCAGTTCCGGCTGCCGAACCTCGACATCAACCGCATGGTCGACACGGTCAAGAACGTCGGCAAGGCGGTGAAGGAGATCGACGAGCCCGAGGAGATCGCGATCGGCAGGGATGTCGCCTCCCGGCTTCTCGGGGCTGCGCCCCTCGTCGCCGACGCCCGGATGCAGCGCTACGTCAATAATGTTGGCCGCTGGCTGGCGGCGCAGACCGAGCGCCCGGACCTGCCCTGGCAGTTCGGGGTGCTCGACTCGCCCAATGTGAACGCGTTCGCGGTGCCCGGCGGCACGATCTTCATCACCCGCGGCCTGCTGGACAGGATGCGCAACGAGGCCGAGCTCGCCGGCGTGCTGGGCCACGAGATCGCGCACGTCCTGCGCAAGCACCATCTCAAGGCGATCCAGAAGGGCGCCCAGAGCGCCCTCGCCGGCGACGCGATGTCCGCGGCGCTCAGGGATCGCGCCGGCGCCGCGCGCGACAAGCTGATCGCCTTCGGCACCGAGATGTACAGCCGCGGGCTCGACAAGTCCGACGAGCTCGAGGCAGACCGGCTGGGCGTGGTGATCGCCGCGCGCGCCGGCTACGACGCCTACGGCCTCCCGTCGGTGCTGCAGACCCTGCAGGCGATGAACGCCCAGGATTCGGCGCTCGCGCTGATGTTCAAGACCCATCCGGCGCCGGGCGAGCGCCTCGATACCCTCGGCGAGAAGATGCAGCCGGTGCTCGACGCCTACTCGCGGCAGCCGCAGCTCGGCGCGCGCTTCGTCCAGCAGATCAAGAAATAGAAAGGCGCCAGGGCCCGCCCGGGCGCTCGCGGCACACGGGGTAGCGGAACGGCATCGTCTCGCGCCCGGGCGTGAGGAACCTCAAGTCGGTGAACCAGACACAGCTCGATCCTTCGCTCAGGCCGTCGAATGCCGGCAGGTCCGCGAACCAGCGGAAGAAGGCGAGCGCCTCCGAGTTCCAGGCGTCTCGAATCATTGCGCTATCCGTCTCGCCATAGCGCGAGCGCTTGACCCAGATCGCCTGCTCGACCGGCATGTAAGGCGAATCGATCCTGGCGATGAAGCCGTCGCCGGGCTGGTAGCGCCGCGGCTCCTTGCGCACGAGGTTCACGTGCGCGAAGCGATGCGTCTCCTCGTCGCTCACGAACACCGTCCAGTTGAAGGGCGACACTGGCCGCGGATGCACCGTGATCCTGGCATCCCGTATTGCCATGGACCTTGCGTACTCCACCCCAAGGTCCAAGGCCCGCTGCTTCTGCACGTATTGGAAGCCGACGTATCCCGCCAGCGCTACGGTCGCGGCCACGGCCGGCACCCGGCTTTTGAAGAAGACTGCGGAGAAAACGAGCCCGGCGAGGATGATGCCGCTGAACCACAGGTCGATGATGAAGGTCGTGCCGAGCGCCGCGCGCCAGTCGGAAAAGGGCGCGAGGATCATCGTGCCGAAGCTGGTGATGAGATCGCCGACGATGTGCGCGAACAGCGCGAGCGCGGTCACGCCGTAAAGCGCGCGCCAGCCGCCGGGCTCGCGCAGGACCTTCGCCAGGATCCAGGAATACAGGAGCGCCCACGCCGGCAGCAGCACGAGCGAATGCGTGACGCCGCGGTGGGAGAGCAGGTACTCGACCGGCCCGACGAAGCCGATGACGAAATCGAGATCCGGCGCGGCGCAGGCGAAGAAGCCGGCCGCGATTCGCCGCGGGAGTGAGCGCGGTGGCGCGTCCTTCGGCGCTGTCGCACGCGCGAGCAACGCGCCCGACAGCGCGTGAGTGAGGGTATCCACCCTCTAGGGTGCGGCCGTCTCCCCGCGGAGCCACGCCTTGGCGGGCTCCACGCCGGCGAAATTGCGCACCATGACGTCGTGATTCCTGGCGACCAGGTTGATGAACTGGTTGGCGTCCTGCATTTCGGCGGTGCGGTGCACGAGCGCGATCCGCTGCTGCGGGGTGAACCCGATTTCAGGCAGCCGCGTCACCAGAGCGAACTGATTCCCCGGCGAAAGCGGGAATCTCTGGTCGAGCTCGATCAGGATGCGATCGCGCCCGCGCTTGCGGCTCTCGGCGAGGACCGCGGCGCAGACCTCGGAAGGCGGGCGATCGGTGTCCCGGCCGCTGACCTTGACCCGCAGAAATTCTTCGTCTGCGTCAATCGTGTATTCCATTCTCTCTAGGCGGCCCTCTTCTTCCGTTGTGCGTCTTTCACGTGCATCTGCGCATAGGCGCCATGCGCCGCCGCCTCGGCGTCGCCGACGTGCACCGGCACACCCATGTCGGAGAGCACCGAGCCGAGCGCCGACAGGCAAAGCATGACGTTGTCCGGGCGGCAGCTGTAGCCCATCAGGCCGAAGCGCCAGATCTTGCCCTTGAGCGGTCCGAGCCCGGCGCCGATCTCGAGGCCGAACTCGTTGAGCAGCGTGCGGCGCACTTCCTCCTCATTCACGCCTTCGGGGCAGACCGCCGCGTTCATCTGCGGCAGCTGGTGCTTTTCCGCGACCAGGAACTTCAGCCCCATCGCCTCCAGCCCGGCCTTCAGCGCGAAGTGGTGGCGCGTGTGGCGAGCCCAGGAATTCTCCAGCCCTTCCTCGCGGATGAGGAGCAGCGCCTCGTGCAGCGCGAACAGCGAGTTCGTCGGCGCCGTGTGGTGATAGGTGCGGGTGCCGGCGTTCCAGTAGCCGAGCAGCAGGTTCATGTCCATGAACCAGCTGTGGATCTTGTCCTTGCGCTTCTTCACGTGCTCGACCACGCGCTCGGAGAACGACACCGGCGAAAGGCCCGGCGTGCACGACAGGCACTTCTGGCTCGCCGAGTAGATCGCGTCGATCTCCCAATCGTCGACTTTGACCGGGGTGCCGGCGAGCGAGGTGACCGCGTCCACGATCACCAGCGCGCCGTGCTTGTGCGCGATCTGCGTCAGGAGCTTCGCATCCGACTGGCAGCCGGTGGAAGTCTCGGCGTGCACGAACGCGACGACCTTGGCGTCCTTGTTCTTCTTCAGCGCGTCCTCGAGCTTCTGCGGATCGACCGGCTCGCCCCACCTGTCCTCGACCACCACCGGGTTGCCGCCCATCCGCACCGCGTTTTCCAGCATCCTTCCGCCGAACACGCCGTTCTGGCAGACCACGACCTTGTCGCCCGGGGCGACCATGTTGACGAAGCAGTACTCCATGCCCACCGAGCCGGGCCCCGACAGCGGGAAGGTGAGCGCGTTCTTGGTCTGGTACACGTAGCGCAGCAGCGCCTTCAGCTCTTCCATCATCTCGACGAAGACCGGGTCGAGATAGCCGATGGCGGGCTGGCTCATCGTGGTGAGCACGCGCGGATGGATCTCGGTCGGGCCGGGGCCCATCAGCGTGCGCTGCGGCGGGTGGAAGGATTGGATGCGCTTCGCGGGGGCAAACTGGCTCATGTTCTCCTCGGAGAAAATTCCAAATGGCGCGTTCTCGGGGCGAGATTTGACGCGCACCGGATTTTTTGCGCTGGCTTCGTTGACGACGTCCACCGCGCTGATGCGGCCCTGGGTCACCCGCTCGACTTCGCCGGCCCAGCGCGCCGGCACATAGCCGGTCTTGACCCAGTTGTGCACCACGGCGCGGTCGAGCTGGAACGCTCTGGCCACCTCGGCTTGGGTGCCAAACAGCTCGACCAGGCGTTCCGCGCAGCTCATGCGCGAAGCCTACCCTGTCAAAATGGGTTTGACAATCCGCCAACAGGACTGTATCAAATGGTACTCATACCGTACCATTCAGTACATGAAGGATCCCGCACCAAAAGTCGATCTGCGCAGCCGCTCAAGCCGCGAGCGGCTGGCGAAGGTGGTGGTCTCTCTCTTCGACCACTGGAAGCTGGCGCTCAACGACCAGGCGGCGCTGCTCGGCCTGTCGGCGCAGTCGCGCTCCACGATCGCGCGCTACCGCCGCGGAGAGCCCTTCGCGGACAGCGCCGACCTGCTGGCGCGCGCCGGCCACCTGCTCGGCATCCACAAGGCGCTGCGCATCCTGTTCCCGCAGGATCGCGATCTCGCCTACCGCTGGGTGAGCGCGCCGAACCGGCGCTTCGGCGAGCGCGCTCCGCTCGAAATCATGAGGCAAGGCTTCGAGGGCCTGCTCGCCGTAAGACGCTATCTGGATTTCGAACGCGGGAGGTAGGTGTTCGAGAACCTGATCCACCAGGTTGCCGACCATCACGGCGACCTGGTGCGCAACATCCAGACGATCCGGGTTTCGCAGGACCTGTTCGACGACTTGTCCCCGGACCGCGGCGACCAAGCCGTTGCCATCGCCGCGGAAGCAGCGGGGCGCATCCCGAGCGAAGCGCCCCTCGTCACCCGTCCGTT
>Ga0208185_1000463_pt1 | contig 18353 bp, 8 predicted proteins | sample EasRivMeERMLT700_FD_187532 | JGI IMG/M metagenome (GOLD analysis project Ga0208185, IMG submission 187532) | Soil microbial communities from meander-bound floodplain in the East River, Colorado, USA - East River MetaG ERMLT700 (SPAdes) (version 2) | ecosystem: Environmental > Terrestrial > Soil >... | reverse complement strand
TCTACTATTGATTGCAGCTAAGCGTTGACCAGTTGGTAGTACAGCAGATTCAGCTATGGCTGCATCAGCAGCTGTAGCCCACTCTCCTCCTGTAGCAACCAGTCTACTTGTGAGGCCCATCATCTTAAGTGCTCCACCCCAGGCAAACCCTGCTCCCATAGCTCCTAAAGAAAAGCCAAGATTTTTAACTATATTGTCAAAGAGAAAATTAGCAGTGAACAAATTATTAGGCTCCCACCAATCTCCTGTTCTTTCTCTTTCTGTTTTGTAATGGGCATACTTATCTTCCCATTCTGTGTTGATATTGTTTAGATAGTTTGATAGGTCATTGTTGTAGAAAGCTTGAATTTTATGTCCACTCTCAGCTTGTGAAGCAGCCATAATACCATAGACAGTACCAACAGTACCATTAATGAAAGTGGTAGCAGCTGTACCAACCATCTTGGCCACACCATTGTAAGCTTTCTCACCCAGTGTTTGTCCCTGAGCATAGACAGATTCATTGTCTACACCTTTGAAAGTAACAGGATATCTCTTAGATATGTCTCCACCCTTCATAGTATACTTAGAAGTATCCTCGATGGTCTTATCAGCATTCACTGAATCTATATCATCAGAGATAGAACGTACCTTGCCTCCCTTCATAGTGCCACCAGATGTGTGATCTGGAGGTAATCCAGGATCAACTGCTGATGCTGTAGAGTTAATCATACGTTCGCCTGCCCAAGCTTTGTATGCTTCATAGCCACTCTTCATAGGATTAGTGCCTGAAGCAGGTTCTGGGGTAACTGGATTTAGTAATTGTAAATCACTTGCTGGGATTAATTCTTCATCTTCCATTATAAACCTGTATTAATTAAGCTTTCTGCGTAAGCTTTACTATCTATTTTTGTTACAAGATATTCTGTAGCCTTATCAGCTGTATCAAAATGAGCTGGCTGAATATCATCTTTGTTTCTCTTAACTGGAACTCCCATTCTACTGCCTGTTCTAGGATCTGTTGTGTACAGATAAGCATTATATCCACCAGCAGGACTGGCAACAACATCAGCGCCTAACAACTTGGTTGTATTAAGTTTATTCATGAAATATGTATTAGGAACCATAGCTCCTCTATATGCATCTGGATGGTTAGGAGGTAAACCTGTAGAGTTTGTTGTCCCCTTACCAGTTTGTATTCTTTGTAATGTTTCAGAAGCTTGAGCTGGAAGATTGATTTTATAGTTTTTAATATACTCTGCATCACCTTTACTGATAGGTAGAGATTTAACTATACCATTGGCATCATATAGATTAAGGGAGAATCCTTCTTTAGGAGCAAAGGTACTACCTCTCTCCACTTGTATTTGAGCTGAATAGTTTTTAGGATCTGTGTATAGATTGTTGAAAGCTTCTATACCTCCAGCCACTTTATATTTATCCAACACGCCTTTAACTCTATCATCAATAGAAGTTCTCTCAGGCCCTTTCATATTAACATCATAAACGTTATATGCAAGAGGTTGAGGTATAAGAGCATTCTTGGTTAAATAATCTTCTTTAGCTTTCATTACATTATCAAACTGTTGTGTGTTAACAGTATTAAATACTTTCTGCATGGATGGGTGAGCCTTAGGGATTGTAGCCATACCAAAGACAGGTTGAGAACCTAATTGGTTGGTCTGTTCTAAAAGCTTTCTTCCTTCAATACCAAACTTGTTTTTAATACGTGCATCTGCAGATTCATATTGTGCTTTTTCTCCAGGAGTATTGAATATTGTTTTCAATATTCCATGAACTCCTCCAGTGTTCTTGGCTATAATAGCTAAGTCCATAGCGTCCTGAGCTGAAACAGTTTTCTTAGTCATTTGTGGTGCCTGGAATAATCCTCTGGTACCACCAAACAAAGTTCCTGTTTGGTCTTGTTCTGTAGCATATGTAAGTTCAAAAGGTTTGAATCCTTTCTCTATAGCAGCCAAATCAACTTGTTTTGATCCAGCAGCAATAACTCCTCCATCATTATTCATGTTATGAGTTATACTTCCTAATCTTCCTACCTCAGTCTCAGCCATTGCTGCTGTTGGTAGAGCAGACATAAGTTTTGAATAGAGAGGACTTCTTGCTAAAGCTGGATTCTCAGAAACACCCTTAGCTCTTCCATACATTCTATCTATAAATCCAGGAGCTTTCTTCTCAAAGGATTTAATACTCTTTTCAATATCTGCTTGTGATAAGGCTTTTCCATTTCCAAAGTTGATAGCAGACATATACTCTGATACAATATTGAATTTAGTTTGTTCCATGTTAGCATCTGCAGCACTTGCTGCATCCATTAACTGACCATACTGTGTTGTGAATCCAACACCTAAAGGTAGAACAGCTTCTCCTGTTCCCAGTATGTTTTTAATATTCTTAGGGTCTTGGGCCCATTTAGTTTCACTTAATGTCTGAGCTCTCTCTGCTATAGCATTAGAAGCCCAACCTCTAGCTGAGGCATCTTTCTGAGACCACCAATCACGCTCATCCTTAATCTTTTGTTGTTGTGCTTTATAAGGAATGTTTTCAATAATCTCTGTTCTTATCTGTTCTGTAACACCACTCTTCATATAGTTATTTCTAACCTTAAGAGTTTCAAGAGCAGCCTTGTATCCTTCCACACTACCAAATTCCTGTGCTTGGGATTCTTTCAGTTCTGCTTCCTGTTTGGTTGTTTCAATCCTTGAATCAATTGCATTAACTGCAGACTGATATTGAGCTTTCTCTTCCTTGTTGGTAGAGTTAGCAACCTTCTCCATCATCTCAAACTTCTTAGCTTCAAGATTAGTTACAGCTTTATTCTTCTCAGTTTCATACTTCTTAACAAAGTCATTGATATCATTGTACCCTCTGTAGTTATAAACTCCACGCATTGTGAGTTCTTGGGTAGCTTCAGGGCGCATCATCACGCTATCAATAGCAGCAGCAACATTCTCACTGAACTTACCCTCTCTTATTTCTCTAATAGCATACTCAGAATATATAGGAGCTCCATTAGAATCCTTGGCTATCTGACCATTAACCATCTTGAACACATTGTCAGCAGACCATTTACTATCACCAACACCTTTAATTGCCTCCACAATGTTCTTATCAATATCCCAGGACTGGATATACTTACCTCCAAATCCTATAGGCTTACCATCTTCTCCCTTGAGAGAAGAGTTGTTATAGTACTTACTTCTTTTCAATCCATAGAAATGTTCTGCCTGAGGTGTAAGCTTGCCAGCCTTTCTATCTTCATCCATTAGAGCTGTTTCCTTTCTGTCATTAGCAGTAGAAGCTACAGCTGTTCTGATGTAAGGGTCATATCCAATCTGTTTGATCATTCCACCCACAGAGTTAACCATCTGGAAATTAGAGAAATCTCCAGAAGCCACTGTACGCAGGTTATTGCCAAGCTCATTTATCTTAGATTGTAAATAAGCTTTATCCACATCTCGACCAACATCTATACTAGCTAGATTATCAATCTGAGTTTGAATCTTTTGAACCCCTTCATCGTGTGCTTTTTGTTTCTGTGTACCCACAGCAACCATAGCCTCTACAGGCTGTTGTTGTATGTAGGGGTTGAATCTAGGGGGTTGGGTATCTGTAAATGAAGCCATAATACTAATTGATTAACAAAGTTAATTGATTTTGTTATAACCCACAAGGAGTTATAACAAGATCAAGTAATTATTTATAATTAAGATGGTTAGAGATTTCTGAAAGCTTTCACTAGCCCACCATTTCTTTCTTTTTTAACAATAGATTCTGTAGCTAAAGAAGGTTTCTCAGTTGTCTTTTTGCCCATTGTTTTTTGTTCCTCAGCAGAGATTGGTCTGTAGTCATATATCTTGCCTTCTTTGTCATATAGAGCAACGTGAGTAATATCTCCAGCAGCATTATACACCACAGGCATATTGAATGTTGTAGGAGCTCCAGTTTTTCTAATACTGTAGTTTCTATCATATGAGAAGTCAGGGAACATGTTTGCATATGTTTGCAAGGTTCTGTTCTCTAATCTGTTTTGACCTATCTTACTAGCAATTGAGTTGAGGGCCTCCTGCATAGCCACCTTAGTGTTAGACTTAGCTTGGGCCTGTCTTACGTATTGCTGGTCTGCGATACCCAGGTTGGTTTGTTGTGCTTGGTTTAAAGTCTGTCTGTTCTGAGAGTACACTTGGTCTTTCTTAGCTTGATTAGCTCTAAACTGTTCTGCCAACACACTACTGTCTGCTCCATACTTTTGTCCAGCCAAGGCTGCAAGAGCTTCTGGATTAGCACCAGCTTGTCTTGTCAAAGCATTGAAACTAGCTTGGTTCTCATTCAATCTATCTTGGAAGGAGATGTCATAAGGCACATCCAATTGAGGATGCATGAATCTAGCTTGTACAGGTTCCACTTGATTGTTGGACATAGCATACATCTCCCCAGCCAACTGGTCACCTAACAATGGTTCTCCAGGAGTTTTTCTAAGCCAAGGCATTAACTGTCCAGCAAGTTGTTCCCATCCATATTTTTGGTATGGAGCTGTTTCATATACACCACTTTTGTCTTTCTCCTCAGGAGTACCAGGAGTAGGAACTACTGGTGTTTCACCAGGTTTCTTAGCCTCTCCTTTTTTCAAGGCAGCCATATACTGTTCTGTTCTTGGACCAAAGTACTCATCAACATTACTTGGTAAGTCTGCAGTAGTAAGTCCTTCTTTTTTACCTTTAGCAGTAAGTGGTGCTGATTTAAGTACAGCACGAGCATAGTCAGGTGCTACCTTGTGGTAGTACTCTTGAAAGTCAGAAACAAGTTTACCTTTCTTCTGTCCCTTAGCAGCCTCATACATAGTCTGAAGTTTGTCATACTCTGCAGGATCTATAGGAGGCAAGTCCAAAGTATTTGGAATAAGTTTCTCTTCCTTAGCAGCTTGAGCTTTTAAAGCAGGAGCTAGTCCAGGAGAGTTAACTGAAGGAGTAGTCACAGCTGCTTTAGCTTTGCTTGCAGCTAATGTATTAGCAGCTGCTGCTTTAGTAACTTTATTAGCAGGAGTTGCAGGAGCAGCCATTCTTGCATCCATTTCTCTCTTAGCTTGTGCTTGTGACTCTTGATATTTTTCCACATCTACCTCCCAAGGAGCTTTAGGCGCTGGAAGATAAGGTGTTGGTGTTTTAACAACAGGAGCTTTTTTAGCAGCTGGTTTCTTAGTATGTCTAGCTATATAGTCAGCCATAGCCTGGCTGGCTGCTTGAGAACCAAACATATCTGATGCAGGTGCTGCTGGTGTAATTCTACCAAATTGAGCTGTTTGTTCTTTAGCTCTCATCATTTCTTCTGGTGGCAAAGGTTTAACCTGTCCTCTTGATAGAGCACCAGCATCCAACCCTCTTGATTCAGCTTCCTGATTAATAGCATCCTGGTAAGCAATAAGGGATTGAGTTTTAAGAGCATTTCTTTTATATTGTTCAGTAACACCTTTCTCATTCATATGCAATGAGTTGAATGTAAGCTTATCTATTTGATTCTTTGGTTCAAACTCATTCAGAGCTTTGGTATTCTTAGCTTGCAACTTGTTTAGTTTAGCATCTTTCTCAGCCAAATCCTTTTGAATGTGTTTAACTTTCTTGCCAGCATACTCAGCTAGCTCTGGAATCTCATGAGCACCCATCTTGTTAAAGGTTTGGTCACCAGTGATAACAGCTGCTGGACCTACATCACCTCCATCTTGTCTTTCACTTATAGGTTCTCCACCCTCAGCTTCTACCATATTACCATTGTAGTTGATGTTAACTCCACCTCTATCATGAGATGGACCTTGTATCATACTGGTAACACCAGAGCCTGCTGTATAAGGATTGTAAGAGATAGGTTCTAATCTTCCATTCTCTGCTATTCTAATATCACCAACCTCATTACTTCTAATGTTACCACCAGTACGTAATGTATCCATCATTGGATCTCGTCTCAATAAGTCATTCACATTATGTTCACCAAAGTATTTGATTATTCTAGGATTAGGATACTCATTCATAGCACCACCATGTTCAAACACTCCAGAGTATTGATTCTGGAAGTTACCAATAGTGGACACACCAGACATGTTGCCTATATTACCCATCATCTGTTCTTGATTTTTCTTAATTCTTTTAGGGTTCTTGTCAAGCAGTCCTCCAATAAGAGTACCTGCAGTCTTCCCTATTGCATCACCAATTGGTCCAAAGAGAGAACCAGCAGCCTCACCAAAGCCACCACCTATCTGACTACCAGCATTGTTGCCTGTAATACTTCCAGCTAAGCTAGATGCAGCATCTCCACCAGCAGCTATACCAGCACCAGTGTTACTTCCACCTTGTCCTCCCCCTCCACCACCAAGAGCACCCATAAAGTTTTTACCCATACCACTGAACATACCACCACCTGCAGAACCTGCAGCACTACCAGCAGCACTACTACCCATAGAACCACCAATACTACTCATGATACTTCCCCAAAATGCTTTAGGGTAAAGATAACCTCCTTCTTTATATGCTTTCATGATTTGAGTCTCAGGCATTGGTTGAAAACCAAATGTTGATTCTCCCAATGGTTCATAAGCTAAGTCTTTGTACATATCCTGAGGAGCATAAGTATTTTGTATTTCTCCACCACCCATCATTTTTCCACCAAACTTAGTAAGCACATTGGTTCCTACCCCAGTAACAGGATACAACTCTTCACCTGTAATTGTAGGCATTAGAGCTTTTCTTGTTCTGGCTGCTGTGTCAGCTATGTCTGTACGCTCATTCACATCTCTAGTCTTAGAGGCCTGAAGAGCTACTTCACTTACCTTGTTCCATTGTTTGGCAGACTTAAGGGCTTGCTTCTCAGCTTTAAGAGCTTTGAATCCACCAATAACTTTGTCCACCATACCAATCCCAGTCTGGATAGCTTTACCAGTATCCATAGATTTCTGAGCACCAATGTTAGCATTGTACCCAATGTCCTCAGGCATTTGGTTGCCTACAGTAGGATTCTTTGCTGCCCATGCTTTTGAAGTAGCATTTGGATCAAAGGGAGTTTGTTTTGCAAAGAAGTTAGTTGGAGTGAATCCAACACCAGCATTAGGATTAGGTGCTGCAGTATTCTGCATACCAAACTGATTAAGGCTGAACCTGTTCGCACCACCAGCAACTGTACCCAAAGAGGTATCAACGTATGGAGGAATTTGATCTCCATACTGAGCTCTTAGTTTAGCGCCATGCTTAGCCATAAAGGAATCTATGGTGGGAAACTCCTTGTAGAAATCCTTTTCGTTCTTATGACCAGAGATTTTTAAAAATTGTGCTTTCATAACATTATAGATTATCCAACCAGCCACCTGGTTGTTTTGTATTATAATTAGTAAAGTTAGTCAATTGGTCTAACTTAACCAATTCACTACCATTTTTTCCTACAGGTAACTCAGTGACCTTCTTGCCTTTGAACTTATAGTTCTTACCTGGTTTCATTAGTTTCTTATCACCAACATCTGAGATTCCCAACACATCATAAGGCACTCCTCTCATTGTGATATTATTAGAGTTTATTCTAGTTACTGCCCCAGGATGTGCCCATTGTCCCATATCATCATCAATAATACCACCATACTGCTGTTGTGGTGGTGAGATAACATTTCCATCTCTATCTAAGTGAACAGTTCTCTCATCAAATTTTCTACTAATATAATCAGTACCCATTGAGTTTTGAAAAACTTCTTCTTCTCTGCTTATAGGTGGTGTATATCTTGATAAATATGGTTCCATCTCTCTGGAGAGAGGAATATCATTTGTTCTATTCATATTCATCATCTGATTAGAGAAAGGGTTGTATTTAGGCACCTCTGTATTTAAGTTTTCATAATCAAGTAGTCTAGTATTAGTAGGATACTTTCCTCTAAAAATTCCTTGACTTTCAACCAATCCTGCCACATCATCCTCATTTTTTAGATTTCTCCAAAAAGCAGAAGTATCTTTCATACCCATACTAAAAGGAAGAGGGATTGGATTGTATGCTTCTTTAAGAACTCTACTCATTGAGGGAGCTAATCCTCCTTCTCCTACAGCCATAGAAGACAATGCTACATTTAATGCTGCTGAAGGAACTTCTTCCAAACCCATACCAACTTGTCTTTTAATTTTTTCAGCATCAGTTAGAGTAGGATTATATCTGTTAAGCATAATTCTTTGTCTATCTTCTTCAGTTCCTTTAAATCCAGGAACACCAACATCCCCTAATATCTTAGTAGGATTAGATAAATACAAAAGAGGTCTTTCACCATATAGATTACCTTCATGAACATTTCTCATAGCCTCTGCTGATTTGTTTATCTCTTGCATAGTACGATTATCCTGGCTCAACATTGGTTGTTGTCTCTGATGTTGTGATGTTACATTTCTGTATTTATATGCATCTGTATCAACATATCTTCTTAATGCCTCAGATCTCTTTTCTTTCTCCACTGATTTTTGAAGAGGATTGCTTTTAACTTCTCTCAACAAATCTTTAAGAGTACCATTCTGAGCAGAAGGTAAAGTCTTCTTAGCATGCTTACCATTGGAAGGAGCTCCATTTCTTGCATAGGTAAACCCTACAGAACCTGGCATACTGCCACCATACTGAGCAGGACCTCCCCAGGCTCCATTATAATTGAACCCTGAAGTGGTAAGTCCATCAAACTTACCCCCATCTTCCATATTATCTAACCAGCCTTTCATTATTTGTATGAGTTTTGTGCTGGAGCCACAATGAATTGGGACACCAGGTGAGTTGTACTACTGTTATCTAAGATATGTCTTATCTTCAAATCCTTAGCACGCAGAGGAGCCTTTTTAAAGACCCTGGTTGAATAATCCATGTTATCCTGGTTAATCACCTTATCTATGGACATTGATGCACAGGTGCCCTTAAATAAGAACGTGAGAGGGTCTTTAGCCACATTCCAGAAAGTATTATACTGATAGAAGTTGTCACTCTTGGTAAAGGTTATAGTTTTGCTCTCAGCATTGTATTTTGGATAGGCATTGTATGCTTGTAAATTGTTTAATGGTTTTGATTCCAGCTCCAGAAGACCAGATGATTGCTGATCATTATAGAGCACAGCTTTATTAAACCATTTATTGTTTGGTTGTACCTTCAAGTAATCATTGAAAACACCATTAGGATCCCTGGTATACTCATACACCTTAGTATAGTCTTGTACATTCTGTAGGATTTCATCCTGGTATTGATATGAGAATGGGTACTCAATTACATATGGTTCTATAAAACCATAGTAGAAGTTGTAATGTACAGGATCTGTAAGGTGTCTCCATAGACAAGCCTTATAAGTTTGAACAAATTCAGAGTTAATGAACTCACTCAGAGGTATATCATTAATTGATTTGGTTATTGAACCCTTACATCTGCCTATTGACTCAATAGTAATGTTCTGCACAGCATCATCCACAAGGTAGCTTCTACCAGAGATGAGGTCTTTCTTAGACACATTGGTGTCTAATGTATTTCCCAAGTCATCATAGATGTTGAATGGACCAAGGTTTTGGCCAGCACTCATTAACTTTATGGTAATTACTTTTGACATGATATATTATATTAAGCAGGACATATTACTGATGGACAATTATCTTTTGCAGAGCTGGCAGCTATAGTTCTATCTGTTCCAGTACTACAACCTGTAAAGCAATCTACTAACATTTTGAATCCTGTTACAGGGTCAAAGTAGTACTTACCTTCAGTAAGAGCTTCAGAGTTACCAATGGTTCCTGTTCCCATAAAGGTACAAGTTGCACAGTTATAGAAACTAACATCATATAGACGTAGATTACAATTAGTAGTTGTAGTTGTGGTTGTAGGGAAACAACCAAGTATCTCTGTAACCACTCCATTTTCCACATGGTAAACTGACCCTGAAGTTGTAATACTTTGATTATTATAGTACCAACCATTAGGTATACTAGTACAATCAGTGGTACCATTATCAAGGTAAATAGCTCTGTTCAATACTAGAGCCACATATTGTACAGGAGTATTCTGAATGATGGCAGGATTACTTCTAAGGAAGGTTATACCTGCACAAGCATCACCACTACTTGCTGTAGTAACAACAGGTGGGTTAGGATCTACTGTGTATCCTGTTACAAAAGAATCATTTATCACATTCGCTGGTCTTTCACATGCTGGTGGTATTGGAGGAGTTGTTATTACTCCTGTTCCTTCTATAGCACAAGCAGGGGTTACCACACTACCACCATCCATTCCACAGGAAGGACCTATAGAGGTTGTTGTGCTTGTGGTTGCTGGGAAACCAAAGGTTGTACTAGTTGTTGTAGTAGATGGATCTGGTACCAATGGTCCAGCTATAAAAGAGAAATCTATATCATCACAACAAGTTCTTATACCTGTGTAGAAGAAGTTATTCTCTCCTATGTACCAGTTAGGCAAATAGCTATGGAATGATATCCAGCTATTAGTTACAAAGCTAAATGACAGAGTCCAGGACTTATTACAGAAATATTCTGGATCTGTTACTTCTACCACTTTTCTAATCTTAGTAGGAGTACCTGTTGTAGTAGTGGTAGTTGACCCTGCTACTGTTGTAGTAGAAGAGGTTGTACCAGCAATAGTTGTAGTAGAGGTGGTTGAAGGCATTGGTGCAGTTACAAGCTCCTCTATATAGAATTCCTTGGTGATTGAATTATATTTTATGTCTGATGATAATGGAATATAATCAAGCTTAGTGATTATGATTCTGTCAAACTTACTGTCATATACTCCATGTAACCCTATTCCTTTGAAGTGATTGTCAACATCTACTCCTAGAATAGTGGTTCTCTCCTTGGTTACAGGATTGATTACTTCATAGTTAGGGAAGAATCTTAGTATCTCAAAGGCCAAATGGTCTGTGAAGAATCTATTCATACCTGTTCCAGGAGCAGAGATGTCCTTAGCTTGGTTGCCATTAAGCACAAACACTTGTCCACGCTTGGCATCAATACTTATCTGACCTTGAGGGATCTTAAGGAGAAACTTATGTTGGCTACCTATGTAACCAAGATCTGTTTCAGCAAAGTCCAAAGGAGGAGATGATGGAGAAAACAATGGTTGACCTAAGTAAACCTGTCCTTGGGTGTTGGTTTGGGTTGTATACAAGGCATTGTACAACAATGATTTGTTCTCAAATCTCACCAACAGCTGTCTATTCTCAATACCATCTATAGAAGTAAGTAAGCCATAGTTCTGAGGGAAATCAAAATAGGCAATAGCTCTATAGGTTAGCCAATTATTAACTCTATTCTCAGCATTTGCAGTCTCTGCATCAGAGTAGATAGCTCTGAAAGGATATACTGTGAAGCATTCCTTATCTTGGAAGTCTACAGGAAGATGAGAAAAGAAAGTTTCCTTATTCTGTTTGGAATAAGTAACGTTATAATTGTAGGTATTGTCATTCTGAATAGATACAAAGCTTTCTTGTACCCAGTCATCAGGAATACCTGAGGATACATGTGGCCAGAACTCCCCTTCCTTGTTATTAAAGGCCTGTCTTAAATCTACATTATAGGATGATTCCACATAGAAATTTGGAATTCCATATGCAAAGAGGTAGAAGTATCCATCATAGAACGTTCTATTAGGATCAGACTTAGGAACATCCTGGCTATTAGGACAGTCAAAGTTGTGTGCTTTATAGGAAATGATATTGGTAAGCACACCAAGGTTACCCCCCACAGTATAATCTTTCAGTATACTTCTGGCTGAGTGCCAGAACTTAGGATAAGCTATATTACCAAGTTCATCATAGAAAATATCACTCTCATCAGGAGCACCCACTCTGTTATCAATAAAGAAAGGTAGCTTGGTCTTAAAAGCAAATCTGCTAATAAAAGTGTCCCCACCAAAAATAGTATTATAAGGGCCTTCATCTATATTAAAATTTCTCTGGAAACCAGTGTCTATTGTCTCATAAGAGAACAATTGGCCATACTGGTTTCTGAATATGTTCTTCATTGAAGCATAATATGAAACAACCTCAATCTGTTGTTCATTTGCTGGTGTAGCACAGGCAGGAGTACATCTTGGAACACCCTCAGTACAACCAATGGTAAATCTAGAATACTCTTTAATGTTAGGACCAGACAGCATAAGAGGACTTTCATGTGGGAAAGGAAGAGCAGTTGGAATACCATCATCACTTCCTTCTGTTCTTAAATAGACAGAAGTCTCACGTTGGTAGTTATTTATATCAATATCCTCTTCTCCAACATTCTGTATAACAGGGATAAGGTATTTCTTCAAGTCAACTCTTCTCTGTTTAATACCCTGATCATCAGGAACAGCTACAGTATAATCATAGCTAGCTCTTGAATTGAATGAATATGCAAAGTTTTTCTTAGTTATACCATTGATATAGATAGTCAAGTAGGATTGATAGATAGTAAACATTGCTGCACCATTGTTTGGATTAGTAATGTTACCTACTGCTTTAGCACTATCTAGAGCATCTCTCTGTGCTTCTTCAGTCAATAGTCTGTACTTAGCATTATCCTTCACCTGAACAAAGTGAGCATCTCCCTTACCATAGATGACACTCTCTAATTTTAGAATATCTCCCAAGAAAGGTTGTCCAAAGGAAGTCTCTGGAGAGTTAAACACTTGTCTATATCCAATAGTAGGATCTAATGCAGGTATAGCTTCCTGTGGTACCTGAGTACTACAGGCATTATTTCTAACATCCTCAGAAGATTTATGGAAGATTTCTTTACCACAGCTGTCACAGTTATCAGAACAAAAAGGAACAGTTCCAGGAACTACCTTTATGTACTTTATACCAGGTCCTCCAAAGTTATGAGGAGGAACATATGCTTCACTTGGTCCATTTATATAGTCTTCATACTTAACTTTGAACTCTTGACAGTTTTGAATAAGAGAACCTCCTGATTGTAAAGACCATACATCATAGCTTGTATAGCCAATAGCAGCTACTTGTTTTGGATTACAGAAACTACAGCCAGGGAAAGGTACTGTTGTAGCTCCCATAAGAACAGGTTTTCCTATAGAACAGATGTTAGGTTTAACTCCTGTTGAGTTATATGATATAAAAGCTTCTTTATTTGTATTACAGTCAATGTATTTGACCCTTGTATAAGCAGGAGTTGATGCAGTTGCAGGAACATTCAGTTCTTTAATCTCTACAGTGAATGATTCACACTGTGCAGAGTATGCATTATTTACAGCATTGAGGAATGGATCTGCATTTAAGTCATTATATGGGTAGTTAGGGAAGTAGAAGTCTTGTTCTTCTCTTCTGTACTTACCTACGTTACGCAATATACCTTTAGCAACTACAGATTTGTTTGTACCTCTGTTAGCTCTGGCTATCTTAAATCCAACTATCTCAAGTTTCTGCTCATCAGTAAGGTCAGATTCAGCAATCAAATCTTTTATTTGTTGTACATCAATGTGTACACCAATAGGAAAGATAGCTGTATCTCCCATTGTCATGTTATTCAAGCCACTGAAAACCTTTGACTCAAAGATAGGAGATACTTCTACATCAGGGAACTTGTGGTGTCTTATACGTTTTCCTGCCAAGTCTCCCCACATAGCTTCATCACAAGGGTATTCATCTTCAGATTCCCAGTATGAAAAGTCTCCATACTCATATGGTCCTTTATATGCCACATCAGGGGAGTATCCTGTAACTTTTCCACGATTAGTGGCTGTGTTGTATATTCTCCAGTATGCTACAGCACCCTCTTTAGGATCCTCAATATAGTCTGGATTGGAAGGATCAATCATAGGCAGAGCTTTCTCAGCTATAAACATCTCTCTTCCTGGAATATGGAAGCCATCAGTCTGCTTACCATTCTTTAGAATAGGGACAAACTCAAACGCATATACCTCATCACGCAAGTATCCACGTAAGTGGGTAGCATTAAGTTCATCTGAATAGTTTTCTCCAGGAGGAATTCTCCATGTTTCCCAGAATAGTTTAATCTTTGAGGCTATGGATTGATAGTTTATCCTCTCTGCTGAGGACAATCCTGCCCAAACAAGCACATCCTGTACAGTAGTAACATCATCAGCAACATCATATATTGGGAATCTCTCAAATATATCATTTATTGTCAGTCTGATGAGACTTACATTTTGTCCAGAATATGTGATTTCTTTGGTAGGCCCATCAATGAAATATGTTCCTACCAATTCTACAGATGTTATATCATTTACTGTCTTGATGACAGCTAAATTAAAGTATTGAAATTTGCCTGAGGTCTCTATATTGGCTATAGAAACAACAACAGACTTGCCTACAGGGTAATTGAAATTGACTGTAATAAGACTTGGGTCAGCAATTGGTGTAGGATTGGTTACAGAGAAGTAAGATGTAAATGGATTACCAAGAGCATCTCCATACTGGAAGGCAAACTGCACTGTTCCAGCAATAATATTTCCTCCACTCCTAACATCTGTAACCTTAACCTGAGGAATAGCAAAGGTTGGTTGCATATTGATTTGATTACAATCCAACTTATCTGTATATGAGGGATTACAAACGTCACTGTTAGGTGAAAGCATATATGGAATATTGTCTATATCCAGAAATCTTCTGCCATTATTATCTGGCCAGTATAGTTCTGTAGTACAATTGGTTGTTTTATGAACAATCTTTGGGATAGGTCTGTTGATATCAAAGTTCAAACATGGGTCATTAATAAGTGTTTTATAAATACAATCATTATTATCCATGTATCCTATCTCACTTCCATGTGTAATAGGGTTAGCTAAGAAGAAAATATGCTTATGTCTCTCCTGAATGAAGTGACTTCCTATAAGCACATAGTTTTGAGGAAAGGTTAGACAAAGCTCATTGCCTGGTTCATTCTGATAATTGATACCACTGGCATCATAATTCTCCAATGCAGCATTTAGAGCATACGTAAGTGACCCCTTATCAATTTGACTTGGGGTTAAATCCATATTCAAACCATGAATAGCTTGATTGTATTCAAAGTTGATGTCACCTTTTGATTTTTCCTCTGCCATAATTATTGATTATTTCTGAATGGGCCATTAGAATTTCTACCATCACGTCTGATACGTGTTGGAAGTTCGTACATATTCAATCTATTTTTATCCTTGATTATTCTTCTCTGCTTAGCAAAGACATCCTGTTTCTTAACTTCAATATCTGCCATGATATAAGCTTCATCACAGAGTTGCTTATAGTACACCATCTTGCTTTGAATCTGGTTGAATGTCTCATCAACTACCTGGTTACTTAACACCTCAAAGACTTTATACTTGAGGAAAGCTTCCACAAACTCCCTGATACGATAATTATCTGGAATGAGCTGGTTACCAGTCTCATCATAGTCTGTAGCATACATCAACAGGAACACAGTTCCATTTCTGAAATTGGTGACAAACTTGTTATCTCTGATATCAAAGCTATCTACAGAGCTGGAACCATAATTTGCACAGTTCAAGTCACAATGTTGTTGTACTGATATGTTTCCTGGTTTAAGTAAGTATTGTTTACTGAGGCTTCTTGCAACCTCATTGTTGGTTTTATAAACACATTGAATCAGGTCAGGCATACATTCACCATGACAATCAACATTATTACATTCAGAATTAGGACAACTTTGAGCTTGGTCTGTTGTTGTTGGACCAACCTGGATAGTTGTAGCACTCGCAGTCTGTGAGTAAAAGGAATTTGCAGTTTGATATGGTCTTAGTGGCCAGTCTGTGCACATCCATGCCTCTCTAACAGCATAGAAGTTATCAGGCAATCTTGCCTCAAAGTCACATATGTCCAGTATAACTGGGACAATAGTATAGGAAGAGCGTCCTAACTTCTTAAGACACTTGTCCAGGTAAGTAGGGAACATCAAATCATCAATGGCACCAGTGTCAAAGTAGCTTTTAAGCTCCTCTTTCACTACTGCAAAGACAGGTTCAGGACTTACGAAATTGTATTGATAGTAGTAGCTCATGATATTTTATACTTGCCATTCTCTATAAATGTGTTGATACTTCTCATCTATTTTTAAGAAATGAGTTATGAGTCTTGAAGTGACCCTCATAGGTTTAAAAAACCATAAATTAGAATGTTTGAACCTTGCTGTCTTTTTAAACCAATACCAGCCAAAGAAGAAACCTTCTGTATGATAATTAAAGTTATAAATAACTTTTCCTTTTTCTTTAGTTTTCTGCCAATCTATTGGTAGGTTGATGTACTCATCATTTTTGCCCACCATTCTGCGCCTTTTCTTTTTAATTATGGTGACTTCTCCAAGTCCCATAGGAATCTTTTCCTTATTGCCTGTTTCAAGTATATGCTCCCTGAATAAATCATTGAAGGAGTATATTATATTCTCAAACTCCACAAACGTTAATTTGATGTTGGGATACTTTTTACAGAACAATATGTAGTTTTCTTTGCTCGCTGAGCGCCACTCCACTTTTACTCTCATATTATGTTGCGTTAGGGGCATTAGGAGCCTGTCCATCAATACCATTATCTGCTATATCTGTTTTAAGAGTGAAGTAAGTTTGTAATAGTTTCTGTGATGTCATTGATAGTACCTGGCTTCTAAGATATCCTGGGAGGGTATATTCCTTATCCAAAGGGTTCATGCAGTATTCATCATTGCTAACATCCTTACCACAACAACATTCTGGGTACAAGACATCATTTGGGACAACCTGCTCAAACATAGCCACAAGCCTAACAGCCTGTATGTCTGGATTAGTCACATATAGATAGTCATTACTTATCCAGAAATAGGATTCATTCTTTACAATAGGCAGTTTTAAAAGATTCATATATCTATTAACAGTAATCTCTTTCAATTTCTTTCCTTTTCCACTCATAGCATTAATAGAATAAACCCCTTGGATTACATACTGGTAGTTACCTTCTGCTATCTTTGGGATTTTCAGTTTTGTTCTTGCTATAGTGCAATCATCTGCATAATTACAGCACTCAGAAATGGATACTTGTATCATTTCTAAACAAGGGATGGTAGTGAATATACTATCAGTGGCCCACAGTTTTCTGAGATTTGTTTCTCTTTTAACCAATAGAAGAGTGTTATTATTAACCTCAGAAGCTATAGCTCTATCTGTAATCATGCTGTCTGTAGACAGCAATTTGTGAGTACTTCTTACATCGCTCACCATGCTTCTCATTGTTGACATAACTTTGTGTATTATAAAATATGGTAAAGTTAGTAAATAGTTGGCATTTATGCTATAGTTCACTAACCATATTGATTATTATTTGTAATTAACTTGGTTATAAAAGGATAGTCCCCAGCTCTTTACACTGGGGAGAACCCACCAATAGGTAAACCAATAAACCTATTGGTATTAAGAACATGTAAATTTACCAATTACTACTCCTGAACCATTGATTTGTATTACAAAACCAGCGCCACTAATCTCATACCACCATCCTCCTCCAGCAAAATAACCACTTCCTATATTATTACGAATAATACTTCCAACCACTATAGGGTTAGATGTGGTTTTTATTGTTTTTGGAAACAGAACATTAGAACAAGCTGTACCTGTATTAGTCCAAGGATCAGACATAAGAAACTGGAACACAGGAGCTGTAGTTGTTGTTGATGTTGTTGGTGCTTGTGTAGTTGTACTAGTACTACTACTGGTTGTTGATGTTGATGGAGGACACTCTCTTGTGAAGCTCCAACCTGTTCCAGAGGTACCTGTTACTCTTACTATTACATTTTGACTGAAAACATAGTCTACTGGTGTATATGTCCACCATATTAATTGTGTATTTGCTCCTGCTGTAATACCTGTTATACCAGTAACTGATAAAAACTCAGCATTTCTGTTAGGTACAGTTCCTTTACTGCTACCAATAAACTGAGGAATTGCAGCAACATCTCCAGCAGTTGCTGGAAAAGTATTAGTTGGAGGAGTACCATAAACATTATCAAAAGGCCCTGAGTTAACACCAGTGGTCAATGACATTGATGTGGTTGCTTTTTTAATACCACCATGAATAATTTCAAGTTTATCTGGCACACCTTGTGGGTTGAAAGCCACTATTATTGTTCCTCCTTCAGGAGATAGTGGAATTGAATTATCTTCAATACCTGCTCCACCACTATCAGCTTCAGCACCACAAGGTACTGGAGGTAGAGGAGGAAGATCAGTCAATACAATATCAGTGAAATTGATACATTTCCCCTTAGATTGTACTCTGACAATAGTAGTTACATCTGGTGCTACTGTTGAATAGCCAGCCTCTAAAGCAGCCTTGTTCACATCAGTTTCAAAAGGAACAAGAAAGCCATCCTTATCTGAATAAAGAT
>Ga0208185_1000462_pt1 | contig 18479 bp, 21 predicted proteins | sample EasRivMeERMLT700_FD_187532 | JGI IMG/M metagenome (GOLD analysis project Ga0208185, IMG submission 187532) | Soil microbial communities from meander-bound floodplain in the East River, Colorado, USA - East River MetaG ERMLT700 (SPAdes) (version 2) | ecosystem: Environmental > Terrestrial > Soil... | reverse complement strand
GGAGCTGATCGCGCTCGCAAGAGCGCGTCCGGGGCAACTGAACTTCGGGTCCGCCGGGGTTGGCTCGCCGAACGGGCTCGCGCTGGAGCTGTTCCAGACCATGGCGAAGGTGAAGATGGTGCACATTCCCTACAAGGGCGGTTCCGGGCAGATGGTCACTGAATTGCTGTCCGGGCAGGTGCAGCTCGCCTCGATCGGGCTGCCGCCCGCGATGCCCTACGTCACGTCCGGCAGGCTCCGCGTAGTTGCCGTGACCGGCATGACGCGTTCCGCGCTGCTGCCCTCGGCGCCGACGGTGAACGAAAGCGGATTGCCCGGTTTCGATGTCACGTCCTGGTACGGCGTCTTTGGTCCGGCGGCGCTGCCGAAGGAAATCGTGGCCAGGCTCAATGCGGACATTGCCGCGATCCTCGGCGCGTCGGACCTCAAGGAGCGGCTCGCGACGCTCGGCGCGGAGCCAGGCTCGATGTCAGTCGATGCATTCGCACGCTACGTGCGCGAGGAAATCACCAAGTGGACGAAGGTGGTGAAGGACTCGGGAGCGACGCCTGACTAACTGAAGGCGGACGGCGAAAGGCGAAAGGCGGAAGGCGGAAGAAGTCAAATCGTCACTGCGTCACTTCGTTACCATCCCAATCTGATATTCTCCGCGGAACCCCCCAGAATCATCAGGAGTACTTCCCATGAATGCACCGAGCACGGTACGCGACGGCGCCGGAGTCATCGTCGACTACCTGATCCGTGAAAAGGTGCCGTACGTCTTCGGGCTGTGCGGCCACGGCAATATCGGGTTCATCGATGCGCTGCATGCGCGCGCCGGCGAGGTCAAGACGGTTTCCGTGCATCACGAAAGCGTCGCCGGTTTCATGGCCGACGTGTATTACCGCGTATCGGGCCAGCCGACGGCGACGTTTACCTCCTGCGGCCCCGGTTCGGCGAATCTGCCGATCAGCCTGGCCAACTCGTTTTTCGATTCCGTGCCGTTCTACGCGGTAACGGGCAACATTCCGACCAGCCAGTTCAATCGCGGCGCGTTCCAGGAAACCTACCGGCACTATCAAGCGGATTTTCCGTCGACGGTGCGCGCGTACTGCAAGCGCGTGTTCCAGCCCACGACTGCCGCGCAACTGCCGATCGCGGTGCGCCAGGCATGGAAGACCATGGTCACCGGGCGGCCCGGACCGGTCGTGCTCGACGTGCCGTTCGACTTGTTCAACGAGCCGATCCGGGAAGAAACGCCCCGGCCCGAAGACTGGAACGCCAATATTTCGTGCCGCTGCGGCGCCGACCCGGAAGGTGTCGCCAAGGCGGCCGATATGCTGATGAAGGCGCAGCGTCCGGTCATCCTCGTCGGCCAGGGCATCCGCTACGGCGGCGCGACGAAGGAGCTGCGCGCGCTGGCGGAAAAACTCAGGATCCCGGTCGCGATGTCCGCGAGCGGTATCGGCGCGATAGACAGCACGCATCCGCTGGCGCTGGGCCTCGTCGCGCGCAATGGGCCGTATCAGGCCAACCACGCCGCGCGGCAGGCCGACGTGCTGCTCGCGCTCGGCGTGCGCTTCGACGACCGCACTTCGAGTTCCTGGATACCGGGTTTCTCGTTCACCATTCCGCCCACGAAACTGATCCACGTCGACATCGACCCGGACGAGATCGCGCGCAACTATCCCGTCGCGCTGGGCCTGATGGCGGACGTGCGCACCTTCCTGAGGCAGTTGCTCGCCGAGATCGACGCGCGCTTTAGCCACGGGCAGATGCCGGCGGAGCGCGGCGCGTGGCTCGACGCGATCGCGGGCTATCGCAAGGAGTGGGAAGCGTTCATCGCGCCCGGGTTCAAGGCGGACACCACGCCGATCGCCCCGCAGCGCGCGGTGCAGGAAATTGACCGCGTCCTGCCGGAGGACACGATACTCGTCAGCGACATCGGCGTGCACCACAACTGGTTGATCCAGTTCTGCAAGCCGAGGCGCCCGGATTCGCTGATCGGCTCCATGGGCTTCGGCCCGATGGGCTTTGGCGTGGCCGGCGCGCTGGGCGCGAAGCTCGCCGCTCCCCGCCGGCCGTGCGTCGCGGTAGTCGGGGACGGCGCGTTCCTGATGCACGCGAGCGTGCTGGCGACCGCGTACGAATACAACATCCCGGTCGTCTACGTGGTGTGGAACAACTATGCTTACGGCTCTATCCGCGGCCTGCAGCGCGGCTATCTCGGTGGGCGCGAGCTCGCCACCGATTTCAAGCATCCCGGCACCGACAAGCCGTACAACCCGGATTTTGCGGCGATGGCGCGCTCAGCCGGTATCGAGGGGGTCAGCGTGGACCGCGCGGCGGATCTTGCCGATGCGGTGCGGAAGGGTATCGCCAGCGGCAAACCGTGCGTGATCGACGCCAATATTGACGGCGATCTCAATCCCAGCGGGGCGGGCATCTGGGAACTGCCCGGCATGGGCCGCAGCAAGCCGGGAATTGGCAAGCAGTATGTTCCTGAATAAAAGCGCTGGTATTAAGGCTCGGGGACTCAATGCCGGATAAGCAGCAAGACGGCACTTGCGTCCAGAATATTTGAAAAGCATCCAGGGGACAGCCGGACATGAGATACGCAAGTCGGGGTGTATTGGCGGCACTGGCGTTGTTCAGCACAGTTTGCGCCGCGCAGCCGCAGCATTTTCCCAATAAGCCGATCCGCATGATCGTCGGTTTCACGCCCGGCAGCGAAATCGACGTCGTCGCCCGCCTGCTGAACCAGGAGATATCCGAAAACTGGGGCCAAAGGGTGGTCGTGGACAACCGGACGGGGGCGGGCGGCACCGTGGGGGGCGCCATCGCCGCGACCGCGGCGCCAGACGGTTACACGCTGTTCTTCAACTCGGTCTCGCACACGGCGAGCCAGGCGCTTTACTCGAAGCTGCCCTACGATACGTTGCGCGATTTCGCGGGCGTTTCGCAGGCGACGAGCGCACCCAACGTCCTGGTCGTGGCGCCCACGCAAGGCATCAAGTCGGTGAAGGAGCTGCTTGCGCTGGCGCGGCAGAAGTCAGGGCAGATCAATTTCGGGTCCGCCGGCGTCGGCAGCGGCACACACATTACCGGCGAGATGTTTCGGCTTGCTGAGCAGCTCAACGTCTCGCACGTCCCGTACAAGGGCGTGCCCGAACTGCTCGCCGACACGGTGACCGGCCGTATCCATTATTCCTTTTCGCCGATCGGAAACACGCTGCCATTCGTGAAAGACCGTCGGCTCATCGCGCTTGCGGTGACGACAACCGTGCGCTCCCCGTCGCTGCCCGAGGTGCCCACTGTCGCGGAATCCGCCATTCCGGGATTTGAATGGGACCAATGGTACGGGCTGTTCGCGCCGGCGAAGACGCCGCGCGCCATCGTAAACCAGCTTTCGAAGGAAATGGCGCGCGTGCTCGCGCTTCCCGACATCCGCGAGCGCCTTGCGTTCCGGGGCTCGGTGCCCAAGCCTTCCACGCCCGAGCAGTTTGACAAGTTCGTCCGGGCCGAAGTCGAAAAGGTGACCAAGGCGATCAGGGCCGGGGGAATCAAGATCGAGTAAGAGGAGAACAACGTGCCGAACCGGAAAAAACACCCCGAGGATTTGCGCAGCCACCGCTGGTTCGGCGGCGGCGACCTGAGTTCGCAGGGCCATCGCTCGCGCGCGCTGCAGATGGGCTACGGGCGCAACGATTTCACCGGCAAGCCGGTGATCGCCATCATCAATACCTGGAGCGATCTGTTGCCGTGCCACGCGCATTTCCGCACGCGCGCCGAGGAAGTGAAGCGCGGTGTTTGGCAGGCGGGCGGATTTCCGGTCGAGTTGCCGGTGATGGCGGTGAGCGAGACGTTCCAGAAGCCGAGCAGCATGATGTACCGCAACTTTCTCGCCATGGAAACCGAGGAGATGCTGCGCTCGCATCCCATCGACGGCGCGGTGCTGATGGGCGGCTGCGACAAGACCACGCCGGGGCTGGTCATGGGCGCGACCTCGATGGGCCTGCCTTTCATCTACATGCCGGCGGGGCCGATGCTGCGCGGCAACTGGCACGGGGAGCCGCTCGGCTCCGGCACCGACCGCTGGAAGTACTGGGCGGAACTGCGCGCCGGCCGCATCACCGACGACGACTGGCGCGAGGTCGAGGAGGGCATCGCGCGCTCGTATGGACATTGCATGGTCATGGGCACCGCCTCGACCATGACGTCGGCGGTGGAGACGCTCGGGCTCACGCTGCCGGGCGCGGCCTCGATACCCGCCGCCGACTCAGGCCATCCGCGCATGGCGACGGCGAGCGGCAGGCGCATCGTGGACATGGTGTGGGAAGACCTGCGGCCCGCCGCGATGCTGACGCCCAAGGCTTTCGACAATGCGATCACCGTGGTGCACGCGCTTTCGGGATCGACCAACGCGCTGATCCACCTCATCGCGATGGCGGGCCGCGCCGGCATCGAGATCAAGCTCGACCGCTTCGACGAATTGGCGCAGCGCGTGCCGGTGCTTGCCAACCTGAGGCCCGCAGGCAAGTACCTGATGGAGGATTTCTACTACGCAGGCGGCCTGCGCGCGCTGCTGAAGGAAATCGCGCCGCTGCTGAACACGGACTGTCCCACGGTCAACGGCAAGACGCTGGGCGAGAACATCGAGTCGGCGAAGATCCACAACACCGATGTGATCCGCACGCGGGAGAAGGCGCTGTCCCAGAGCGGCGGGCTGACGGTGCTGCGCGGCAATCTGGCGCCCGACGGCGCGGTGATCAAGCCGCTCGCAGCCGAAGCCCGCCTGCACCAGCACACGGGACCGGCGGTGGTGTTCAAGGATTACGTCGACCTGAGGGCGCGCATCGATTCCGACGACCTCAAGGTGGACGAGAACTCGGTGCTGGTGATGCAGAACGCCGGCCCGCTTGGCGCGCCCGGCATGCCGGAGTGGGGCCAGTTGCCGATTCCGAGGAAGCTGCTCAAGAAGGGCGTGCGCGACATGGTGCGCGTATCCGACGCGCGCATGAGCGGCACCTCCTACGGCACCTGCGTGCTGCACGTGTCGCCGGAAGCGTTCGTCGGCGGCCCGCTCGCCCTGGTGCGCGACGGCGACCTGATCGAGCTCGACGTGGCGGCGCGCAAGCTCGAGCTGAAGGTGAGCGAGCAGGAGCTGGCGCAGCGCAAGGCGGCGTGGAAGCCGCGCCCGCCGCATTACTCGCGTGGCTACGGCAAGATTTTCTCCGAGCACATCACCCAGGCGAACCGGGGCTGCGATTTCGATTTCCTGCATCACGGCGCGCCGACGCCGGATCCAGATACCCACCACTGAAACCCAATTCTTAAACCACAAAGGACACTAAGGACACAAAGGAAAACCACGCATACGAAAAGCACTGAATTCAGTCCTCCTTCGTGTCCTTTGTGTCCTTCGTGTCTCAGCTTCTAGGAGTCAAACGTGGATTTGCCTGTAAACAAGTTCAAGCGCGCGCTGAAAGACAAGAAACCGCAGATCGGCATGTGGTCCAGCCTATCGAGCCACATCGTCGCCGAGATCCTCGCGCACGCCGGCTTTGACTGGGTGTTGCTCGACACCGAGCACTCGCCGAACGAGTTGCCGATGGTGCAGTCGCAACTGCAGGCGATGACGGGCGGCACTGCCACTCCGGTCGTGCGCCCCGCGTGGAACGACATGGTGCTGGTCAAGCGCTACCTCGACATCGGCGCGCAATCCCTGCTGCTGCCGTACGTGCAGACGGCCGAGGAGGCGCGGAATGCGGTGAGTTACACGCGCTACCCGCAGCAGGGCCTGCGCGGCGTGGCCGGGGCGACGCGCGCGGCGGGATACGGCCGCACCAAGGACTATCTCAAGCGAGCGCACGAGGAAATCTGCCTGCTGGTGCAGGTCGAGACCCGCAAAGCAATGGGCAATCTCGAATTGATTGCGGAAACCGAGGGTGTGGACGGCGTATTCATCGGTCCTAACGATCTCTCCGCCGACCTCGGCTATCTCGGCAACTGGCAGCACCCGGAAGTGTGGAAGGTCATGGAAGATGCCGCCAAGCGCATCCGCAAGGCCGGCAAGGCGCCCGGCATCCTGGTCGGCGAGGCTGATGGCCAGCGCTGCCTCGACATGGGCTATCTCTTTGTCGCGGTCGGTGCTGACACCGGCCTGCTGGTGCGCGGGGGCGATGCGCTTGCCGCCAAGTTCAAGAAATGACGGGAGGTCGCGAGATCGGGAGATCGTGAGAGCGAATCCCGCATTGACCTCACGCCCTGACGCCCTCCCGCCCTCCCGGCTTCTCCGATGAAGGCGTCTTCCATCCTCAGCTTCGCCGTCGTCGCCGCCGCGGTCGGGGTGTACCTGACGCCGCCGCCCGCAGGCGCGTCCGTGGAGATGATGCACGCGGCGGCGCTGGTCGTGTTCACCGTCGGGCTGTGGGCGGCGGGATCGCTTCCCGAGCATATCGTCGGCCTGTTGTTCTTCATGCTGGCGATGGCGCTCGCCGTGGCGCCGGCCCAGGTGGTTTTTTCCGGCTTCGCTTCCGCGACGCTGTGGCTGGTGCTGGGCGGGCTGATCATGGCCGAGGCGGTGAACCGAAGCGGGCTGGCACAGCGGCTGGCGAGCGCGCTGTTCGACCGGGTCGCGCTGTCCTACGCGCAACTGGTCGTGTCCGTGGTGATGGCGTCCGTCGTGCTATCGTTCCTGATCCCGGCGACGGTCGGGCGCGTGCTGCTGCTCCTGCCCATCGTGATGGCGCTGGCTAAGCGGGCCGGTTTCGAGCACGACAGTTCCGGCTATAACGGACTGTGCCTCGCCACGATCGTCGCCACCTACCAGTGCGGCACGGCCGTGCTGCCCGCCAACGCGCCCAACCTGGTATTGGCGGGCTCAGCCGAGGCGCTTTACGGCATCCAGATCACCTATGCCGAGTATTTGTGGGTGCAGTTTCCCGTGCTGGGTGCGTTGAAGAGCGTCTCGATCATCGGTTTTGTGCTGTGGTTGTTCCCCGCCAGGGCTAAGGCGCTGTCGATCGTCCGGACGGCAGAGCCGCTCACGCCCGCGCAACGGCGCATGGTGGCGATCCTGGCCGTCGCGCTCGTGCTGTGGGCGACCGATTTCCTGCACGGGATCAAGTCGGGCTGGATCGCCCTTGCCGCCGGCATTGCGTGCCTGTTGCCGCGGGTGGGGGTAATGCCCGTGGCTGCTTTCCACGAAGTGAGGCTGGGCCCGTACTTTTACGTCGGGGCGACGCTCGGGCTCGGGCTGGTGATCCAGAAGACCGGCCTGAGTGCCGGGCTGGGCAGTCTGCTGCACGGCGTGCTGCCGCTCGAAGCCGGCGCCGATTTCAGCAACTTCATTATTCTGTCGGTGCTGGCGACGTTCACGGGACTCTTCACCACCAACCCGGCGCAGCCGGCGGTGCTGGCGCCACTCGCCGAGACCTTCGCCCAGGCGACCGGGTGGCCGATCAAGTCCGCGCTGATGGTGATCGGGGTGGGCTTCACCACCTTCCTGCTGCCGTACCAGGTCCCGCCTGCCATGGTGGGACTGCAGGTCGGCGCGCTGCGGGTGCGGCAGATGCTCAGGCTGGCGCTGCCGCTCGCGGCGTTCGGCCTGTTCGTGATGTTGCCGTTGCAGTACCTGTGGTGGCGGGTGATCGGCTACTTCTGATAGGCAGCCGGCTTACGGAAACTAACGAAGCAGGTTGAGTCAATGACTAGAGCACCGACGCGAGCGTTCGGGGGCCGGCTGCTTGCAAAAAGACTTCATTCTTCCTTGCGATCAGCGTCATCGGCACGTCGGCCACCTGTCCGATGTATTCATGATCTCATGCGGCCGTCAGTGCCACCGGCGCGGGCCGGCGGCGGCTGGCCACCGTTGCTACCACCAGCATGTCGAGCATGCAGTAGAACGCGCCGGCGGCGAGCGGAGGGTTGATGGTGGTGAGCCCCAGCCAGGGTGCTTCTTGCACCCACGTCCAGTTGCCGAGCCAGGTGCCGTAGATTTCCATCGCAAGCGACAGCACGAACATCACTGCGTAGAGCCGGCTCGCGCGACCAGACAGCAGGCACAGCAGGAACAGCGCGAACAGCATCGCATCGAGCGTGCCGAGCCCGGTCCCCGCGAGCATGAAGACGAACGGCGAGGTTGCGAGCGGAACGAACCACACGATCCAGTCTCGCGCTTTCTCGGCCAGGATGCGACCGAGCATGAACACTAGCGCGTGCCCCGGCGGCACGAAGAGCGGCACGTTGGTGAGCCGGTATTCGTAGAGCCCCCACACCAACGACAGGAAAATCTCGCCGACAGTCGCGTACAGCACACAAACGGCCAGCGCCAGCCGGTCATCGGGCCGCGCGCCGCGCAGCCAGTACAGGAAGGCGGCCCAGATACCCACGTTGGTCAGCGACTGGCCCCAGAACTCGACCAACTGGTCGAACGCCAGGCCGCCGGCGATGATGCCCGTGATGAGGAGCGCGCGCTGCAGGTCGCGCCGGTCCCAGTGCTTACTCTGCACGCGCGCCGGATTCCTTGATGGGCATTGCACGCTTCATGCGTTCCCTGCCGATGGCGAAGCGATTCGTGGTGGTTTCCCCGGGCGCAGTTCCTGCCGTCGAGATAACGGTACCACAGCGGCTACATCACCGGGCAGACGCTCTTTGTCTGCGGCGGCACCAGCGTCAGCGGCACGGGCGGCGAGTAGCCGGTCGCGGCCGACCCTCTTCACCGACAGGGACCGGGCGTTCCATGGTGTTTTTCCTGCATGAATTCGGTGGTTGCGGTAATCGGGTGCCTATTTTTGTGGCAGCGCCGGAAAAACAGGGCTGAATTCGCCGTTAGGCGTTTGACAACATGGGGGAAAACAACAATAATGCCCGGTTTCGTTCGGAGGGGTGCCCGAGCGGCTAAAGGGGGCAGACTGTAAATCTGTTGGCCATGCGCCTACGTAGGTTCGAATCCTACCCCCTCCACCAGGATTTCCGGGTAAGCAGGGCTCGAGGATTCGCGCATGCGATTCCGACGAGGCGGGTGTAGCTCAATGGTAGAGCAGAAGCCTTCCAAGCTTACGACGAGGGTTCGATTCCCTTCACCCGCTCCAACCATTCCGGGAGAACGGCGGGCCGATTGACAGCAGCAGGCGGGCGGCAGGGGCACAGGCGACGCGAATTGAATGAGAAGCCCATGTAGCTCAGTGGTAGAGCACTCCCTTGGTAAGGGAGAGGTCGCGCGTTCAATCCGCGCCGTGGGCACCAGAATTCGCCTGTCGGCGAATTCTGTAAATGGAAACCGCACTATTATTTTTGCGGATTTCGGGGTGGGGTGTTGAAGCGGGGACGGCGGTAGTGGTGGCGGAAGAGTGGCTTTACCGATAGCGGAGCAAAAAAATGGCGAAGGCAAAATTTGAGCGTACCAAGCCGCACGTGAACGTGGGGACGATTGGTCACGTGGACCATGGGAAGACGACGCTGACGGCGGCGATGACGATGATCTTGTCGAAGAGGTTCGGGGGCGACGTGAAGACCTACGACCAGATTGATTCGGCTCCCGAGGAGAAGGCGCGCGGGATCACGATCAACACGGCGCACGTGGAGTATCAGACGAAGAACCGTCACTACGCGCACGTGGACTGTCCGGGGCACGCGGATTACGTGAAGAACATGATCACGGGTGCGGCGCAGATGGATGGGGCGATTCTGGTGGTGTCGGCGGCGGACGGTCCGATGCCGCAGACGCGCGAACACATCCTGCTGGCGCGCCAGGTGGGGGTGCCCTACATCGTGGTGTTCATGAACAAGGCGGACATGGTGGACGACAAGGAGCTCCTGGAGCTGGTGGAAGTGGAGGTTCGGGAGCTGTTGTCGAAGTATGAATTTCCCGGGGACAAGACCCCGATTGTGATTGGTTCGGCGCTGAAGGCGATGGAAGGGGACAAGGGCGAGCTGGGCGAGGGGGCGATCCTCAAGCTCGCCGAGGCGCTGGACACCTACATTCCGCAGCCGAAGCGGGTGATCGACAAGCCGTTCCTGATGCCGGTGGAGGACGTGTTCTCGATCTCGGGGCGGGGCACGGTGGTGACGGGGCGGGTGGAGCGGGGGATCATCAAGGTGGGCGAGGAAATCGAGATTGTGGGGCTGAAGCCGACGCTGAAGACGGTGTGCACGGGGGTGGAGATGTTCCGGAAGCTGCTCGATGAGGGGCAGGCGGGGGACAACGTGGGGATCCTGCTGCGGGGCACGAAGCGGGAAGAGGTGGAGCGGGGTCAGGTGCTGGCGAAGCCGGGGACGATCACGCCGCACACCAAGTTCACGGCGGAGATCTACGTGCTGTCGAAGGAGGAGGGGGGGCGGCATACGCCGTTTTTCAACGGTTATCGGCCGCAGTTCTACTTCCGCACGACGGACGTGACCGGGAGCATCGAGCTGGCGAAGGGGGCGGAGATGGTGATGCCGGGCGACAATGTGTCGATCACGGTGGCGCTGATCCAGCCGATCGCGATGGAAGAGGGCGTGCGTTTCGCCATCCGCGAGGGCGGCAAGACCGTCGGCGCCGGCGTCGTCGCCAAGGTCATCGAGTAATCACAGGATCAAGGAATCAGCAAAAATGGCAACGGCGAAGAGTCAGAAAATTCGCATCCGGTTGAAGGCGTTCGACTATCGTCTGATCGACAAGTCGGCGCTTGAGATCGTGGACACCGCCAAGCGCACGGGGGCGGTGGTGAAGGGGCCGGTGCCGCTGCCGACGCGCAAGCAGCGCTTCGACCTGCTGCGCTCGCCGCACGTGGACAAGACCTCGCGCGAGCAACTCGAGATCCGCACCCACCTGCGGCTGATGGACATCATCGACCCCACCGACAAGACGGTGGATGCGCTGATGAAGCTCGACCTCCCGGCGGGAGTGGACGTCGAGATCAAATTGTAGATGCGTGACCCGTGACCTGTGACCAGTCAAACGAATATCAATCACGAGTTACTAGTCACCAGTCATCGATCACCGATTTTAGAGCTGGCCAATTGCAGCCGGCACCTTTGGACAAAAGGCGAATAACATGAGTTTGGGATTAGTGGGACGCAAGGTCGGCATGACCCGCGTGTTCACCGATGAGGGCGATACCGTCCCGGTGACCGTGGTGGACGTATCGAACAATCGCGTGACCCAGATCAAGACCGCTGAAACCGACGGCTACGCGGCGGTGCAGGTCGCATACGGCCGGCGGCGCGCAAGCCGCGTGAACAAGGCCTCAGCCGGGCATTTCGCCAAGGCCGGCGTGGAAGCCGGCCATACCTTGCGGGAATTCCGCATCAAGCCCGATGAGGCCGCCAGCCTGAAGGTGGGCGGCGCGATCGGCGCGGACATCTTCAAAGTCGGGCAGAAAGTGGACGTTTCCGGCACCACGCAGGGCAAGGGCTTTTCTGGTGTCATCAAACGCCACCACTTTTCTTCCAATCGTGCGAGCCACGGCAATTCGGTGTCGCACAACAAGCCGGGCTCGATCGGCATGAACCAGGATCCGGGCCGCGTGTTCCCCGGCAAGCGCATGGCCGGCCACCTGGGCGCCGCCAGCAGCACCGTGCAGAACGTCGAGATTGTGCGCGTTGATATCGAGCGCCAGCTGCTGCTGATTCGTGGTGCGCTGCCCGGCTCCCGCGGCGGCGGCGTGACGGTGAAGCCGACGACCCGGGCGGCCCGCGTATTTACGGCGCCGAAAGTGGCCGCCAAGCCCGCCGCGGCCAAGCCCGCCGCGGCGCCGGCCAAACCCGCAGCGGCGGCGAAGCCCGCCGCCAAGCCGGTGAAGTAAGGGGGAGCCATGGAATTGCAGATCATCGACGAGCAGGGCAAGCCCACCGCCAGGGTTGCCGCATCCGACAATGCATTCGGCCGCGAGTACAACGAGGCGCTGGTGCACCAGGTTCTCACCGCTTACCTGGCCAACGCGCGTCAGGGTACACGCAAGCAGAAAGCGCGCAGCGAGGTCAACAAGTCGAACAAGAAGCCGTGGAAGCAGAAGGGCACCGGCCGCGCGCGAGCCGGGCGCGCCTCCTCGCCATTGTGGCGCGGTGGTGGCAAGGTTTTTCCCAATCTGCCGGATGAGAATTTCAGCCAGAAACTCAACCGCAAGATGTACCGCGCGGGCGTGAGCTCGATTCTCTCGCAGCTCGCGCGCGAGGAGCGGCTGGCAGTGGTCGAAAAGTTCACGCTCGATTCGCCCAAGACCAAGCTGCTCGCGGCCAAGCTGAAGGGCATGGGTTTCGACGACGTGCTGATCATCACGGACAGCGTGGACGATAACCTGCGGCTGTCCTCGCGTAACCTTCCCAACGTTGACGTGTTGACGCCCGGCGCAGCGGATCCGTTCTCGCTGATGCGCCACCACAAGGTGCTGGTCACGCGTGGCGCAGTGGCGCGAATCGAGGAGTTACTCGCATGACGACGACCACGGCACCCAACGCACGGCAGCAGGAGCGCCTGATGCAGGTCATCCTGGCGCCGGTGATCTCGGAAAAGAGCACGTTCGTCGCCGACAAGAACAACCAGGTGGTGTTCCGGGTGGTCCCGGACGCGACCAAGCCCGAGATCAAGGCTGCGATCCAGCTCATGTTCAAGGTCCAGGTGGATTCGGTGAAAGTCATCAACGTGCACGGCAAGGAGAAGCGCTTCGGCCAGACCATCGGGCGGCGGCGCCACTGGAAGAAGGCCTACGTCTGTCTCAAGGAAGGCCAGGAAATCAACTTTGCCGAACAGGCGGAGGCCAAATAATGCTGGTCAAGATGAGACCTATCACGCCCGGCCAGCGCCAGCACGTCAAGGTCGTCAACCCCGATCTGTACAAGGGCCGGCCGGTGCCGCATCTGGTCGAGCACAAGAGCAAGAAGGGCGGCCGCAACGTGCACGGCGAGATCACCGTGCGCCACCAGGGTGGCGGCCACAAGCAGCTCTATCGCAAGGTCGACTTCAAGCGCGACAAGGACGGCATCACGGCCAGGGTCGAGCGTCTCGAGTACGATCCCAACCGCAGCGCGTTCCTGGCGCTGCTGTGCTACGCCGACGGCGAGCGGCGCTACATCGTTGCCCCCAAGGGCATTGCCGCGGGCATGCAGCTCGTTTCCGGGCCCGAGGCGCCGATCAAGTCCGGCAACACCCTGCCGCTGAGAAACATCCCGGTCGGCACCACCATACATTGCATCGAGATGCTTCCCGGCAAGGGGGCGCAGCTTGCGCGCGCGGCCGGCGCTTCGGTGCAGTTGCTGGCGCGGGAAGGCGACTATGCCCAGATCCGTCTGCGTTCCGGCGAAATCCGCAAGGTGCATATCAATTGCCGCGCCACCATCGGCGAAGTCGGCAACGAGGAGCATTCGCTCGAATCCATCGGCAAGGCGGGGCGCGTGCGCTGGCGCGGTATCCGTCCCACGGTGCGCGGCGTGGCACAGAACCCGGTCGACCACCCGCACGGTGGCGGCGAGGGCAAGAAGGCGGCGGCGCGCGACCCGGTTTCCCCGTGGGGCACGCTGTCCAAGGGTTACAAGACGCGCAAGAACAAGCGCACCGACGCGATGATCATCCGCCGTCGTAACGCCAAAGTTGCTGGAGGCTGATCATGGCACGTTCGATCAAGAAAGGGCCGTTCGTGGACCTCCACCTCATGAAAAAGGTGGAAACGGCGCAGAAGACCAACGACAAGCGCCCGATCAAGACCTGGTCACGGCGTTCGACCATCCTGCCCGATTTCGTGGGCCTCACCATCGCCGTGCACAACGGCAAGCAGCACGTGCCGGTGTACGTCACCGAGAACATGGTCGGGCACAAGCTGGGAGAGTTTTCCCACACCCGCGTGTTCAAGGGCCACTCCAAGGCCGGTTCGGCGGCAGCGGCGGCGGCGGCGGCCATGCCGGGCGGAGACCGGAAGTCGGCGCCGTCGGGCGGCGCTGCGCCGGGCGCGGCGCCGGCCCCTGCTCCCGCGGCCAAGCCTTGAGGGACCGGTAATGAATACGACTGCCAAGCTGCGCGGCGTCCGCCTGTCGGCCCAGAAGGGCCGGCTGGTGGCCGATCTCATTCGCGGAAAACCGGTGGAGCAAGCGCTCAACATACTGCAGTTCGCGCCGAAGAAGGGCGCGGTGATCATCCGCAAGGTGCTGGAGTCGGCAATCGCCAACGCCGAGCACAACGACGGTGCCGATATCGACGAGTTGAAGATCACCAACATTCTCGTGGAACGCGGGACCTTTCTGCGGCGCTTCCGCGCCCAGTCCAAGGGCCGTGGCGCGAGCATCATGAAGCCGACCTGCAATATTTTCTTGACGGTCGGGGACGGGAGAAAGTAATGGGTCAGAAGATCAACCCGATCGGTTTCCGGCTGGCGTTGAACCGCAACTGGGCTTCGCGCTGGTACGCCAACAGCAAGAACTTCCCCACCATGCTGCTGGAAGACCTGAAGGTGCGGGAGTTCCTGAAGAAGAAACTGGCGCACGCTGCGGTATCGCGCGTGATAATCGAGCGTCCGGCGAAGAACGCGCGCATCACGGTGCACAGCGCGCGGCCGGGCGTCGTGATCGGGAAAAAGGGCGAGGACATCGAGTCGCTCAAGGGCGAACTGCAGAAGATGCTGGGCGTGCCGGTGCACGTGAACATCGAGGAAGTGCGCAAGCCCGAGACCGACGCGCAGTTGATCGCGGACTCGATCACGCAGCAGCTGGCGAAGCGCATCATGTTCCGCCGCGCGATGAAGCGCGCCATCACCAACGCCATGCGGCTCGGCGCGCAGGGCATCAAGATCATGAGCGCGGGGCGGCTGAACGGCATCGAGATCGCGCGCACCGAGTGGTACCGCGAAGGGCGCGTGCCGCTGCACACGATGCGGGCGGACATCGATTACGGCGTCTCGGAAGCGAAGACCAGCTACGGCGTGATCGGCGTCAAGGTGTGGGTGTTCAAGGGCGAAGTGATGCCGAAGAACGAGCAGCCAATGGCGGCGGTCGCCGCGGCCCTGGCTGTTCCCCAACCGTCGCCGGAAGCGCCGTCGTCGGACAAGCCGAAGAAGCCGCGCACACCGCGCAAGTCCACGGGCACGGGCAAGTCAGGAGCGAAGAATGCTGCAACCCGCAAGGCGTAAGTACCGCAAGGAGCAAAAGGGGCGCAACCGCGGGATTGCGACCCGCGGCAACAAGGTCAGCTTCGGCGAGTACGGGCTGAAGGCGACCACGCGCGGGCGGCTGACGGCGCGCCAGATCGAAGCGGCGCGGCGCGCGATGTCGCGCCAGATCAAGCGCGGCGGACGCATCTGGATCCGCATTTTCCCGGACAAGCCGATCTCGCAGAAACCGGCGGAAGTGCGCATGGGCAACGGCAAGGGAAACCCGGAGTACTGGGTGTCCGAGATCAAGCCGGGGGCCGTGCTTTACGAAATGGACGGCGTGAACGAGCAGGAAGCGCGCGAGGCATTCCGTCTGGCGGCGGCGAAGCTGCCGCTGCGCACCACGTTCGTCGCGCGGATGATGGGCGGCGGAGGCTAAGCGATGAAGGCAGGCGAATTGAAGGGGAAATCTCCGGAGGAGCTGCAGCAGGAGCTCAACTCGCTGCTCAAGGCGCAGTTCGGCCTGCGCATGCAGAAGGCCACCCAGCAGCTCACCAACACCAGCCAGCTCGGCAAGGTGCGGCGCGATATCGCGCGGGTGCGCACGATGCTGGCCGACAAGGGACGGGTCAAGGCATGAGCGAAACAGCGAACAAGCGACAGCTGACCGGGCGCGTCGTCAGCGACAAGATGAAAAAAACGGTTACCGTGCTGGTGGAGCGGCGCATGAAGCATGCGCTCTATGGCAAGTTCATCACGCGTTCCAGCAAGTACCACGCTCACGACGAGGCGAGCGAGTGCAAGCAGGGGGACCTGGTGCGGATCGAGGAATGCCGGCCGCTTTCGCGCACCAAGGCCTGGCGCGTGGTCCAGCTGGTGGAGAAGGCGAAAACAGTCTGAGGCAAGGAATGAGGGGGATAGCTCCCCTCATGCTCCCCTGCAAGAGGGGTATTTCGAGGTTTTAGCGTTGCGGAATCAGCGGGATAACCGTATAATCCGCAACCTTTTCGTCGCATCCTTGCGGGCGCGACGACCGACCCGGACGGGCTCCAATACTGGCCGCATTGCGGTCAAGTTGGAGAAAGACAGATCAGTGAGAGAACGATGATACAGATGCAGTCCATTCTGGACGTAGCCGACAATACCGGCGCGCGCTCGGTCATGTGCATCAAGGTGCTGGGCGGCTCGAAGCGGCGCTACGCCGGAATTGGCGACGTCATCAAGGTGAGCGTGAAGGACGCCGCTCCCCGTGGGCGCGTCAAGAAAGGCGAGATCTACGATGCCGTGGTGGTGCGCACTGCGAAAGGCGTGCGCCGCGGCGACGGCTCGTTGATCAAGTTCGATTCGAACGCCGCGGTGCTGCTTACGCCCAAGCTCGAGCCGATCGGCACGCGCATCTTCGGGCCGGTGACGCGGGAACTGCGCAGCGAGCGTTTCATGAAGATCGTTTCGCTCGCGCCGGAAGTGCTGTAAGGGACCGGACTATGATCAAGATCAGGAAAGGCGACGACGTCATCGTGACGACCGGCCGTGACAAGGGCAAGCGCGGCACCGTGTTGCGCATCATGGACGCGGAGCACCTGCTGGTCGAGGGCGTGAACAAGGTAAAGAAGCACCAGCGTCCGATCCCGATGAAAAACGTCACCGGCGGCATCATCGACAAGGAAATGCCGCTGCACGTATCGAACGTGGCGCTGTTCAACCCTGGCACCAAGAAGGGCGACCGCGTCGGCATCCGGCTCCTGCAAGACGGCCGCCGCGTCCGTTATTTCAAGTCCAACGGTGAAGTGATAGACGCATGAGCGCAGCCAAGAGCAAGGACGCCAAGGACGCCAAGGACGCCAAGTCGTCCAAGGAAGCCAGGGGCCAACAGAAGGAAGCCCGCGCCCCGAAGGAAGCGGCGAAGCAGCCTGCCGCGCCAAAGCGAGCGCGGGACGCGAAGCCGGAAGCGGCGGAAGCCCCGGCGCCGAAGGACAAGAGGCCGGAGCGGCCGGCTCCCGTGCCGCGCCTCCAGGTCCTCTACCGCGACACCGTGGTGAAGCAGATGATGCAGCAGTTCGGCTACAGCACCTCGATGCAGGTGCCGCGCATCGAGAAGATCGTGCTCAACATGGGCGTGGGCGAGGCGGTTGCCGACAAGAAGATCATGGACAACGCGGTCGCCGACATGGCCAAGATCGCAGGCCAGAAGCCGCTCGTTACGGCGGCGCGCAAGTCGATCGCCGTCTACAAGGTTCGCGCGGGCTACCCGGTCGGCTGCAAAGTCACGCTGCGCGGCCGGCGCATGTACGAGTTTCTCGACCGCCTGGTCAGCATCGCGATGCCGCGCATCCGCGATTTCCGCGGCATCTCGGCCAGGGCCTTCGACGGACGCGGCAATTACAACATGGGCGTCAAGGAACAGATCATCTTTCCCGAGATCGAGTACGACAAAATCGACGCGATCCGGGGCATGAATATCACCATTACCACCAACGCAAGATCCGACAACGAAGCGAAGGCGCTCCTCAGCGCCTTCCGTTTCCCGTTCCGAAACTGAGCAGGAACCGAGGCGAATATTTATGGCAAAAACGGCCGTGATCAACCGCGACAAGAAGCGACGCAAAATCGTCAAGAAATACGCCGTCCGGCGCGAGGAGTTGCTGGAGATCGCCGGCAACCAGAAGCTTTCGCCCGAGGAACGCTACTCGGCGCGGGAAAAACTGCAAAAGCTGCCGCGCGACGCATCCCCGGTAAGGCTGAGAAACCGTTGCGCGCTGACGGGGCGTCCGCGCGGGGTCTATCGCAAGTTCGGGATTGCGCGCGGCAAGTTGCGCCTGATCGCTCTGCACGGGGAGATCCCGGGCGTGATCAAGGCGAGCTGGTAAGGAGAGTCAGATATGGCCATGTCCGATCCGATCGCCGATATGCTGACGCGCATCCGCAATGCGCAGAGTTCGGAAAAGCCGTCGGTGGCGATGCCGGCGAGCAAGCTGAAGGGCGCGATCGCGCAGGTGTTGAAGGACGAGGGTTACATCGAGGACTTTGCGGTGCGCGCGGGAGAGGGCAAGCCCCAGCTCGAGATCGGCCTCAAGTACTATGCCGGCAAGCCGGTGATCGAGAAGATCGAGCGCGTCAGCCGCCCGGGACTGCGGATCTACCGCCCCAAGGACGATCTGCCGAAGGTGATGAACGGGCTCGGCGTGGCCATCGTCTCGACGTCCCGCGGCGTGATGACCGACCGCAAGGCGCGGGGGCTCGGCGTCGGCGGCGAAGTGCTGTGCATCGTCGCCTAACGGGAGTGCGTCATGTCTAGAATCGGAAAAGCGCCCATCGTGCTGCCTGAGAAGGTGGAGGTGGCCATCACCCCGGAACAGATCTCGGTAAAAGGGCCGCTCGGCAGCCTCACCCAGAAGCTTTCGCCGGAGGTCGCGGTCGAGAAGGTGGAAAATCGCATTC
>Ga0208185_1000461_pt1 | contig 18546 bp, 14 predicted proteins | sample EasRivMeERMLT700_FD_187532 | JGI IMG/M metagenome (GOLD analysis project Ga0208185, IMG submission 187532) | Soil microbial communities from meander-bound floodplain in the East River, Colorado, USA - East River MetaG ERMLT700 (SPAdes) (version 2) | ecosystem: Environmental > Terrestrial > Soil... | reverse complement strand
GTGATGATAGGCACATCATCTTTGAATTCGAAGGTTAGCCTAAGGTCATTAAAGACGTTCTTTCGATCGTCATTTAGAGTACCGTCTGTATTCATTCCTTCAATATAGACGATGTTTACCTCACCAGGTTCATCGTATATTTCATAGGCATGTAAACGCATGTAGCTGACTATTCTGTCGACAAACTCGTTTCTTACTTCAGGTTGTTTTTCCACTTCTTTACGCCACCACATTATTTATATCCTGGTTCTCCTGGGTATCTAATTTCAGGAGGAAAATACCCAGCTTTTTCTAATACTCTTTGAGTAGATACAGGAGAATACAATAATTTAGAAGGCTCGTCCATTTGAGGACGTACCACTCCAGCTATATTAGCTTCTATTTCTCCTGGGGTACGGTGATATAACCGCTGTCCCCATTCCTCAGGCATCGCTTCCAATTTATTAATTAAATTCAAATACTCAAAATATTCACTAAAAGGTCTATTCCGAGCTTTATCTGATAAAGATGCTGTTGCTTTCTCTAAGGCTGACCTCCAATTTGATCCTAGATCAAAACCTTCTTTCTCCTGAATCCAATGTTGGATTTCATGGAGAAGAGTATTTTTAAGATCCGGTGAAGCGGCGGGGTCTAGTACAATTGAAGTCCAATTCTTCCCTTGCCAATCGTCTAAGGTTCCCACCATTTCTCCTTTCATATCTTTTAACTTTACAGTCATATTCTTTAATTCAGGATATGCTCTATATAATTCAGGATAGTTTAAGACTTCCTGAAGTTCCATTAGAGGTTCTTTATTAATCCTTCCTACCCAAGCATCGTTCAACTTTTTATGATTTAAATTAGCTTCAGTACTACCCGGAATCTCATGTTTCCATTTACCTTCAGGACCTTCATACCAACCAGTTTTCCTCCATATCTCTTCCGTTGTAAACGGACCTTGAGGATCATCTCGAACAGGGTATTTCATTTCTATTGCCTTAGCTAACTTTTGTTTATTTGCACCTTGTGCAGTAATACCGGCAATAGATCCTAAAGTACCATCCACAGCTTTACGAGCTATAGGAGCAGGACCAAAGATAATAGCTCCTGCTACTTCAGTAGTAGCTGCTATTGTCTCATCAGACAAAGCATCTTTTTCCCCGCGTATGACAGACATATTATGAGCTACAGCTCCAACTACATGCCTAACCATTTTCTCTGGCCAAGTCTGATAACGTTCATTCTCAGGAGTAGCGGTAGACTTTAGATACTCAGACATGGTTTGTGGTTTAGCTTCACGCTTAGGGTATCTAGCTCTAGTACGTTCTGCAGCAGCTTCAAAAGCATCTGTATGAGGTTCTGTTTTTAATCTAATGATTGTATCTTCTTCAGAAGGACTATAATAATTCATAGTCCCTTCTCTTACGCCTTGTTCTATCCTTGCTGACCTATTTATATCCCGATCAAGGAAAGTAGGCTCTTCATAATCTTTAGCAGTAATCATGGTCGGTTCAGGACCGCCATGAGCCTGTCTTTCTAAAGCCATAGGGAAAGGATAAGGATTTTTAGGTTCTTGACCACGTTGAAGACGTTGTATGCCTTGTTCAATCTGTTGATCTGAGAAAGGAGGAAACTCTTCCATAAACTGTTCTTGAAGTTTTAAATCCTCAGAAGAAGGTTTTTCTTGAGATCCCATCTCAGGAGTTATATTAGGAGGACGGATAGTAATACGAGAAGTAGGCTCAGTATTTCTTACTAAGTCAAACTCATCTTCGAAATATCTGCCGTCGCTAGTACTAATTGCCACGCTTCTTAGCTTTCTCCCTAAGCTCTTCTTCCATCTTTTTCTGATTTCTCTTCATATCGTAGATAGATTTAGACATATGCTGAGGAATACCCGTAGGATTCTGAATAGTAGGATCGAACCCCATATCAATTAGATTCCTCAAGACATAATTACTAACAAAGACAGGATCAGCATTCTCTTCTTGAGCTATTCTAGCTATAGGTTGAATGCCCCCATTGATTCTGTTCAAGAGAGCCTTCTCGAAGTTACCAATTCCAGGTTCACGTCCTGTCGTACGTTGAAGTAGGACATCTTGACCTCTAGCATTAGTAAGTGAGAATTTATTATTAGTAGTATCCCAACCAAAAGTTAGACTTGGAGGAATGACGATATCCTTTAACTGTAGAACATCAGGCTTCAATAGTTCATTACCAAAGGTATTTTTAACCCAATTAGAATACATAGGCCAAATAGAAGCATCTACTCCATTCAGTCTTCGAGCTTCTTTAATAAATGCATCTGAAGACAATTGACTATAAGCAGAGTATTGTCCAGCCTTCCCGGGTCTGCCTGTTACAGGATCAAGACCATCCTTCTCAATTTCAGCTATTGCACCTGGTACACTGAAAGCATACTTCAAGCGATTAACCTTAATCTTATCAGGAACAGTAGGATCTGTAATAGAGCTTATTTGCTTAAGCAAAGAAGAGTAATATTTAGGATCTTGAACTCCTTTACTTCTTGCATGATCAATATCATCTGCCAACGAAGGAAGTTGGCCTGAAGTCGGGTCAGGAATATACGAATCTGTACGAGCCCTAGTTTCGCTCATCAGGGCTTTAATATCCCCGGGGAGATCATCAATCATACTCTGAACAGCCAAGGATCCTACAGCAGTAGGTCCAGCTTGTTCATAGATAGACTTCAACATCAGAAGCTTAGGACCAATGTCCGGGTGTCTTAACAACCTCTGAGTATTCTTATCTCCGCGGTTCTTAATGTCATGGACTAACATATAAGCAGGACCATGTTCTTTATTCTCTAAGAAACCAATGATACTCTTATAACCAGCTAGATTATCTTGAATAATCTTCTCTGCCTTATCTGCCCCGATATCATCATACCAAGAAGATCCATTAGGACGTCTGATCTTAGCTGCAGCTCTCATAGCTTTCTCAGCTTCCAACATATCCAAAGCTGTATCCTGAGATAGCTGTCTAGCTGCTTGAGGATCTATATTACCCTCTAAGAACTTCTTTCTAACTTCTGGAGGATCATTACCCATTCCAGATGCAGTAAGATTAGTAGTTATTCTATCTGTAACTATTTGACTAGCAGTAGCTTGAAAGTCTTGGGAAGACTGATCAACCTTTTCTGAAGCAGTTTCCTTTTTATCTTTACGAATAAGATCTCTTACCTTAGATGCATGGAAGATTTCTAAGTTATTCTCTAACCACTTCTCAGCTTCATATGGAGTAGACAGACCTCTACGAACACTTTCAGCCATCTTCGATACACCTGGTAGTTCAGGATGACGATGTAAGAGAGATAAAGTCTTGTCTGTTTCAGACTTAGCTTGACCTAGAAAACTGTTGATATCTGCTAGTCTAGCTCTAATCAAAGCATTAGCCACAGGAATGCCTGTAGCTTCTGCAGCCTTAGCATCTATATATTCCCGGTAACCTGGATATTGTGCTCTAATATCAGAAAGATAAGAATCTCGTCTCATGATATATTCAGTCAGAGATAACTTACCACTAGCTCTAGAACTCTTCAGAGAAGTTAGATTCTCAGAGACATTAGCTAGTTCATCAGGGACAGCCTGAGCATTAGCAGTCATGACATTTGTATCATCAGTAGCAGCGCGCTGCCCTGTAACTTTACCATAAGCTGCGTCTAGGTCACCTTGATACTTATTCCGCTCTTCATCTGCCTTAGCATAGACAACATCATCAATAGCCTTCTTGATTGTGAAGTCTGCACCCTTCGCGGCAGCACCGACGACGTCCCCTACCCCTTTGAATAGAGTTTCTAAACTAGTGTCTTCTCTAGGTTGAGATATAGGACCACCAGACCACTTTAAGTAGTTAGAGTCCGGCATATCAGGGACTGGGGGATTAAATACAGCCAATTATCTGTTCTCCTGTAATTGTAGTTTACGCTGGAAGAGTTGCATATGTTTCTGCTGCTCTCCCACAGGCACATTCCTTAGGTGATAGGAGAAATCTAATCTGCGAATTAGAGTCTCATGTGATTTAGCAGCTCTAGCTATTAGAGAAGGATACTTCTCTAGAGGATAGCCTGTAACAACTAGATGCGCTCTAGCTGTTTTTAAGTAATCTTGAGCTTGCGTAGTATTGTTATCTTTCAGAGCGTGTACGTAACTAGTGAAGTTCTTTAAGAAATTGTCTTCAGCATACTTCTCGGCACTCTTACGATCTTGCTGTAGCCATGTATAAGAACGAATATCTGCAACACCCTGAGGCTGCATACCGGTAATACCCATGAAGGCAGCCATGCCTGGTGTAATACCTTTCTCTAGAAGTTGGCCTTTACGAGACATCCATCTTCCGGTCTCTGCGGCTCCGATAGCACGGTAGGCGTTATTAAAGCTAGAGAATAGCCTCAGAGGTTCAATTAGATCATCTACCTTCAATGGAACAGCTTTATCGTCATCCCTCATCAAAGAGAACATAGCTGTCTTGAAGCCATCTCCTTGCTCTAAAGCTGTAGATAACGTACTAGCGACAGCGCCTCCAGCCATCCTCCACCAAGGTTTATCAGCGACTAGGGCATCCTTGATTATATCTGCACCAGTTGAACCGTAGCGTTGACCGAAGTTAAGGAAAGTACCCTTGCGCATATCGCCACCACCAGTGGCCATAGCAATCATTACTGAAGGTATTCCTTCACCAATTAAAGTATTTATATATGAATCCCCGACAATATACCCATTGCTTATGGCAGTCTTGCGGAAGTAATCTCCTAAGGGGAACCCGGCTAAGCCTGCAGCTCCACCGGCACCATAGAGGGCACCAAAGGTATATAGCAATCTGATACGTTCTTCTGCAGTAATACGCTTACCAGTGAATAGTTCAGCTAGTCGCATGTTATAAGCGAGGAACTGTGTAGGGAAGGCCCCAGGACCTCTCTGTAGAATAGATTTAGATGCCTGAGACATATTGCCTGAAAGGAGTTCAGCCCTCTCGAAAATAGTCCTCTTATTAGCTTCTGTCAGACGCCCGGTGGGATTAGAATCCCTGAACTCCCTAAAGGCTGTATACCATGCACCATATCGTGCATTCTTTTCACCCTCTTTGAAGAATGTTTGTCCTAAATCTAAGAATTGTCCCCAGGCACTTTCAATTACCTTAGGACTATACCGAACATCCTGCATGGCATTCTCATAGCCTACATGCTGAAATCCAGTCTGCCTTAGCAATTCATTAGCTTCTTTCCATTCCCCAGGCTTCCATCTAGAAGTGCCGGGGATAAGTTGCTTAGCTGCAATCTCATCTAATTTGTCAATCATCCCTGGATTCATGCGTGACAACTGATGTAGGAAAGCACCTTTAGTTCCAGGCACAGCGTACTTAGCCCCGGCTAAGCCTAGAATGGTAACATAAGTCATATTCTGAACTAAGAACTGTGGGAGAGCAAACATACCAATAGCAGAATGATAAGCTACTGCCCTTAAGAAACTAGGAGCATCTGTAATTCTATCGAACATCCATTGGGGAGCTAGATGTATCTTACCAGGACCAAACTTATCGTACCCGACATCAGCTAGTTTCTGAGATATTCCTTGAAGAGTAGTATCTAGCCAACTAGGTGTGCCCATTAACTGTTTAATCTTAAATTGATTAGACAACAACCTGCTCTTAATGTCGACAGGAGTGGCAGATGTTAGTTTAGTATTGTTGAAGTGCCAGAAAGGAGCGTGTGCTATTTCACTTGGCGGGGCATCCAAGTAATTCTTAGCTTCGTTAATCCAACGTTCAACAGAGTAAGTCTTATAATCATCTAACAGAGAACTATTAGTAATTCTCTGCATAGCTCTATTCATAGATGGGATAGGATCCACAAGAGTGGCGGGATCATAAGAATACAGAGGATTATGACGAGTCCCTTTGTCGTTAATGGTGAAGATTTCATAGGCGTCTCTCTGACCTGTATACTGTATCTGATTCTGACGCGCATCCGACCCATGTCTAGTACCATCCTTTAGTTGAGACTTACCATCTCTGTCTAAATATCTATTCTCTAAGTGTTCTTTACCTATATCTCCGATCAACTTATTTTGGGGAACCAATTGAAATGGTTCATCTTTACTAAGTCTAGCAGGAACTAATTCACCATTAGGTCCATGAGAAGACTCGTACCAACTCCGATGTTCTTTCCAGTCTATGGGTAGATTACGACTAGCTTTCTCAGCTGCGACTTCATCACCAGCTTTAATATGCTTCCGTACTTCTTCTAAGTGCTTGATGATGTTACGACCTAAAGAACCATTAGCTATAGGCATTACAGTTCTATCTCCAAAATACCAATACTTCAAGGAAGTAAGATCAAAGCTTACATTCGCTTGCTTGATATATAGAGGGTAATCATAGTCAAAATGCCCCCCGCCTCTACGAGGGGTAGGATTAAAAGATATAGGTTTAGTTTCTACGTTAGGAGCAATAACAAAGCGAATAAGAGAATTATCGTCACCAATACTGCCGAAGCCTGCCAACGGTCTCCTCTCAGGATCGTATAGGCGGAAGACCGTTTGCTTACCTTCTTCGACTTCTTTTTTAAGGGCATCTCTTTCTTTCTTATTTAATGGTTTACTGGAAGGGTTAAATACTCTTTCTTTTCCTAATTGAGACCCCATAGCCATGACGTTATCTTCGCCACCGGGGAATTCTTTCTGTCTTATAGCATCAATGAAAACAGATTGTACTTTCTTACCTGCAGCATCTACAGTAACTATGCTATGTTGCTCTGTACCTAATCTAAGTTTATTAGTAACATCACGCATATCGCGATAGATACCATCTAGCTCCATATACCTCTTCCAGGCAAAGTAACCTAAGATCTCACCTTCAGTAGGAGGACGATGGAAATTAGTCCAATAGTGAGATTCTATTTCACCAATATGCTTGAATGTATAACCTATTTGTCCTGTAATAGGATCTTTAGCAGTCTGTCCAAACTTAAGAGTTCTTTCAAACTCATCATATATTTGTCTTCGAGAAGTACCCGGGATAGTCCAATTAGCTAACTTACGAACATCCCTCATCTCTTCTTTAGCTAGAGACAGAAGATTAGCAGGGCCATATGTAGCAATCTTAGCGTTAGCTCTAGCATCTGCAGATGAAGTCTCTTCAGGAGTTCTTAGCCAACCCGTGAATGAGTTAATGTAACCATCGGGAGTCTTAGACTCTGGAGTCTTACCGTACAGATCTCTTAAGATATAAGCATTCTCAGGAATAGGTTCATACTTACTTAGATAGTAATGAGTTCCTACTTGTTCAATAGAAGCTCCAGGACTAGCTCTTAACTTATTCAATTCTTTGTAATAGCTGCTTAGACCATCTTCTAGACTCTTGATCTCAGACTTATAGACTTCAGGTTCTTTCCTGAAAGCCTTTAACTGATCCTCCGAGAGTTTAATCAAACCCTGAAGTTCAATTTGACGTTGGCCTTCTGCAGAGCCTTTCAGAACAATACCTTGGTCTCTAGCAAATGCCCAAACATGCTCAGGCTTATCCCAGAACGTAGCATCGTTCTTACCTAGCCATAATTGCCCCCACATAGCATTGGTATTAACATCGTGGTGTATATCTATGTTTACAATGTTATTGGCAATACCAGGATTTCTGTCTCTCATAAACTGCCTGGCAGCTCGTACACCATCTTCTGTAGCCAGTTCAGGAGTACGCCCAATTTTCAATTGATTCTGGATTATATCTAAAACCTTAAGATTAGTAGATTCGTAGGCATCTTGAATACGATTAACTATCTCTCTGAAACTACCGAAGTTCTTTCCTACATCATCTGATTGTGCTTTCATTGCACTAGGTAGAGCTTCAATAGCCCATTGAGCAGGATTATTAGTCCCCCTCATCTCACTCAATAGACCGCCTGTAGAATGGAGGACAGCAGCCTCTCCGAGGTCACCTGTGCCCGCAGCAGCAGCTACCTTAGGGTGCCATAGGGCGTCTACGCCTGCACCATAGGAGAACTGAGCAGATTCTACTTGATCTGCGACAGCCTTCTTCACTGGGTTTAATAGTCCAAATCTTTCAGCTGACTTCCTAGCCAAGATACCCGTGCCTGGTATAGAAACAGCAGTTGCAGCTGTAGAGAAGTTGTGAGCTAAAATATCTCCCCTAGACATCCCTAACATATTAGTCAGAAACGCTATAGCTAGAGAAGGATTATCTTGTTTAAGTCTATTGGCTATTTCAACAACCTTCTCCTTGAATTCAGGGAAAGGAAGCCTATAGAGAGCCTTCCTTTGCTCTTCCAAAGCATTACCTAAAGCAGGCGTCATAGGCGTATCAGAGACGTTACCACGTAGCTTTACTTCGCCATATATACCCAATGATAGGAGGTTTTTAGCGAAGTCTACGGCTCTGCCACCCCATGATTGTGCATCTAGCACAGCCTGGGCATCTTGTATCTGAGTTCGTAGGAAGGAATCCTTAGTTAAGAAACTGGTGCCTACATCGACAGCCTCAGCAACTATATTAGGGTATTGGCGCGAGACTGAATCAAACCAGGAACCCGGTTCAGACGCTCCAATACCATATAGAGTATTCACATATCGCTTAGAGAACTTCTCTTCGAAGATACTCTTAGGATCACTAAATTCTTTATTTATTTTAATACTGTCAATGACAGATTGCATCTCTGCAGACGTCAGAGGTCCACCCTTTCGAATAGACATATCTGAGAACGTCTTATTAAGCTTCTGAGCATTCTCTACATCTTCTTTAGAAGCTACTTCACCACGTAATTGATCTTCTTTACCTTCTGCGATAGACCGTTTGATATCCTCATAGGTTCTACTAGTATCGTAAATACCATAGTGAGCCATAGTAGATCTAGTAGAGACTACAGGTTCTGCCAGCGGAGCAGCTAGCGAAGAACTAGTATCGATACTAACACCAGGCTTTTCTTCTATTACAGGAGAAGTGTCTATTGAAACAGGAGCCATTATCCCCTAAACTTTCCTGCGAGAAACGTACCTGCACTAGAGATTTGATTCGAATTCGCGAGCAAAGAACTACCTAGGGAAGACAAGCCTTGTCCAAAGGATGACTGAGTCCCTGCTTGAGCCATAGCTATCTTCTGTTGAGAAATCTGTTCATTGATGTCAAAGATATTGCGTCCAATCTCTAGAGGCTGTGTGATACCTAGTATATTAGTTCCTACTTGGCCTGAGATCTGACCATAAGCCCCTTGCAACCCAGAACCTTGACCAGCACCTTGGTTAGTAGCACTGACTAATCCTAAGGCTCTAGCTCTCTGCCCTTGCCTTACAGCTTCTAATTGATCTCTACGTGCCTTAATTTCCATAGCTAATCTACGTTGAGCTTCAGCTTTCTGCTCTAAAGCTATCTGCTTCTGCTGTGCTTCAGAGGCACCTTTAGCACCCTGATACTGATTGTATGCACCAGCTGCAGTTAAACCTACACCTGCTATTGCTATTAATGCTGGAATCATTTACTTAAATCCATTCGTTACCTGTCTCTGCTACAGACCAGCCAATTATATTAAAGGCATCCTGTTCATTATTATCTATTTGAAATTGAAAAGCTTTACCGTGCCCACGTATCTTAACTCTATATGGTTTATAGGAATAGCCTATTGATTCTTGCTTTATGATCTGAGAAGAAGACCATCGTCCAGTATCTCCGGTCTCCGCATAATCCCATTGTCCTGTGATCTCATACGAACTGTCAGTCGTTCCATCAGAAACGATATTAATATAGTTCTGTTGAAATTTTCTAGAAGCTTCACCTCTTACGACATAACCAGTCCTAAAGAAGCTGCTATACGGAAGACCTTCAGCAAAAGACTCCCAATCTAAATAACTATCTTGATAATTTTGTGCCCAAGATATTTGATCAGCTCCGTCATTATAAGATACGAAGTATTTAATAACAGAGAATAAAGCCGGATTGCCTATTGTACTGAATGTAGTGACGTCGTTAGCTCCATCGAAAACATCATTAGCTCCGTCAACGACATCGTTCTCTAAGAACTCCCCACTGAATCCAAAGACATTGACAATAGAATTTATCTTTACGTCACTAGTATCTACAGACCAAGGGAAGTAAGCACCAGCTAGCAAGTCTAAAGTTAATACTCGATCGAAGGTATATTTATCAGCTAAGCTAATTGGAGACTCAGACTTGTAGATCCACTGTATCTTCTTGTCGAACTGATCGTAGACACCTCTAGCAGTTTCTTTACTAGTTGAAGGAATATCTAAGTAAAAGGTTCTAATTGTATTATCCGATACAGATTCTGCTCTAAAAGAATTAGTCTGGGGGTCAATCTTAAGAGTATAGATACCTTCTAGATTCCACCAGTAAGGAATACCTTCTACTAATACAAAGCTAGTATGAGATATATTTTGAACAGAAGATATCTTATGTATAGAATAATCGTTAGCAGTAAATCCTGTTCCTTGTGAACCTGTTATAGCCCATACACCATTAGAACAGAAGACAACTAGAGTATTTAAGACAGGGATCATCTTCAAGATTCCACCTGCTTCTATAATATCAATTACTCCACCATCTGATGGCAGAAGATCGAATAGTTCCTCAGAAGTAGGATCATTGACTTGATAACATTGACCGTACTGTTCTCTACGTTCTACAATCTGAGAGAAGTAGATCTTAGAACTATCTCCTCCAGCTTTCAAGCCAGTATAGAAAACTCTACCTGCAAAGAAGGCTGAGGTAGCTAAACGTTGAGGATTTGTAATCTTATTAGTAGCCCCGGAGACTTTAGAATTTCTATCTATATTATAGAGATTATATTTGAAGTGCCCCTTAGGCGCTGGGGAATTGCCTACATGCCTATTGTCAACTACAGCTGTACTGAAATCAAAGGCATTAGTTGCACTTTTGAAATACCAATTAACATCTGCATTAGATGGCATGGTTGTTTGTGCAGTATCCCATGCAGTTAGATTAGCAGTAGTCCATCCTTGATTCTCAAGGTTATATCTATGATTAGGATCAAGAGCTGCTAAAGTAGAAGTAGGTCTGCTATCCACTACCTCAGTATCAGCTGTATCACCTTCCAGGTCTCTAATTTGAATATCAATTACAGTAGTAGAGAAAGTATTCGTACTGACATTGTATTCTACGAAAAACGTATTCAAGTGTTCATTAGTTACAAATAGAAGACCATTGCCATCTGAGAACTGACATTCAATGTTATTAACAGAGACTATTCCACTGGCAACGAATGCAGTTAGATCAATTACAGTTGCATGTTTATCAGTAGATAGCCCCGCAATATCACTAACCCGGTAGAAATGGAGACCATTCCCTATTTGCACTACGACAAAGGTTAAATCACCTTCACTAGCAACATCTGTCCATAAATATGAAGTTACAACATTACCTGCTACAGTAATAAGAAATTCCTCAAAACCACTCTCTAAGTCAAAACCTAAACGTCTACTAGCTAGACCAAAGTGATTGAATGTACAATTGTCAGTATCAGTACAGGCATTCTCAGGAAAAGTAAGCCCGGTAGCTTCTGTTACCAGGCCCTTAGAGAAGTTATTCTGTACTGTTATCTTACGCTGTCTCGGCATGATTATCTATAACTTCTACAATCTCGCAACCTCTCCAATTGAAATATTTATGGGCATGATCCATTAAAGCCTTAAACCCCGTGAACTTTTGCTTCAAAGGTCCAGGCAATACTCCTGCATCATACTTAAACATCCATAGATTGGTGATCGGGTCTTTCATAGCATGTACAGTGTTATCCCCACTAAATAAACGACTATCAACCATACCTGTAGAATTTTTAGCCTTTTGACCTTCGATGGGTCTGACGACTAGAATACGATCGTCACTATGCATTTTTTCCATTTCTTTAGCTTCCATGCATCCACCTATTAGGGCTAGAGTAAGAAGGACGTCTACCAAAATCAGGTAGTGCATCAAACCAAGGTTGCTTTTCTAGGCTCTTAGTTCTCTGTAATGTTCTCCATTGTCTACGAGATTCCTGTTCAGCCTTCTCATGAGGTTGCTGTTTAAGTTCAAAGAAAGCAAGAGCCTTAGCTTCATTAAGAAGCAAAGGAAACTGTTGATCATCTAATTCAGGAACAAAAAGATCAACCAATTCAAAGGCAGGTAAGACTTGTCCAAAACACATAGTCTTAGAAGACTGTAATGTAGTGTCTACACCTTGGTCATAAGAATCAAAGACAATGAAACGATCGTTTACTATAGTACAGTAACAAGGTCCGGCATCATTTTTAAAGTAGAAAAGATTGCCATCTAAAGTCATACTGTCTACAGCAGTGTCATCTATATTAAGTTGATGCGTTAGTTCTAGATACTGACTTAATGGAAGAATAGTTATGTATGTAAAGACATCCTGCGGTTCAGTTACAGTCTCCTTGTTATATTTAATCCATTCTATTCTACTGACAGTATCTGGTCTAATCATCAATGTAGGTTGAGCATCATCTCCTGAAGAATTCAACTGAAAGAGCTTCTTACTTTCAGGTGGATTAGCTCTAACAACCATATTGTAATAAGCTGTTCGAATGACATTGGCTACTTGCCTAGCTTCAGTATTGTCATCAATACTATTAATTTCCTCTGAGTCCATAGACGAGAGGATGTTTTGAGTTAAGTCTAAAAGAGTATATTTCATTTACGTCGCCACGTTGTTGCTATGAAGTAGAAGCCAATTACGGAAATTACAACCCACCATAGATTGATGTCAGCTAGGGCATCTGTATTAAAGATATGACAGTCTGGGTTAGCATCTCCTATGACCCCAGAGCAACCATAGAAGGCTCCTATTGTTTTATCCCAGAGGAAGATCTTAGTTAGGTAAGCTATTGGGCCTGAAGCTGCTACTAGCCTTATGAAGCCATTCATACGTCTAGTTAACTTATCACCTGCCTCAGCTAAGAGAAGAGCTTTACGAGCATTGGCTATCTCAAGCTCTAGATTAATCTCAGCTCTAGCTGTATCACTATCAGCCTTAGCTCTAGCAATCTTAAGATCAGTGATCTTATTAAGAACACTAGATATAGGTCCAGCTAAGCCGGATAGAAAGCCAAATATAAGACTTATAAAACTAAACATGCTTCATCCTTTTACGCTTAACAATCTCTGTATTCACCAAGTATCCATCAACCTTAACTGTATTAAGTCTTCGTGCCCATTCGGTAATTATACCTTTAAATATCAAAATACTACCAAGTATAATACCTTGCTTCCAATTAAAGGATCCTGCAATACTATAAGATAAAAGATCGCCGTAATCTATGATTGAGAAAGCAGTGACGATAAATCCAATAGCTGTTTCAAGACGAGCTAGAAAGATAATCTCAGAATTGTTGAACCAGAGTTTAGTTCGTTCCCAAGCAGTGGGGCGTTCTATCTCTCGTTCAGTCGGTACCTTTACAACCCATTTACGCCGTCGGCGTTTTCGAACTAAAGAAGGTTTTGATTGAGCTGAAGTCTTCTTTGATTCCTGCATATCTACGCCTTCCTACGTAATATCCTGCACCCATACTTATAGCCATAAATATTAAGGTGCCAATAAAACATTCCATATTCTTATCCTTTGTATTTGTTGTGAAGAGACAGAGCTAATTCTCTGCCCTCCTTGACACGTCTACTCCATCCTCTACCGAAGACAGGCCAAGTATTCAGACGTTTTAAAAAAGCTAAACGTTCATTATAGATCGCGTTAATTATAGACACAGGATCCATTTTATCTACAGCTGCCAGCGTGATAGGACCGATCTGGCCATCCCGTATGGTACCTACGACGCCTTGTAGAACCTTAGCAGAACGACTTATCCCAGAGTTAATGCCATAGTCGAGAACAGCATAATCAACACCAGGAGGAAGATCAGCATAACGAAGAGGTTTTGCGTAATGTTTGTCATAGATATCCTCCGCTATATTCTGAGGCATCTCTTTAACATCTTGCGCAGTAGCCTGTGACTTCCAATACATTCTAGCATCGTGAATGGTTATGCCCCAGTTAGTAGGACCTCCAGGATCAGCAGCATCATTAGTATAGCCACCTTCATCTAGAAAGACCTTAGACATTGCTTCTTTATATGTTTCTTTCATTAGAAGTACCAGGTTGTATCCGCCGACCGGAAGTATGCTGAAATCATTCCACCGGCAGGTATTGTCGTTGGAGCACCAGCTACCGATTGACCAGAATTGGGGGATATAGTTAAAGTAGTAACAGTTTGACTTGATCTAATCTCAACTACCTGACGATCTCTTGGCGTAGGAGCCATCGTAATCGTTCCAGTAGCAAGAGTACCTGCAGGCTTAAGAATGACTTTAGTATCTCTATTATCTAACGTCATTGTGAAGCCAGTAACAGGTGTAGAAAAGTTAGTCTGACCAATGACTTCATAAGTTACGTTTGGCAACTGTTGCTTGATAGTGCTGCCCGTATATTCAGTTCCAGCGACGCCAGCTCCGCCTGCCCCGCCTATCTGAGCGATGAATAACAATCCTGGGAAAGCATCGGCAGTAAGCCATACACCGACAATGATATAAGCCACATCGCCACTGACACCATTATCCAAAACTATAACTTGTCCAGCACGGAGATTAGCAACGCTGCTAACATAAAGCCAGATACTACCTCCCTTGTAAGCCCAATCCCGAGTTAGATTGGCGCCAGCAGTGAGGAACCGGTGGTTTGACTTGATGTTTACAATATCTGCCAATGTCGCAGTGCTTTGAAGCTTATAAGATTGTCCTTCGCCCATCATCAGAGGGAAGTCACCATTGATACATGCGGTACCTGCTTTCCAAGCAGCCAAGGTAGCTTCATCAATTGCCGGTACGCTCGCTGGGTGTGGATACTTATCCAACCACGAGCTATGCCCAGTACCGTATCGAGTCAAATCCCACTCACGCGATGAAGAGCCGACCTGACCGGACATATAAAGATTTACATCAGATTCAACTCTAAATGCACTTCCAAATGAACCCCCAGAAGAGTAGATCACCGGAACTAGATTGTCACAATGCTGTAAGGTAACTACTTGAGAATTCTTCTGTAAACCACCCCAAATGTTGATTTGTTGTCTACCGGCTCCTGCACCTATACTGACGTTTCTAACATAGGCTTTAGAACCATTAGCATCCATTAAAATGTGAGGTGTGACATTCTGAATATAATAGGCTGCAATAGCTGGTTCCCCATCACTCGATTGTCCAGCATCTATTCGATTGTTATAAAATATATCTTCTAAACTAGCAGTGTTAGAATTAGCGAAGAAAAGTTCTACCCACAAAAGTGTGTGTGCAGCATTAGCATTCTCGATATGCACCCCCTTGACCTTAGCTGGGCCAATGAACATTCTAAGCCACTCATTAGCATAGAGTTTAGTAACAGCTGCAATATCAGTTTCAAAACTAGCCGATGGATTATGATTAATACCTAAAGTCGCAGCTTGCCAAACAGGATCAATCCTAAGAGTTATTGTATTAGAACCTGTATCCCAACTTACAAGCTCTAAAGGTATAATACCCCATCTTTCAGTTTTGATTGCAAACTTTTCATAACCTCCGTCATTCAAGATTTGATCTTCATTCGTAACAACTGCTGTAAAAGTATTTACAGCTGGATTCGTTCCAGTCGTAGTTACAGCACTGACACTGTTGATGGTGAACATATTGTTGTAGGCAGATCTTGAGAAGTTGCCGCCGTAAACATTATAACTTTGACCATTAATAGCTTGTATTCCAATAGTATTACTGAAACTACAGTCTACAATACTATTGATAAAGTTCTGTGTCTGACTAATCTGCATGCCAATATAGCATTCCCAGACGTTAGTCTTATATACTAAATTACTATCCCCAAGACTATCTTGGTTGAAACCGACTATGATGCCAACCGATGTTGATTCAACATGACAATGTTCAATAGATGTTCGTGTAGCTCCACCTGGACCTCCAGCAACAGCAATGCCCCAGCCCTTCATAGCCTTACGAGTTACACTGGGATTAGCTTTAAAAATAGTTAAATGATCAACCAGCATCCCTTGACCAGGACCAACTATAAGAGCAATAGACAAAACATTAGCGTCATTGCAATTTAGACGAGATGAATTAGCACCTTCGTGATTTCCACCGTGAAGTCCGTAGAACCGCATTGAGAAATCAAACCGTGTGGGTTGAATATACCAAGGCTCCCACCAAGCTGAATTGAAATCTAAAGGATTATGATTTGTATTACTGCCCTGCCTTGATTTCCAAGGAACACCCCCATGTCTTACAATATCACCGCTAGCATATGTAGTCGCACTGTCCCAATTGAATAGTCTCCAAAAGGTTGGACTCGTGTCTGGTTGATGTCCAACATTACTATTCTGAAGCGAGATGTATGGAATACTATTAAAGTTAACAGTATTATTTATGGAGTAAGATGTACCACCGTTATAAGTAACACCGTTCGTTCCATCTGCACCACGCATGTTACCAGGAGGATCCATGAAGATTGGTCTAGAATAACATTTGTAAACACCAATCGGAACATAAACTGCGGGGGTACCTGCTGCAAAAGCCGCATCGATTGCCGCCTGTATACCAGGAACAGAATCGGTGTTATTATCAGGAACAGCACCAAAGTCTTGAACGTTAAGACCAAAGATGTCAGTACTTCCACCACCAGGTGTAACTGTACTGTCAATAGTTAAAGTACCATTGGCTCCTGTATCTGTAAAAGTAATACCAGTTCCTGCTGTAAGAACTCTTTCATTAGTTAAGACGCCATTAGCACTGAGGGTAAGATAAGATGCATTTACTGGAGAGCCCCCACTGCCTCCAACAATACCCGTTAAATCTTGTAGACGAACTGGTTCATTATCTGTAGCAGGCTCAGGAAGATTAAGAATTCTATTCGAATTCATATCTAAATCTGCTTCCATATGATTTGGAGTCACTCCGTCTCTAGACAAGAACGTATCGCTCTTAGTTTCTATAGTAGCAGCATTTTGGTTTATGAGACTTATAGCTGCTGGTTTATTATTCAACGACGCTAAGTCATTTAAGTTTATTTTAGCCATTAGCTAATTCTCCAAATCATTACATCAGCGTAAACTTCGACATCTCCAAAAGAACATGGAGCACCTAAGCCAGAAGTAACAGTAGTAACATTACATCTTTGCTGAAGTTCAAAAACCTTAGCACCACCTATTGTAAATCTACCAACAATCCAAGAATCTGTTTGAGCATTAGTACCTGTAAGTGAAACACTGCCTACAATTGTATCTGAACTGTCTGTTATATTTCTAAGTTTAGCTTTATGAGCCCCAACTGCATTGCCACACGCTCTAGCCACAATGTAGTAAGTACCTGCGGGCAAAGAGATCTGATTAGATGCTAAAGAAGCACCTGATATCTCATTAGTCTTAATTGTATTTAATGCTCTGGTTACATAAGAACCAGCGTTAAATGTACCACCAGCTGTACCAGACGCACCTTCAGTTCTTACATGAAAGAGCTGTGTACCAAAGGGATTAATAGTAGTGCTTATAGAAGTCCAGGTACCGCTACCAGAACCATTAGCAACATAAACCTGACCTGAGGAGGCCACAGCGACCCCCTTAGGTTCATGTAGGGATGCACCTGTAAGAGTACTATGTTCTACGTTAGCCATTTACGTTGCCGTAGTAACAGCAACCCACGTAGAACCACCGTTGTTAATAAACAAACGTGTAGATGCGGAAGACCCTGTTTGATTTAGATACAAAGATCCTTTAGGAGCTACGTGTGTAGGGGCTCCTGCCCCAGAAGAAAGTGTAACGTTTAGAGCGCCAATTGATTCAGGCATTTATCTCTCCTTGAAATTGATGATGTAAACGAGGGGGAGTTCATGGCTCCCCTTCGTCTATTAGTTTATTAAGGCATGTAGTAGTGAATCTGAACGTGAATTACGCCCGCAGTAAATGCAGTTGCAGTCGTTCGACTACAAGTGATGTACCCCGGATTCACACCGACCGTAGCGCCAACCAAGGCACCCGTGCCGACACCAGTAAGCGGAACTGTCTGTTCCGTCTGCATGATGTATCTCTCACCTGCCGTGCTCGTCTGCGCGACAGGAAACGCTGCCAAAAGACCATTGAAGTCAATTTCAGTAGTTCGGTCTGTTCGGACCAAACCCAAGTCGATAGCAACACCAGTTGCTCCAACTGTCTGAGTGGTGACAACAACGTCTTGGATGCGTGCACCTGCAGGCATAAAAGTCGTGTCAGAGAGAGGCGTTTCAGTTTCAGTTAGAGTAGTCAGATCAATCAAAAACTCGATTGTTCTATACTTCTCATTATTCCTATACTCGCCGCCTTTATTCGCCGTAGTCTTATCAGTCCCGAACTTCAGGAAAAGACTATCAGCATTCAACCATGAACCCATAGTAATTCTCCTTCAATTATAGAACCTGATCAGTGTCGGTTAGGACAATGACCATATTCTCTGGACGATAAAGCTTAAACCCGTATTCAGCGATAGTCAAATACTCCTCTTGCTGTAGAT
>Ga0208185_1000460_pt1 | contig 18604 bp, 14 predicted proteins | sample EasRivMeERMLT700_FD_187532 | JGI IMG/M metagenome (GOLD analysis project Ga0208185, IMG submission 187532) | Soil microbial communities from meander-bound floodplain in the East River, Colorado, USA - East River MetaG ERMLT700 (SPAdes) (version 2) | ecosystem: Environmental > Terrestrial > Soil... | reverse complement strand
AAGTTGTCGCGGATAAAGATGGAGTTGGCGCCCCGGGTCAGGTTCTGGCTGAAGAACGGCTCCCATCGCAGGCCGGCGTTCACGGTCACCCGGCTCGTCGCTCTCCAGGTGTCCTGGGCATACACACCCTGATACCACTGGTAAAACGCGACGCCCGCGAGCCCGGACTGATCGAGCGTGGCGACGCGGCCGAGGAGAAAATCCGCCAGCCCCGCCGCTGATGCCTGGCCGGTGAAGTTCCACTGGCCGCCGCCGCGCGCCCACGTCTTCTGGTCGACGGTGAACCGCGTCACATTCCCGCCGAACGCAAGCTGGTGATTTCCGCGCACCAGCGCGACGTCATCGTTCACCTGGAAGGAGTTGTTCTGGGCGATGCCTCTGGTCGCAGTCGCTGCCGCGATGTTGAACCCGCCGGTCACGACCACGATCATCTGGTGCGGCACGTAACTGTTGACGTTGATGCCCAGGTCGTGGGGATCGAAGTACGGATCGTTGTCGCGATTCACAGCCGTTCGATTGAACGCAAAACGTACGTTGTTGACCGCGTTTGAACCGACGACCTGCGTCGCGCCGGCGGTAAACGACTGCGCGAGATTGTTGATGTGCGGGTTCACCGTCGTCAGCACATTGCCGGTCTTCGCAAAAGCGGACGGCTTCTTGTCCCGCGTGGCCATGTAGCGCCCGAATAGCGAGTGATTGGCATTCAGCTGATAGTCGACTCGGCCGACGTACTGTCCTTCGTCGCGATCGTCCGGCAGGCTGAACAGCGTTTCACCGCACGGATCGGTTGTGATCGGCAGTTTCTTCGCGAGGTTCAGTGCCGCAGGACTGAACCGCGTCGGGTCGATCCGGTTGTTCGCGAATCCTGCTCCGAGATTGATCTGGCGCCCAGCGTTGCATGCCGGTGAGGCGAAGGCCGTGAAGTCGCCGGCCAGCATGGCGGCGCTCGGCACGTGAGCGATCTGATCGGCAGGCGTCACGCGGGTCACGGTGCCCTGGTAGCCCGCGAAGAAAAAGAGCCTGTCGCGGACAATCGGGCCGCCCGCCGTGCCGCCGAACTGGTTCCGCTTCAGGCCATCGTCACGTCGCTTCCCGTCCGGCCCTATTGCGGCAAACGGGCTCGTCGCGTTGAACCGCTTGTCTCGAACGAATTCAAAGACGTTTCCGGAGAAGCGATTCGTGCCCGACTTCGTCACCGCGTTGACCGAAGCCCCGGAATGCATGCCGCTCTGCGCGGACAGGCCACTGGTCGCGACGCGAAATTCCTGCAGCGCATCCGGGAACGGCAGCGGCAGGCCGCCGGAATTCTGCGGATCGTTGTGCACGGCGCCGTCAAGGCTGTACGCCACGCCGAACTGCAGCCCGCCGGCCACAGAGATGTTCACGCCGCCCTGGAAACTTCGATTGTTCGGCCGTCCGGTCTCGACGGCCGCTCCGGCCAGCACGATGAGATCGGTGACCTGGCGCCCCTGTAGCGGGAGCTCGACGATCCGCTCCTGATCGACGACCTCGCTGATGCCTGCGTTCCGGACGTCGACAAGCGGCGCGGCCGCCTCCACCGCGACCGTCTCCGCGAGATTCCCTAGCGCGAGGACGACGTTCAGCGTCGGCGAGGCGCCGACCTGCAGCACGACGCCCGTCTGTGCGTAGGTGCGGAAACCCTGCAGCGATGCCTCCAGCCGATACGGCCCGGTCGGGAGGTTCGGCATCACGTAGGTCCCAGAGCCTTCGGTCACAACGGTGCGAGTGAACCCCGTGTCGGTTTGGGTGGCGGTGACCGTGACCCCTGGAAGCACAGCGCCGCTCTCATCGGTCACGCGGCCGTTCAGCTCGGCCGTCGCCTGCGCCCATGACGTGCTACCTGCGAGAAGAAGGAGCACAGCGCCGACCGAAAGATCCCGAAGGAAACGGGTCATGACGTTCTCCTCACTGAGTCGCGATTGGGGTGGCCGGATGTATACAGAGTTGGCGTACGGGAGTCAAGACACGGATCCCATCGTCAAGGGTGTCTAATAAAGATTCTTAAAGGCGGCAAGTTGAAACGCGACTGACGTGGACTATCGCTATCTCGACACGCCCGTGGGACGGCTGCTCCTCGCACGCGAGGGACGGGAGCTCCGTCTGATCAATTTTCACCGCGGACCACGTCCGCGGCTTGATCCAAGCTGGCGCGAGAGCACTGACGCGTTCGACGATGTGGTGTCGCAGCTGACAGAGTACTTCGCCGGCGAACGGCAGCGGTTCGAGCTGCCTTTAGCTCCTGAGGGGACGCCGTTTCAGCGGCGGGTCTGGCGTGAGCTTCAGGCCATTCCCTACGGTGTCACGATCTCGTACGGGCAGCTCGCCGCGCGGATCGGGCAACCGACAGCCTCACGTGCCGTCGGCCTTGCCAACGGGAGCAACCCGCTGGCAATCGTGATTCCCTGTCATCGCGTCATTGGTGCGAACGGCACGCTCACCGGCTACGGCGGTGGGCTTCCGATCAAGGAGCGACTCCTCGCGCTCGAGCGCGGCGCGCGCAGGCTCATCGAATAGTCGACTCGCCGAACAAGCTCTGGACACGGAAACCTCGGTTGAGGCATGCTGGCGCGCCGCAGATATAGGAGGTTCGTCAGATGGGTCTCCGGTCCATGGTTTCGATGTCGATAATCGTGGGGGCTGTCTTGTCGTTCGTGCTGATTCGAGGGGCGGCACAGGTCCCGGCCTCGCCTCGGGCAACGGACGTACCCCGCACACAAGACGGCAAGCCCGATTTCACCGGCATCTGGCAGGTGATGAATTCGGCAGCCTGGGATATTCAGGACCATCAAGCCCGAAAGGGAGTGCCCGCCGGGATGGGTGTGGTCGAAGGCAACGAGATCCCGTATCAGCCGGCGGCCCTGGCCAGGAAGCGCGAGAACTTTCAGAACCGCGAGACCGCTGATCCTGAAGCGAAGTGTTATCTGCCGGGCGTTCCGCGGCTCATGTACATGCCGTTTCCATTTCAGATTTTTCAGACCCCGGCGAAATTGACCATGCTCTTCGAGTACGTTCACGCGACCCGTTTCATCCACACGAACGGGACGCCGCATCCGCCGGGTCACATCGATTGGTGGATGGGCGACTCACGTGGCCGGTGGGAAGGAGATACGCTGGTCGTGGACGTCGTCGATTTCAACGATCAGACATGGTTCGACCGGGCCGGAAACTTCCACAGCGATCAGCTGCACCTCGTCGAACGCTATACGCTCACGGACCCCGATCACATCACGTATGAAGTGACGGTCGAGGATCCGCAGGTGTTCACGAGGCCATGGCGCATGAGCATGATTCTTTATCGTCACAAAGAAAAAAACGTGCAGCTTCTGGAATACGAGTGCTATGCGTTTGACAACGAATTTCATGCCCCGGTGCCCAACTGAGAGCCTCGCGCAGGGGGCGGTGTGAATGCTAGAGTAGGCGGGGTTCGGCGGTTGTCGTGGAGGAAGCGCTTATGAGCAATCGGTTCCTCGGTGCCGTGATTGCAATCCTTGCTGGGATGATCCTATCCACCGCCGCGGTACGCGTCGCCGCGCAGGCACCCCCTCCGCCGAAGGCCCCGCCCCCGCCGAACTGGATCGACCCCAGGAATCCACCCAAGGCAGATCCGAACTGGAGCCCGGCCCGCACCCCCGACGGTCAGCCAAATATCGAAGGCCAATGGGGTCAGGCCAGCGACATCATCACGTACAGCATCGAAGATCCGGAATTGGAACGTGCCGAGCATACGGCGATCAGCGGCCAGCGGCCGATGGTCGGCCGGCCCATCATCGATCCGCCCGACGGGAAGATCCCGTATCAGCCCTGGGCTATGAAGTTCGCCGCCTTCCTGCACGAGCAGCACCGGAAGCCCTCGAAACCCGAGTATCTCGACCCGGTGAGCCGAGGGTTCATGGAAGGTCTTCCGCGCATCAATTATCAGGGGGCGTTTCAAATCCAGCAGTTTCCGGGAACGGTGGTGATCACCTACGACTACCATCACACCTATCGCGTCATCCCGCTCGATGGTCGTCCGCACGTCGGAGGAGACGTCAAGCTGTGGATGGGCGACTCGCGCGGGCGCTGGGAAGGAAACACGCTGGTTGTTGATGTCGCCAACAACAACGGCCAGACCTGGTTCGCCATCGTCGGCTCATTTCACTCCGACGCCCTGCACCTGGTTGAACGCTGGACCGTCACCTCGGCGGATCACATTGTGTACATCGTCACGATTGAAGATCCGAAGGTGTACACCCGACCATGGAAGCTGCGGGTCGACTTCCGACGCCAGAAGGCGGAAGAGCAGTGGGAGAACGCCGTCTGGGAAGGCAACATGCTGGGAGGGTTGTCGCAAGAGTTCTGGGGCGCGGCTAAGAAGTAGGACCGCCAGGCGTATTGGCTGTCACTTCGGAGGCACAACGCCGCTGAACCACTTGAACCCGAGGCTTTGTGAGTGCTCTCCGGCCTGATTGCCCTCGTAGCACGCGTTCTCCCAGGTTTCGTTCGAATACGGATCGTTGGCGTCGGCGCGGGCGCGCCTGATGGGCAGACGGATCTTCCACGGTCTGGTAAATACCGTCGGGTCGTCGATCGTCACTTCGTAGTCGATGATATTTTCGGCGGCCAGCGTGAAGCGCTCGACGACGTGCACGTTGTCGCTGAAGAAATTGCCGACCTGATCGAGCCAGTTCTTGGCGTTCAGATTGGTGACATCGACCACCAGGGTATTGCCATCCCAGGAACCCCGCGAATCCCCCATCCACAGTTTGACGTCCGTTCCGACCGCGTGCGGACGCCCGTCCGTGGGAATGAAGCGATAGTAGTGGCCGAAATTGAACGCGATGAGCACGTAGCCTGCGCCCTGCATGATCTCAAACCCGCCGCGATAGGTCGCGCGTGGGACGGTGTACAGGCAGTAGGTTTGCGGATCCGTGTATAACCGCCCTTTCTCGCCTGGCCATCCTCGCGCCAGGCCCGCGCGATGCTCGGCGCGCGTCGTCAACGCCCACGGCTGGTAGGGGATCTTCCCGTCGGGTGGATCAGAGACGAAGCTTTCCTCGGGCGGCGAGCTGATATCCACGTAGGGATGCTCTTCGAGGTCGTCGCCGCCAGGCGTGCCTCCCCATCGGCCTCGCAAGTCAGGCGTGCCATCGTCGGTTCGTGGCGGAACGAACGGTGGCAGTTTCGCGCGTTCCAGCGCCCAGCTCTTGGCGCCTGGCTCCTTCGGCGCGTCTCGCGAAAACAGGGCCTGGCCCCGTGCGGGTGCCGCCATCAGCGACAAGACCACCACGATCGCGAGCCGAATCATGCGAGAGAGAAATTGATTCCTCACGGGGCCTCCGGTCGATCACGTCACGATTTTCAATTTGCGTGGTAGCGCGAGTGTCGCAGTCTGGGCGGCGCGAATTGTACCGGATTTTTCGGGTCGGGCTGAAATGGCGCCGGCGGGCGGGGCTGAAAGCTTTTGAATCGCTTGCACGTTAGGTCAATAACCTGTGCAGCACGCAACGTTAGTGCCCCAGGACGTGTACGCCGCACGACCGTCGCGCAGACAATTGGCTCGAGCGGGAACTGAAGGACGGACGCGGATAACTGGGGTTTCGTCGTAAGCGCGATGTCTGCCAGGATCGTAATCATCGCGGGAGAATCGCCTCCAGCCTCGTGAGGTTTGTATGAACGCAGTGCAAGATGACATTGCCGCACTCGAAGAGCGGCTTCGTCGGGCGGAACTTGGTCCGGATCCCAAGTTCTTCGAGGAGGTCCTAGCGGAGGATGTGGTGCTGGTTGGTCAAGACGGCCAGCCGTTTTTCGCGAAGCGTAAGGTCGTTGAGGCGCACCAACCCGGAATTGTGCCGAAGTTCACCCGCGTCGAGGTGAGCGACTTGAAGGTCGTCGACCACGGGACGGCGGCCGTCGTCACGTGCACAGGAACCTACGAGAGCGCGCAAGCCAGCGTCACGCTGAAATTCATGCGCGTGTGGGTCAAGAAGAACAACCGCTGGCAGATCGTCGCTGGCTCGGTCTCGAATTGAGGAAATCCCAAATCCCTGGGTTTTGGGATTTTCTAAAAGGTCAGCCTGAATCCGAGTTGCGCGGTACGAAACTGACCCGACGTCCTCTGGCCGTACTGCGGACTGGTCTCAACCGTGGTGAACGTCCAGTTTGGCGAGTTGAACACGTTGAACACCTCGGCTATCCCCTCGAGCGAGATGCGGTGGGGCAGTGAGATCTGCTGCTGGAGCCGCAGATCAGCCTTCCGGCGGGGCGGCTGAACAAACGAATTGCGCGGGACCACCGTACCATCGGCGCGGGCACGCAGCCTGCTCGACGACTCGGGGCCGCCGACGCCCGAGATCACGCGCACGTCCGTGCCGTACGTCGTCGTCGCCCGCTCCCCGATGCCCGTATAGAACACGCCGCTGATCTGCAGGCCGCGGCCGACCTGCCAGATGCCGTTCAACACGGCTCGGTGGCGGAGATCCCCGGAGGACAACGACCATTCACCGCCGAGATCTGGCGTGGTCGGGACCGGCGACGGATTTACCCCGCTGAATGCAACCGGGAACGCGTCCCAGAGGCCGGAGTACGTATACGTGGCAGAACCCTGCCAGTGATTGCTGAAGCGCTTGGTGATCGCGGTCTGCAGCGCGTGATAGCTGGAGCGGCCGGTGCGCACCACCATCGAGATCGCGCCCCAATCTGGATATGCACGCCGCGTGATATCAGAGAACGGATAGTTCGTGCCGGTCGCCGGGTTGAACGTCAGGTTCATGTTCGAGATGACGTCCTTCTCGTTCCGCCCCTGGTTGTAGACGTAATCGGCTTCGACCGCCATCGTGTTTCCGATCTGGTGCTGGAAGCCGAGCGACGTCTGCCAGTTCCGCGCGAGGTTCGTCGAGTAGTCGCCAGGCGCAACCAGCTCCTGCAAAGAACGGCGAAGACAGCCCGGAACATTCCGCACGTGGCAGAACTGCTGCTGACCCTGCGCGACTGTGGGTAGAGGCTGGCCGTTCGTGGGGTTGGCGGCGAAGTCGGCGCGGCCGTCATTCGTGTACTGCACCACCACGAGGCGGTCGATTTGCGCCATGAAGAAGGTGTCGATCTGCAGCGGCGTGGAGAAGTACAGCCCTGTTCCACCGCGCACCACGGTGCGGTTGGTCATCCTGTAGGCGAAGCCGGCGCGCGGTTGAATGTTGTTCTTGTCGGCGGGACGTCCTTTGTCGACGAACGGGGGAACCGCGTAGTTGTTGCCGTTCGCGTTGATGCTCAAGTCGTAACGCGCTCCGAGGTTGAGGGTGACCTTGGGCGAAATCTGCCAGTCATCCTGCAGCCAGGTGCCGTACTGCGGACGGCGATCGTGTGTCGAGTAGTCGCCCACCCCGATGCTGTACGTCCGCACCAGCGGCGAGATAGCCGCGAGGTTCCAGGTGTCGGCGTTCCATGCGTCGGGAAACCACGCCTGGATCTCCGCGGCCGACGGCGTGCCTCCGCGTGCGTCGATCTGCCCCATGCACGACTGGCAGTTGTTCCCGGAGTCAATCATGTACACGAGATCCGCGCCCGCCTTCATGTCGTGGCGTCCGCGCGCATCGTACGAGAAGGTGAAGTCGTCGCGCAGGCTCCAGTTGTCCTGCGCACCAAAACGGGGATAAAAGGCATTCCCGCCTATCGCAAAATTACTGAAGGTGATTCGGGGAGACCCGGTCGTCACCCCGTTGGCCGCCTGCCAATGCTTCGACCACGTAGTGAGATTCGCGTTTGCGAAGATCCACCTGGTCTTTCCGCCTTTGATCTCATTGACCGCGCGATTGCTGACGACGTGCGTGAACTGCGCGGCATACTCGCGGTTTGTCTCGAGGGTCGACCCGGTGGCCGCCGGATGGCTCGTGTTCCCGGCCGTGAACGGCTGCCAGTGCTCGGCGTCGGTGAACTTACCCATCAGCCGCATGTTTGACGACAACTGATAGTCCAGCCTCGCGCCTCCCATCTTGATCGTTTCCGGGCCGTGCAGCTCGACGTTGAAGCTCGGATATGGAGTGTTCCAGATACTCGTCTTCGGTTCGCGCTCGTAGTCGAAGTGAGAGAAGAAATGCAGGCGGTCTTTCAGGATCGGACCTCCCAGCGTGAGCCCGAGCTGCTGATTGTCGATCGGCACGACACGATGCAGGACGGGATCGGGCGCGTTGAGGCGAGTGCTACGGAAGTTGCCCCTGGCGGACCCGGTGAAACGATTCGTCCCGGACTTCGTGACCGCGATGACCTGCACGGCAGCCGAACGCCCCATCGTCGCGTCGAAGCGGTTCGAGATGTACTGAAATTCGCCAATCGACTCCTGGCTGTACCGCGGCTGGTTGCCAAAACCCATCTCGGACGTCACCTGCTGCCCGTCGAGACTGAATTGGTACTGTCGCACTTCTCCTGCGGCGCCTCTGTTCGCGATCGGAGTGTTCTGGGTGTCAGACGTCATGCGGCTCCCGGGCGCCAGCATCGCAAGCGCCATCCAGTTGCGGCCCTGGACCGGCAGTTCCTGCACCTGCTGAGGATCGATGTTGCCGCCAAGCGACGACGTTGAAATGTTGATGAGAGGCGCCTCGCCGCTGACGGTCACCGTCTCCGCCACTCCGCTCGGGGCCATCTGCAGGTTCACGACGACGGTCTGCCCGACGAGCAGCTCCACGCCGGCTCGCTGGGCGCTGCTGAAGCCCTGAAGCTCCGCGGCGATCTGGTAACCGCCCACCCTTGCGGGAACGCGATAAATGCCGCGTTCGTCGGTGACTGCAACGAACCTGTTCCCTGACGCCTCGTGCACCACCGTCACGGTAACGCCTGGGAGCACCGCACCCGTGGAATCGCTCACGGTCCCGGTCAATACCGCTTCCTGAGCGAGCACCGGCATCGGCATAGCGATGATCGCGGCAATCAGAAGTACCCGACGAATGAGTCCAGTCATCGACCCTCCTCTGGGCCCACTTACTTTGAACTTCGCACTTCGACCTTCGAACTTGTTTCGTCGTAAACGATCCTGCCGCCTACCATCGTTAACACCGGTTTGATGTCCTTGATTTGGTCGGCGGGGACCGTGAGGTAGTCGCGATCGAGCACGAGCAGATCCGCGAGCTTCCCGGATTGGATCGCGCCGACGTTGTTTTCCTGGAAAACGAGGAAGGCGTTGCGCCGCGTGTGAGCAATCAGCGCGTCTTCGCGGCTAATCGTCTGCCGCATGACCTTCAGGCCGCTCGTCATCTTGCCCGTCACGGCCCAACCCAGCGTGATGAACGGCATGTACTGATTGGCGGCGCTGCCGTCCGTTCCAAAGCCCCACATGATGCCGCTGTTCTGTATCGTGGCCAGGGGCGGTTGATCGTACGAATCGTCCCCGAAGATCTCGTGCATGATGCCGCCGTTGATTACGTTCCACGGGTGAACGGCGGCGTACATCCCAAGCTTTTTCATTCGTTCGAGCTGGGCGGCATTGGATTGGTTGAAGTGCGCGAGCATCCAGCGAAGGTTTTTGATGGGATAGACCTTGTTGACCGCCTCGATCTGATCGAGGAACGCGTCGATGGTGTTGGTCAGCTCCGCGTGGACGTGCAGCGGCAGGCCGTTCTTCGCGATCTCCATCGCCAGGCGACGCCACTGCGCGAGCTGCTCGGGCTTCGGATCCGACTTGGAGTCGAACATCGGGTCGTGCAGCGGCCCATAGACGCTTTCGCCGTACAGCACCTGGTCGATGTAGTTGTCGCCCTGGAACAGCTTCATCTCCGCGATTCGCGGAAGAGCGCGATCCACCTGCTCTGGCGTTCCCGCTCCCTGGCCGTCGATGCAGAAGATGCGGACGTTCAGCTGGTTCTGCGCTTCCCACTTGCGATACATCGCAACGAGATTCGGATCGCAGCCTGCGACGCCGAAAGTGGTCAGCCCGGCACGGTTCATGTCCCTGATCATGGCGAGCGTGCTCGCCTCGATCTCGTTGTCGGGCACGCGCGGCATTCTTGCGGCGATGGTGCGCACGGCTCCCATGCCACCTTCCACGACCCCAGTTGCCCGTCCAGCGACGTCGCGAAGGACCGTGTTCGACGGGAATCCCTCCGGATTGGGCGCGTCGTCCCGGATGCCAACCGCCTCGAGACCGCGGCTATTGAGATACGTGCGGTAGTACGACTCCTGAATCGCGACCGGATGGTTCGGGACGATTTGATCGAGCTCCCCCCGCGTGAACGGCTTGCGACTGTCCACAAACTGATCGACCGACCACCCGCCAATCGTGTAGACCCAGTCGCCAGGAGCAATCGCCTTTGCCCGTGCCGCGAACATGTCGAGTGCCTGCTTTCGCGACTCGACTCCGTCCAGCCGTACTTCGTGCGCCCACGTCGTGCCCGCACGCAGCAGGTGCATGTGGTTGTCGATCAACCCCGGGATAGCAGCCTTGCCCCGCAGATCGATCCGCCGGGTGTTCGGACCCGCCATCTGGACGATCTGCTGATTGGTGCCGACCGCAACGATCCGATCGCCCTTCACGGCGACCGCCTGGGCGATCGTGAATTTCTCGTCGACCGTGATGATTTTGCCGTTGGTGAGAATCAGATCCGCGGAGGGCTGTTGCGCGTGCCCGACCTCGATCGCGGCCACCAGCGCGACGACAGCACCAATCGACGCGGTCCAAGTCCACTGCCTCATAGAAACCTCGCTCTGGGACCGGAAAGGCAAACCTGCGACGCAACCAACGAATCAGGAAAGCGAATTGGGAAGAAGCGGGGCGAACCTAACACGCGCCATCCGGCGAGTCAATGAAGACAGGGCCGCGTTGATGACCGGGCCGCGTTGAGAAATCCCAAATCGGGATTCACCTCGCGGTTGGCGCGGGTTGATCCGGCCCCGTGTACTTCAGGATGAACAGTCCCCAGTGCTTGTCGTCCACGTAGATGTAGCCGCGCGTGTCGACGAGCACATCTTCGGTCTGAGTCACCAGGTCGTTCGGCGGCTGCGGACCGTACCGCTTCACCGGCGTCGACGGAATGAACCAGCCAACCTCCTTCGGGTTCACTGGATCCTTGATGTCGAAAATGCGCAGCCCCGCATTGAAATACGTCAGGTAGATCAGGTTTCCCGGCTTCTCCACATCGGGCAGGTGGATCTCCTGGTTCGTGTTGTGCGGACCGAAGCGTCCCCCCTTCTCGCAGAAATTCTTGTACGCCTCCCCCGCCGGCGGCTGTGGCAGGGGGAAAAGCGAGAGCAGCCGCGGCTTGGACATGTCTTTGTTGTCGACGAGGCCGGCAAAGTTGAGCCCCTCATTGCAGCGCTCGGCGCTCGCCTCCGAGGCCACGAACAGCATGTTGCGATCCCACAGTGGGAGCACCGTGTGGAGCGACTGCGATCCCGCGTTGAGAAACGGGGGACTGAAGTCGAGCGATCCAATCGCTTTCGGCTTCGTCGGGTCGGTGATGTCAAGGTTTACGATCCCCGGCGAGAATGCCATCGAGATCGTCTTGCCGTCCGGACTCAGATTCGCCGGACCATGGAAGCCGTACGGGGTGTTCGGCTTCAAGGTCTCACCCGCCGCGCGGTTCATGCCCGGCTGGGCCCAGTACCCCACCTCCTTCGGATTCTTCGGATCGCTCACGTCGAGAATCACGAGGATGTTGCCACCCTGGAAACCCATTCTCCCTGCGGAAAGGAAGGCGTACTTCCCGCCGGGATACGAGTTGCGATGCGTACCGCCGGCGCCCGTCTTCCAGCGGGCCACCTCCTTCGGGTTCACCGGGTCCGAAATGTCCCACATGATGATCCCTTCGCCGCCAGGCTGCTTCGGATCGCCGCCCCACGTCGGAGGTTTCGGCTGTACTGCGCCGATCATCAGGTTGTCATGGAGCGTGACCTGGATATTCCAGCTGTTGGCGATGCCGGGGATGAACTTGAGGTACTTCGGGTTCACCGGGTCCGTAACGTCGACAATGCTCCAGCCGTCGTGCCAGAGATGTCCGGTGTAGAGATACCAGCGATCGCCGACACGCTTGATAGCCAGCTTGAAGGGCGGCCGGCCCTGCATGTCGCTGTAGCCGATCACTTGCATGTTGGACATCTTCGATCCGGCCGGAATCGGATCGGCGAATGAGGCCCCTGCGCTCACGGCTATCGCCACGAGACCGAGGGCGAGGCAAGAGCAGGTTTGCTTCAACGACGTTTTCAGGCGGTGCATTCGACCGATCCTCCCAAGGGTGTAAGTCAGGATTGTACCGGAGGAGGATGCGGGGCGAACAAACCCCAACTCCCAAGGACTTGGGAATTGGGACGTGAGTCAGTGAAAACGGGGCCGCGTTGACGCGGTCAGTTCATGGTCTTCACGGCGAGTTGGACGACGATCGACTTCGACCGGGTTCTCCCGAGGAGGTCGCGTTGCACCTTCCCGCTGACGACGACAGTCATCTGGCTCATGAATCGCGCGAGCAGGGTCGTTTCCCGGCTCCGTTCTTGTGCTGCTGTTGAGCAAGGACTTCTGGGCGCGCCCAGCCTACGCGCGCGCACGTCACCGCCCCAGGGCACGCAGTGGAGCCGGGGTTATCGACTGTTACTCAGGCGCTGCGACGTTAACTTCGATTCGCGTGCTGAGGAATCTTCAGCACCTGTCCGGGCTTGATCTTGTCCGGATCGCTGAGCTGATCTTTGTTCGCGTTGAAGATATCCATGTAGGCGTTGGCGTTGCCGAGGTGCTCCTTGGCAATCTTGCTGAGCGTATCGCCTGCTTTCACGGTATACGTCAGCGGTGTCTGCGAACCTGCCTGCCCACCGGCTGCTTTGATATCCGCGACGACTTCCTGCTGCCACGTGGGAACGGTCTTGATCGCATCCCAGATCTTGTTCGCCTGATCCTGGGTCTGCACGGTTCCGTGGAAGTGGAGCTTGCCGTCACGCTCGTCGGCCGAACCCTGCATGCCGAAGCCCTTAGCTGTCTGAATTGCGTGGTTGTACTTATCCCGAAGAGCCATGTGAACGCCTCCTTTAGGACCGTTCAATTGCAATCGGGACGCCGAAACGACCGACCTCAGCGGGCAGGAGTCTCGACGGCGAAGGCGGCTTCGTATCCGGGCAGTTCGTGCAGGCGCGTGACCTCTGAGTCGGCTTCGGCCCGAGTGGTGTAGGAAGCAATGATGAGGTGTTGCTCACCGTCGAGCGTATTGATCGCAGGAAGCGCGACCGAATACGTGACATGTCCCGGTGCGAACGGGTCGGCAGCCTTCACGGCGGCGGCGCGGTGCGGTTCCGGAGGAAGAGCGGGCAGCGTCACGGGCGACGCCGCCTCCGACAGGAGGGTCCATCCCATCATCAGCCCGAGACCGACCCCACCCATCGCGACGATCACGAGCGCCGCGACCTGCGCGCGACGCACCCATTTCCGGGTGAACGCCTCGAGGCGCGTCAAGGGAACCGTGCGAATCCGCTTCCGACGGCCCGGCGTCGTCGTGGCAGCGGGGGCCGCCTTTTCCTCGACGCCTTGCTCGGCGATGACTTCCGATTGGCACGCGATATTGACCCCATGATCGACGGCCGCATACCACTGGTCGATGGGATCGGCCGCAGGAGGCGTTGCCGGCAATCGCGGGGTCTCGCGGGACGGCGACGCCGATTTCAAGCCGGGGACCGCCGCCTCCACGATGTCACGATCAATGATGGCAGCCTGTCTCAGGTGCCCGTGGTGGAGCGCACGATCGCAGACACGATTGATCAGTCGCGGCACGCCGCCCGACGCTTGATACACCGCGGCGATCGCGTCTTCGGAGAAGCTGATACGGTCAGGGCTGCCGCCCGCCACGGTGAGACGATGCGCGACGTATCCCGCGACGCCATCCTGATCCAACGGTCCGAGGTCACAGCGTACCGAGACGCGTTGATCGACCTGCCGCATCTCTGGCAGCCCCAGCTTGTCTCTCAGCTCGATCTGTCCAACCAGCACAACCTGGAGTTGCCGCTCACGGCCGTCGGAATCGGACAGGATCCGTATCTCCTCCAGCAAGGACAGCGAGAGGTTCTGCGCTTCGTCGATGAACACCACGGCGAACGCATCGAGTGGAGTGAGCGTGGCGAGGAATTCGTAGAGCAGATAGCTCAACTCGGTGCGGGACGCGCCCTTGAGACGTCCGCTCGTGAAGTCGTCGGCAGACACCACGCCGAAGTCGATCAGCACCACCTTCAGAAGATCCTCACGCGAAGCGAATGGATCCGGGACAAACGCGCTGAACGTTTTCTGATCGAGTTTCTGGAGAACCGCGCGGCACAGCGTGGTCTTACCGGTGCCGATGTCGCCGCTCAGCACACTGAGGCTCTCGCGACGGCGGATGCCTGACTGCAGATCCTCGAATGCCTTCGCGTGCGAATGGCTGCCATAAAAGAACGCCGGGTCCGAAGACAGGCTGAATGGTTTATCGGTGAGGCCGTAGAAAATCTCGTACGTCAGCCACGTCGCGCGGGCGTGACGCAATGTCGCCCCGGCGACGGCCTTCGGAGTCCAAAGGGTTTCGATTGGCACAATCGGTTCGGCAGCGTGGATCGCACAGCCCATGCCAGGGTCGGGGCGCGCCATCATGTGCAGTTGGTGCCTCCCAGGCACGAGGCTTGGTGCGGTCGTGCAAATGGGTACACCGATTTTGAAATCTGAGTCCGCAGCGATTCGGAGTCTCGAGTCACCCGCCGGGAGACATTAAATTGAAATAGCGTCAGGCGCGGGTGCGTCGATCGCGGCCGGTGCGTCGCTCCGTCTTGCGCCGCTCCACGCTGGCAACTTGGGGACCAAGGTTGACGCCCCGGCGATCCGTTCCCCGCCGCTCGCGCCCTGCGCGCTTCTCGCGCACCGTCACTGCCGAAAGCACCGTCTCGCTCAGCTCTCGCTGCTGACGAATGGCACGCCGCGCCGGTTCGAGCACTTCGAGCAGGCCGTGATACACCGCCTGCGCCTTGACGTCGTCAGGAGACCGCGACACGACATCGGCCAGGTATTGCGCCGCGGCAACCACATTGGACCGCTGCCAACCGGCCATCGGCGTGGGGGAACCGACACTCATCGCCCTAGCCCTCCTTCGGGCGGATTGCGAGGAATCCAACCTCAGCCGATTCTATCGGCTCGAAAGCGACTGGTATTTACAAGGGGCGCCATCCGGAGATCGGGGATCGGGGATCAGCGGAGACCGAGGACTACGGCAGCGGCGCGCTGGCTCACGGATCCCTCCAGCGGCCTCGCCATACACCCGCGTCAATGGATGCGCTACATGCGTAAGGCGTTGTGCTACGGTACTCCCCGCGTTTGACCCGACGCGGTAGCGTCCGTGCTTCAGCCGGACCTAGTAACCTAATAGTCATGAAGGGCGTCAACGGACTTCATCACATCACCGCGATCGCCGGACCGGCGCAGGAGAACCTCGACTTCTACGCCGGCATTCTCGGCATGCGGCTCGTCAAGAAATCGGTCAACCAGGACGACCCGGGAACCTATCACCTCTTTTACGCCGACGCGGAAGGTCACCCCGGCGCCGACCTGACGTTCTTTCCGTGGGCGCAAATGTCGCCGCCGCGCATCGGTCATGGGCTCGCGGTCGAGGTCGCGCTCGAAGTCCCAACCGGGAGCCTCGAGTACTGGGGCTCGCGCCTCGACAGATACAAGGTGCCGCTCGGCGCCATCGAGTCGCGCTTCGGCGACCGCGTGCTGCCGGTTATCGATCCACACGGATTGAAAGTGACGCTCGTGGAACCCGCGACGCCGCCGCGGCGCCCGTTCACGCCATGGGACGGCAGCACCGTTTTTGCCGACCGCCAGGTGCGCGGATTGTACGGCGCGCAGATCTGGGAGCTCGGGGCCGAGAAGACCGAGACGTTTCTCACGACGGTCCTCGGCTTCGAGCGTCTCGGTCAGGAGAACGGTCTCACGCGATACGGCTTCCCGAATTCCGCCGGCGTCGTCGACGTTCGTGAAACGCCGGAGGGCAGGCGTGGCGGCTGGGGCGTCGGATCCGTTCATCATCTCGCGTGGCGCGTGGACGATGAGCGACACCAGGCAGAGATGCGCGCGCGCGTCGAGAGTGCGGGCGCGCATCCAACACCGGTGATCGATCGCTTCTGGTTCAAGTCGGTCTACTTCAAGGAGCCCGGCGGAGTGCTCTTCGAGCTCGCCACCGATGGACCCGGGTTCTCGGTGGACGAGGATGTCGCGCACCTCGGGGAGACGCTCGTACTTCCTCCGTGGCTCGAGGCCGCGCGCCCGCGCATCGAGGAGGTGCTGCCGCCACTGAAAATGCATCCGGCATTTGCCGGCGATTAGCCAGTCGCAGGCCGCACCATCGCACGACTCACCTCATGGACCTGAATTTCATCCACGTCTTTCATCCTCCCTCGACCCCTGAGGCGCCGGTGCTGCTTCTCCTCCACGGCACGGGTGGCAACGAGCACGATTTGCTGCCGCTGGCGGAGGTGCTCGCGCCGAGCGCCGGGGTCCTCAGCCCCAGGGGCAAAGTGCTCGAGCGCGGCATGCCGCGCTTCTTCCGGCGTCTTGCCGAAGGCGTGTTCGACATCCCAGACCTGAAACAGCGGACCCAGGAGCTCGCCGATTTCATCACCGAGGCGGCGGCGACGTACGTATTCTCGACGAGCAAACTGATCGCCGTGGGTTTTTCCAATGGCGCGAACATCGCGGGAGCGTTGCTCCTGCTGCGCCCCGAGGTCCTTGGAGGCGCGATTCTGCTCCGCGCAATGGTGCCGCTCACGCCCGACACGCTGCCGCAGATTCCAGGAACGCCTGTGTTGATCTCGAATGGCAGGATGGACCCGCTCGTATCAGCGGAGGAGACTGAACATCTGGCCGCGCTGGTTCGATCGGCAGGCGCCGAGGTCACGGTCGCGTGGCAGGCTGCGGGTCACGAGCTGACCGAGAGCGATATCACGACCGCGCGGGAATGGCTGGCGAAGCCGCCACTCTTCGCGCGCTGATCGCCCCAAACCACCGCCGCCGCATCGGCTTCAACGCGACACCCGCGAGCAGCGCCGTCGCGAAGTTCATCGCAATGATGATCACGAAGACAGGCATCCACGATCCGTATGCGTCATGGATGAGCGCGGCGACCGGTCCGCCGAACACCGACCCGATCCCCTGCGCCATGTAGAGAAATCCGTAGTTGGTGGTCGCGTGCTTGGCGCCGTACGTGTCGGTGAGCGTCGAGGGGAAGAGCGAGAAGATTTCGCCCCAGGCAAAGAGCACGACACCGGACATCAGGACGAAGGCGGCGGGATTCGCGCGGGTGAACAGCCACAAGGTCATCGCGACGCCTTCGAGCGTGAACGCAATCACCATCGTGTTCTCCCGGCCGATCCGATCGGACAGCCAGCCGAAGAATGGACGCGTGAGGCCGTTGGTAATCCGGTCGATCGACAGCGCCAGCGGCAGCAGCGGCAGTCCGAACACGAGGGCGTTCGCGAGGCCGAAATCGCGCGTGAACGCCGACATCTGCGAGGTCACCATCAACCCCGCCGTCGACATCATCGTCATCATGACGAACATCAACCAGAAGATGGGCGTGCGCAGCATCTCGGCCGGCCGGAAGTTCCGGGATTCGGGACCCGGGATTCGGGAGTCGCCACGAACGGTTCGAAGTTCAGGCGGACGCCTCAGACCCTGAGCGGCGAGAATGCCCACCGCCATGAACACCAGGCCCCAGCGAAATAACGCCTGCTGATAGCTGGCCTCCTTCATCGACTCGGAGATCGGAAATGTCGTGAGGAGCGCGCCCATGCCGTAGCCGGCCGCAACGATGCCCGTGGCGAAGCCGCGGCGGTCGGGAAACCACTGCACCATGTGACCAATCACGCCGACGTAAACGATGCCCGTCCCGATTCCGCCAAGCAATCCGTACGTCAGGTACAACCCTGTCAGCGTCGTCACGCGCGCCGCGAGAATCCAGCTCAGGCCAGTCACGGCGCCACCGACCGACAGCAGCACCCGCGGCCCGAACCTGTCGACGAGGAACCCCTGGAACGGGGAGAGAAACGTCTGCACGACGATGAGGATCGAGAACGTGATCTGGAGTGCCGCGAGCTTTGTGTTGAGCGACGCCATGAGCGGCTGGGTGAACAGCGTCCACACGTACTGAGGGCTCGAGATGACGACCATGCACAGCAGGCCGAGAAGCAGCTGCACCCAGCGCGATTGCGTCATAGAATCGGCTCCGGAATCGCGGCCCCGTCCTTCCGCGGATCGGATGCGCCGTAGTTCACCTTCGCGCGCTCGTCGCGCATCACCGCCTGCCCGCCGCCAACCATGTTCGAGAACTCGCCTTGCAGGTCGATGTCGTGCCCGCGGCGGGTCAGGCCGTCGCGAACGCTCTCCGGGAATCGGGATTCCAACATCACGTCGGTCCCCGCAAATGTCAGCTTCACGAACCGCGGCGCCTCGAGCGCCTGCTGGATGTTCAACCCGTGGTCGACGATGTTCGAGATGACCTGGACGTGCGCCTGCGGCTGATTCCATCCACCCATGACGCCGAAGCCGATCCGCAAGTGATCGCGCTTCATGAACGCGGGAATCACCGTCTGCAAGGGCCGCTTCCGCGGCAGGAGCGCATTCGGGTGCGAA